>ENA-OQJX01000488-OQJX01000488.1-human-gut-metagenome-genome-assembly--contig:-NODE-488-length-20262-cov-2.334194_pt1 | contig 20262 bp, 16 predicted proteins | sample MGYA00242615_ERZ504782 | MGnify/ENA primary metagenome ERZ504782 (study PRJEB26092, sample SAMD00036354) | human gut metagenome | host: Homo sapiens | study: EMG produced TPA metagenomics assembly of... | reverse complement strand
ATAAAAAATTAGCCACTCTCTCAAGGCTTATCTTTTACTTTATATGAACAAGGACGTCCTGATTTAATTAGCGGAATTATTTAATTTCTGTTGATTCTTTTATAAAGTCAATTTATACTATTGAGTCTTTGTTATCTAATACTTCGGTATATTTTGAATATAAAACCAATGTATGGCTTTGTATTGCTAATAACGCAATTACTAATTATAGAGATTATTGGATATTTTGTGAGGCTGCATTGAAAAAATGCGGAAAATGGGAGGAAATATATAAAATTAGTTCATTCAAGGCAATATACAATGCAATAGATAAAGATGCACTATTAGAGTGGGAAAATCAAAAACAATATGAGATTCTGAGGTTACTATATCCACAGTTGGAAGTGCCTGATATTCGTATAAAAGGAAAAACAGTTAGTCTTTTAGAACAGGCTGATTCTATTTTTAAGAAATCGGAACTATCAGACACTTTTAGTTCTTTAGGTTATGCTATAAGAAAACAGCGTCCGGCATGGGGATGCAACGATATAGAAGGTAGAACAGCTGAAGAAAAGGTTTTGTCATTATGGAATACTCTTCCACATGATACTTTTTTGATGGCACTACTTTGTCTCAATTCTGGAGATTCACATATTATCCTTGAGCAATTAAAAGAATATGCAAGGACTGATGTTCTGGATATTTTATACAGCTCGGAGATACATCCCAAATTGCAAATAGGATTAGAAGCCGGAACAGTGGGTAATTTGGATTTTCTTTTTTCATTATGGGAATTAGGATATAGATATCATACCCACCAAGAATGGCAGGTGCACGGAAATATAACAAGTACTAAACAAATGAAACTTTATTGTTTAGACAAGTTCTATGATATGAGTTTAGATATTGATTTGAAAGAGATAATGAATAGTATTGCTCTTAGAGCAATTTGTATGGTAGAAGCCATTAAAACCAATGATTTGTTCTGCACTAGTAATCCTAATTGGAAATCATATATAAATGGAGTACGTGGTGCAACTTTACAACATCCATTAAATCAATATTGGGGATATATTGATATGGCTTTCGATGCTTATCATTTTACAGATGGGCAGAGTATGAGAAGTTATCTTTCTCAAAAAGAACCCGGGATAAAATTAGAAAAGGCTCTGAAAAATAGAAATAAATTCAGCTATTTACAAAGCCTTATCTGTTTTGTATCCAGAAGTATATAACATGAATTCGTAATGATGTTTATGTTGCGTCCGAAGATATATAAATCATCTTTTTCGTCATTCCCCCGTCAATAGTGATGTTTTCTCCATTGATGAAATCATTGTTTTCCTCGCAGAGAAACAGACACATGCGGGCAATATCTTCCGGTTTGCCTACCCGGCGTGAAGGATGCTGTGAATGGTCTTCCGGTTGGAGTTGATTATAATCATGAGTCTGTATCCATCCCGGAGCAATCGAGTTTACTGTGATATTCCATTCAGATAAAGACAAAGCCAATGCATGAGTCAAAGAATAGATACCACCTTTCGAAGCTGCATACCCTTCACTTCCCGGTTCACTCATCAGATAACGTGTAGAGCAGATATTTATAATTCGGCCGTATGGGTTGGGAGAGGGCTGCTTTTTACGATGGATGGCAAGCAGCCGGGAAGTGATGAATACAGGACGCAGGTTAATAGAAAGAATTTTGTCGAAATCCTCTACACTTGTTTCTGTGATAGAAGAAAATTTGCTGATACCGACGTTGTTGACAATAATATCAATATCGTTCCATTCGGCAAGAATGGTTTGCATACAACTTTCAAGTGCGTTTTTATCACTTACGTCGACCTTATGGAATATAGCCCCGGTTGCCTTCGCAGTCTCCTGTCCCGATGTTTCGTTTATATCACAAAAGGCAACTTGATTTCCAGCCAGGCAAAAAGCTTCTACTATTGCTTTGCCAATTCCTTCTGCTCCTCCAGTTACAAATACTCTTTTTTTTGAACCATCTGACTTTGAAGCCATTGGAGTGGGGGATTCCGATTCAGCCGGACGTACTGCTGTTAGTTTCTTCTTACCATATTTTGTGCTTGTTTCCAAGCAGCTTTTCGGGCTTCGTATTGTTCCTGTTGTCTCTCTATGTAATTATCTGCCATCGTTATTTTTATTTATTGGCAAATGTAAAGTATAAAATGGATAAATACAAGAATCGACCGCTCTTTTGTCGGGCGAAAGGAAGCGGTCGATCTCATTCAGATGATCGTTCAAAATTTAAAACTTCGTCGGATCTATCTCTGCATATTTAATTCGTTGACGGCGCCATGTGTAAATGGCATGCAGCTTCCCGTCTTTTTCCCTGAATAATGCTAGGGTAAGAGTATTGGCTGATCGGACTATCTTCTAATGTAAGAACAGGCTGCCAATTGATACCATCTTCTGAAACGGCCACACAGAGCGGAGTACGCGGACCTTTCGGAGTTCCGGGCAATGTAGAGAAATTATTGTAGATAAGGATATGTCTACCGTCTTTCATTGTCACGGCATCTGTACCGGAATTATTATTCGGGACCTTCAGCAGCGTTACTTTACTCCATGTGTTACCATTATCACTGCTCCACGCAGTTGCTACCTGTGCGTTACGTGTACGGCAGAGTATCTGTAATCTTCCATCCTTATGCTTCAAAATACTGGGTTGTATTGCATAAACAGGTTTGGCTCCTTCTCCTTTGATCGCTTCTCCGCCTTCCTGGTCATCCACATTCACACCTCCCTTTTTACGATTTTGGGTGGGGACAGATAACTCGGCATCCAGTGGTCCGACCATCTTCCAGGTCTTGCCTTTATCATCGGAAATCTCGAAATGGACACGCCATCCGTTACTTCCTTCCGTACTGGAAGGACAGATGATACGCCCATTGATATATTCCGGTTTATTCTTAATAGGTCCAAGAAAACCTTTTGGAAGCGCTTCGCGTTTGCTCCAGGTTTTTCCTCCGTCGCGTGAACGGACAAGCCATCCTGTCCAGTCGCTCACTTTCAAACCTATTTTATAAAACAGAATCAGGTCACCTCCGGGAATCTGGAAAAGAACCGGGTTCCAGCAAGCTTTTCTGCGGGCAATAAGTGTTCCTTTTGCATCTTTCACCGGGGTACAGGTTGAATCGATTCCGGCTAATACTGCTTGTGAGTCTTTGAGTGAAAACACACCGTCGGCAGCAAGTTTGGGGGCGGTCCATTCTTTAGAGCCTTTAGGTTTACGACATACCCAGATGCAACAATCCGGATTGCGCTCTTTGGTTCCTCCGAAGAAAGAGGCTACGAGATCACCATTTTTCAGCTCTACTATCGTAGCTCCGTGACATTCGGGGAAAGAAGCGTTTTCGTACAGGAATTCATCAGTCAGAATAGCCGTATTCCGGGTGGGAATGTCTACACTGAAATGATATTTTCCCGAACCGATTTTTTCTTTCCGTCCATCCGGAAGATGTACTTCCCCCGTCGTATTGGCGGGAAGTTCGATATCCCATTCCAAATGTGTGGGAGTCTTTGTCCATCGGCTGGTTATTTTTCCGTAGATACTCATGTACGATGCATCCACGTTACTCAACTCCTGAATTTCAAAAGCCGGCTGGAAGACGATATGCTTGTAACCGGACTTCCAGCGGTCCGCACGGATACCTGCCAAGTTATTGAAGCACCAAGGCAATAAGTCACCTAAAAGCATCACGTGATTACCGCTATTCATTTCAGGATTTGCCGTATCACCGTTCCATAACTCCCAAATAGTGGTAGCACCTTTTTCAACCATATATCCCCAGGAAGGATATGTTTTATTGGTAGCCAGTAGATAAGCTACATTGGCATGACCGCGACGGCTCAATTCACGCAATAGCCATTGTACACCGATTACTCCGGTACTTATATGTCCCTTGTTGGTTGTAATAATGGAAGTTACGGCATTTTTAGCTACTTCATTGATGTAGTTCTTTGGCACTAGACCAAAAGCAAGTGGCAAGATATTGGCAGTAACTGTGTTGTTACCATAGAAAATACTATCCGGATATAAGGTATGTCCCGGTACGGGAGAGGTACCTTCCTTTACGTGAAGAAAACGGGCATTGAATGCGTCTTTCATGCGATGTTCCAAATCTTCCCATTCTTCTGCGTCAGCTTTCAGCCCTTGCAAGCTTGCAAAGCGGTGCATCAGTTGTAATACCTTCAGATAATAAGCCGTTGCGATCAAAGCTCCGTCAGTCTTGCGGGAAGGGTCCTTACTATGAATTAACTCCAGTGATTCGGGTGGAACGCACCAGTCACCATATTTATCTTTGGTGATGATAAAATCTTCTGTCATGTAATATTCACGGATATGAGATACCCACTTCTTGATAGCCGGATAATTCTCTTCGATCGGACGTTTATCTCCAAAGTTTGTGAAAAGCATGTCGCAGGCCATTGGTAAAGCGGCAGGCCAGGTCACATTGTCCGAGTAGTAGTTCCAGTATGCCGGGGCTACATCAGGAATACAGCCGTCTTCCCGTTGTGCTTCACGGATATCACGCGTCCATTTGGTATACATGGCGTAATTATCGAAAAGCATGCTTTCTCCCCAACAGCCCATGGTACGGTCACCCAACCATGGTTGGCGTTCATTCCGTTGCGGACAGTCAACCGGCATCCCTTTATAGTTGCTCCGGATTCCCCAAAATGCATTACGGATAATTTTATTCAGAGTTTCGTCAGAACAGTTGAAAGTACCGATATGCTCCATTTCATCTTCTACTACTTCGGCAACGAAATCTTCTGCCTTCGCATTCGGATAACCGCTGACTTCTACATAACGGAACCCATGATAAATAAAACGAGGTGCCCAGGTAGCATCTTTTGTTTCGCGTCCGCTGACAACATATACATCTGTAGAACGGGCATCCCTGAAGTTTCTTGTATAAAGTTCGCCATTGTCTTGCAGACTTTCTGCAAAACGGAGACGGATGCTATCGCCAGCCTGTCCTTTTATCCGGAAACGTACCCAGCCCGCCATATTCTGACCGATATCCAGGATATATTTGTTACCAAGCTTTTTAATAGAAACGGGCTTCAGGGTTTCTGTAACTTTCATGCCCGGCATCATTTGTGCACGCAATGTTCCTGAAGGAATACTGACACGTTGGGCCGGCATCCAGTTTTTGTCATCATATCCGGTTTGAGTCCAGGCTCCTAACTCTTTACGGGCATCATATTCTTCGCCATCATATTCATTATTGCTACGGATAGGACCTTCAGTAGTCAATTTCCATGAAGTGTTTGTAGCAATCGTTTCTTTGCTGCCGTCTGCATATTCCACAATCAGATTCAACCGGAGTTTAGGATAACCGAAAGTCGGTATCTTATACGGTTTATAGTTCTGACGCATCGTATAGAAGCGACCATTTCCAAGAGTTACTCCAATAGCATTTTCTGTTTGAAGCAGTGAAGTAACATCGTATGTGTTGTACAGAATTGTTTTCCGGTAGTCGGTAGGAGCAGGTGCCAGTACTTGATTGCCGATGCGTTGTCCGTTGATAAACAACTCGTACAATCCCATTCCGGCGATATGTACTGTGGCACGTTTCACACTTTTCTTTACTGCAAACTCTTTACGGAGATAACGGGCTGCCAAACGGCTCCATTGTGTTTCGCTATCTCCGGGAGCGGCCCTGTCCAAGCCGATCCATTGCCCTTGCCAGTCCGCTTCATTAAATAGTCCGGTGGTCCAGAAAGCCGGAGCACTCCAATTTGTTGCACCTTTGTTGGTGTCTATTTTCACTTTCCAATAGTAGGAGGCATTACATTTTAATGTTTTTCCCTGATAAGTGATCCATTGGGAAGCGTCAGATTCAATCTTTCCTGAATCCCAAATATCTCCTTTTCCTTGTTCCAATAGCTCCGGGGAAGATGCGACAAGAATGTGATACGCAGTTTGTATCACATTCTGTTCATCCGATTCGATGCGCCAACTCAATCGGGGTTGGCGCACATCGATACCTGCCGGATTTTTCAACTGCTCCGTTCGCAGGTCAGTGATACCTATGGCTGCGTATAGTGAACCTGCAAAGAGCAGAAGAAAGAAAAATGATACTATTCTTTTATTCATAAGTATGTTCTCATAATTCGTTTATATAATAAATTTAGGCACGGATTGCACGGATTAATGCTGTTGTTTTACTTATCTGTCATTCTGAAAACCGTAAAATCCGTGTAATCTGTGCCTAATAATACAAAATTATTTAGCCCATTTTTGTTGTGCATTTGGTAATTCTGTCCAGGCCTTCTCCACATAGTTCTTACTACTATCCACTACAATCAGAATATGATCGTTTCCACTGCAATAACCACTGTCGTGCTGGAATTTGTGCACTCCGTTATCAAATTCTCCGATGTATTCCAGTTTACCATCTTTCGTGGTGTACCACCAAGCATTCTTTTTCGCGCCGCTAATCTTGCTGAAATCAACTTCTATCGGACGTCCGGTATAGTTGTATACCATCAGATAATCATTTCCACGTGTAGCGATAGCGCGGTCATAACGTTCTCCATTCTGTCCTGTGATGATAGACTGATCGGGTATGCGTTCAAAGAACGGGAAAGTCAACATCAGGTTTTTCAGATACTTCATCTGATTGTAGCCCGGATCATTCAACGCATCATACCAAGGCTTCTTTGCACCATAAGCACCACCTACACCCGGTTTGATAAATTGCATGATGGAATTATGACCGTAAGTATGTCCGAAAGAACCTGCAAATACAGACCAATAAGCATAACGACGTACGTCATAATCCTTCCACAACAGTTCGTTTTCATCGTGCAGACCATGAGGTATTTCTTCATAGATCGGTTCACCGTCAATCACAGGCTTCATGGGTTTCATGGCCAGGCTGCGTTCTACAAAACGCCAGTTATCCTCTTCCGTATTTTCTTCGATAGGGTAGTCACCATCTCCGAAACGTTGTCCATAGCGACGATGTCCGCTTTGAAACATGTTGAAATCCAACCAGGGAGCGTTATTGAACCAAGTTGCGGAAGTTGTTCTTCCACGTGGATGGAATGTCATCAGGTGATTTTTGTCGATAGCTTTGATAGAGGTTGCCAAAGCTTCCCATTCAGCAGTTTTCACGTCGCCACGGATATCTCCACCGATAAACCAGATAATATTCGGTTCGTCCTTATAACGCTCTGCCAAAAACTTGCCGTATGCTTTTGCCTGTTCTACAGTCATCTCGCCCCGGTTCACCGGGCTTCCCCAAATGCAGACCATGCCGATATACTGACCTTTCTTGGCTGCTGTACGGATAATGTAATCCATGTGATCCCAATAACCGTATACGCCTTTTTGATTGATGTTTTTGAAGTTGTATCCGTCAATCATCGAATATTGTCCGTAGATATTCATAGACGGAACATTGTTCAACGTTTGAACCTGAATCACGTTGTATCCGCGACGTTTGCATTGTTCCAGATAATATTCGGCTTCATCCCGGTTCAAGCGTTCGGGCAATAGCCAACCGGTTTCTCCTAACCAAAAGAAAGGAGCACCGTTTTCGTGTTTCAGGTAACGTCCCTCTTCGGAAACTACGAGTTTGCCGTTGTCCCAGGGGATATACGTCTTTTGTGTTTTCTTCTGTGCTGCAGCCGAAGTTGCCATTGTCAATAGCAGCAACAAAAGGGGAATAATCTTGAATTTTCTCATTGTATTTTATCGTTTTTAGTTTATTTTTTAGTCATTTTCTCATACTCAATAGCAGCCAAGATGAATGAACCTACCGATTCGGATCATTTTCTATAATCGGTTCACTGATATAATATTCAAATGAGCCGTCACGATATCTTTTTGAATCTCCGCCCAATCCTGCAACAGCACAGCAATTGGTAATTGTATAGCTGCCATCTTCTTCCAAACGGGTAAATGTCTTTACCATTCCGTCAAAGGCTTTTTGTGTCGGTTCGATATACTCGTTGCCAATATATCCTTTATTGATAGCTTTGGCAAGCGTATAGATAAACAGGGCAGTGGCAGATGATTCCAAATAATTACCTTCACGTGCTCCCTGATCGGTTACCTGATACCAGGTTCCGGATGAAGGATCTTGGTATTTCACAATCGCTTTTGCCAATCCCTGCAGAATTTGTATAATGCTGTCGCGTCCGGCTGTTTCCTGTGGCAGGAAGTCCAGTACATCTACAATAGCAGCTCCATACCATCCGATACTGCGACTCCAAAAATTAGGAGAACAACCTGTTTCAGGATTTGACCATTTCTGTTCGCGACTTTCATCCCATCCGTGATAAAAAAGCCCTGTTGCAGGATCATAAGTCTTGCTATTTATCAAAAGAATCTGTTTTGTTGCTTCGTCAAATAAAGCGGGCTCATTAAAAGTAGCACCATATTGAACCAGATAAGGAGAAGCCATAAAAATTCCGTCCAGCCACATTTGATGAGGATATCTCAATTTATGCCAGAATCCTCCCTCACTGGTACGGGGTTGCTCTGCCATTTGCTTGCGCAAAGTATCCATGGCTATTTTGTAACGTTCGTCTCCGGTCTGTGCGTAAAGATCGAAAAGAATCTTTCCACCGTTGACATTATCAATATTGAATGAAAGATATTTCATGGTTTTGATATGTCCGTCAGCATCGATCAGACTATCTGCATATATTTTGGCATACTCATAATATACGCTGTCCCCGGTATGTTTCCATTCTTCCAACATGGATTTCACTACTAATCCGTGGGTATATCCCCAGCGTGGTTTTTTAGCTTTTTCAATCATCCAGGGTTCGGGGAAACGTTTCATTTCGGAGCGTGCCATGCGTTCACTCCATTTTTCCGTTTCTGTTTTTTGAGGTGCTGCGCAAGCCAGGAAACAAGCAGTTCCACAGGCGACAATCAGTTTCAATAAGTTTTTGTTCATATCGGTCGAGTTATTATTTTCCAATCAATACATATTCTTTTCCTGCTTTGGTAGGTAGGTCGTAGAGGTAAGTCTCTGCAATTTCCACTTTGTTCAAGTTGGCCTTTTCGTTAATCAATGGCTCCGGAATGGTGGGGACTGCATAAAGAGGGTTCGGATTTTCACCTTTGGCACGCTTCAAGCCATTCCCGGTTAATGGGTTGAGCGAACGTAAACGACAATTTCCTCCCTTATGAGATTTGACAACCAGTCGGCTAACTTTCCCGTTTTTCCAACTCAAATCAAGTTCGAAACCTCCACGGGCAATGATTCCTTTGATAGAACCTTCTTTCCAAACGGTAGGCAGTGCGGGAAGCAAATATATAAAACCGTCGTAGCTTTGCATCAACATCTCTGCAATGCCTGCGGCACAACCAAAGTTTCCATCAATTTGAAATGGCGGATGCGCATCGAACAGGTTAGGGTAGGTGCCTCCTTTTTTCTTTTCATTGCGTACGAGAGTCAGCTGGTCAGTTATCAACTTGTAGGCGTGGTCGCCATCAAGCAGGCGTGCCCAAAGGCAAACTTTCCATCCCATGCTCCACCCGGTCGACGGGTCGCCACGATGAATCAGAGAAGTGCGTGCCGCATCGAATAGTTCGGGGGTACGGTAAGGGGAAATCTGATTGCTGGGGAAAAGTCCGTACAAATGAGAAATATGGCGGTGCACATCCTTCGGATCATCCCAGTCGAACATCCACTCCTGTAATTGTCCCCAATGTCCCACCTGCATGGGAGCCATTTCTTTGAGACGTTGTGTCAGATGAGAGGCAAACTCCTGATCTGTATCCAGTATTTGAGAAGCAGATATAATTGCTGTCCAAAGATCGAAAATCAATTGGTTGTCCATGGTGCATCCGGCAGCTGTAGTAGCTTTCCCGTTACTTCCCGAATGTACATTCTCCGGTGAATTACTGGGGCAGACTACCAGCCAGTTGTGTACGGGTTCTTTCACCATAATTTCATCAAAGAAACGTCCGGACTCTTTCAGTATCGGATAGACAGAACGCAGGAATTCCACATCTCCGGTGTATAGATAACGCTCCCAAAGATGTCGGCAAAGCCATGCGCCACCACTGGGCCACATACCCGAAGGAGCTTTGTCAACTGCTCCTGTAATACGCCATATATCCGTGTTATGATGCAACACCCATCCGTTGGCTCCATACATAATCTTAGCCGTCTCTTTTCCTGTGTTACTCACTTCTTTTATCAGACGGAATAACGGTTCATTCAGTTCACTTAGATTCGTTACTTCCGAAGGCCAGTAATTCATTTCCAAATTGATGTTACAAGTATATTTGCTATCCCAGGAAGGAATAATTTGTCATTCCAAATTCCTTGTAAATTGGCGGGTTGTCCTCCCGGTTGGGAAGAACAGATCAACAAATAACGTCCGAATTGAAAATAGGTGGCAACCAGATGTGTGTCATTGGTGTTTTTGAAATTCTCCACACGCTTATCGGTGGTTACATTCGCATATTGGTCTCGTCCCAAATCAAGAGAAACGCGTGTCAGATATTGTCGGTAAAAATCAACATGATTCTTCTTCGATTCAATGAACGGATGAACCATTGCTTTCGCCAAATAATTCTTAGCCCGCTCTGTCTGATTACCGGTGATGTCTTGATAATTGTTGAAGTTGGTGGCAATAGATACATAGACCGTAGCTTCATCAGCTCCTTCAACGGAAAGGACACCATCGGCACAAGCTATTTTCCCACCTTTATTTTTAGCAGTCAATCTGCCTTGAAATTCTACTTTCCCTTTGAGCCCCTCATGCAAGGAAGAGACTCCCGAGAGTGTCACACAGTTTCCCTCTTCAGAAGCGATCATAACATCCTGGTGAGGCGAAGTGAGTTGTGCATTGAAAGTAATTTGTCCGGGACGATTGGCGGTCAGTCGTACCATTACTACCTGATCGGTAAATGAAGTAATCGTTTCGCGTTGATACTGCACTCCGTCTACTTCATAACGTACGATTGCACGTGCGGAATCCAGACTTAATTCCCTGTAATAATTGGAATAACGTGTATGACCTGGAAAAGCGATTCGCAGGTCACCAAAACTTTGGTATGGCATTCCTGAATTAGTCTTTGCCATTACCTTTTCTGTGGCCAGTGTCTGAGCTTCAAGGTATTTTCCGGCAAAGACCAGCTCACGCACTTTCGGAATATATTCCAGTGCATCCGGATTGGCGTTATTATTGGGACGTCCCGCCCAAATGCTTTCTTCGTTTAGTTGTATTTGTTCTGTGCCTGGTGTTCCATATACCATGGCCCCCAAACGGCCATTCCCAAGGGGTAATGCTTCGGTCCATACCTGTGCGGGACAGTCGTACCATAGCTTGTATTCGGGTACAGAAGACTTCTGTTCCTGCGCCTGAATACAACCAACAGACATCGTGACGAACAGATATCCGATTAATCTCTTTTTATTCATTTCCTTCCAATTGCTTTTATACTTTTATAAAAGGACGATTGAAAGGGATTTTTGTACCCACTATGCAGGCAGTAAGAAAGGGAGAAGAATAAAAATAAGTTAGCAAACTTAAATGCAGTTATAAAGCCATTAAAATAGATGAATTTCGACAAACAAACAGATATACTGATTGTTGTACATTGAATCATTCGTTTTTTTATTCACCTAAAAATACAGATTATGGCAAAGAATTCTCCCGATGAAGGAAAAAATATCAAAATGGTAGAAAAGCAGGCGGCTGAAGCCTCTATGATCAACCTCAAAGAGTACCGGGCAAAAAGGCAAATTCGGTAAAACACCGGAACCGATGGCGGAGACGGTGGAAACTCCCAATCGAATGCCTGTTTTTGTTGTTCAAAAGCATGATGCCAGTCATTTTCATTTCGATTTTCGTTTGGAAGTAGATGGAGTATTAAAAAGTTGGGTGGTGCCTAAAGGACCTTCCATGAATCCAAAAGATAAGAGGTTGGCCATAGAAGTAGAAGACCACCCCTTGAGTTATGCGCACTTTGAAGGAGTTATACCGGAAGGTAACTATGGAGCAGGTACGGTGGAAATATGGGATAGTGGAACCTATGCTTACGTTGGTAATAATCGTAACATTTCCGCTGCCATTAAAAATGGAATACTTGAATTCAAGTTACACGGGCATAAACTCAAAGGGCTATTTGTCCTTATACATACCAATATGGATGATCAGGATAAAGACTGGCTGTTAATAAAGAAAGACGATGTATTTGCGGTCACTCACGTTTACGATGCGAAGATTATTCCGTCTTATGATGAGGTATTCCTGTAAATCATGATCTGACAATACTTATCTAAAGTCTATTATTTTCAAATTATATACGCGGCTTTATAATTCTACTTATTTCATTATTTTAATGATTAAGTGGAACTATATGATCGTATGGTTGTGTTATTGTATGGCATAATATTTGACAATCACTACGTTTCGCCAAATAAAATGATGATTTTAGAATCTATTCTTTGATATTTCGGTAACAAACGATATTGTTACCACTTTTGATAGAAAACACCCATTGTTTTTGTTAGAATCCACCTCATATGTGGACGTTGAAAAGTTTATACTTGTTCCGGATTTAGACACGTTAAAAGGTCATCAAACGTGTTTTGCTGAAAATGTAAGTATTAATCAAATCCTATATAAGTATGAATGATTGTTACCTGAGTTTATTATTAAACTTTCGCGCTTTACTTTCTATAGATAGTGGAGCCAATTTAGTAAACAGTAAACAAGCTATTGGCGTAATTTTGCCTGATTTGTCATTGCTTGGTTATGCAGTTCCTGTAGAGAGTTTCGGCATTGGGCTATTTATTGTTTTGTTTGCGTATCTTGCGGTAGAGTATAATGTTCAGTTGTTGTCACATGAAAAACTTAAGATAGCTATGAACATGCTCCATACTACGTATACCCCGTTGATATTGTTACGAAATCAATTGGAAGAACTTAAAACCGGTAATCTTCCCGAATCGCTTTCCCAACAAGTAGAAGAGGCATTGAGATATACCGAATACATCATATATTGCAATCAGAATATTGTAACCCTCAATAAGGTAAACAAAAAAATACTTCCTAAGACATCAACGGCAAATTTGGAACTCTCTTCTTATATTACTTCTATTGTCAATCAATGTCGACCTTATGCTGATTCGCGCCGTATACAACTGACTGTCAGCGAATGTTCGGATTGCGTCAGTTGCAGAATCAATGAAAACATTATGACGGCAGCGCTTCAGCATCTTATAAGCAAACTAATTTTGGGTTCCGATTTAGGTTGTTGCATATCAATCAATATAACACATACAACAGATTCCTGGCAGTTGCAGATTACTAATTGTGAGATAGCAGACAAAAGAGTAGGGAAAATGTTTCCTTTTATTCCGGTCATATTTCCTATATATGGGTATAGTGATTTGTGGACTGTAAGAAAAATCATTCGCCTGCATGGTGGAAAAATAAACGGATATAGACATGGCAAATCATTTGCTTTCCAAATTGTCATTCCAACAGATTGTCATTGCCGGAATCAAGAATGTTCGGTTATCAAACATTCTTCAACAAATACGAAGAATAAGGCTAAAAAATCTTCTGAAAGTGATAAAGATGATACCCCGAATGCTAAAACAAAAGATACATCCCATATCTTATTGGTAATGGCGGACGGGGCATTCAGGAATTATTTAAGGAAAGCTTTATCGCGGTATTTTCAGATTTCAGTTTTGAAAGATCCTGATTTGCTGAAGGATACAGTAGTCCGCCAAAATCCTGATGCTATCATTATTGACGATAATGTAAACGGAACAAATGGAGATGCACTTAGTTTCCGGATCAAAACAGATAAAATGATAGGGTATATACCGGTTGTCCTTTTGATAAGGGCCTTTGATAACGAAAGTTATTTGTCTCATTTAGGAAGTGGGGCGGATCGTCTGGAATTACGAACAGAAAGCATTTGCAGGCTAAGGGCAAACATACGTATGCTTGTAGAAAACCGCATGGTTTTGCGTGAACGGGTCAAATTGTTTTTGTCAGATGCTGTTTTTCCAATGGTCCCCACCAAAGAAGAAATGGAAACAGAAAATACGGATCAGATATTTATGGATAAAGTCAATAAAATCCTGGAAAAGAACCTCTCTACTGATAAATATACAATAGATAAATTAAGTATCGATATAGGAATGAGCCGTACTGCTTTTTATAGCAGGATACGAGAGATAACCGGGAATCCTCCGGAAAATTATATCTATTCGTTCAAAATGGACAGGGCACTTAAACTGCTAGCCTCCCAACAGTACACTGTTTCGGAAATTGCAGGAATGCTGGGATATTGTGATGCTAAATATTTTGGAAAGAAGTTCAAAGACTTCTATCATGTATGTCCTACGGATTACATTAAAAGTATTATAGGGTAAAAGAATATATAGTACATATTTTCAGTTTAAATGATATAAACTAAAATATGTACTATGTTCATTTTCTATCATCTTGCTTCACTATCACCTCTAAAACAGATAAAGTCTTTTTTATCAAATATTTTAAAGGTATTCTAGATTTTGGATGTTATTCATTTAGAAGATTTATTATCTTCTCCTTTTACTTCTAGAAGTTTTTTCGTTAATTTGTATCGCATAACAAGAATAATAGAACAAACGTATAAGTAATAAAGAAAAGCTATGGAGCAACAAAGTTTTTGCAATATCAGTTTATCTGATCCCTTTTTTAATTCTTTAAAGGAAGATTATCCCGAATTTTCTAAGTGGTATAATAAGAAAAAGAAAGATAATGCAAAGGCTTTTATTCAAAAGAATAATGAAGGGCTGTTGCAAGCTTTTCTATATTTAAAACAGGAATTAGAAGATATAACAGATGTATGTCCGCCAATGCCTGCAGCTAATAGACTAAAAGTTGGAACTTTTAAAATAGAAGCTCATAATACTAAGTTGGGAGAACAATTTGTAAAAAAAATAGTGGTAGCTGCTCTTCATATTGATGCGGATGAAATATATGTGACGATATACAGGAAACATGAAGGGCTTATAAGGTTGTTAAAGAGATATGGATTCCTTGTATATGGAACTAAAGGTCATGAGGATGAACCGGAGTTTGTATTTGTAAAGTCTATGAAAGTATATTCAGGAGATTTGTTGTATGATTATCCTTATATTCATACTTCAAAAGTACGAAAGTTTATTCTATCAATAAAACCTGAATATCATACTCCGCTCTTTCCTGATTCAATTTTAGATAATGAGGAACGTGATAAATCTTTTCTTGTGCGAGACATTGCTTACACAAATAGCATACATAAGATTTATTTGTGTAAAATGAGGAATATTGATCAATTGTCAAGAGGAGATGTTCTTTTAATCTATCGAATGAAAGACGAAAAAGGGGCTGCATATTATCGTAGTGTTGTGTCTTCTATCTGTATTGTAGAAGAAATAAAAAAGGCTTCTGATTTTAAATCTACAGAGGAATTTATCAAATATGCAAACGCTTATAGTATATTTAATGAAAATGAGCTACGGAAATGGTATACAGAATATGGGATGACTCTTATAAAAATGACTTATAATATTGCATTTGATAGAAGAGTTACCCGTGGTGAACTTATTGAACAGGTCGCCTTTCGGCTGGTGACTATTGGGGATTTATGCAAATAAATGATGAACAATTTAAGAATATAATATCAAGAGGAAAAATAAATGAAAGTCTTATTATCGATTAAACCTGAATTTGTACAGGAAATTTTTACAGGAAAGAAAAAATAATGAATATAGAAAAGCTATTTTCACAAGGAGTGTAGATAAAGTAGTGGTCTATTCAACAAAGCCTGTTGGGATGATTGTTGGGGAATTTACAGTAGAGAATATTCTAAATGATACCCCTAGTACACTATGGGACCAGACTCATAAGGATTCAGGTATCACTAAGGATTTTTTTGACCAATACTTTGAAGGTCGTACACATGGGTATGCCTTGAAAATCAGTTCTCCACGTCTTTATGAAGAACCAATTAATCCATTCGAATTATTTAAGGCTTTTGCTGCTCCCCAATCGTTTAAGTATATTGATCCAAATGAGTCTGCTCTCCTATTTTCGAACTACTAAATTTAACCAGGATTGTCTTTTTAGATAATCCTGGTTTGCCTATTCTGTTATTTTATTTTAATACTCCCATCAATATCCCTTGGACGTTTACTTTTTAATAAGTAGCAGTATGAGTTATCTTCAGGAATTGCTATATAATGAGAAGTGTTTTTATCAAGTAACGCTGGGTCTTTTATCAGTTGTATTTTCCAATTTGGCATATTATGGGGTGGAACAAAATTGTGTTGGAATATAGGGTCAAGATATTTCATTCCACACTTATTAATAGCGGCATTGAAAAACTGTTCAGCCTTTTGGTTATATCTTTTATGCCAAGCCAAATTTCCAAAGCCAAGGTAGACTGGAGGAACAAGGTGCTCTATGTCGTAATTGGTCACATTTTCTTCATCTGCAAAACGAAATGTATTGCTGGTTGCTTCTGAATATACCAAAGCCTTACTTAAATCTGCTTCTTTGATATAGAAGAGATTAAAAATTTGTATCACACCGTTCAAATCTTCACGTCTTGGCAGATCATAGTAGAAAGCAAAGAGATCGCCTACACAGTCAATTGTGGTATCACTACCAAATTCATACCACTTGTCTTTACTTTCGTCAAAGTGCCGGAGTTGTCTTAACGTTTCGGCATCGTCAATTGCTTGGTGGGTGGGGGATTTAAATTTGGCACCACCTGGATTTTTCATTACCACTGATCCGATAACCTCCCATGAATTACCATATTGTAACAATGTCCTCCATCGAAAACCTATAGCAGTGTTCTCATCCATTAGATAGAAGTGAGTGTATACTTTCATTATTATTTATTTTATAAGAATTAAAATGCAATCTTTGGTACTAACTATCAACACTTAAATGACTTTCATTAATCGTTTTCATATATTTTCCACATATCCTTAATACAGCCATGAAGTTGATGACGAAGTGATTGGGGTTCTAATACTTCAATCATTGCGCCAACTTTTAGTAACTCCATACAGAAGTCGTATGTCGGTCGAAGATGTAATTCGAAATCTGCATATTCATCAGAAGTGTATATTTCCCGTTGTGAAGGGTGAAGTGGAAGTGTGCGAAGATAATGTTGATGATATCTGTCAGCACGTAACACGATTCTTTCTTCCTTAATATCCTTATCAAGCACAATTCCAAAGAAAGAAGAGAAATAGGATTTAGCATCAAAGTCCTTTGGCAAAGTGAAGCATGTATCGGTCACACTGGCAAACCTTTATCTTCTATCTCTTCTATGATTTGTCTGATTTTGGAGATAATCCAATTTGAGACCTCTCCTGTGCGTATTGGTAAGTAGCTACTGGTGGAATGCCAATCGGTGTATAGAATCCATTCCCATCCATAAGGCCAGTACGTATTACTACATTCTGAAAAACATGATAATTGCCGTATTGGTAATTCTTTAGCCCCCAGCAGTGAACTTTGTGAAATACCGATATAAAGGTTCTTCCAATCCGAATCCCTTCCGTCATCTCTTGTAATGACTATGTAATGGGACCATTGGGGCATTTTGAATTTTAGAGCCGGACTTTCGTCTCCTTCTTTGATGAGCTTAAATTCCATCCCCATTTTAACTGCGAATTCTTTTAACGGTTTAAAAATGAATTCTGTTCTTAATTTGCTACTTATTTCAGCTCTGTTATCCATCAAGGCAACTACTGCTTCCATATTATTGATGGCTAAATCTACGATTTTATCACTACTATCTTTATTCATATCTTGTCCTGTGATTTGTTTAATAAGTGTAATATATTGGGAAATTGTCTCTCGTACCAGAGGTTTGTCGTATGCTAACATCACACACTTTGATAACCAATTTAGGATATGTCCTTTGTACGAGATACAGTGATAGTCAATCTCATTGTCTCCTAATGAATCTTTGCTTGCCTCATGACCATCAAGCGTAAGATAAATCAACTTAAAGCCTTTCGGAAAACGTTGTTTACCATAGTTATTGTATCGCAGTAATTGATGGTATTGATCAATAGCATATATTTTATTCTCAATGATAATAGCATATTCACCATCTTCCAAGATTATATCGATCCGTCCACCAGTAGTTTCTGTCCGCTCACCAATATATCGTTCGACTATATTGGTATTGCAATTAGATATATAATCTCGTTTTAAGCCAATGGCTGCAAGAAATTCTTTAAGCATAGCATCTTTTAGGCCATGATTTCCGTCAGGATTTAACAATTCTGCAAGGAATGCGGAATGCAATCTAACTTCGTTAGACCGTAATCCAAGAGTGTTGAAAACGTTAAAACAATCGCCTTTTCGCTGCTTATGCTTCATTCGCTCTTGCTCAATAAGGCAAATCTTGCTTATTTCCATTAAAAGATCATTCAATTCCATATTTAAACTATTTTGTTAATACAAAAATACGAAAAGATTGCCTCGTTTTCTATATTATAATTTTGATTTAATTGATATTTATATAACGTTGAAATATTTTCAACGTTTATAGCTACTGGTAGCTTTAGCAAGACAATTTTTCCTCTTTGTTCACGTAGTGAATAATTATTGTGAAACAATCTCAAAAGCCAATTCTTTCATCCGTCTTTTTACGATGGAATACCATAAATATGAATTTTGCAAGTTGTTGGTGGGTATTCTATCAACATATTTTTCAAGAAAGTCGATAGTATAGAGTGACGCATCATCATAATATCGATTGATTATTTCACTCCAATCCCATAAATCGATAAACTTGTCAATAAGATAATAGTTCAACTTTAGATCAGTATTACTTGAAAGTTCTGACTAATCCCAATAATTTTTAAAATGCTCAATACATTCCTCATGAAAAAGGATTTCATTACTTGTGTTAGACAAGGCTTTCCAAGCTACATCGTTAAGGACCTTAGCCATAAACTCATTTGATACTTTTTTTATTGCCATACTACTTTTGTTTTGATTATTAATGAAGTTTGGTGCAAAAGTAAAAGCAGGGTGTCTCATTTTATGTGACACCCTATAAAAGAATCACCTATTTTTCTCCTCCTTCATCATCTTCCTCCACCTCTGAAACGCCCTCATCAAACTTTCTTCTTCCACTAATCCTACCATATTATAATGTTCGACAAAAGTTTCCATTGATTTTTTGAACATGATGCCGTGGCAGTATTTATTTTCCAGTAGAAATTCATAAAGTTCGGCCCTCATTTCTACTTCCATTGCTTTTTCAATGATAAGTGCACTGTTATGACCTATATAATTATATACATTTGGATTTTGCCGTTTCTGGGTATGGGGGAGGTGAAGGTAATATTTCCGGTTTCGTGCCATGAGGCGTTGGGAGGGTGGGGAATGGATAGCTGGTGGAGAAAGTGGTAGATGGGCTGGGTGTCGAGAAGATGGATCGCGGAAAGTGAGGAAGAAGAGCGGTCTGGAGGTACGTTCGAGGTGATTTTGTAGCGCATGTACATGTAAGCCGCTAGATAGGGCTTGATCTGAAAAGTAACTGTAACCATTGTTTTTAGATTTGATTTGTAAAATATTTATCAGTGGAGTACCGTGTTTGATATTGGTATCCGTTTTCTTTTGTTGAAAATTTTACTTAAAAAGAAAGGCCGGGAGGACGCTTTTGTAATGCTTTGCTTTTCAGATAGTTACATAAGTGGGTTTTGGTTTTAAACCAACGGGTCGTTCCTTTTAAAGGAACGACCCGTTGCACACCGAGAAACACCTCGTTGGTTTTAATGCAACGAGGTGCTCCTTAAAATCAAGAGATAAAGCTAGAATAAATCTCTCGAAATTTTGAAATCATAAAATAACTTGTTTGTTTTTGATGTAAATAAATAGTACTATTGTATATTTACTTGTTTTTATCTATATAAAGAAATATACAGAGTGTCATATATGAAGAAATTTTAGATGAAGTCTATTTAACATAGTTTAAATGAGCCTCTTTTATATTTCTGATTTTATTTTATGTTTGAGGGAGATTTAAAATATAATTATAATGTAACTGAAAAGTAGAATAGGAAGGAAATCCAAGTAAAATGGCTAATAATAGCTCCTTAAAACGAAAAAGCACTAAGTTCTATCAGAACTTAGTGCTTTTTCATATTCTATTCTTATTAAAATAAATATATAGTTCTTAAAATACAAATTATATCTCTTTTTCGGATTGTATTTATTAACATTCCGGTTTGGTATTATATAATG
>ENA-OQJX01000487-OQJX01000487.1-human-gut-metagenome-genome-assembly--contig:-NODE-487-length-20314-cov-3.961312_pt1 | contig 20314 bp, 15 predicted proteins | sample MGYA00242615_ERZ504782 | MGnify/ENA primary metagenome ERZ504782 (study PRJEB26092, sample SAMD00036354) | human gut metagenome | host: Homo sapiens | study: EMG produced TPA metagenomics assembly of... | reverse complement strand
ATACGGAATACTCTTCAACTGTTAGAATAGTTAAAAAATGAACAAGCTGCATTAGGGAGGTCCGTATGAAAAAAATATCTTTAAACCAGAATTGGCAGTTTGCCAAAGGAACCATAACAATGATGGAGTTAATGATGGGAGACGCAGGAAATATAGAAAATATTGATTTGCCCATGATGCCATGATTTATCAGGAAAGAACTCCGGCAACTGCGAATGCACATCAGACAGGATTTTATCCGGGCGGTGAATATACTTACATGAAAAAGTGGGAGATTCCGGAAGCGTGGAAGGGATGTACAGTTGTTTTGGAATTTGAAGGTGTTGCAGATACCTGCCGTATTTATATGAACGGGGATCTTGTAACAGAGCATGTGAATCCATATACAGGCATTTTTGCAGACGTCAGCGGTTATCTGAAGTATGGACAGGAAAATGAACTGAAAGTAGAAGTATGCAGTATAGAGCAGTCCAGCCGCTGGTATAGTGGCGCGGGGTTATACCGTCCTGTGTATGCATGGGTGGGAAAGACTGTGCATATTCCTGCTCAGGGGGTGCGTGTTACAACAAGAGAAGCTGACTGTGAGGCGGCAGTCGTGGAAGTAGAGGTTCCAATCTGTAATCGGGGAATGGTTTCCGAAACGGTACAGGTGGAAATTACATTGACTGGACCGAATGGGGCGGAAGCAGCCGCAGAACACATACCGGTAACTGTTTTTGGAGAAAGCACGCAGATGTGCTGTCAGCGTTTGCTTGTAGAACATCCTGCATTGTGGAGTGATGAAACACCAAATCTATACTCCTGCCGGATTACAATTTCTGAGGATGAGAATCCAATAGACAGTGTAAATATTTCAACAGGAATCCGTACACTTCGACTGCATGCAAAACATGGGCTGTTGGTGAACGGTAAACCTACGAAACTGAGGGGAACCTGTATTCACCATGATAATGGGATTATCGGAGCGGCAACATTTCCGGATGCGGAGTATCGGCGCTGCCGCCAGATGAAGGAAGCCGGATTTAACGCTCTTCGAAGTGCACATCATCCGATGAGTAAGGCAATGCTGGAAGCCTGTGATAAACTGGGGATGCTGGTGATGGATGAACTGAGTGATATGTGGACACGGACAAAGAATCCTCATGACTATGCAAATTATTTTCCGACACATTGGAAGCAGGATGTGTGGGATATGGTGGAAAAAGACTATAATCATCCTTGCGTGATTTTGTATTCGACCGGAAATGAAATTCCGGAGGCGGGCACTCTAAAAGGGGCAGAATGGAATCGGAGGATTCATGCAGAAATGAAACGCTTGGATGCCACACGCTATACGACGAACGGAATCAATGGTCTGATGGCAGGAAATGACCGAATGGGCGAAATTATGTGCCAGGCTACAGGGATGACTCCGGAGCAGCTTGAAGCGATGCAGCAGCCGGATGAGCAGAATCGTGGAGGCGCAGATGAAATCAATGGGATGGCTGAGGTTATGGTGGGACCGCTGGCAGATGCGATTGCCACCAGTCCGATTCTGGAAGAAATGATAGGAGAATTTGCTGCGGTAAATGACATTGCCGGATATAATTATCTGACGGCATTACATGAAGAAGATCACATACGTCATCCGAATCGGGTTGTGCTTGGCACAGAGACTTTTCCGGCGGACATTGTTCATTTGTGGGATATCGTAAAGCGCAATCCACATGTGTTAGGAGACTTTACATGGACCGGATATGATTATCTGGGAGAAGCCGGATGCGGTATATTCCATTATAATGAGGAGTGAATTTTTCAGCGCATTGGCCGGACAGACTGGCAGGTATCGGTGACATTGATATTCTTGGTGATCGTAAACCAATCAGTTATCTGCGGCAGGCAGTGTTCGGAATTGGCCATGCACCGTCTATCGGTGTACTTCGGATGGATAAGGCAGGAATTGAAGTCGGAAAGACACCATGGATGTGGAAGGATAATCTTGCAAGCTGGACATGGCCGGGATATGAAGGGGAAACAGCAAGTGTGGATGTTTATGCCAATGCAGATGAAGTAGAACTGTTCTTGAATGGGGAAAGTCTGGGACGAAAGTCGATTGGCGGAGTATATGTTGTGACGTATGAAGTACCTTATCATCCGGGAAAGCTGGAGGCAGTCAGTTATCTGAACGGGGCGGAGGCAGGTCGGACTGTCTTACAGACAGCAGGGAAAGCGGTGAAGCTTAAGGTTGAAGCTGACCGGAATGAACTTCCTGCTGACGGAGAAAGTCTTACTTTCATAAAAATCAGACTGGAAGACGCAGCAGGAAATTTCAATCGTCGGGAAAGCGCAGCAGTTACAATGAAAGTAGAGGGATGTGCTGCATTGCAGGGATTCGGAAGTGCAGATCCGAGCTGCGAAGGAAGTTACCAGTCTCATACATGGAATACCTATGACGGCAGTGTAATGGCAGTAATCCGGGCTGCAAAATGTCCGGGGGAGGCAATCGTAACCATTTCAGCAGTAAATTTTGCAGAAGAAAAACTCGTTCTGAACATCAAATAGAAAGATGCCCCGTCTGGTATATTAGTAGATTTTATGGGTCTGATTCCGATACTGTGTCGGAGTCAGACCATATTTTTTCTTAAATACAGTCTGAAAGTAAGCCTGACTGGAAAAACAAAGATAGTTACTGATTTCGCTTAATGTCTTATCCGAATACGTCAGGAGACTTTTTGCCTCTTCCAGCTTACACCGCATAATGAAGCTGCAGACATCGAAGCCGAGCTCTTTTTTGAACTTGTTTGTCAAATAAGAGCGGCTTCTTCCGATATGCTCAGCTACATCGCCAACCCGAATGGATTCGTTGATGTGGTGAGTAATAAACTGAATACATTCAAATATTTCCAGAGACATTCCCTGAGGAATTTTATTTTGCGAAACCCGTTCCGTAAAATCAATCAGCATAGAATAAGACAAGGTTTCAATGTGGGAAATATTCTGCAGCTTTTCACATTCACGGATATATACATCGGCAAGTTGGTAAGCCTGTTCCATATCCATTCCTCCGGCAATGGCACTTCTTGTAACAATTGCGACAGTTGTAATGAAAACATTCTTTTCCTGCCGGAGGGAGTTGTCAGCCATAAGACCACCTGATAATTTGGAGGGGGTGTTTAACAATGTTTTCATTTTTTCGACGTCTCCATTTTGAATATACTGCAAAAGTTTCTGTTCAAAATGGTAGGTATTATGAAAATGCTGTTCTTCCTTTGCATTCATCACCTGATTGGAATGTACATTGGAAAACTCGCTGATGATGCTTGTGTTTTCCAGATTAAAATGCTGTCCAACAGAAATATATTCATCGTTGAAACACAGGTGAAGCCAGGCAAGTGTCTGGAGAAACTGGTTAAAGGAAATCTGAGGAATATTGACCAGAAATTGGAGTATATCTGGTTTATGTTCCTGACTGATTGCCCATTCCTGCATGAAAGTGCGAAGTGTAAGATCTGAAATAGGTGTGCTGAATACAGGGCCAATGATGATTACGCAATCAGCATGCTCCGGCTTTATATAACCATAATAGCCGAAGGACTGCGCGATAAAATAGTCCGGGTTTTTGTGAAATGTCGGAAACCGGACAGGATGCCTTTAAAAACAGACGGGTCTTCCAAAATCGAAGGAAAGGAACAGTCATCGTCGGGTGAAGCGTGGTAATAGCCAATCGGTATGGAGGTTGATGCATAAAATAATTCACAAAATGCCTTTAAATCAGTAATCATGGAAGACTCCTTTCCAGGTAAAACCGTACTTTTAAACTCTCTTTGAAATGGATGTAATACTAATTATAAGGTGTTCTATTTATAAAAACAAGGACAAAATTGAAATATTGTAATCAATATTGTAATACAAAAATTATAAGGTTTGATATTTTATAGATAACTCAATGAAAGTAATGATCTCTCGGAATTCTGAGTGATTATAGCCAGCAATGCTGGCAATGGACTTTGAAAAGTAAATATTATCAAAAATAAAAAAATGGTATGAGAAAAAGACATAACTGTTGCTATGTCTGAAAATGGTGTATAATACTTCCTGGGGATTATGCTGTCTGTTGAATCAACTTTTTCAGGGGAGATTCGGTTGGCAGATCCCATGCATCCAGATGCTGTAACATCAGGATGTGATAAAGGCGGCAGTACCACATCTTAGTAGAGCGGTGTCTGCCGCTTTCTAAGTTAAAGGCTATTTTCTCACGTTTGTTTGAACGTTCTACAGAAGTTCTTGCATTGTAATCCAGTTTCCATTCCTTACTGCTTCTTGGTGGATCATTAAATAACCGGGGATTATCCTTTAAAACTAAGTGAACGGTTCTTCCGTATTTTGCATCTGAACAAGGTGTTTCACAGGTACAGGAAATACAACCATTTTTTCGGTGCATTTCCGGGCATTTGAATTTCATTCGACCTTTTGCAGCTTCCCCGCCGTCACGATGCATGCGTTGACCAGCAGGACAGATAGGGACACCGTCTGTGTCAATCGTAAAGTCGTTTTTATAAACAGGTGGTCTGCCACCTTTGCCATTGAGGTCAATAAAAGGTGTTATGTTTTCACGCTTGAAGTATTGGTAATACGCCATTGCATCATGTGCAGAATCTAAAAGTATTTTTGATACTGTGTAATCAGGAAGAAAGGATTTCATTCTGAAAAATGTATGTAAAAATCCATGAGAGTCATGTTTGGAAGCACAGGAAAAAAGTGGAAACACAGGGAGATCACTTTGTGAATCCACGAGCATATACAGATCGTAGCCATGATACCAACGGTCATTGGAAGAATCCCAGCCGATATCACAGTCAGGCTGCGAATAATAGCGATTGCAATCACAGTTAAGAATTCCTTTTTCTTTACAGTCACAGATGCGTTTTTTGCGTTCTCTGTGAGAGGTGAGAACGGGAGTTCCATCACCGGCAAGGGCAAGAGAATTAGGATGTATCAGATTTTTTGAGACAGAAACATCCAAGAACTCTTGTTTATATATTTTGAACAAAGATGCATATGGTTGTTCATCTAGATAAAAAGTAGTGTTTTCCAATTGAGGAAGAAGCTCAGCAACGGTAATCTTTTCAACAGACTCCGCTTTTTCCCCTTTTCTTTTTTGGTTTTTTGACTTTTTTCTTTTTTAGAGGATGCTCGTGAGAAGAGAGATTATCTTCAGCGGAATCCCAAAGACGGTTCAAAAAATCATAAAAGGTGCCGACACCTGGGGTATCTCCAAACTCGAATCCGCTGAGAATGGCATAAAGAGGGTTGATCTTAAGCTGAGCAGCCCACTGTGTCAGAGAAGAAACCTTAAAATCAATCGATAACAGGTAAGAACGCTGCATACAAGAAGGTGTTCGTGGAACAGGGCCGAACTTAGAATATTTATCAGCCAAAAGTTCATCCGTATAGGATAGATCAAGATTCCAAAACCGTTCAATGATATCCCAAGTAGAGCGGGCCAGTGCATTTGGATTAGGGTAATATTTACGAAGATTTTCAGTAACAAAGTTTTGATAGGCGGTGTGACCGCCAGAATTTACAGGTAACAAAAAAATCGCCTCCAGTCGAAAAAATAAAATATATTCAATCGCTTCGCCGCAAATTTTTAGCGATTTGTCAAGTGATTTTTGACAAAAAAGTGGGGGATTTTAATAAAAAAGGAATCTAAAAACCTTGCAAAATCAATGGTTTGGAGATTCCGAGAGATTATAGTATTTAAAAGGAGGACTCAACATGGGAATGGAAGATTTTTGGGAACAGCTTCCGACAGGAAAAGAAGATAAACCATTGCTTTTTGAAATGGGACCGCTAGAGTACGATTTCATGATATTGACGGATTGTATTTTATGCTGGATCGTCGACTATCCGGCTGTCTGCTTATGATGTGGGCAAAGCCGATGAATCCGGATATTCAGGGAACCGTCACCTTAGATAGCAGGGTGGTATCCGGCTGTATCAACCAGTATATGGAAGTTATGGGGAATATGTGGGTGCTTGGAATTCCGCTTCGGGGACTTGTGACAGAGTACGGTCGGGAATATCAACTTCACGTGGAAGGTTTTGTGGATATGGATGGGAATGAGATGAATCCGCAGGATTTTACGGTCAGAGGTGTGGAAAAAGTGAAACCGAAGCCGGAAGATGCAACACATGAACAGATTGCACTGGAAGCCGCCAGGGAGGGAATCGTTCTTTTGAAAAATGCGGCGGAAGTTCTTCCGCTGAAGAAGGGAACGGTATTGAATCTGTTTGGCAGAGGTATTCACGAATTTCGTATCGGAGCAGTGGGGGCAGGCAAAATCAATCCTCGCTACAGTGTTAATTTTGTGGAGGCTGTCAGGGAAGGAGAAGCTTATTCACTGAATGAAGAACTGGTTGAATTTTACGGCTGCGACAGGGATGAGATACCGGGGGACGAGATGTTGATGCGTGCAAAGAAATTGTCCGATACGGCAATCGTGTTCCTGACACGTGCAGCAGGAGAAAACCAGGATGCTTCCACGGCGAAAGGGGAATACTATCTGAGCGAGGATGAAGAAGCACTTATTGCAAAAATAACGGATACATTTGCAAAGACAATTGTGATTTTAAATGTCGGATATCCGATTGATGTGACATTTGCAGAAAAGTATGCAGTTGCAGGACTTATATATTCGGGATTTGGTGGAATGCTTGCAGGACCGGCACTTTTGGATATCCTGAGCGGGGCTGTAAATCCGTCAGGGAAGCTGCCGGATACATGGGCAAAGGATTATTTTGATATTCCGTCGTCGAAAAATTTCTATGACTGTGTGGATAAAACACGTCTGACAGCAGATGAAAATATATATGTGGATACTTGTTACGAGGAAGACATTTATGTGGGATATCGTTATTTTACAACATTCAGGAAAAAAGCGGCGTATCCGTTTGGCTACGGATTAAGTTATACGGAGTTTTGTATCAGGCAGGAGAATATTCGATTTGACGGGGAAGTACTGGAACTGGATGTATATGTGAAGAATGTCGGGGAAAAAGCCGGAAAAGAAGTTGTTCAGGTTTATGTAGGCAAACCGGAATCAGAATTGGAGCAGCCGGAAAAAGAACTGGTATTCTTTGAAAAAACAAAGGAACTGCTTCCGGGAGAGGAACAGAAGATTTTGGTTCATGTTCCGGTGAAAGTATTGACTTCATATTCGGAAGAAAAAGCGGCGTATATTTTATCAAAAGGATATTACCGTATTTATGTGGGAAACAGTATTGAAGCAGCGGAATGTGGCGGATTCGACGAAGAAGAAACAAGAATAATCAAACAGGTAACCAATCTGCTTTGCTGCGATTGCAAATTTACAAGATTATCCAAAACAAATCCGGATGATACATGGCCGACAGGAGCGCATTCCGGAGTGGTCAAAAATAAGTTGACATTTTTGCCTTATGAGAAGAGGAAACATTATCCCGTAAAGTTTGATATGGAGAAACCAAAAGAGAAGGTAACATTTGATGCTGTAAGAAAAAATCCGTCACGTGCGGCTGAGTTTGTAGCACAGATGTCACCGGAGGAACTTGCCCGCATCAGCGTCTGTGCCTCGGCTGGGTGGGGAATGGAAGGTATTGGTGAGGCAGGTCGTGTGTTTCAGACAGAAGGATATGATTTGCCGGACTTTCCGGTGAGCGATGGAAACAGCGGAGTCAATCTGAACATCAAAAATATTGGAATGCCGTCAGGCGTTACAATCTGTGCTTCGTTCAATAAAGAATTATCGGAAGCAATCGGGTGTGTAATCGGGGAAGAAGCGAAGGCATTGGGCATGCTGCTGGTTCTTGCCCCGGCATTTAATATTCACAGAAATCCGCTAAATGGACGACAGCCGGAATATTTTTCGGAAGATCCGTATTTGTCCGGTGTCATGGCTGGATTTTATGCAAAAGGATTGGAAGGAGCCGGGGTCGGAGGCTGCTATAAACATTTTATCGGGAACAACTGTGAATCTTCCAGAAAGCGAAATCAGAGTCTGATTTCCGAACGTGCAATCCGGGAAATTTATTTTCGGACTTTTGAATATGCGATGGATGTTCATATGCCAGCTAGCTTTATGACGGCGTATAATGCGGTAAACGGCTGCCCGACAGCAGCGGATGAAGAACTTCTACAGGGGCTTCTCAGAGAAGAAAATGGGTTTGCCGGTTTTGTAATGACGGATTGGACAACCTATGACAGTGTAGATGTGGCAGCAATGGTACAGGCGGGAAACTGCTGGATTACGCCGGGCTCTAATGATGATACATATACCGGTCAGATAAAGAAAGGATTGGAGAACGGTACCATAGACACGGCAAGACTTCAGGAGAATGTTACCGCTCTGATTCGTACAATGGCAAAATTTTCATAGAATAGAAAGAATCAGAAAAACAAAAAGAAAGAGAGGAAATGTATATGATTCGTGATTTGACAATAGAATACAGAAAAAATCCGATAGGAATCGATGAGAAACCACGTTTCTCATGGAAGCTGGAGAGTGAAAAGCAGGATGTTGTGCAGACAAGCTACCAGATTCAGGTTGTCAGCGGAGGCCAGCTTATGTGGGACAGTGGCCGGGTGGAAAGCGACCAATCCGTTCTGGTGCCATATAAGGGTGCTGCATTGAAAGAGATGACTGTTTATCAGGTGCAGGTCAGTGTATGGGATAATTACGGAGAGCTGGAACAGGTGACAGGAAACTTTGAAACCGGTTTGATGAGAGAAGAAAACTGGAATGCAAAATGGATTACCCATACACTTCCGGCTGAAGAGACTGCATGTCCGGTATTTGTCCGCAGCTTTTCTCTGGACAGATCGGTGAAGAGAGCAAGGCTGTATGCGACCGCCTGTGGTGTATATGAGGCATTTATTAACGGAAGGAAAACAGGAGACTTGTTCATGGCTCCGGGTTGGACATCTTATCATCACCGACTGCAGTATCAGACTTATGATATTACGGAACTCCTGGAAAAAGATAATGAGATTACGGTTACTGTAGGAAACGGGTGGTATAAGGGAGAACTCGGGTTTGATGCAAGACCGAATCTTTACGGCGACAGAACGGCTTTGCTGGCAATGGTGCGTATCGAGTACGAAGACGGGGAAACTATCTGCATCGGCACTGATACGGACTGGCATGTGGAAACAGGAGAAATTCTGTTTTCCGAGATTTATCACGGTGAGATACAGGATTATACAAAAGAAAGAAGGCTGGTGGGAAAGGCAGTTCTGTTTGAACATACGGATGATATCGGGCAGATTGTGGCGCAGGAATCCGAGCCGGTCCGGGTAACGAAACGGTTTGATGTAAAGGAAAGGATCGTGACTCCAAAAGGAGAATTGGTGTTTGATTTCGGACAGAATATGGCAGGACTGGTAGAAATACGACTTCCAAAACTTATGGGAGACAGATTAGTTATTCGATATGCAGAAACACTGGATAAAGATGGAAACTTCTATACAGAGAATCTGCGGACGGCAAGATGTACAGATACATTTATATACGGAGAAAAGCAGGTGGGAATGCTTGTGATGCCGCACTTCACTTTCCACGGATTCCGTTATATTTGTGTGGAAGGCGCAGGAACGGAAACAGAGGCATCGGATTTTACGGCATGTGCAATGCACACAGACATGCAGCCGACAGGAACATTCACATCCGACAACACGTTGGTTAACCAACTGCAGAGTAATATACAGTGGGGACAGAGAGGCAACTTCCTCGATGTTCCGACAGACTGCCCACAGAGAGATGAACGGTTGGGCTGGACCGGAGATGCACAGGTATTCTGTGGTACAGCCTCCTACAATTTTCACACAGCACTATTTTTCCGAAAATGGCTGCGGGATATGGCGGCAGAGACCAATCCGGAGTGGGGCGTACCTCATGTTGTTCCGAATATTCTCGGAAATCAGGCGGGAGCAGCGGCATGGAGCGATGCTGCGACAATCATTCCGTGGACGATTTATAAGGTTTACGGGGATAAAGAGATGCTTGCGGAGCAATTCCCGATGATGAAGAACTGGGTGGATTATATACATGCGAGAGTCTCGAAAAACGGATTGTGGCAGAGTGGATTCCAGTATGGAGACTGGCTGGCGCTGGACATAGAATCCGGAAGCACCGACCGGACAGGCGGAACGGACAAATATCTGGTGGCAAATGCTTATTACGCATATTCGACCAGGATTGTGCGGGATGCTGCGGATGCATTGGGGTATGCAGAGGAAGCAAAAGCATACGGTGACTTATATGAAGAAATAGTAGAAGCCATTCATGTGGAATACGTGACAAGAAGCGGACGAATGGTCAGCGAGACACAGACAGCCTGTGTGCTGATGCTGTACTTTGACTTGATAAAACCGGAATTTCGTAATCGTATTTTGGAGACATTGGAGTTGAATATCGGGGCACACCATAATCATCTGACGACAGGTTTTGTGGGTACACCGTATCTGTGTCATTGTTTGTCAGAAAACGGTCTTCATGGGTTGGCGGATGAGATCTTTATGAAAGAGGATTTTCCGGGCTGGCTCTATGCAGTAAAGAAAGGCGCAACGACAATCTGGGAGCGTTGGAATTCCATTCTGCCAAATGGGGATTTTGACGAATCAGGTATGAACTCCCTGAACCATTATGCGTACGGTTCGATTGGAAGCTGGCTGTACGAAAAAGTTGCAGGAATACGCTGTATGGAACCGGGATATAAGAAAATACGGATTCAGCCGACGCTGACAAAGGGAATGACAGAGGTGTCCGCAACTTATGAATCCATATATGGAACAATCGTAAGTGCATGGAGCTGCAGAGAAGGAAAAATCTGTGTGGACGTGCAGATTCCGGTGAATACAACGGCAGTTATCCAGCTTCCGGAGAAAGAAGCGGAATTCACGGTTGGTTCCGGCAGATATCATTACGAGTACAAGACGGATACCAATCTGAAATTCGAGAAATATTCGTTGGAGTCAACACTCGGAGAGTTGGTTGCCGAAGAACTTGGCCGCAATATGTTTGAAGAAATGATGCCGGGAATGCTGGAAGACCCGCTGATTCAGTTTGCATTGTCCATGACCATATCCGATCTGCTTATGCAGGATGCGCAGGCAAAGCCAATGTATCTGGCAGTCATTGATGCGCTGAACGCTGCAAATTCAAAATTATAAAAAATAAGCTAAAATTAAAATACGGACAATTAGGAATGTGATATTTTAAGCTTACAGGATATCAAGAAAAAATGTGATACGAAATGAAGGAGGAACACAATGAGTAAAAAACCATTAGAAAAGGACAAATTCGGCGTTCAGAAAGTAATGCGCGTGAAGGATTACTTCGGAGATGCTACGGGACAGTTCGCATTGAATGCGATGTCCGCACTGGTAGGACAGCTTACATACTTCTATACGGATAAGGTTGGTATGGCTGCCGGGGCGATTGCAACAATGTTTATTATCTGTAAGATTATTGACGCATTTACAGACCTGATTATGGGAAATATCATTGACCATACAAAACCGGGAAAAGAAAAATATCGTCCGTGGCTTTTGAAAGCGGGAATTCCGGCAGGTATTGTAATGGTTCTGATGTTTACTGTGCCGAAAATAGGAGATATGGGACAGATTATTTACGTGACAATAACGAACATTCTTCTGACAGCAGTATTATATACGGCAATGGCAATCCCTTATAATTCGCTTATGACCGTTCGTACGAACAGCCAGGAAGAACGAGGCATCATGGGAACATGGAGAGCGGCGACCGGTTATGTGGCAGGTATGATATTTGCAATCTGTATGATTCCGATTACGAATGCACTGGGCGGAAACCAAAACGCATGGATTAAATTTGGTTTTATCATGGGAATTATTGTAATACTGGCATCCTTGATTTGTTATGCAACAAGCCGTGAGACAGCAACAGAGGCAGGAGTGGCAGTAGAAGCGAAAGAAGAGGATGAAGAAGTGATTCCGTTTAAGGAAGCGCTTGGAAAGCTGTTCCACAACAAATACTGGGTGATTGTTCTGGTGGTGAATCTGCTTTCATGCATTATATATGGTCTTGCAGCGGGTGCGGGAGTATATTACTGTAAATGGATTTTCGGTAATGACAACCTGGTCGGCGTTCTCGGAGGAATCGGAATGATTCCGACCCTGTTAGGATTCATACTTGTAGGACCGATGATTAAGAAACTTGGTGTTGTGAAAACGCTACTGGTGAGCTTTGCAATGGGTGCAGGAGCAAATATGCTGCTTCTCTTCACAAAAGACATCTTTTTCTGCTACGCATTATTCGGAAGTATTACAACATTTGCAACCATTCCGATGATGTGTCTGGTTGGAGTTATGACGGCAATGTCAATTGATTATAATGAATATAAATATGGTGTAAGAATGGTAGCAACCTCCAACAGTGCATCCAGCTTTGGCGGTAAAGTGGGAAGCGGACTCGGAACATCTATCATCGGCTGGTTCCTTGCGGCAGTCGGCTATGATGCTGCACTGACTGCAGCGCCGGCAGCTACAAAAATGGCAATTTACGGATTCACTATTGTAACACCGTTAGTGATATTTGTTATTATGTTTATTCTTGTAAGCAAGTTTGATCTGGAAAAAACACTTCCTGCGATGAAAGAAGAAATTGACAAAAAGAAAAGCACAGAATGCCTAAAAAAACGCCAAAAAGCTTCCTGTATAATTTAAATAGGTCAAGAGATTGACAAAAAAATACCTCAAGTAAAATTAGATTATTACTGACCGGCAAGTTGGTAAAATCTAACGAATACAAGAGGTATCTACAATGAATATTAAAGGTTCAAAGAAGAAAAATCAAGTTTTATCAGTAAATAAGAGATTCAACAGTAACGGATTTTATTCAGTGTATTGAGTGTGAATATAGCAAAAATTGCCGCTTAGTTTAGCAGACTGGGGCGGCTATTTTTGTGTCTTATTGCTTCCTATTGTGTATCCGGGACTGAAAGCTGTCAAGCATAGGCTAATAACAGCAATCAGACCTTCAAGCGTCAACATTGGCATCCCCTCCTTTAGCAAGATTTCTGTCAGACGAGCTGGGGATTTCTATGTAATCGGAGGGGTGCTGAGTGCCGGTGGCACTCGTTTAGCACCGACCGTAACGGAGTGTAGACCACAGTCCCTCCGTAGAAGGACTAACCGCCTACCGTGTAGGTAGCACCCATAGAACGATCATAACAACCTGTGAGTGTATATGCAATCCTAAATTTGTTTTTATTGAGTGTTCACCAAAGAAGTTGTGATAACAGTATGATAACAAAATAATTCAAAATCAGAAAAACGCTCCGGATTTCCGGCTGAAAATGATAATAAAAAGACAGAAATATACGAAAAAAACGTCTTAATATGCAAGACCGATACCGTGAAGGTGGACGTACAGTAGGATCTGGAAAGGTTGCTACAATCATCGAGTAATACAATCTGAATATAGATTTGTTATCGCAAGATGACATTGTGTTCAAATATAAGATGCCCCGGAAACCGTAAGGTTTCTGGGGTTTTTCTGTTTTTGATGAAATCAATGTCAGGAAAGTGTGTAAGACCATGATAAAACCAGGGGGAAAGTTTCTGGATTTATTCAATTGAAAAAGAAAGCCCTATCAACCATGAGACAAAAGCTGTAAAAATCTACGTTGAATTTTACAGCTTATTGTGTATAATAGAAGTATCAGAAACAATTTAAAATCAAAGGAAGGGGTTGAAAGAATATGGCAAATATTTTACCAGTATCTGATTTGAGAAATTATAATGAAGTCCTGAAAAACTGTCATAAAGGAGAGCCGGTATATTTGACTAAGAATGGCAGAGGACGTTTTGTAGTCATGGATATTGAAGATTATGAACGTGATCGAGCAGAGAAAAAGCTTCTGATGAAGTTACAGGAAGCTGAAGAAGCTGTGAAAGATGGAGATGGTTGGTTGAATCTAGATGAATTGAAGGTACTGATGGGGGAATGAAATGTTAAAACTGCGGATTAATCCGATTGTTGTAAGAGATCTGAAGAATATCAGGGATTATATTGCCGAAGATAACGAAGAATATGCTACGAAGACTATAAAAGAGCTTTATGGTAAATTTGAGAATCTTCAGATGTTTCCGGAAATGGGATCGAATCTCTCCAAACGAGTCAGCTTTCGGACAGACTATAAATATGCGATATGGGAAGAATATGTGATTCTCTACAAGATTGGTAACGAGTACGTAGAGATTTATCGTGTAGTCAACCGATATCAGGATATCACAAGATTTTTTGATTGATAACAAAATTCCTAAAAACCACACGGACACAGTGGAAAATCCGGATTTTACCCCAAAAATCATACCGCAAAAGCTGTTCTTTGAGCAAAGCTGAATTGATTATAAAATGGATACCAACAGGAGGAATTTGCATGGAACTACGGGAATACACAGATTTCAATCAGGAAGAAATTTTATCACTTTACACCAGTGTTGGCTGGGAAAATTATACAAGGAATCCTCAAATGCTGGAGCGTGCATATGAGAATTCATTTTTAAAGATTGCTGCTTTTGAAGGAAAGCAATTGATCGGCATGGTCAGAGTTGTTGGGGATGGTGCATCGGTCATTTTAATTCAGGATTTACTGGTGCATCCGGAATATCAACGAAAGGGCATCGGGAGTCAACTAATGCGTGCGGTTTTAGAGAGATGTGAGGATGTGTATCAGATTGAACTGATGACAGACAATACAGAAAAGACGATTTTATTTTATCAGTCGTTGGGATTGAAAAAGGTAGATAAAATCGGTTGTTGTGCTTTTTTGAAAATGTGATGAGCAGTAGGAGGAACAGGATATGACGGATTCATATACATTCAACACCCCGATTGGTTTTCTTACCATACGGAAGAAGAAAAGAAGCTGACAAAGCTCTTTTGGGAAGCAAATTCTGTGCAAACCATAAAGAATGAATTGCATTCCGATTTTCTGTATGAGGTCTATACGCAGGTGAATGAATATTTGACGGGTAGAAGGAAGCAATTCGATGTGCCGTTGAAATATCAGGGAACGCAATTCCAACAGAGTGTCTGGCAGGAGCTGCAGAAGATACCGTATGGAGAGACGAGAAGCTATCAGGAGATTGCGGCTGCAATCGGAAATGAGAAGGCAGTACGTGCTGTAGGGCAGGCCAATAATAAGAATCCGATTTTGCTGATTATCCCATGTCACAGAGTAATTCATAAGAGCGGAGATATTTCAGGATTTGCTTGTGGAGTAGAGGTAAAGCGATATCTGTTGGAATTAGAAAAAGGGATGAGAATTTAGGGAAATGGAAAATATGTTTTCAGGATTTCTGAGAAAAGAGCGGGAAAAGCGGGGGATCAGTCAAGAGCGGTTATGCAGAGGAGTGTGTGCTGTTTCCGCTCTTTCGCGTTATGAAAATGGAGAGCGGATACCGGATCGGCTGTTGATGAATACGCTGATTGAACGTTTGGGAAAATCATCCGATAAGTTAGTTACGATGATTTCCTGTCAGGAGTATGCGTATTTTGAGTGGAAAAGCAAGGTAAAAGAGACTTTAAGAAAGAAAAATATTGCTCTGGTACAGGAACTCATTTTGAGAAAAGAAGCACGGGACGCAAGTGTCAACCTGGTTTTGCAGGAGCAGTTTTATCAGTATATACAGGAAATCGTCAATGGGAAAGAGGGGGAGATTTCTTCTCTGGAGGAGGCGATCCGGTTGACAAATCCAGATTTTACAGGAAGGATTGCTGCTGAGGGATTGTTTAGTATACAAGAATTAGAACTTCTGCTTTTATATGCACAGCGTCAGATGGAAACGCGGGCAGGACAGGGTGCCAAATTGCTGGAAGATGTTCTAAGTTATATTCAGGAACATATGACGGATATTCAGGCAAAAAATCAGATTTTTCCGCGAGCGGTGTGTCTATATTGTCGGTATGTGACTGGAGCGGCAAATGCAGAGAAACGGTATTTGTTGTGCAGAGAAGCATTTGAAAACAGCAGAAAAGATCAGAGGTTTGAGTATACGGTGGAATTGCTTGGGTATATGAGGAAGGATGCAATCTGTCTGGGAAAAGAGTTCGAGGCTGTTTCTTATCAAGTTTGGAAAAAGATTTTGGAAGCGATGTATCAGGAATATGGCGTGGAAATTCCGCAGGCAGAATGGGGAATTGAGATCCCGCAGAATCTTTTTTTAATACCTGAAATTTTGCTTTCAGCCAGAGTGGAGCAAGGAGCGTCTCAGGAAGAAATCAGCGAAGGAATCTGTACGCCGGAGACGTATTCCAGAATCGAAACAGGAAAGCGAAGTCCGAGTCTGAAAAATCTGGAAGCATTGAAGTCCAGGTTGAAAATACGGTCGGGGTACTATATGGGAGAGGTGTGGACTGAGGATTTTGCGGTGCTGGAGTTGGTGCAAGAACTAAGAGCAGCGGTGTCGGCTTCCAATCTGAAAGCCTGGGAGATGTGCCAGCAAAGGCTGGAAGAAAAACTGGATTTGAGTAAAAAGATTAACAGACAGTATACGGAAGGATACAGAACCTGTCTGGAGTACCAAACGGGAAAGTTTTTAGAAGATGAATGGATCAGACGGCATAGAAAAACATTGTCTTACACACGGAAAGAACCGATGGAACAACGGATGTTTTGTGAAGAGCGTGCACATGTATTTACAAATACAGAGACAATACTTTTGCAGCAGATTGCTCTTGCAGAAAAAATCCGTGGTGAAAAAGAGAAAGCAGTAGAAATCTGGGAGCTGCTTTTGAAGGATTATGGAAGAAGTAGGATCAGGATGGAAAATCATTTCAAAGAAGTGATGCTGATCTGGAGCAATCTGGCAAACACACTTCCTGATGTTGGAAAAACCAAAGAAGGAATTGCACTGGCAGATCAGGGAATCCGAATGGTTTTGGAAAAAGGACAGGGACCGTTGAATATGCTGTTTGCAAACCGGATCTATGCCATGAAAGAGGCCGGGCAGGATGTGAGAAAAGAGCAATTTGAACAGGCATATGCTTTGAGTGAAATGTTCGGTGATCTGGAATTGCAAAATTCTTTGAAATATTATATACAGAAAAACTGGCCATCGAAGGAAAAGATACATTAACATACAATAAGAAAGAATTCCATGACGAAATCGGGAAAGATGTTTTTCGATTACGTCATGGGATTTTTTTGCGTTTTCTTTGATAATGAGAACTGTGAAAGGGGAAATGTGATATGCAAGAACAGATTTTCGTACACGGCTACTTCGGAAGAAATAAGGGGATCCTTACAGGATTTGTTATTTTTTCAATCATGAGTGGAACCTCTTACATGCTCTGGTCATTTTTATTTGAACAGGCCAGTGGATTTGCAGGAGGAACGGCAGACACCTCCATCCAGCAATTATGTCTGTCTGCAGGATTGTGTCTGCTGTATTTTGTGGTCAGTCAACAGCTGATGTTTTATTTTCAGAGAAGGTTGTTAAAACAGATCAATACACAATTGAAACAGGATGTATTTCATGCGCTGATGAAAAAAGGTGTGGCAAAGTTTACGGAGAAAAACAGCGCGGTATATCTGTCTGTGTTAAACAATGACGTAACAAATCTGGAGAACAACTATTTTGCGAAGATTCCGGAGATTTTACAAAATGGATTTGTATTTCTGACTTGTGCGGGTGTACTCTGCTATTATGACGTCAGGATCGTGTGTCTGGTGATTTTGACGGCATTACTCCCGGTGGCGGTTCCATTTTTAATCGGAGAGAAATTGTCACAGAAGACCAAAGCATTATATGAAGAACTTGAGAATTACAATCGGAAGCTGAAAGACTGGATGGGTGGTTTTGAAGTGATTCATAGTTTTCAGGTTGAGGACGAAGTGAAAAAACGGTTTGCGAAAAGTGTGGAAGATGTGGAGAAACGGCGTTATGAGGGAAGAGGATATCAGAATCCATACGGAATATTGACGTTATTGCTGACGTATCTGATCTTGAGTATACAGTTATTTGTCTCAGCGTATCTGGTATTTATCGGAAGTATTTCAGAGCGGATGCTGCTGAGTATTTTTTATTTGATCTCCAGTGTCAACAATCCCATCCGGGAGATTGCATATCTGCTTTTGGATGTCAAGGCAGCAATTCCAAATGCAAGAAAGGTGGAGACGCTTTTCAAGGAAAGACCGGAAGAATCGAAAAAAACAGGGGAATCGGTAAAATCAGTCATGCCGTTGGAGTTGAAAGACGTACGATTTGGCTACACGAAAGCAAAAGAGGTCTTACATGGGGTGAATATGTGCTTTGAGAAAGGGAAAAAGTATGCCATTGTGGGAAGCAGCGGATGCGGAAAATCAACGTTGTTGAAGCTGCTGGCGAACTATTATGAAGACTATGGGGGAGAAATTCTCATAGGGAAACAGGAGCTTCGGACGATAGACAGAAAAAGTTTGAGTCGAAAAATGGCCATGATCCACCAGAATGTGTTTTTGTTTGAAAATACATTGCGGGCAAACATCACGATGTTTCAGGAGTATCCGGATGAGGAGATCAAAGCTGCAGTAAAAAAGGCGGGGCTTGAGAAAATCGTAGAAGACAATCCATTGGGAATGGAGCAGATGGTTTGCGAAAATGGCAATAATTTTTCCGGTGGGGAAAAACAGCGGATCGCAATCGCAAGGGCAATTTTAACCAGGGCGGAAGTGTTATTGCTGGATGAGGCAACGTCCAGTCTGGATACAGAACTTTCCATGCAGATTGAGCAGTTAATCTTAAGTCAAAAAGAGACCACCATATTGAATGTAACACATCGATTTCATGAGTCGATTTTGAAGCAGTATGACTGCATTTTGACCATGCACCAGGGAAAAATTGTGGAGATGGGGACGTTTGAAGAGTTGATGAAGAAAAAGCAATTTTTCTATAGCCTCTATACCGTGAATCATTAGCAGGGGAGGACATTATGATACAGAAAACAGGTTCGATTCATGTTTATTTTCAAAGAAATAAGGGGCATCTGGTAGGTGTGATCTTATGTTCCATTCTGGCGGGAATGGGGGAAACGATGTGGGCATTTGTGTTTCAGAAAATTGGAGAATTGCCGGGAGATATGACAAAGGCAGCGATTTTGAGACTGGCAGGGATTCTTTTGTTTACTGTTTTTATTATGCAGTCAGTCAGAATGCCTGCGCTTATTTTCGGAGGACATTTCTGAAGCGGATCAATATACAGCTGAAGAGGGATGTGTTCGATGCAGTGCTGGATCAGGATATGATCCAGTTTACGAGCAACAACAGTGGGATGTATCTCTCAATACTGAATAGTGATGTAACAAATTTGGAGAATAACTATTTTGCGAAGATTCCGGAGATTATTCAGCAGAGCTTTGTTTTTCTTGGATGTCTGGCAGTTCTTTGCTATTACGATGGCCGGGTGGCAGGTATGGTTCTGCTGACAGTGTGGATACCGGTTGCAGTACCGTTTCTATTTGGAAATGTGATTTCCGAAGCTGAGGGAAGGTTTTACCGGAACTTAGAACAGTATACAGGGAAACTGAAAGATTTCTTTGGAGGATTTGAAGTGATTCAATGTTTTCAAATTGGAAAAGAAACGGAAGAGTTGTTTGGAAGTTGTGTAAAGGATGTGGAAGAGTCTCGTTATCACTCTCGCTTCTGTGCGAGCAGCGGTGAAGTGTTTGCTCTCTCATTGACATATGGGACGTTGTTTTTTCAGATTTTATTCTGTGCCTGGACGGCTGCAAAAGGAAAAGTATCTGCAAATGCAATGCTGAGTATTTTATACTTACTTTCCAGTATCAACAATCCGGTGCAGAATGCAGTACAGGCGTTTCTTTCTGTGAAATCAGCAGACCAAATGTGGAAAAAGTGGAGAAATTATTGGCAAAACCTAAAAAAAGAACCCATCCGTCTGTTGACCGGAAGTGAAGAATAAGGAACAAAATATCCGCAAATCTGCATAATGTCAGAATTTGTCTAAAATAAACAGGTTTCCATGATTTGATTGTCGAAAAAAGAAAAATAAATTGTATAAAAGTGATAAAAATATAAAGTTATACTTATTAAAATGACTTGATTTACAAAGAAAAAAGTTTTTATTAAAAAAACTAAGGTGAAAATAGCAATAATTATAAAATCCAAGCCAACTTCCGAATAGAAAAATATAGACAGATGAGCTATCATAAAGTTATCAAATCGACAGGGAGGATATAAAGATGAAAAGGAAAGTGGTTAGAAAACTGATGGCACTCGCACTTGTTTCCACCATGGCAACTTCTAGCTGGCC
>ENA-OQJX01000486-OQJX01000486.1-human-gut-metagenome-genome-assembly--contig:-NODE-486-length-20418-cov-3.924351_pt1 | contig 20418 bp, 19 predicted proteins | sample MGYA00242615_ERZ504782 | MGnify/ENA primary metagenome ERZ504782 (study PRJEB26092, sample SAMD00036354) | human gut metagenome | host: Homo sapiens | study: EMG produced TPA metagenomics assembly of... | reverse complement strand
TATAGCTTTTGGAAGGACGTAGGCCAATTGAAAAGAATCAGGACGATTAAGTATCTAAGTCAGTATTTATTTGATTATAATGTGTCTAGGTTATATTTGGTGCTATCCTTTTTTCAAAATAGAAACAATTCTTTTGATTTGATCTTTAGAACAGTTTTATGGTCAATATCTAGCTATGGATTATATATTGTCTTGCTAATACTAAAAAAATTCAGTTTGTTAAAAAACATTGCTATTAGCAAACCATTTTTAATAACCTGCCTCTCTTACATTTATTTAATTATATTTCTTGTAGAAGGATTCATTTGGTTTTAGTTAAATGGTTTTTTGTTTTTTAAAAACATATTGTTTTTGCTTACTTCTTTTTTCTCAATATTAACTATCCTCCATGCAATCAAATTACTCAAGATCTTCTCAACAATTATTGTACTTATTAATAATGCAGGAGTGGCGGAATGGCAGACGCGCTAGATTCAGGTTCTAGTGGGAGTTAATCCTGTGAGAGTTCAAGTCTCTTCTTCCGCACTGGATGAAAGACATTCGAGAGATCGAATGTCTTTTTTGTAATTTACAGATTTACTATTTTTCAATCTTTCCACTTCATCTCACATTGTACCTTCTATTATTTTATGATATTCTAAAAAAGAACATATGATATTAATTTTTCTCAATATGAATAGATGTGAATAATCATGAATACACGCAATTTTTATTGCGGAATCTGGGTCTGTGCCTGATCCTGATTTTTTGCCAAAAACCACTCCCTGCTTTTTTCGTTACAGCAGGAAATATCATCAGCGTCGTGATCGGACAATTTCTCGGTGATTTAATCCAGACAGAGAATATCAAAAAAAATCACAGATACTATGAATCCACAACAAATCTATGAACTGTACAATCATCCCGGAGTACCTCTGTGGCTGCTTGTCATCGTACTTTTTCTTATACTCGGTTTGATTACTGACTTATTTTTCAACAAATTTCATAAAAAGAGGGTATCACACGATCATCAAATCTGATGCTCGTGTGATACCCTCGCTCTCTATGTGCTCCTCTATTCTATCACAAACTCATAGACAATATCCTTTTGTGCACTGATGCGATACGGATCCTCCACATCACTGCCCCAACGGTCAATACCACCTACTCCACGTACTGATCCGCAGATGCAGACTACGGTTCTCCGCGGCAATGGAAGTTCTTCCTGATGCGTTGCATTTTCCAACTCTTCTGACGTATATGGGAGACAGGAAAATCCAAACTTTTCGCCGCATGCACGAAACGTAAGGCCGAATGTTTCTTCTGACGTATCCGAATTATTCAGCGTATCCTTTCGATATACCGTAACACATTCTGTCTCCATATGCATCCCGCATTCCTGGGGAACCAGATATGGCGTGACCGGAAGACCTTCCACTTCATATCTTCCATAAATTCCTCCCGCCATTCTGTCCGGATATGTTTCTCCTGACAGACCCTCATAGCAATATCCGACTGCCTTTGTCGGCATAATAAACCGCATTCCAAATACCGGCAGTTCCGGCAGTCCTTCTTTTCCATGATAATGAGCCAAAACATGTATTTTCCCATCTGCATGGACTGTATAGCTTACATCCACTGTAGTCGCAGGAACTGTGATGGTTTCATAGGTATATGTAAGCACCGCCTCCTGTACATATTCCTGATTGCTGTACACATTATTTTCCAGAGCATTGTGATTTTCTACCGCTTCTCCATCTGCCAAAAGCCGGAAACCGATACACTTTCGAAACTGATCTGCCCCCAGCCACATTCCTGATCTTAAAGGGAATCCGTTTCCTCTGTCATTATCCGTAGTCGCTCTCCAGAATGTGGGATACGGAGTTCGATACAGCCATTCCTTTCCTGCTTTTACAAGGGATTCCATTCCCCCTGTCTGTTTTGAGAAAATATAATGAAAATCCTCCCCATGAATTCCAACCGTCACATCTCCGAAGACGATTCTAAGTTTATTTCTGGAGTCCATAATAATATTTCACCTCCTGCATTGCCGGTTTTTCTGTTCGATCTGCAAATACGATTCCGTTTCCCGAAAATTCATAATCCGACGGACGGTCATCAAAATCTCCCCCATATCGAAGTACTTCACGACCGGTAATCTCATCTTTTACCAAAAGTGCCTGATCTATATAATCCCAAATGAAACCACCCTGATATTTTTCATACTGATCCAGCAGATCGATATACGATTTCATACCCCCAAGTGAGTTTCCCATATCATGCATATATTCACACAGGATAAACGGTTTTTTCGGCTCATTTTCCAGATACTCCCGAACGCGTCCCGGCGGTGCATACATCTGGCTCTCTACATCGGAAATATTGTCTTCATAGTCTCTGTTTTGAAATACTCCTTCATAATGAACGAGACGCCCCGGGTCTCTCTTTTTATAATACGCATTCATTTCTTTGAGTACCTCTCCTGCATAGGATTCATTTCCAAGAGACCAGAATAACACAGATGTATGATTTTTAAACATTTCAAAATTCGATTTTACCCGATCCAAAACAACATCCTGCCAAAGCTCCACACTTCCCGGTACATTCCAGGACGGCTCAACCGCTCCCATCTTCTGCCAGGATCCGTGACTTTCCAGATTTACCTCTGCCATCACATAAATTCCAGCTTCATCGCAGCGATAATACCAGGTTGTACGATCCGGATAATGACAGGTACGAACCGCATTGATATTGTTGCGTTTCATACATTCAATATCATAAATCTCATCATTCTCTGAAATACATCTTCCACTTTTTGCATTCCACTCATGCCGGTTTACACCGTTTATGATCAGCCGTCTTCCATTTAGTTTTATTATTCCATCCTCAATGCAAATCGTTCGAAATCCCACCTGATAAGGAATTATCTCTATGAGGTCCCCCTGTCCGTCAAAGATTCGGATTTCCACCTGATACAGCTTCGGATCGTCACAATTCCAGAGTTGTACAGGTTCGTTGATCGTAAGATCCGCTCTGAAACTTTCTGATACGGAAGCTTCTTCTTTTGCAATCATCTGATGACCATCCAACAGACATATCTCTGCTCTGGCATCCGCATAGGATGCGGTCTTTCCCTTTGTTGTTTTCAATTCTATTTCCATCGACGCCTGTCTGCCGTCCAGTGCACACTTTGGACGAAGCCACAGATCAGACACATGTATATCCGGCAGCCCATATAAATTTACATCTCTGAACAATCCAAAGAACCGGAAAAAGTCCTGGTCTTCCAGAAAAGCCGCCGTACTTCGTTTATGTACCTCCACACACAGACGATTTCCGGTTTCTTTTACATACGGTGTAATGTCAAATTCAGACACGGTAAAACTGTCCTCCGCATATCCCACAAACTCACCGTTTATCCATACGTAAATTGCCTGCTCTGCCCCTTCAAAACTTAAGATCACCCTTTTTCCGATCAAGGCTTCCTCCAGATCAAAAAAACGGACATAAGAACCTGTGGGATTATAAGAAGCTTCGCTGAACATCCCCTCTCCGATATGATTGCACGTCCCCGCAGGTCGGCGATATTCATGTCCTTCCCAGGGATACATGGTGTTGATATAATGAATTTTATCATATCCCGCCAGCTCTATATGCTGCGGAACCTGAATTTCATCAAATCCGGAAATATCATAACCGTTTTCATAAAAGGAAACCGGACGTTTTTTTGCATTCACTGAATATTGGAATTTCCAGATTCCATTCAATGACTGTTTTAATGTTTCCTGTTTGTCCTGATACGATTTTTCACTTTCAAAAAATCTGTGGTCACTGTTTTCATCATAATCTCAATGGTCTGATTAGTCAATAGCCTCTCCTCCTGTCCCTTCATCCAAAAAAGAACCCCGTCTCCGGGATTCTTCTTCCACTTTTATTCTAAATATAGCCGCCGTATCCTCCGCCGTTGTAACCTCCACAGCACAAGCCGCTTCCGCCGCAGCACAGATTGCACATCATATTTGCAATACACAGCTTCATACACCAGTCTCCGCCTACAGAACTTGGATATCCATACATACTCTGTCTCTGCTGATACCAGCCTCCGCCGCCCTGCAGCCGCTGCAGAAGCATCTGATACTGCATGTTCTGCGGCTCCAGCCGGACTGCTTCTTTTGCATGTTCCAGCGCCGTCACGTTATTGCCCGCACCGGAGTTCGCCGATGCACTGTAGAAATACCACAGCGCTCCACGCTCTTTGATACTGTTTAATACATTGAGCGCCTCCGTATAATGTCCGCTCTGAATATAGTTTGCAGCCGCTCTTAAGTACTGGCTGTTCTCATCCCCGGCATCTGTTCTCTGCTGATTCTGATACCAGCCGCCATATCCCGCACTGCTTCCCGCTCCGGAGAAATATCCACGGGAACGCTCATCCATGATCTGCTGATATGCCTGCTGTACTTCTTTAAACTTCACTTCCGCTTCTTCTTTCAGCGGATTATTAATATTGGCATCCGGATGATACTTTCTGCTCAGTGCCCGGTACGCCTTTTTGATTTCTTCGTCAGAAGCATCTTGTGATACTCCCAACACATGATATGGATCTGTCATTGTCCTTTGTCTGCTCCCCTTTATGTTCTATCCCTTTATGTAATCTCAGCTCTTCTTGATAAATGTTGTCCCGCACTTCGGACAGCGGATCTCTATCTTTCCTTTGCCTCTCGGAATCCGGATTTTCTGCTTGCATCCCGGACAGGTATAGATATGATAATCCTTTCTCTGCGCCATCAGATTTTTCTGACTTTTGAAAAATCCGCGTATCTTCGCTGTCTTGTTCAGGAATCTTACGTTCTCATCATAACGCTTTCTCACATTTCTGGAAAACATCCGGAAATATGCATAAATGAGACATCCCCAGCCAAGCAGGTAAAATACCATTCCTATCACATGGTCTCCTGAAAAGACAGGTGCAAAAAATGCCAGAACCAATCCCAACACCAGCAAAACCTTGCCGAGCGTATCCAGCACTCCGTATCGTCCCTGCATAAATCTCATAAATTTTTCTTTCATTGTATCGATTACCGCCTTTTCTTAAATATAGAAAACATTGTCTCTCGTTTTTATCCGGCTGTCAATAAAGCAATCCTTAAATTACTATAAACTTTATGGCAGCCGGTTGTTTCTTAAGATTCTGTATCCTGATTCAGCATATTCTTACACTTCTCATTTTCCACAAGATACACGATCTTTGAATCGGAAAGCATCACATACCGGTTTCCGTTTCCGTCCTCTTTTCCAAAATACAATGTCACGGTCTTTTCTTTCTTATTATTTGTATATGTCACGGTTTCCGTTGTCCGGCTCTGCTCATCCAGTCCGTACTTACTCAAGTCGTTCTCTTCCACGGAATAGTCAGCTGCATCCTTCAATGTAAGGACTCCAAGCCCTCCCGCGATTGTTGCCATACTCTTGGCATCATCGTCATTCTCTGAACTGTACTCTGTTTTCTCTGTGCCCTGACTGATGACAACCTTTTTCAGATTACCGCTTCCAATCGTAGGGAATGTATCAAGCTGTGCCATGTCTTCCATACTGTACTGAAGATCTTCAATAACACCGGTGCTCACCGTATAGATTTCTTTTTTCTCATTCAATGTCAGATAATAAGAGTCTCCTGTTACATTTCCGAAATATAATGTTGTCTCATTGCCGTCCTGATCGGTGAGAACTACCGTATATGCCGGATCCTCCAGACCATATGCTTCCAGAGAATCCCCATCTTCCAGCTTTCGGTCTGCCTCAAGCTTCCGGAATGTTTTTTCCATCTTTTTCGGATAGCTTTGAGCCAGCGGAAAATCTTTGTCATTCTTGTCGTACCATGTACCGTCTTCTTTTACAAGCTGGATTTCTCCATTTCCCACGTCAAACTGAATCTCAGAAAGCTTTCCTAAATCTGTGACATAGATTTTTTTTGCCTCTTCTTCCTTCTGCTTGCTTTTTTCCTGATTCTTTCCGATCACAACCACGCCTGCATAGACCACGAGCAGTACTGCAAGCACAAGCAGCAGGATCAGTAAAGGATTTCTTTTTTTCTTCATTGTCCGCCTCTCTCCTTTTGGTTTTCTATGCTTTTCTACGCTTCATCCAAACTGCAAATCCTGACAGAAGAATTCCAAGCGGAAGGATAAAGATCACAAGAAGACTAAGAAGTCCTGCATGCTGCATCGTATTGTAGACCGGTGTCAGACTTTTCGCTTCGATCGACAGATCCTTCGCCCCGTCAAAATTCGCAGCCACTGCATTCATAAACAGTTTTGTATTTTCAAGCTGCGGGAATGTATCTGTAATCTCCGAAGCAATCAGACTTCCTGCGCTGATCACGGTAAACCGGGAGGAATCTTCCACTGCCACGGCGCCAAGCACATAGCTTCCTGCCTGACTCTGACTGTCTTCTGTGACTGCATACGCATTATCTGATGTAGTCATAAAGGATGTCGTAGAAATACTGTCACGCTCCGGATCTGTCAAGGTCATTCCGTGTGTATTCAGAAGCAGAACCATCTGCGATTCCATTCCGTCTGTCAGATCGCCTGATGCAGTCAGCTGCGGGAAGAAGCAATAGTAATTATTCTGATAGCTTCTCTGTGTATCTGCAATATAACCGTCTGCAGCTTCCATTCCGTATGTTTTCATGATCGATGCAAGATTCGGAAGCTCTGTGCTGTTCGTATCTCCCAAAAGAAGCATCATCTTACCGCCGTCTTTTAAATATGACTCCACGGAATTTTTCTCATCTGCAGTAAGATCCGAGGTCGGAGCATACATCAGAAGCAATTCGCAGTCATCCGGAATTTCCGGATTCATGACCGTGTTTAATCCTTCCAGCGTATAATTATTTTTATCCATCAGATCCTGAATTGTAGAAGACAATGTCGTCTCGCCATGTCCGGATGTCTGATAAATTTTGCGTACCACATCACTCGTTACGTAATTCACCGCACTGCTTAACTGTCCTTCTCCGTCAAATTTCGTCTCCGATGCACTTCCTGTGTAATAGTAGGAAGACATATCCGTAACAATGATATCACTGAAAGAAACTACTTTTTTCTTTCCGGTATCCTGGCATGAGACTACAATACTGTTTTCGGACGCATCATTTTCTGTCAATGCCGAAGGATGCAGCACCGGATCGATCCATTCCACAGAAATTTTAGAAGACAATGCCGAATACTTACTTAAAAATGTAACGATTCTTTCATCGGCCTCTTCTTTGTTTGCCAACACTGTAAATTTCACTTTGTGATCCATGTTCTTGAGCAGCTTTTTGCTGGTCTTGGAAATCTCATAAATTTTTGTACTGCTGACATCCAGATTTTTATATTTTTCCGGAATCTGTCCTGCGATCAGATTGACGATCACGATGATCGCAATGACCAAAGCCGTGATTCCCACACTGTATGAACCATTTCTGGACTCTGACGATCTGAATAAATTCTTAATTTTCTGCATATCTCGCTCCTCCTAACTCCAACGCCTTTTCTGAATTGTCTGTATCGTCAGAAATACAAATATGATCAGTATCGATACATACAGAAGCAATCCGCTGACATCCACAATATTGCTGGACGAAATATTCATAAAGACATCCGCAAGAGCAAGCCGTCCCAGGAGTTTCGTCAAAAGATTCTCATACAGACTGGATTTCACAAAATATACGATCAGCGCCGCCGCAATTCCCACTGCTTCAATTCCGGCCGCAAGCATCCAGTTTTTCGTCATATGATAAATATAAACAACGATCAGTGTCAGGATCAAAAGGATTCCGATCATTCCGCTGAGCGCCGAGCCTGGCAGAAAAGACAAGATTCCGTCCCACAAATACAACAAAAGCAAAATTCCGAACGTACTGATAAATGCAATGATCTGGCTCTCTGTCAGAGACGACATAAACATCCCGATCGCCAGATACACACATCCCAACAGGAAGAATACCGCAATGGAGCTGTAATCTACCAGAAGATATGCCGTTCCCTGCAGTTTGATCAAAAGCGGGAACAGGCAGAAGATCACATTCGGAACTGCCAGTACTGTCACCATGCGAAATATTTGCCAAGCACTACTTTTGTCAGACTTACCGGCGCTGTCAAAAGCAGCTGATCTGTTTTTGTTTTCCGCTCTTCAGAAAAACTCCGCATCGTCAGAAGCGGGATCCCGACCAGAAATACGATCAGGGAGCCTGAGAGTGTGTAGGAGAAGTAAGGATACCCCGCATTCAGATTGTATGCCATAAAATAAATTCCCGTAAACATCACCAGAAACGCAATAAATACGCACCCTGTCATGGAATGAAAATAGGACTTCAGTTCTCGTTTATAAATTGCCAGCATTTGTCCGTTCCTCCTCTCCGACTGCATCGTTTTGTGTCAGTTCCAAAAATACTTCTTCCAGGCTTATCCTTGAAGTCTGCAACTCCAACAGAGGACATTCATTTTTTGCAAACGCAAAGAAAAGCGCTTCCCGGATATCACATCCGCCTTCCGTCTGTATTCTGGCACTGCATGTTTTGTCCGCCCGTTCCTGGGTATGGATATTACTGATATGCTCTACATTTAACAATATCGCCCGAACCTCGGCTGCACTGGCTTTTGCCAGAATCTCCACAGTTTCGGTTCCGCTCATCTTTTCCTCCAGTCTGTCCGGTGTATCACTTGCCACCAGTTTTCCCTTGGATATGATCAGAATGTAATCGCACACTTCCCGTATCTCAGCCAGAATATGCGAGCTTAAAATAACGGTATGTTTTTTTGCAAGTTCCCGGATCAGCTCACGGATCTCAATGATCTGCTTCGGATCCAGACCGACTGTCGGTTCATCCAGAATGATGATCTCCGGAAATCCGAGGATTGCCTGTGCAAGCCCCACTCTCTGCCGGTATCCTTTGGACAGATTGCGGATCAGACGCAGCTTTACATCCTCAAGTTTTGCCATTTGAATCACCTCATCGATGGCAGACTCTCTCTGCTGTTTCGGAATCCCTTTTAGTTCTGCAGCAAATTCCAGATATTCCATCACCTGCATATCCACATAAAGCGGCGGTATTTCCGGCAGATATCCGATGTGCTTTTTTGCCTCCTTTGGCTCCTTTAAAATATCATGTCCGTCGATCAGTACTTCTCCCTCTGTGGCTCCAAGATACCCCGTCATAATATTCATCGTGGTAGACTTTCCTGCCCCGTTTGGACCTAAAAAACCATAGACCTGCCCTTTTTCAATCTTGAAATTCAGGTGGTCTATGGCCATATGATTTCCGTATTTTTTCACAAGGTTCTTTACTTCTATCAAAATCTCGTCCTCCTACTCCCTGCTTTTTACAGGATTTCCCTGTTTTATAAGATAAGACGATACCAGAACTTTGTGAAGTTTTTGTGTTATAACTGTGATATAGTTTTGTACTTTATTTATGCCTGTTTTCTTTCCTATTTTTCTGCAAAAATCTGACACCGCCCAGCATGACTGCTGCCAGGATCAGACAGATGCCCCATTTCTCAGGTCTGATCTGTGACTGTTTCTCCTCCGGGATTTCTTCCACTTTCACGGCGGTTCCGTCTACCTGACTTTTGGGCATATTTCTTTCATACCCTGTAATCTGCGCCCGCACAATTTCGGCGATCAGATCCTGTCCTGCCTGATCCGGATGCAGTCCGTCCTTCTGGACATGCTCTGTCACCTGTGAATTCGCCAGATCTGCAATCTGATATCCGTACTCGCTGCTTCGCTTTTCCAGAATCCGGTTCATATTCCCGATGATATCCTCCACGACCTGATTCATCGTTCCCGGAAGCTCCATCTGTTTCACCGGATTGTAAATGTTGGTCACTACGATCTGTGCCTCTTCTTTTTTACAGGAAGAAATGGTATCCATAGCCTCTATCCACTGTGTCTCAAATTCCTGATAATCCCAGTTTCCCAGAGCATCAATGATGCGAAAGACTAAAAGCGGATTACTTTTCACATGCTCTGTCACTTCTTTGAGCGCCTCATCCGCACTTTTAAATTTTGTATCCGTATTCAAAATTTCCTGTGCGGTCTTCTTAAATTCATTCAGAAGATCATTGGATCCCATTGTGATCAAAATCACATCTGCCCCGGAAAGACTATCCTGCACTTCCTGACCTTTCAACACCTTTTCGTTGAATTCTCGAGTGGCAAGTCCGTTTTTCGCATAGTTCTGATACAAATATGATTTTCCTGCTCCCTGTGCGATCTCTTCTGCCACAGTCTGTCCATAACAGTAAAGCTCGGGTTTGTTTGCTCCGCAATATCCTTTTGCGATACTGTCACCCAACACTACAATCTGGATCGGCTCCGATGTGGCCTCTTTTGCATAGCTGCATGTCCCAAACACACTCAGAAAACAGACCGCTGCCAGAGCCACTGCCCTGACTGCTGTTTTTCTCATGTCGATCACTTCCTGTCTTTTATGCCATGAAATTCCACTTTACATGACTTCCATGCTCTGTTTTTTTTACTTCCAGCTGCCATTCGATCTGCTCTTTTAATTCATTGACATGTGAAATAATTCCCACAAGTCCTTTTTCTCCCGCCAGTTCTTTCAAAATCTGGATCGCCCGTTCTCTTGCCATGTCATCCAGAGATCCAAATCCCTCATCTACAAACATCGTCTCCAGACTCACTGCGCCCGCTGTATTTTGTACAATGTCCGCCAGCCCCAGTGCCATGGAAAGAGATGCCATAAACGATTCTCCCCCGGAAAGAGTTTTTACATCCCGCACCGAGTCATTGACCAGATCATAAACATCCAGATCAAGTCCTGCCTGCGCCTGACTGCTCAGGCTTCCGATATCCCGGCACTGCAGGATAAATTCCTGTCCGGTCATTCTTGCCAGGCGCACATTCGCCGCATGAATGATCTGCCGGAAATACTGGCGCTGCACATAAGTCTCGAAGTCCAGCTTCACGCTTCCGCTTAGATTTCCATTGGCCGTACGGCTTAGATTCCCCATCATTTCGTATTGGCTGCGCAGCTTTTCGGCATCTGAAAAATCACAAATCAACGCTTTCCTTGCTCTCCGGTTGATCTCATTTCTTGTATGCAGCATCATACTTTCCTCTCTGCCAAGCGCAGTTTTTCACGAATGATCGTCAGTTCTTGTTCCAGCTTCTCGATCGGTGCGATCTGTTTCCCCTCTGTCTGCTGTTTTAATGTCTCATACCGGGACGATACTTCTAAAAGAGCGGTTTCATACTTCTTTAAATTGGCTTCTCTCGCTCCCGGCTTTTGATCCACTGCTTTGCCTGCTCGTACTCCTCTTGACTTTGAAAGTTCTGTTTTTGAAACTCTTTCCGAAAATATTCTTCCTCGTCTTTGACTTTCTTATTCCAGAGGATCAGCTGGGATTTTTTGCTTTCTGCCTGTCCCAGAATCCGGCTTTTCTCCTGCGTCAGCTTCTGATAATGATCCTGTGCATTTTTGAACGAAGACTGGAGTTTTTTTAAATCTTCTGTAAGCTTACGAAGAGCATTTTCTGCTTCTTTTTCATCAAAATCCGTTTCTGTTTTTCCTTCTTTTTCCAGAAATCCGACAATCATGGACTGTTCTGACTCCAGTCTTCCCTTCACTGCCTGAAACCGTTCCAAAACTTCTGTACGCTCTTTTTCTGCCTGATCCCGCATTGCTTTTGCACGCTCCACCTGCTCTTTTTTTGGTGCGCCTCCGGATAATACCGCTTTTTTCGGATGACTGCAGGAACCGCACACCGGACAGGGTTCTCCCTCCTGCAGCTCTCTTGCAAGAATGCCCGCCTGTTCTTCAAAGTATTTCTGATATAACCGCTCATATCTCTGTGAGGTTTCCTGACATTTTTTCATACAGTCCTGCATATCCTGTTCTGACTTTTGATACTGTTCCTTCAGACTGTGAACCTGTTTCAATTTCGGAAGTATTTCCTGGATCCTGAGGATCTGTTCCTGGATCTTCGGCTCTTCTTTTTTGGAAAGTGCCTCTCTTTCCTGATACAATGCACCTGCGCTTTCCAAATCTTTTGCCTGCTGTTTCAGCTTTTCTTCAAGCTCTTGGGACTCTTTCTTCAGATTGGCGCATTCTGCCTTTGTTTTCTGCAATTGTTCTTCTGCTGCAGCCGCCTTCTCTGCGCGGATTGCTGCATGGATCTGTTTTCGCATTTCTTCCGCTTTGCTCTCCTGCCCCTTCAAGATCTCCAACTGTTCCCCGGTCTTTTTCAGCAGTTCAAACAGATGATTGGTATCCTGTCTGTTTTTCAATTCCATCTGTATCGCATCCGCACGTTTTTCTTCCTGTGCATTTTTCTTCTCCTGACTCTTCTCCTTTGCTTCCCCGGACTGACAGATTATTTCCACACAGTCCAGCACTTCTTTTTGAGGCGGCAGTTGAAGGCTCAGCAGCTGTTCCCAGACATCTCTTCTTTCATCATTCTGTGCAATCTGCACCCGTTCCATTTCCCGCCTGCAGTCCATGCTGTTTTTTCCAACTGAATGTACAGCTCTTTTGCCTGCTCTTTCAGTGTGTCCTGAATCTTCCAGAAAATCCGTGTATGAAAAATTTTTGAAAAAATCTGCTTTCGTTCTTTTGATTCCGCATGCAAAAGCTTCAAAAAATCGCCCTGTGCGATCATAGCGATCTGGGTAAACTGATTGACATCCAGCCCGATGATCTCCTCTATCTTCAGATCGATCTCCTTTTTCTTTCCCTGAAATTCACTTCCATCCGGAAGAATCAGGCTGATCTTTGCAGTCTCTTTGACAAACTTTATTGTCCCGTCCGCATTCTTTCGTTTGGAAGGACGCAAATATTCCGGATTTCTTCGGACGGTATATTCCTGATCCCGGTACAGAAACTGAAACTCCACATATGTGTCTGTCTCGGAATCTGCATACTGGCTGCGCATCATGTTTCCGTCCCGCTTTCCTCCGCTGGTTCTTCCATAAAGTGCATAGGTTACGGCATCAAAGATGGTTGTCTTTCCGGCGCCGGTATCGCCCGTGATCAGAAAACATCCGTTTTGTATTCCTGTAAAATCGATTCTCTCCACTCCCCTGTAGGACCCAAAGGCAGACATTGTCAATTTGATCGGCTTCATCTATTCTTCCTCCATCTCTTCTGCGATCTTGTTCATCACCTGCTGCTCTTCTGCATTCAGCGCTCTTCCCTGCATCTCCTGAAAAAAGTCCCCGAAAATTTCAAGCGGAGATGCCATGCGCACAACTTCCGCATCTTTCATCAGCTTTTGCCTGGTGCGGGAATTATCCATACGTACCTCCAGAATGTGGGAAAATACCTTCTCCAGCTGTTCCTTCGGTCGATATGGATCTGTCTCATCCGTCAGTGTGATACTGACATAGTCCTCTTTCGCTTCCTCAGGAACAGTTTTCAACAATTCCTTTAGTGTTCCCCTGAACTTTTTCACATCCCTAAGCGGATGCAGTGGATAAGTCTCCACTTCCACAGGTGTGCCCTTCTCTTTCAGCGTCACCAGATGCAGAGATTTTGTCTGATTGCACTCACTGACAGAATATTTCAGCAGTGTCCCCGGATAACGCACAGACTCTCTTCCTACCTTCTGAGCGCTGTGCAGATGTCCCAGCGCCGCATAGTCAAATCGAAGAAGCGGCGTAACATCCACATTATCAATCCCTCCCACGGAGAAAATCTCTGAATCACAAGTCTCTGTGTTTTGACCTGCCCCGGTATAAAACTGATGCGTCACAATGACGTTTCTTTTGGTGGTATCAACCAGTTCTCTCTCCAGCAGCATCTGTACTGCCTTACTGTAGCTCTCCGGCATTTCTCCGTCAAACACGGTTCTTACATATCCCGGTTTCAGAAACGGGAGAAGATAAAAATCCACCTCTCCGTATTCATCCTGAAGTGTCACTTTTTTGAGAAATTCTTCCTGATTCTGCGGCAGTTTTCCTGCAATGTAAATCCCCTTTTGCCCAAGAATTCCACTGGCATAGTCAATCCTTTGCGCGGAATCATGGTTTCCGCTGATGATCAGGATCGGAATTTCCGGTTTCAGTGCAGAAAGTGCAGTCAAAAACCAGTCAAAAATCCCCACCGCCTCAGCAGATGGTACAGACTTATCATACACATCCCCTGCGATCACGATTGCATCCGGTCTCAGCATTCTGGCATACTCCACCACTTCCCCCAGAATATGCTCCTGATCTTCTTTTAAATTGTACTGATGAAGCTGTCTGCCGATGTGCAGATCTGACAAATGGATAAACCTCATCTTCTATTCCCCCTGTATCTATAATTTTAATCCCCGATACCGGTCAAAACATGCGAAGATCTCCTGCGTTCTCGGACGGGCCAGGCTGGCAACAGAAGAGGTGCTTTCACAAAGTGCGGCAAGCGACTCCTTCTCAATCTTCTCTTCCAGCATTGCCACGACTTCCTGCAAGGTACGTGTTCCATCCAGTAAATGGCGCTGCGCATATTTTACACAATATCCGAGAGCAGTTACCTGTTCGCTGTCTGTGATCTGCTCCACATAACGCAGATCGATCGTCTCCCGATTGATGGAAATCGCTTCTTTCCCCAAGGTCTTCATTTTGATGCGGTCATTTCCTTTCCACTCCCGTCCCTGCTGTGGTTTTCTTGCAAAAGCAGGCTTTTTCGCTTTCTCTTTCGGTCCGCTCAACTGAGGAAACTGTTCTGCTTCTTTTTTCGCCGTCTGCGTGATATCCTTCGGCATGTACCGATCCATCTGCACGATGCAGTCCGCGATATGAAAATAAGCTCCGGAGCTTCCCGCCACGATCACAGTGGAAATCCCCTCTTCTTCATATAACTCCCGGATGCGTTCGATAAACGGCGTGATCGGCTCCATATCCCGGTGGATTACCCTCTGCATCAGTTCATCCCGGATCATGAAGTTTGTCGCGCTGGTATCCTCATCGATCAGCATGACACCTGCTTTCGCTTCCATTGCTTCCACAACGTTTGCAGCCTGAGACGTACTTCCGCTGGCATCCTCTGTATAAAAATGAGTGGTATCTTTTCCATTTGGCAGATCATTGATAAACATGGAAATGTCCGTTTTTTTGATACTTCTTCCGTCTTCTGCGCGAAGCTTGACTGCTGTGGAATCAGTGATCACATATTCTCTTCCATCACCTGCAATATGATTGTACACGCCAAACTCCAACGCCTTCAAAAGAGTGGACTTCCCATGGTATCCGCCTCCCACGATCAGCGTGATCCCTTTTCGGATTCCCATTCCTCTTATCACACCTCTGTGCGGCAGCGTAATTTCCACTTCCATCTCCTCTGGAGACCGGAAACAAACTGCGCTTTTCATCGGACGGGCGGAAACGCCTGACTCTCGCGGCAGAATAGATCCGTTTGCAACAAAAGCACACAATCCCAGCTTTGGCAGTATGTCTCGAAGTGCCTGCTGGTCCTCTGCCAGATCACTGATCTTCTGCAGTCTCTTCGCATCACAGTTTTTATAGTAGAGTGCCTTTTCGACACACTCCGGAAGAAACTCAAAAAAGATCCGGATCCATTCTCTTGCATTGATCGTCCTTCCGTTTGCCGGAAATCCCACTTCCAGACGAATGTGGATATCTCCTGTTTTTTCATCGATCTGCGCCGCACTTCTCTCCAGCACTTCCTGACCGCACCGGCTGATAGAGATCATCCCGCTCTTCCCGGATCCCTTTGCCTTGAATCCAAATTTCTCACAACACTGTCCGAACTGCCGGATCAGCGCATCCTCCAATGCTGTTTTCTGCCATTTTGTCTGATATAACTGCTCCGGAAATCCTGCAATCTTTCCTTTCACCTGAATACTGACCCTGGATGGAGATGCAAACGGATCTCCCTGTACATGGTCAATAGATAGCAGATAGCCCGGAAACTGATACATTCCCTTTGTGTCTTTATAGGCAGGATAACTCCTGTGATCGATCCTTGTCACAAGCTGTCTCAATTCTGCTGCTGTCTTCATACTTTTTATTCCCTCCCATTACAAAAATCCGGACACGATTCTCGTTCAAATCGCATCCGGTTTTTTCTTCATTTCTTTGATTGATTAAACTTCGAAGATCAGATCTCCGTAAGAAGGCATCGGCCATGCCTCTTTGTCCACGATCATTTCCAGTTTGTCGATCGGTCTTCTCAGATTCTCCATTGCCGGGCACACTTCATCGTAGTAGAAATTTGCCTGTACCGGTCCTTCTTCTTTGGCAGCTGCCTGTGCTGTCACCTCTTCCAGACGTGCCAGAGCTGCTCTTGCCTCTTTCAAGAGTACTGTGATCTCCTCAAGTGTCTCTGCCTGTACACTTGCATCCACACCTGCTTCCTTTACCGCAAGTACTGTATCTGCGAGCGTTTTTGTATATTTGATCACTGCAGGGATAAACTGTTTTCTTGCCATATCGATCATCGTACGGGCTTCGATGTTAATCGCTTTTGCATAACTCTCGTACTGGATTTCTGCACGGGATTCCAGCTCTGCTTTTGTAAATACTCCAAATCTCTCAAACAATGTCACTGCTTTCTCTGTCACCATTGCCGGAATTGCTTCCACCATAGATTTGATGTTCGGAAGTCCGCGTCTTTCTGCTTCCTTCACCCAGGCTTCAGAGTAACCGTCTCCATTGAAAATGATTCTCTGATTCTCCATTGCATATTCTTTGATCAGATCATGAACTGCAAGCTGGAAATCATCTGCTTTCTCCAGAACTTCGCAAGCCTCTGCAAATGCCTCTGCCACGATCGTATTCAGAACAATGTTGGCAGATGCGATGGAATCTCTGGAACCTACCATACGGAATTCAAATTTATTTCCTGTAAACGCAAACGGTGATGTTCTGTTTCTGTCTGTCGCATCCTTTGTCAGTTCTGGAAGTGTTCTTACACCAGTCTCCAGCTTTCCGCCTTCCAGACTGTGTGTTGCTTCCCCTGTACTGATCAGCTGATCGATCACATCTTCCAACTGTTCTCCAAGGAATACGGAAATAATTGCAGGAGGTGCTTCGTTTGCTCCCAGTCTGTGATCATTTCCAGGATCTGCTGCCGATTCTCTCAGAAGATCCGCATGCTTGTTAACCGCCTTCAGAATGCAAGTCAAAACAAGCAAGAACTGAATATTCTCATGTGGTGTTGTTCCCGGATCCAGCATATTGATTCCATCATCTGTAATGATCGACCAGTTGTCGTGCTTTCCGGAACCGTTGACGCCTGCAAATGGTTTTTCATGAAGGAGACATTTCATTCCGTGCTCGCATGCGATCCGCTTTAATGTCTGCATTACAATCTGGTTGTGATCTACCGCAATATTCGCTTCTGCATAAATCGGTGCCAGTTCATGCTGAGCCGGTGCCACCTCATTGTGCTGTGTCTTGGAAGAAACCCCTACTTTCCAGAGTTCAATGTTCACATCACGCATAAAAGCAGCGATTCTCTGGCGGATTGTTCCGAAATAGTGGTCGTCCAGCTCCTGTCCTTTCGGAGGCATCGCACCAAACAACGTACGTCCTGTATATATTAAGTCTTTTCTCTGAAGGAATTTTTCTGCATCTACAAGGAAATACTCCTGCTCTGCCCCAACGGATGGAGTCACTTTCTTTGAAGTTGTATTTCCAAACAAACGCAGAAGTCTGAGCGCCTGTACATTCAATGCCTGCATGGAACGAAGCAGTGGAGTCTTCTGATCCAGTGCTTCTCCTGTATAAGAACAGAAAGCGGTCGGAATACAAAGTGTAGCTCCTGCTGCGTCCTGTCTTACAAACGCCGGAGAAGTACAATCCCATGCTGTATATCCTCTCGCCTCAAAGGTAGCCCGAAGTCCGCCTGACGGGAAAGAAGATGCATCTGGTTCTCCTTTGATCAGCTCTTTTCCTGAGAAACTCATCAGACTTTTCCGCTTGGAAGTGGAGCTGAAATAAAAGAGTCATGCTTTTCCGCTGTCACACCTGTCAACGGCAAAAACCAGTGTGTATAATGTGTCGCCCCTTTTTCGATTGCCCATTCTTTCATCTCATGTGCAATGACGTCTGCTGTCTCTATATCCAGTTCTGTTCCTTCTTCGATCGTCTGTTTCAGCTTCTTGTACACCTTTTTCGGGAGACGCTCCTGCATCACTGTGTCATTGAAAACATTTTCCCCAAAAATATCCGCTACATTGAATAATTCTGTGCTCATAAAACTACCTTCCTTCATTTCACTTTTGTAAACGCATTTTCTAAAAAAGGCATTCCAAGCAAGCTTGGAACGCCTTTGTTCTCATCTACGAGGCTTAGTATACCTCAATCACCGCAAAAAGGCAAGTTAAAATTTCTAACAAATACTTATTACTTACGCTTCTGCTTTTCCAACAGAGCCAAACAGCTCCATTTTTTCTTTTACAGTTGCCATGATTGCATCTGCGCCTGGTTTTAATAATTTACGTGGGTCGAATCCCTTTCCTTCCAGGTCTTTTCCAGCTTCGATATATTTGCGTGTTGCATCTGCGAACGCAAGCTGGCACTCTGTATTTACATTGATCTTAGCAACTCCGAGGCTGATCGCTTTTTTGATCATGTCTTCCGGAATACCTGTACCACCGTGAAGAACCAGTGGCATATCTCCTGTCAGCTGCTGGATTGCATCCAGAGTCTCGAAGCTGAGTCCTTCCCAGTTCTCTGGATATTTTCCGTGGATGTTACCGATTCCTGCTGCAAGGAAATTGATACCAAGATCAGCGATCATCTTACATTCCTGTGGATCTGCACATTCACCTTTTCCTACAACTCCGTCTTCTTCTCCACCGATAGAACCAACTTCAGCTTCCAGAGACATTCCGTGCTCTTTTACAACTGCTACCAGTTCTTTTGTCTTTGCAATGTTTTCTTCGATCGGATAGTGAGATCCATCAAACATGATAGAAGAAAATCCTGCTTCTACACATTTCATACATCCTTCGTAGCTGCCGTGATCCAGGTGAAGAGCAACCGGAACTGTGATGTTCATCTCTTCTAACATTCCCTCTACCATACCTACTACAGTCTTGTATCCTGTCATATATTTTCCTGCACCTTCAGATACTCCCAGGATAACCGGTGATTTGCATTCCTCTGCTACTGTCAGGATTGCTTTTGTCCACTCCAGGTTGTTGATGTTGAACTGTCCTACTGCATAATGACCTGCTTTTGCTTTCTGAAGCATTTCTGTTGCTGATACTAACATATTTTCTCCTCCAATTCTTTGCGCACAGCCGTCTGTGGCAGCGCATACTATAGGTTTCACTCTATGGCTTTCATTATATCTTATCTGCCATTAAAAGACAATCTGTAATTATTACAATAAAACAAAGAATATACACAATTTCTTTGGCAGATTCTGTGATTTTTTTAACAAGACAGGAACCTCTCATTTACACTCCTGTCTTTCCTGTTTAAAAAGCTTCCGCGCCTCTGATATCATCTGTTGAATATGTTCATGCCGATAATCCATTTTATTCTGGCATATAATTTTCAAACGGAGTATAATCTTTGTTTAATTGGGATGTTAAGTTTTATACTATTTGAAATATTCCATTATGAATATGCATATACATTATCTCAATGTTTCTTCTTGATTGGTATTCTTTATGCTATAGTAGAATATCTTACAAACAAGAAAATGTTGTTAGAAAAATTAAACAGATTACATCAATAACTTATATGAGGCAGTAATTCCCTTAAAAGGAGTTACTGTTTTTTCATTCCTTATCGGACGGAGTTCGCCTGCCGCAGGCATGAATTACAGGATACTCGGATGGGTATACTACTTTGAATTCTTTGTGAACTAAGGCTTTTGGGCAAATTATTTGCAGGTTAAATTTGTTTTGATTTTACGCTTGATACCCTACTTGATACCCTGCGCATAGACATGGTTTCTTTAAAAAGCTTTTTGTACAACACAGTTTCCCACTGGAAGACAAAAAGACAATCAAACGATTATATAGAAAAATAAACTTGAATACCGTTCATGAAATGGTCGGTCATGCAGATGAACGAACAACTTTAGGAAACTACTGCTTTGACCGCAACACGGAAGTAGAAAAGGCTAATTTAATCGAAAAAGCTTCAGCTTGCTAAAGTGTAATCAAGTGTAATCAAAAATTCAATCACAATTTCATACATCCACCAAGCACCAAGAAAATTTTTAAGGCTTCAAATCCCTTGAAAACAAAGGCTTTTAGGCAAAAAAATATCCGCAGAACTCTTCTGCGGATACCCTTTCAAAAGTGACTCCAAGGGGAATCGAACCCCTGATTCCAGCGTGAGAGGCTAGCGTCTTAACCGCTTGACCATGGAGCCATGTCCTCATCACTGCTTCAGTGATGACCGATTATATATTAGCATAGCTCCATTAGGAATTGCAACCCCTTTTTGAATTTTTTTATTTTT
>ENA-OQJX01000485-OQJX01000485.1-human-gut-metagenome-genome-assembly--contig:-NODE-485-length-20476-cov-2.941029_pt1 | contig 20476 bp, 19 predicted proteins | sample MGYA00242615_ERZ504782 | MGnify/ENA primary metagenome ERZ504782 (study PRJEB26092, sample SAMD00036354) | human gut metagenome | host: Homo sapiens | study: EMG produced TPA metagenomics assembly of... | reverse complement strand
CGTAGAGACACAAGAAATTATTATCTAATAATAAAGACTCTGTGTCCTCTGCGTTCTCTGTGGTGAAACTATTTTCTGCGAAAACAATTCTCATACGTACACAGCCCGCAGGTATATTCCAGCTTACGGACATGAGAACCCACTCCAATAATACCACTTACAGATTTGATGGGAATCATCAGGCTGGAATCTGTCAACTGAATACCACAAGGCGAAGCAACCGGAAATAAGGAGAATAGTTTTTGTTGTTCCGATACGTGCCATCCGCAATAACCGGGGCTATACCTATTAGTGTGTTTCCAACCTCTTTTTTCGATAAATACAGCCAACTCCTCTTCCATGCAATCAGCAGCCTTTTCTGCAATGATGCTCCCCAATGAATCTGCTATATATATTTTCACCATGTCATCCTTTTGCTGGAGGAGATGTTGGAACTCCTCAAATTCAACTCCGGCAGTTGCGGTAAAAAAGGCAAAAGCTTCCGAACCCCGTAATTGGCGGGCAATGGTTTTACCGATTGAGAGAACCGTATCTTTTACAGTCAGTGTTGCTTTTTCAGTGTCAAGCAGTCCGTCAGTGAGGAAAAATGAAAAACGGGACGAAGAAGGGGAGTGATACAGTCAAGTAACGTATTTATTTCTTCTATGACCATTCCATCCGGCATAGAATCTTTATATCCCATCGCCTCGTAAATATCAGATGATGGGATTTGCAGTTTTTGATAAGTAAGCTCCTGTTCAACCATTGGTGGATGCATTGAAATATATAGGTTGTTGTAATCCTGCGGACACAGAATTAAACTTGTGTCTTATTGAATTCTTCCAATGCAGTATAAAATGCATCTATATTAACAGAAGACGTATGTGGCGGAATATCACAACCACTTGACAATACGAAATTCGGATATGCACGGGTAGCCTCCAATAGTTGCAAAGTCGCTTCCTTCATAGTCTCCGGACCTGCCATTTTGAAAAGGCTCACCGGTCCAGATTTCCCATTGCCAGTGCATCGGTCGGAACCTCTTTCAACGCTTCCTCCATTTTGATTTTATTCCCGAAATGATAAGCGGCTGCACTGGTATAAACCATCGCTTGCGTGCAATTCCCTGTGTTTCCGCAATTATGAAGCACTACGGCAAAGTGATCATCCTGTACCTTCTCTATTATTTCTTTCACAAATAAAGAAGAATATTGCAGGCAATCTTCGTTGGATAACAGTCCTGCAGCAGGTTCAGCCATGACTACACCGTTCACACCAGTTGCTTTCAATGCCATGCAATAGCGGGTGATGAAGTCACTGCATTTTCTTAATAACGTATTGGCTGCATCGGGATTAATATAAATCAGCATCATGATTTCCGACATATCATACAAACGTCCGGCCAGCGAATAAGGACCGATGCAACCGGCAAAAACCGGACGATCTGTTACATTTCTGGCTGTCAGCATATTTGCTTTAAGATATTCCGGGATTCTTCCTTTATTCAACGCCGGAACTTCCAGCTTTTCAATAGCAGCTTCATCCGCCAGTAAACGGCCGGACACACTGGGCACCTCATTTTCCGGAAAGAGAATCTCTGCCCCGAAAGCTTCCGCTTCTACCGTCAGATCCATGATAACGGTTGCTGCCGCAGCCGGATACTTGTCACAAAGAGCCTTGATAGCCTCATAATGAACCTGTCCGTTTGTTACCGCATCATGCACCGTTTTCCCGATAAATTCGATACCCGGATGTGTCATGATCGGAATTGCAATCGTTTCCTTACGTTGGATCGTTTGGCTGATCCATTCTTTCATATTCAGTTTACCCATAATTTCAGTTTTTAATATCGTCTTGTAATAAAGACGAAGTTGCCCTTCTTTTGTAATCTCGTATATGATAAAATCTGATACCGGTATAAAAATAAAGCTGCTCTTCTTTCTGAAGGGCAGCTTTACACCTATTTGATTTATCTTCGAGCTTTATTTTACCGGAATCTTATCAATACGGTTCTGATGACGGCCACCGTCAAATTTGGTAGAGAAGAACTCTGTCAAAATCATGTCCGCTTCTTCAGTGCTGATGAAGCGTCCCGGCATAACCAGTACATTAGCGTCATTGTGCTGACGAGCTAGGTGTGCGATTTCTGCATTCCAGCAGAGAGCAGCACGAACCCCTTGGTGCTTGTTCAGCGTCATATTGATTCCGTTTCCACTGCCGCAGATAGCGATACCGGGATAACATTCTCCCGATTCCACTGCAAGAGCCAGCGGATGAGCATAATCCGGATAGTCTACGCTTGCGGTAGAGTTAGTTCCGAAATCCTTGTAAGCCCAGCCTTTTGCTTCCAGCCAGCCGCGAACATATTCTTTCAGTTCAAAACCGGCATGGTCGCATGCTAATCCGATTGTTTTCATTAGAGCATTGCTTTTACTTGGTTATATACGTTCTCGGCAGTAAATCCAAGTTTCTCATCCAATACTTTATAAGGAGCAGAGAAACCGAAAGATTCCAATCCCCAAACTTTACCGTGGCAACCTACCAGACCTTGAAGAGTGACAGGCAGGCCGGCAGTCATACCGAAAATCTTCGCATCTGCCGGAAGGATAGCTTCCTGATATTCTTTCGGTTGGTTGCGGAACAGACCTTCAGACGGAGCAGATACAATGCGTACCTTCACGCCATCTTTGCGAAGCAACTCTGTGCCGGCTACCAATGTAGACACTTCAGAACCTGAAGCTACCAGGATAACATCCGGATTTTCGTCGGAACCTGCTACGATATAAGCACCTTAGCTGCTTGTTCGTAATCTGTTCCTGCCGGTAAGTTGGCAATATTTTGGCGAGAGAAGATCAATCCTGTCGGAGTAGACATATTTTCCATAGCAAGTTTCCAAGCAATGGTTGTCTCTTCTGCATCAGCCGGACGAAGTACCAACATAGAGTTGTGTCCCTTATGGTTTTTCAGTTTTTCCATCAGGCGGATTTGAGCTTCCTGTTCTACCGGTTCGTGAGTAGGACCGTCTTCACCTACGCGGAATGCGTCGTGTGTCCAGATGAATTTCACCGGTTGTTCCATCAAAGCAGCCATACGTACGGCAGGTTTCATGTAATCGGAGAATACGAAGAATGTACCGCAAGCAGCGATCACACCACCGTGGAGAGACATACCGATACAGATACAAGCCATTGACAATTCAGATACACCTGCTTGGAAGAATGCTCCGCTGAAATCACCTTTCTTGAAAGAATGAGTCTTTTTCAGGAAACCGTCAGTCTTGTCAGAGTTAGAAAGGTCGGCCGAAGCAACGATCATGTTTTCTACCTGTGTAGCAAGTGCGCCCAATACGGTTGCAGATGCAGCACGAGTAGCGCTACCTGCTTTCTGTTCGATAGCAGCCCAGTCCACTTTCGGAGCTTTGCCCGAGAAGAAGAGTTCCAGTTTTGCAGCCAGTTCCGGGTTTGCTTTCGCCCATGCAGCTTTCTTTGCATACTTTTCAGCAACGATCTTCTTCAGTTCTTCTGCACGTTTTGCATACAGTTCGGCTACTTCCGGGAATATAACAAACGGGTTAGTAGGATCACCACCCAGATTCTTGATTGTATTTACATAAGCGTCGCCACCGAGAGGAGCACCGTGTGTAGCGCAGTTAGCTTCATAGCTGCTGCCGTCTGCCTTGCGTGCACCTTTACCCATTACGGTTTTACCGATAATCAGTGTCGGACGTTCTTTTTCAGCTTGTGCTTCTTTGATTGCCGCACGGATTTCGTCAGGATCATTACCGTTGATACTAAGTACGTTCCATCCCCATGCTTCATATTTCATGGCAGTGTCTTCAACGGTTACGTCTTTCGTTTCTGTAGAAAGCTGAATATCGTTGGAGTCATAGAACATAATCAGGTTGTCCAATCCCAGTGCACCGGCAATACGTCCGGAACCTTGAGAGATTTCTTCCTGAATACCACCGTCAGAGATGTAAGCGTAAATGGTCTGATTCATCACCTCGTCGAAACGGGCTTTCAAGAATTTGGCAGCGATAGCAGCACCTACTGCAAAAGTGTGTCCCTGTCCCAGCGGACCGGAAGTATTTTCGATGCCACGCATGATGTCCACTTCAGGATGTCCCGGAGTAGGGCTTCCCCATTGACGGAATTCTTTCAGCTCGTCCAGCGTGAATTTTCCTGTCAATGCCAACGTAGAATAAAGCATCGGAGACATGTGGCCCGGGTCGAGGAAGAAGCGGTCACGTCCTTCCCAACGGGGATTTTCAGGATCGTATACTAGAAACTCAGAGAAGAGTACATTTACAAAATCAGCACCACCCATGGCGCCACCCGGGTGACCGGAATTGGCTTTCTCAACCATTGAAGCAGCAAGAATACGGATGTTATCCGCTGCACGATTCATAAGTTTGTTATCGTTCATATCATTAAAATTTAATTGATTTCTGTCAGATTGTTCGCAAAGATAACTCTTTATGTGGATTTAACAATCCAAAAGAGCTATCTTTTTTATCGACAATTTTACGGTTCTTCTTGTTTGTGATACAATAAGTAATTACTCTAAAATTACTGTAACTCTAAAGTAACAATGGACTTAGCAGGAAGTTTTACCTTCATTGTACCTTTATTGATTTTTACCTCTTTGAAAGGTGCCGGTTTTACAATATTAGGTTTTTCAAAAGAATTGTAATCGGTCAGTTTGGAAGCGGTCAGAATCTCTCCGATAGCTTTCTTGGCTTTCGTATCACCCAGATTGATGGTGATTTCCTGCGCTTCATCAGCATCTACATTGGAAAGAGAAATATGGATCACCCCATCTTTATTTTTGGAAGCTGTGGCGCTCACCATCGGTACAGTGCGGTTATCACGTACATTTATCTTTTCGCAAGTCAGGTCGATAGGAAGATAAGTGGCATTCTGGTGTACTTTATACATCTTGAAGACATAATAAGTAGGCGTCAACACCATTTCTTTGTCTTTTGTCAGAATCATCGATTGAAGTACGTTGACAATCTGCGCGATATTTGCCATCTTCAGGCGGTCTGTATATTTATGGAATACATCAAGACTTAAAGAAGCCACGAAAGCATCACGCAACGTGTTCTGCTGATACAGATGTCCTTTGATGGTTCCGGGTTCCTCATCCCACCAGGTTCCCCATTCGTCCAGTAAGAGAGCGATTTTCTTGTCCTTGTCATATTTATCCATGATGGCACAATGTTTCTTGAGCACATCTTCCACTTCCAGACATTTGCCCATCGTCCAGTAATAATCATCCTTGTTGAATTGAGTGGCTGATCCTTTGCTGCCACTCCATCCGGTTACGGTATAATAGTGCAGAGAAAGACCGTCCATCCGGTGTCCTACGCGATTCATCAATACATCTGTCCATTTGTAATCATAGTCACTTGCGCCACTGGCAATCTTGAACAGACGGTTGCCGTCATAATTACGGCAATAAGTAGAATAACGACGATATAAGTCTGCGTAATATTCCGGACGCATGCTGCCACCGCACCCCCAGCTTTCATTTCCTACGCCGAGATATTTCAATTTCCATGCTTTGTCGCGACCATTCTTACGGCGAAGGTTGGCCATAGGCGAGTCTCCGTCAGAAGTCATATATTCCACCCATTTGGCAAGCTCTTCCACTGTGCCGCTACCTACATTTCCACTCACGTATGGTTCGCAACCCAGCATTTCGCAAAGATTCAAAAACTCGTGTGTTCCGAAACTGTTATCTTCAATGGTACCGCCCCAGTTGTTGTTCACCATCTTCGGACGGTTCTCTTTCGGACCAATGCCGTCCATCCAGTGGTATTCATCGGCAAAGCATCCGCCCGGCCAGCGAAGAACGGGAACGGACAAGTCTTTCAGTGCATTGAATACGTCTGTGCGATATCCTTGATATTAGGAATATCCGAGTTTTCGCCTACCCAAGACCGCCGTAGATACATGAACCCAAGTGTTCGGCAAACTGGCCGTAAATTTCCTTCGGTATGATTTCTTTGCCTTGGTCGGCATGTACGGTTATGGTAGCACTCTTTTGTGCAGAAAGAGATACAGATGCTGCCAGAAAAGCCGTGCTGACTAATAGTTTTGCTTTCATAAATGGTATTTGTTTAATGATTATTTTTTACCACAGATTACGCAGATTATCACAGATTGATTTTATTCTGACTACTATCATGTTATAACCCATAAATAATCTGTGTTAATCCGTGTAATCTGTGGTGACTTCTATTTTAGTAAACGAACTTCATAAACGGCAGAGGTCCATTCCGTCCCGTCAGGATAAAACGTATCGGACAACTACCCGTATTCAGTTTTTGAGGCAGAACGTATGAAAGGGTTATGAAACCGTCTTTATCCGCTTCACTGACAGTCGGATGAACAGCCAACTTTTCGTTATTCAGAAGAATAGCCACTTTATTGCTGTCATCTTTCCGTACCGTAATCAGGAGGCGGCTTGCTTCCTCTTTTACCTTCAATTGATAGCCGAACCAACCTTTGGCGCGACGGAAATGCCGGTCTTTATTCGTTCCTGTTTCTGCCTGCTCATACTGGATGCCATGGTCAGACTCCGGCTGCTGTTCGCCAGGGAAGATCAGGTCAATGGTTTGATTAGCCAATTCCGTTGCTTTTCGTTCAGCCGTTGCCATCTCTTCCTGAATCGCTTTAAACTGCTCTTCGCTTGCCTGTCGGAAATAAACGGCATAACGGGAATTGTGCAGGCGGAAGAATGGAACGAGTTCCAATGCTTTGCCTTGTGCAGGATGAACCTCTCCGTTATAGCTGAAAGTAATTCGGCTATTCTGTTCTTTCTGAAGAGACTTGCAGATTGAATCTGGATTTCCTATCAGCATCGGGACTTCTTGCAAAGGAATTTGTTTGCCATGAGCGATATGTCCGCCACGGCTGTCATCGGCATATAAACCGTCAAGATGTTCTGTGCCTGTGGAAGCTGCAAGAACGATCGGACCATATAAGAAAGCATAATAATCTTTCTTGTCGGGAATTTGTTCCACGCTGACTTTCATAGGCAAGTGGAAAGTAACGACATCTCCTTTTTTCCATTTACGGGAGAGAGGAAGATACTGGTTACCTTTTGCCATAACGAACATTTTTCTTTTTCCATTGATGCTGACGCTATATCCTTTGGAGTGGTTCGCCCATTCCGGAATACGTATCATTAAAGTACGTTTTTTCTTAGGCGCTTCATCTATTCGCAAAGTAACCTTGTCGTCATCGGGGAAACGGGTTTCCTGTGTCAAAATAATGCCTTGCTCTTTCCAGGTCAGTTGTGAAGGAATGAAGAGATTGACATAAAGAGTGTCTTTCCGATACGCATAGATAAATTCACCGTATTTGGTATGATTCTCCAAGCCTGAACCTACACAGCACCACATTGATGTTTCCGGTTGTGAGTACACGCGATAATGTCCCGGACGCATAGGAGTGAAGTAGACAAATCCACCTTTATCCGGCTCTTGTGACGCTAGAATATGATTGTAAAGCGCACGTTCGTAATAGTTTACGTAGTTGGGATCAGGTTCGTTTGTTTGATTCGGATTATGAGAATTCTGATAAAGCATTTTGGTAAGACGGAGCATGTTGTAAGTATTACAGGTCTCCGGTCCTTGAACGTCGTTCAGCATGGACGTGAAGTTATCCGACGGATGGAAATGTTCGCGAACGCTATTTCCTCCGATGCAGACGGAACGGTGATTGACTACCGTGTTCCAGAAAAAACGGGCGGCGTGATCCCATTCTGCAGCATGATTCCAATTCTTGTCGTCTTGTGACAGTTCGGCTATTCGCTTGTAGCCGATCACTTTCGGAATCTGTGTGTTGGCGTGCATTCCCGTCAACTTATCTTCATCTTTGATAAGCGGGTCGAGAATCAGCTTGTGAGAGAAACGGCGAGCCAGTTCCAAATACTTCTTGTCGCCTGTGATTTCGGCCACATCAGCGAAAGTCTCGTTTAATCCGCCATGCTCACTGCGAAGCATGTCCTGCATTTGTTCGTCACTCAAGCCGGAAGTAATGTCAATCATCCAGTCTGTAAAAGCGATAAGCATTTGGCGTGCAAGGTCGCTTCCTGCATAGAGATAAGCATCCCGCAATCCGGCGTAAGTCTTATGTATATTGTATAGAGGTACCCATTTGCCGTTAAGGTCGAAACCTCCGGCACGGATCTTCCCTGCTTTTATATCTTTCCAAAGTTGAAGGCTTCCCGGAGTTCCTCCGATAAATCCTGTGCCGACAGTTTGCTGTGCCCGATTCAACTCATTCAGCATGTAGTTGAGGCGATTATAGACTGCGGTATCTCCGGTGGCGGCATACATCATGGAAAGTGCGGATAAATAATGTCCGCCGATATGTCCGTCCAATCCGGTATTTTCCCAATTGGTGTAGCTGGGGGCTTTAGGCTGTAACCCTGCTTCGCGGAGAAAAGGAGCGAGCAGACGGTCGGGGTCTAATGCAAGTATGTAATGTAGATCAGTCTGTTGAGCTTGCAGAAACGGACTATCCAATAGTTTCACATTTTGTAAAGGGAAGTAAGACACCTGTGGAGCGTTTTGAGCTTTGGCCAGTGAGGTGGACAGGACAAGTGCAAGTATGAACGAGGTGGTTTTCATGATAATAGTCTCCCCATCTCCCTCTCCAAAAGAGGAGAGGGGTGGAGATAATTAATGTTAATATTTAGTTAGAATTGGCTCTTGATAAACAGCGATTTATCGGCAATCTCTGATGAACAACAATGGATTGCCGACTGTCAATTATTTAAATTTGACTGCTGCCTCTTCGATAGGCAATCCTGCCTTATAATTTTCGATGTATGCATTGAAGCCGGCTACATCTTCGGGCGTAGGTGATACCTCGATACCCGCGTCACCGACAAATACGCTTTCATCCAGAAAATCGGCAAGAGATTGTTTCTTTTCATTGTTCACGAGGTAAGAACCTAACAGGGCAATACCCCAGGCACCACCTTCACCGGCTGTTTCCATCACGGAAATAGGCGAGTTGATGGCTGCAGCAAGTATTCTTTGGCCTACTCCCTTTGTTCTGAATAATCCTCCGTGACCAGTAATTCTGTCCACTTTGATTTTTTCTTCGTTGAACAGGATGTCGTTACCAATCTTGAGTACTCCTACCGAAGCATACAAGTGAGTCCGCATAAAGTTTGCCAGGTTGAACTTGTCATTTGCCGAACGTACAAACAAAGGTCTTCCGTCAGCAAGTCCTGTTACAGCTCGCCTGAAATATAATTGTATGAAAGCAAACCTCCACAATCAGTATCACCAGTGAGCGCAATATTGTAGAGTTTACTATAGATTTCATCCATATCTACAGGTATGCCCAGAAGCTCCTGGTATTCCTTGAACAAGTTAACCCATGCGTTGAGATCAGAAGTGCAGTTGTTGCAATGCACCATGGCTACCAGACTTCCGTCAGGAGTTGTCACCATGTCAATCATTTCGTATGGCTTCGACAGTTCTTTCTCCAATACAATCATTGAGAATGAAGAGGTACCTGCGGATACATTTCCGGTACGTTGTTTGACTGCGTTAGTCGCAACCATTCCGGTACCAGCGTCTCCTTCCGGCGGACAAACCGGTATTCCTGCCTTCAAATGACCCGATGCATCGAGCTTTTTACTTCCTTCCGGAGTGAGGACACCTGCATTTTCACCTGCCGATAATACTTTAGGCAGAATATCCTGTAGCTTCCAGCTATATTCTTTCGAAGCAATCAGCTTGTCGAACTTAGCCACCATTTCAGCAGAATAGTTGTTAGTAGTTGGATCTATAGGAAGCATACCTGATGCATCGCCTATTCCCAACACCTTTTCGCCTGTGATCTGCCAATGCACGTAACCTGCCAGAGTGGTCAGGAAGTCGATTTCATTAACGTGTGCTTCGTTGTCTAAAATAGCCTGATACAAGTGGGAAATGCTCCAACGCAGAGGGATATTATAGACAAATAGTTCGGATAAAGCAGCCGCTGCGCGACCTGTATTAGTGTTTCTCCAAGTGCGGAAAGGCACGAGGATTTCTTCTTTTTTGTTGAATGGCATATAACCATGCATCATAGCGCTGACACCGATGGCAGCCAGAGTCTCGATCTCTATGCCGTATGCATTCTTTACGTTAGTACGAAGATCGGCATAGCAATCTTGCAGCCCTGACCAGATGGCTTCAATGCTATACGTCCAAAGTCCGTCAACTAACTGGTTTTCCCAAGTGTGGCTACCTTGAGCAATAGGCTTGTTTTCCTGGTCGATCAAGACAGCTTTTATTCGTGTAGAACCGAGTTCTATACCAAGAATTGCTTTACCTGCCTCGATGGTTGATTTTGCATCTAATTTCATGTTGAAATCAATATTTTAAGGTATAACGATCATTATAAAAAAAATCAAGTTTCGCAAAAACTTAACGAAATAATTAAGCCATGCGAAACTTGAATAATTGTTTTTAGCAAAGTGCTTTATTCAACATGTAATAAACTTCGTTCATGCGCAGTTCTTTCTTGAAGCAGCTGATTGTAGTATCCTTGTTGATATGTACCATTTCGATACCTGCGATTTCAGCATAATCTTCCCAATATTCTGCTGTCAGGTCGTAAGAGAAGCAAGAGTGGTGAGTTCCACCAGCCAGAATCCATGCACCTGCACCTACTTCAAGGTTTGGCATCGGAATCCAGAGAGCAGAAGCAACCGGCAACTTAGGCAGCGGTTTCGGCTCGATACATTCTACGTCGTTCACGATCAGACGGAAACGGTTACCCATATCTACAACAGTAGCAGTACAGCCTGTACCTACTTTTGAAGTGAAGACCAGACGTGCAGTCTGACTCTTGCGGATACCTATACCGAGGAAATGTACTTCCAGGCGAGGTTTGTTGGCTGCGATAAGCGGACAGATTTCCAACATGTGTGACTGAAGGATAGAGCTGTTTGCACCATCGAAGTTCAGTGTGTAATCTTCCAGGAATGAACAGCCTTTAGGGAGACCTTGATTCATCACCCATACAGTACGGTAAAGAGCAGCCGATTTCCAGTCACCTTCAGCACCGAATCCATAACCTTCCGCCATCAGACGTTGTGAAGCAAGACCCGGGATTTGATCGAAACCATTGTACTCAATGTCGCCCAAATCGTCGAAGTTGGTAGTAAATCCTTTGGCACCTTTTGCTTTCAGGATAGCGCGTATAGCCAGTTCAGCCTTGGCAGCATTCCATACTTTCTGGTAAGCTTCAGTTGATTTATCTTCCAGAGAAGCATCGTGATCGTATTCCTTGAAGTAAGTAGCTACCAATGCATCTACCTCTTCATTTTTGATATCCTTGTGATATTCCATCAATTCGCTTACCGGACAGTAATCTACGTGGTAACCCATACGTTGTTCAGCTTCCACTTTATCACCATCGGTTACAGCTACGTTGTTCATCTGATCGCCGAAACGGATAATCAGCATATCCTGTGAATCTGCCCAACCGGCACAAACACGCATCCAAACGGCAATCTTATGCAAAGTCTCTTCCTCTTTCCAGTAACCTACCACTACTTTACGACGGATACGCATACGGGTGCAGATATGTCCGAATTCGCGGTCACCGTGAGCAGACTGGTTCAGGTTCATGAAATCCATGTCCATTGTATCCCAAGGAATTTCCTTGTTGAATTGAGTATGCAGGTGCAACAAAGGCTTCTTCAACTGTTGCAAGCCGTGAATCCACATTTTAGCAGGAGAGAACGTATGCATCCAAGTGATAACACCGACACACTTTTCGTCATTATTGGCTGCTTTGAAAACAGCTTCCACTTCTTTAGAAGAATTAGCTGTTCCTTTGTATACCACCTTTACAGGAAGTTTACCGGATTCGTTCAATCCGTTAACCATTTCATTAGAGTGTGCGTCTACTGCGATTACTGCGTCACCTCCGTACAAAAGCTGTGCTCCTGTTACGAACCATACTTCATATTGATTAAATGCGTTCATAATGTTATTGCTTTAATTGTTATTGTTCTAATTTTTAATCTTTAATCTTTAATTATTTCTGTCCGTAATAAGCATTCGGACCATGCTTGCGGCTGAAATGTTTTTCTATCAGCAGCGGATTCATTGTTAAATTGGGATTCACCGCATAAGCGATACTTGCCATTTTAGCTACCTGTTCCATAACCACAGCATTGTGTACGGCATCATACGCGTCTTTTCCCCAAGAGAAAGGACCATGATTTTTCACCAATACTCCCGGTGTATGTACAGGGTTCAAGCCTTCAAAACGTTTCACTATCACATTACCGGTTTCCAGCTCGTAAGCACCTTTCACTTCCGCTTCTGTCATATCCGCTGTGCAGGGAATGGCATCATGGAAATAATCTGCATGAGTGGTTCCGATATTCGGAATGTCACATCCGGCTTGTGCCCAGGCTGTAGCATAGGTAGAGTGCGTATGTACCACTCCTCCGATCTCCGGAAATGCTTTGTAAAGTACTACGTGAGTAGGAGTATCCGAGGATGGCTTCAGCCGTCCTTCAACGACCTTGCCATCCAGATCCACTACTACCATATCTTCGGCTTTCATATCATCATAACTTACACCACTGGGTTTGATTACTACCAATCCGCTTTCACGGTCGATGGCAGAAACATTTCCCCAAGTAAAGATGACTAATCCATGCTTTACCAATTCGAGATTGGCATGAAATACTTTTTCTTTTAGTTCTTCCAGCATAATGATTATAATTTAAATTTCGGGTCCTTGCGGTAAGCCTTGCTATTGAACTTATATAAGGCAGCACCACGTTTCGAACCCAGTTTGTCAATTTTATCAGTCTTTTCTATATAATCCATTTCAGCCACTCTTTTACGGAAATTCCGTTTATCCATTGTTTCACCGTAAATGGCTTCATATAAACTTTGTAATTGGGATAATGTAAATAGCTTCGGCAATAGATTGAAACCGATGGGCTCTACAGATGCTTTCTGTTTCATCAGTTCCCGTGCTTTTTCTACCATTTCAGGATGGTCGAAGATAAGCGGGGGAAGTTCATTTATATTCACCCAGTAAGCATTGTGTTTCTGAACCTGTTTCCGGTCATACTCATTGATGTTAATCAATGCATAATAAGCCACGGAGATAACCCGTTCACCCGGATCGCGATCGATAGCTCCAAAAGCTCCCACCTGTTCCATGTAAACGTTTTCCAGTCCGGTAAGCTCATGCAATACACGTTTAGCGGCATCATCCACACTTTCATTGTTTTGTACAAATCCTCCCATCAGTGACCATTCACCCATTGCCGGCTCGAAGTTTCTCTTTAACAATAACAGGCTGATTTCCCCTTCGTAGAAACCGAAAATGATACAGTCTATGCCGACATAGAAGGCCGGATTCGAGCTATAATAAACCTTTTCCCGCCCCTTTTCCAAAGAGGGGGAATTAGAGGTTATCATTGGCTCTTGTGAATTATCTTTATCCATTTAGATTGTGATTTTAGTTATAATAAAACAGTCTTTCCGTAGATAAGACTATTTTCAGGCTTCTCTTTCAACCCTTCCCTAAGAGGAGGGTTGAAAGAGAAGCTTATTTTTACCAGAAATACCAGTAGAAAGCAGCAGTAATGGCCAGAATAATTACCGTATGAATAATATCCCAGTGATTCCAGCTTGCACGTGTAGCGGCTTTTTGTTCCTTAGTAGCCGTACCGAATACTAGTCCCTGAATCTTTTCTGCAGTTGGAGCTTCTGTTGCCAGACTGACTACGATTACTACAATAATACAGAACAGGAACATCCATCCACAGAAGAATAACCAGTTCATGTCATAGAACAAATATTTGAATGTAGAATCAGCTACTTCACCTGCGTTGCTATAATATACTTTTGCGCCGAGGCGGGTCAACCCGATTACCATGCCGGAGATCAATCCCCACATACCACCCTGGGCGGAAGTACGTTTCCAGCAGATCCCCAGTAAGAAAGCGGCAGCGATACCTGGTGCCAATACAGACTGAACATCCTGCAAGTAAGTATAAAGTACATCACCTACACTACGCATGATAGGAATCCAAAGAATACCTAAAACAACGATTACAATTGTTGCAATCTGACCGATACCCACCAGCTTCTTTTCCGGAGTTTCCGGTTTGAAACGTTTGTAAAAGTCGATAGTAAACAACATGGCTGATGAGTTAAACAGAGATGCAAGGGAACTCATCAAAGCGGCAAGAATACCACATACTACCAAACCTTTCACGCCCGCAGGAAGTAATTTGGCTACTAATGTCGGGAAGGCGGCATCAGCATTTGCTGTTCCGTTAGCCAGCATCGGTAAGAAACCTTCACCACCGGCACCGATATATTTTTGATGTAATGCAAATGCAATCATACCAGGAATCAAGAAAAGGAATACGGGTAGCAGTTTCAGATAAGCACCGAAAATAGTACCACGACGAGCTTCCATTTCATTTTTACCTGAAAGTACACGTTGTACGATGAACTGGTCGGTACACCAGTACCAGAAACCGATAATAGCCGAACCGATCAAAGCACCCAACCAAGGGAAGTTTGCATCATCGTTGCTACGAATCAGGTTAGTCATTGTATCACCGTAATCATTTACAGTAACAGCGCCGCAGACTCTCATCATTTCGTCCCATCCACCTAATTCTTTGAAACCGAGCACTAGAATTATTAATGATCCTAGCAGTAGGATAGGGGTTTGAAGAACAGAAGTGTAAAGAACTGATTTCATACCACCGAAGATAGTATAAAGCGCAGTTAACACTACCAGACCGATAGCTGCAATCCAGAAGAAATCAATTCCCCAAAGCTCTTTGATGCCGAATACTTGTTGGAATACGAGCCACCGGCATAAACAGTTACGGCTACTTTGGTCAATACATAACTTACAAGAGAAATTACAGATAAAATAGTACGTGATTGAGGATTATAACGACGCTCCAGGAATTCCGGCATTGTATATACCATGCTTCGTGTATAGAAAGGAACGAATACCCATCCCAAAATCAAGATCATCCATCCCTGGATTTCCCAGTGTGCCATAGCCATACCACTGGATGCTCCGGCTCCTGCCAGTCCGATCAAATGTTCCGAACCAATGTTTGATGCAAAGATAGAGGCACCGATTGCAAGCCATGTTGCGTCGCGTCCACCCAAAAAATAATCCGCCGAGTCATTTTGTTTTTGTCTGACTACCCAAACAATAATACCGATCAGAGCCAGAAAAAAGACTCCGATTACTAGCCAATCTAATGCTTCCACAATAAATATGATTTATAAGTTAATATTATTTCTCTACAGAGAATTTGAAAATACATTCGCTATTATAAGTTTGTCCCGGTTCCAGTACAACAGAAGGCCAGTCTGCCTTGTTGGGGCTATCTGGATAGTGTTGTGTTTCCAGGCAGACAGAAGCACGTTGGTTGTAAACGATACCTTTCTTTCCGGTTACGGTTCCATCAAGGAAGTTTCCTGTGTAAACCTGTACACCCGGTTCGTTGGTATATACTTCCAGAGTGATGCCGCTTTCAGGTGAAGTTAGTTTGGCTGCTACTTGAGAAAGATCTCCCTTAGTGTTGAGCACCCAGTTGTGGTCATACCCTTTTCCGTTCTTCAGTTGAACGAAATCATAATTGTTGATCTCTTTACCTACCGCTTTCGGAGTGGTGAAGTCCATCGGAGTGTCTTTTACCGGAGCGATTTCGCCTGTAGTCATAAAAGTACTGTCTACCGGAGTATAATAGTCTGCGTTCACATACAGTATGTTGTCAGTTGAAGCTTTTGACGGATCACCAGCCAGGTTGAAGTAAGAATGGTTGGTCATATTGATGATCGTCTTTTTATCGGTAGTTGCGCTATATTTGATGTCGATAGCGTTGTCTTCAGTTAGTTTATAGGTCACTTTAGCTGTTACATTCCCCGGGAAGTTTTCGTCTCCGTCCGGTGAGACAAGTGTCAGTTCCAACGTTGTCGGATCAATCAGATTAGCTTCATAAACTTTGTATTGCCAACCTTTCGGACCTCCATGCAGGCAGTGGCCGAAATTGTTTTGCGGCAGTTGGATGGTATCACCGTCCAATGCGAAACGTCCCTGGTTGATACGGTTTGCATAGCGTCCGATAGAAGCACCAAAGTCGCTGGGTACATTAATATAGTCAGCAATGCTGTCAAAACCTAAAACTACATCCTGCATCTTACCGTTCTTATCGGGTACCATGACAGACACGATACGTCCTCCGAAGTTAGTGATGCATACCTCCATACCTGCCTTGTTCTTTAAGGTATAAAGAGCTGTTTGGGCATTGTTCACTTCTGTTTGAAATTTTACCGGGTCGAGACCGGACAAGGTCAGCTCGGAAGCCGGCTTGTTATTGCACGCAGCCAGCATCAGCGCGGCAAATCCTGCAAGTAGAAAATGTTTTTTCATGGTTTTATTTTTAATGTAAATGAGATGCTTATCTTATTTTGGGTGTAAAAGTAACACTTTCGTTTGGTGTATCAAATACACTCTTATATGTTGTGCAGCATAAATGGTGTATTTTATGATTTTCCATACACCTTATTATATATAAATGTACGCTTTCCATCCGTTTGTTTTTCATATAATAGAGCGTGCAAATAGGTGCTTTTTAATCTGGTTTCGTATTATAAATATCAGATGCGGATGGAAAATTGTGCAAATGAATGGAATTTGATCCTTTTTGACCGATAAACACCTATTAATGATAAATTTGGGTACGGAGAAAATAGAGAATCTGATTATCTTTGCATTTTAACTATATATAATTTTTTATTGAGAACCATGAGAAGATACGCAAATTTATTGGCAGTATTAGCCTTGTCTACTAACCTTGCCCTTCATGCTCAAACCAATGAGTTGGTGATACAGACGAAGAAGCTGGGTGCAGAAATCCAACCTACTATGTATGGACTCTTTTTTGAGGACATCAACTACGCTGCCGACGGCGGACTTTATGCCGAACTGGTGAAGAATCGTTCCTTTGAGTTTCCACAACACCTGATGGGATGGAAAACGTATGGAAAAGTGTCATTAATGAACGATGGTCCTTTTGAGCGTAATCCGCATTATGTGCGCCTTTCCGACCCCGGACACGCACATAAGCATACCGGATTGGATAACGAAGGTTTCTTCGGCATCGGTGTCAAGAAGGGAGAGGAGTATCGTTTCTCTGTTTGGGCGCGTTTGCCGCAAGGAAGTACGAAAGAAACATTGAGAATCGAACTTGTAGATACCCAATCAATGGGCGAACGTCAGGCACTTGTTGCAGGGAATCTTACGATTGATTCTAAGGACTGGAAAAAATACCAGATGATCTTGAAGCCCGGCAGTACTCATCCGAAATCCGTACTCCGTATTTTCCTTACCTCCAAAGGAACAGTAGATTTGGAGCACGTCTCCCTTTTTCCGGTTGATACCTGGAAAGGACATGAAAATGGGCTTCGTAAAGATTTAGCACAAGCATTGGCGGATATTCATCCCGGAGTCTTCCGCTTTCCCGGTGGTTGCATCGTAGAAGGTACCGACTTGGAAACTCGTTACGACTGGAAAAAATCAGTTGGCCCGGTAGAAAACCGTCCCTTAAATGAAAATCGTTGGCAGTATACTTTTACTCACCGATTCTTCCCTGATTATTATCAAAGCTATGGATTGGGATTCTACGAATATTTCCTGCTGTCTGAAGAAATGGGTGCGGCACCTCTGCCGATTCTGAATTGCGGACTTTCCTGCCAATATCAGAATAATGATCCGAAAGCTCACGTAGCAGTTTGTGATTTGGATAACTATATTCAGGATGCACTCGACCTGATTGAGTTTGCTAATGGAGACGTGAATACTACGTGGGGAAAAGTACGTGCCGATATGGGACATCCTGCTCCGTTTAACCTGAAGTTATCGGTATCGGTAACGAACAATGGGGGAAAGAATATCCCGAACGTCTCGAACCGTTTATCAAAGCCATTCGTAAAGCTCACCCGGAAATCAAAATAGTAGGTAGCTCCGGTCCGAATTCCGAAGGAAAAGATTTTGATTATCTGTGGCCTGAAATGAAACGTCTGAAAGTTGATTTGGTGGACGAACATTTCTATCGTCCTGAAAGCTGGTTTCTGGCTCAAGGCGCCCGCTATGACAACTACGACCGTAAAGGTCCGAAAGTATTTGCCGGTGAATATGCCTGCCATGGAAAAGGAAAGAAATGGAATCATTACCATGCTGCTTTGCTAGAGGCTGCTTTTATGACCGGATTGGAACGTAATGCTGACATCGTTCACATGGCTACCTATGCTCCGCTTTTCGCTCATGTGGAAGGATGGCAATGGCGTCCTGATATGATTTGGTTCGATAACCTGAACTCTGTGCGTACCACTAGCTATTATGTACAACAACTGTATGCGCAGAATAAAGGAACAAATGTGCTTCCCCTTACCATGAATAAGAAAAATGTAACGGGAGCCGAAGGGCAGAACGGACTCTTTGCCAGTGCTGTTTACGATAAGGATAAGAATGAACTGATTGTAAAGGTTGCCAATACTTCCGCCACAATACAGCCAATTTCCTTGAATTTTGAAGGATTGAAAAAACAAGATGTACTGTCTGATGGCCGTTGTATCAAACTTCGTTCGATTGATTTGGATAAGGATAATACACTTGAGCAACCTTTTGCCATCGTTCCGCAGGAAACTCCGGTATCTATTGAAGGCAACGTGTTTACTACCGAACTGGAACCCACTACGTTCGCGGTATATAAGTTCACGAAGAAATAAGTAGAACTAATTAGATGTTATTAGACCAATAGGTTCTAGATTTTTGTTAATTGTAAAAAGTAAGGGCGGCTCCCATCACGGAAGCCGCCCTTCTTGATGTATAGTTATGTTATGATCATAATAACTTTTCAGGATGAGTTAGTTCTTCTACTAGCTCATATACAGTAGTACAAGGCTTGTGAGCCGCATAATCTGTTCCCGAAAATGATTCTCTTAAGCGTTGAGCGTGTTTGATAGCTAATGATTCATCTCCTATACGTTGTAATATGTCGAAAGTTTCCGGTGATTTCTTTTTATATCGGTAGTTTGAATCATTTGTTCTATTTTGTATTTCCCTTTCTATTTTCTTCAATGTATTGAGAACGGGATATGCCGGTATCCAAATATTGAAAATGTAGATAATACCAAAGTTCGAATGACTCATTAGACCATGCGCAAAGAATATGATTCTTTTTTGCAAGCTGTATGGCGTCATTGAAATCATTAAAGTCATCCTTATCAAAAACAGCCCATACCCTGTCAAACTCTTTATTTGATTTATCACGAATAGCTATGGTTTCTTTGATAAGACTGACTGTACCTTGTCCCTTACCTTCAATTGTAACCTCACGGATATCCGAATAACGGTCTTTTATTAAAGCCTTGAAATAGTTAGGTTCAGTTCTTTCACCTTCACATACGATAAGGAAACTAACAGATACATTGCGTACTGCTACTTTTCTTCTTTTATCCAGTTTTGCCTGTCTTTGTTCTCTTTTTATTTCCTCAAACCGATGTTTCGGCAGCAGTCTACTCATTGTGTATTAATCTTTAATATATGGAATTGCGCCGTAACGTCCGTTGATATAATCTTTTTCAAAACTACGGTCTTTCCGAATCTTGTTTCCTTCCGGTTCTCTGAATTCTGCTAATGAATAGAGGTCGGTAGCTTCCGAATGATCTTTTTCCGTAAACCAAATCTGATCCCTACGGAATGTTTTTACATTCAGTAAATTGGTGTCGTGGGTAGCAAATATTAGTTGAGCTCCCTTGGGATTTGTTTTTGGATTGTTGAAAAGTTTAATAATATGTTGAGTCAGTAATGGATGGAGCTTGGAATCGAGTTCGTCTATAACTAGTAGACCTCCCAACGCCAATTGACCAATAACTAAGGCGGCCAAATCGAATAGTTTGTTAGTACCCGATGACTCATGCTCTTTCATGGAAAAGCGGGTTTCTCCAATGACTTCTTCCTGTTCATTATACAAATTATGTATGGTGTATGCTTTTACTTCTTTTGCCAACTTTTCATCTTCGGGAAGTTCAAATCTGTTAAACCCTACATTCATAGATTTCAAGAAATCTTGAATCTCTTGTTGAAAGCTAAGTTCTGGATTTTTATTATTACACATATCATTTGTAAATACAGACCAAGATTCATGGTCGATACCTGATATTACCCAGATACAGTCAATTTTATGAATAATTTTTTTGGCAATTTCACCGTTAAAAGAATCAATTGTAGATAAAAATAGTCCATTGTCACGTACCTTTTCTTCCAAACCTTTGCCTTCATTATACTCGTCAGCTATTCCGATTCCTTCTTCTGTACGAAACAAATAAGCTATTTTTCCTTTTTGCCTTTTCCCTTCTTTATTATATAACCACTTCTTACATAACCTTCAGATTGATCTG
>ENA-OQJX01000483-OQJX01000483.1-human-gut-metagenome-genome-assembly--contig:-NODE-483-length-20518-cov-2.641656_pt1 | contig 20518 bp, 28 predicted proteins | sample MGYA00242615_ERZ504782 | MGnify/ENA primary metagenome ERZ504782 (study PRJEB26092, sample SAMD00036354) | human gut metagenome | host: Homo sapiens | study: EMG produced TPA metagenomics assembly of... | reverse complement strand
CCATGTACAGAGCGAAGACTCGCCCGGAACGAGAAGTTGGTAAAAATCTTGATGAAACCGTCATGCAGTACATCGTGCGCCGCATCCATATCGCCGTATAGCGGAACATACCGCAGCATCTGTTTGGAATAGAGGTGTAAAGTTCCTTTCGGCTGAATCCTTTCCTGCCCGACAGCCCTTTATCAGTTCTATCTCGTTTTCCAAAGTCAATTACTTTTTTTAAAATCGAACGTATGTCTGCGTCGTTTTACTCATTAGACGCAAGAGTTTGAGGAATGCTGCAAGGAATATTGCTAAAAGAAGTTAAAGAACAAGAAGAAGAGTTCAACCACAGAGGACGCAGAGTACACAGAGAACAATGATAGGAAATTCTTCCTATAAAGTAAGTTTAAAACCTCTGTGTACTCTGCGTCCTCTGTGGTGAAAAAAAATCAGCATGCTTTGAAACTCATATCCAGTCCTTTCACTGAATGAGTCAAAGCCCCTACCGAGATGAAGTCTACGCCACATTCGGCATAGTCACGGAGGGTATCAAAGGTAATGCCGCCCGAAGATTCGGTTTCGTATTTGCCTGCTACCATCTCCACTGCTTTCTTAGTCATCTCGGGAGTGAAGTTATCAAACATGATACGATCCACTCCGCCGAGGTCAAGAACTTGTTGCAGTTCGTCGAAGCTGCGGACTTCTATTTCTATTTTCAGGTCTTTGCCTTTTTCTTTGCAATATTCTTTAGCGCGAGTGATAGCTTTGTCGATACCTCCGGCAAAGTCTACATGATTGTCTTTCAGAAGAATCATGTCGAACAAACCAATACGATGGTTTACTCCACCACCGATTTTCACTGCCATTTTTTCGAGGATGCGCATACCGGGAGTTGTCTTACGGGTGTCGAGCACACGGGTATTTGTTCCTTCCAATACCTTTGCGTATTTGCGGGTCATGGTTGCGATGCCGCTCATACGCTGCATCACGTTCAACATCAGGCGTTCGGTCTGAAGCAAAGATTGCACTTTTCCTTCCACTACCATTGCTACGTCGCCCGGTTTCACTTCTGTTCCATCGTTGATAAACACTTCCACTTTCATAGTGGGGTCGAAGCGGTTGAAAATTTCTTTGGCAACTTCAATACCTGCCAGTACACCGGCTTCTTTGATAAGCAATTTTGATTTTCCCATTGCCGTAGCGGGAATACATGAAAGGGTGGTATGATCACCATCACCTATATCTTCTGCAAAAGCAAGATCGATCAACTTGTCGATCAGTTCTTTTTCCTTATTCATTGATCTTGTCAATTCTTATTTGATGTATTAAATATTGATTCTGCACTTTCTTCAGGAAACAGTTCACACGAAAGTTCCCATTAGTAGTAGCCAACGTGCCGATAACGAAACTTGATTCGTCCCGTTTTCCCTGATGGTTCACATTAAATCCGCTGACTTTATTCTCCGTAAAGAATTCCTGCATCGCAGCTGTTGCTTTCTGTTTGTCAACGTTTGTCGAGCGACCTTGGAGCACCAGGTTTACCTTGTCCCCCATATACTTACTTAGCTCTTGCGAGCTTCCTCTTTTAAATGCCGTAATCACTCCTGCCGGTATCTCTTGCGCCATTAGCAACGAGAGGGAAAGAAGCAATGCGGTCATTCCTACGAGCACTCGTTTTTTCATAATTACAAGCTTTTAAGTTGAAGTTTAAAGGCTTAAACTTTCAACTAATGATAGGCAAAGGTAAGCATTAATTGCAGAATAACATAAAAAATGCCTATTTTTGTGCAATAATCAGAATTGTAAACGTATGAAAACAACCCTGCTCGTCGTAGGACGAACCGTAGAACAACACTATATTACAGCTATCAACGACTATATCCAGCGCACCAAACGCTATATCACTTTTGATATGGAAGTAATTCCCGAACTGAAAAACACCAAGAGTCTTTCAATGGAAGTACAGAAAGAAAAGGAAGGAGAACTGATACTGAAAGCCTTCAACCGGGTGACGTCGTGGTGCTGCTCGATGAACACGGAAAAGAAATGCGCTCTCTTGAGTTTGCCGAATATATGAAACGGAAAATGAATACGGTGAATAAACGGCTCGTTTTTATTATCGGAGGCCCTTATGGCTTTTCAGAAAAAGTGTATCAGGCAGCACACGAAAAGATTTCAATGTCGAAGATGACTTTTTCTCATCAAATGATTCGGTTGATATTCGTGGAACAGATTTATCGGGCAATGACGATATTGAATGGGGGGCCGTATCATCATGAATAGTAACTTATCTCATATACTATTATAAACGAGACAAAATAGACTTTTTAATTTCGTCCCAAGATACATCCACAAACATATAAGGCATTGGCTCCTCCTCCGCATCTTCAAAATAAGCTAAACTTTTCATAGCCATAAAAGAAGATGAGTCAGGATATTTCTGAGAATAGAAATCCAATAGATTTTTCAATGAATACTTTTTCAACAAAAAGTAAATATCTACAAAATCTTTTTTAGTACCTCTCCCTTCAATAGCAGTAATTTTCATTGCCGCAATATCTCTAGGACTTGCCAAACGTATCCCATCTTTATATAGGACATCATCAAGCCAAGGATAAGTATAGTTCACGATATCTATTTTAACCTCATTCAATACGTAAATGTGTATATTCTTAGAATCATTTAAGATAGTCAGTGTCCCAAGTGTTCGCAAAGCTTCCTTCAAATCTTGAGAATCTACATTAATCTGACCAAAAAAATCCAAATCGACCGACTTTCGATGTCCTAATTGCAAAGCTAATGCAGTACCACCGACTAGACGAGTATTACAAAGTACAGGTAACTGTTGCAACTTTTTTAAAAGTTCCAGTGTTGTGGATTCGACCGTTGATAAGTGTAACATCTAAATTGTTCTTTAGGAGTTTGTGAAATGGCAGAAAGATAAGCTAAAGCCCGAGGCTCCAATTCACGAAACCCTTTAGCTATTTCGACGATCCTCCCAAGTCCATAATATTGTTTTACAATATTCCAATCTTGCAACATACCATATTCAAGCACTCTCTTTATTATATATTGTGAATGCTTCTCCATATCCAAATCATCTTTATTGACATCCCAAAAAAGATATGTTGAAAATCGAGTAATATATTCTTCCATTGTCTATCGTATTGCAATCCTTAATATGACAAAGATAAAAATAAAAAATGAATCGAACGCAAGCTAATAGCTATATTTCACAAAACTGTATTATTCTCTTCTTCATAGATTTTATTAAAAACTCTACAAAGTTTTTTTTCATCCGCAATTAGTTGACGAAGTTCTGCCAACCGTCCGGCATTATCCGATTGGGGTATCCATAACGTCAGATACCCTCCTTCTGCATATTTTTCAGTTAGATGTTTCCGAAAACGGGCATATTGCTCTTCTTTATCCATCTCCGGATAATGAGACAGCCCATATTGTACGGTACGGCGTAAAGTAACTTCGGGATCAATAATTCGGTCAGCCTCGGCAACAATCATTCCATAGATTGTTCTGGGAGCCTGTTTACTAGAAGCCCGATGATCTTCTATCGCCTCTTTCATCTGCAACAGCTGTTCATCCGTAAACCAACACCGCAAAGTTTCGTCGGCTAACAATACTTTGCCGGAGGTTATATGATGAAATTCACGTCCTTCATACAACCCCAGGTCATGATAAGCAGCAATGATGTAAACCATCGAATAATCGACTTCATAATGCATCGCTAATTTCAGACTTTCCTCAATCACCTTTTCTACATGATCGATTTGATGCGCTTTATCAAAGTTAGCGTATTGAGGAATAATACTTTGCCGAACATAGTTTTGCAATTCAGCAGGCACATGATGAGTCATATTCGATCTTTTTAGCTAGTAAATTCTTTTATTTATATTATTCCCGATTCATCAAACGATGTTCTGCCATCTGTTCGAACTTTGTTCCCGGACGACCATAATTGGCATACGGATAAATGGAAATACCACCACGAGGAGTAAATATTCCCGTTACTTCTATGTATTTGGGATTCATCAATCGGATAAGATCTTTCATTATGATGTTCACACAATCTTCATGAAAAGCACCATGACTGCGGAAACTGAAAAGATAGAGTTTCAAACTCTTACTTTCTACCATTTTTATATCAGGAATGTAGCTGATACGTATTTCAGCAAAATCCGGTTGCCCTGTGATAGGACACAGACTTGTAAATTCCGGGCAGTTAAAACGTACCCAATAGTCATTTTCAGGATGCTTATTATCAAAAGCTTCCAATACTTCAGGAGCATAATCTTGCTTATACTCGGTCTTTCTTCCTAATAAAGAAAGTTGGTCTTTTAATTCTGTCATTGTACTCGTTAACTACAACCCCTATTCTAGATAAAAAAACACATTTCCTCTTTCACCTATCATCGGCCAGTCTCAAACGCTCTATTCATCGATGTTTCAGTGGTGAAAGATTCGTTTTACAACCTATCACCGCATCTATCATCTATCACCAACAACTCTTAACCTACGGTTGCTTTATCCGCAGCTTACTTGTTACAGTTTGTTTCATTATCTGAAACAAAGAGTTTCCCGTAGAGAAACAAAGTGTTTCACACCGAGGAACCAAGTGTTTCACGCCTTGGAACTAATAGTTTCAAGTAACAGAAACTTTAGTTTCCCACCGTTGAAACTCTAGTTTCCTACCGTTGGAACTTTAGTTTCAAGCTGCTGAAACTAAACTAAGCCAATACATTCCAGGCAGAAGCTACTATCTTCTATTAATTGAAACTTACCGGTGACAATAGATGTGACGGCAAAATATCAAGTTTTGTTGCTGTCACCACTTGCTGTCACAAACTATTTATTTTATAATCAACTGTTTAACAACAACAATGTGACAGATGACAGCAAGAAAATGCATTTTAATCTCTATGTAGAGATATTATTGATTCTTACTTTTTAAATACTTCTCCAATCCTTCCCGTCGTAACGTACAAGCCGGGCAATGTCCGCAGCCATCTCCTTGAACACCATTATAGCATGTCAAAGTCTCGGTGCGAATCAGTCCCAGTACTCCCAATTCGTCGGCCAACGCCCATGTCTCTGCTTTATCAATCCACATCAAAGGAGTATGAATTACAAACTGTTCATCCATAGCCAAATTGAGAGTCACATTGAGAGACTTGATAAACGCATCCCTACAATCGGGATAGCCGCTGAAATCCGTTTGGGAAACTCCCGTTACCAAATGATTAATACCACGTTCACGGGCATACACAGCCGCAATACTCAAAAAGAACAGGTTACGTCCCGGAACAAATGTATTGGGAACACTATCTGCCGGCTTTTCCTGATCCATCACCATGGTAGTATCGGTCAATGAATTATGGCCTAACTGTCCGATGAAAGAAACATCCATCACATCAAATTCCACTTCCGCTTTCCGGGCTATCTCCCGCGCAAGTTCCACTTCTTTCTGATGCTTCTGACCATACAGAAAACTCAAGGCATATACTTTCTTAAAATTGCGTTTTGCCCAAAACAAGCAAGTGGTAGAATCCTGCCCACCACTAAACACAACCAATGCTGCTTCTCTATTCATATTCTATATTAAATATCTTTGACTTTCAATACGTTATAAGAGATGTCCGTGTCGTAAACATCGCTACCGTCTATTTTCTTGATTGCTTTCACCACACGGATCGTCACCGGGAGGATCATCACCTCATACAAGGATTTCAATACAATCTGAATCCCCATCATGATAAGCAGTTCTTTCCAAGCAATGACACCTCCAAAAGCTACCGGGAAGAAAATCAATGAATCGGCAGTCTCACCCACCACAGTCGACCAAATGGCACGGGCTGAAAAGTTACGTCCCTGACTGGCTACTTTCATTTTACTCATCACATACGCATTGAGAAACGAGCCTACCAAAAAGGCCATCAGACTGGCAGCCACAATACGTGGAGCCATACCGAACACAAAATCAAAGTGCTCTTCACCTTCCCAAAAAGGAGCAGCAGGAATGGCAACAGCTATCAACCAAGAGCGACCACAAAGAAGTTCAATAGCAAAACCAACTCCAAAATGATAAGGCGCGCTTTCTTAAATCCCCAAACCTCGGCGATACAGTCATTTATAATATAAGAAATAGGAAAAACCAATAATCCGGCTGTCACGGTCAAACTGCCGATCTGGATTACTTTCGTTTCAAGAAGATTGGCTGCAATAAGGCAAACGTTAAAAAGGATACCCAGCAGCATAAAGGGTACAGATACTTTTTCTTTCATAATTCCTGTTTTTTACGTGGTGTTCTAGAATACACGACCGCTATTCACGGCATCATACATTTTTTATTCTTTTGCGCTGCAAAGGTATAGGAAAAACTATGAAAAAGCAAAAGAAATCCGATGATTGACATACATTTCACCGAAAAGACATAACTTTGCCAAATACAGAGCTTAATGTTTGTATCAAAGATTAAACTTATAAACTATATTTAAAGAAACGATATCTAAATCATGGCAAAAGAAAATAAAAGCAATATCATCATCTACCAAAGCGAAGACGGGCAGACACACATAGAAGTGCAGATGGACGAAGATACCGTATGGCTATCCCAACAGCAAATGGCCGACCTTTACCAGACATCTCGAACAAATGTGGTAGAACATATTAAGCACATTTATGAAGATGGTGAACTTGTTGAAGAATCAACCTGTCGGAAAATCCGACAGGTTCGACAAGAAGGAGCGCGCATGGTTGAAAGAGAAATTCCTCACTACAATCTTGATATGATAATATCTTTAGGCTACCGAATAAATTCAATTCAAGCCACACACTTCCGTCAATGGGCAACGGCACGCCTTAAAGAATATATCATCAAAGGCTTTACCATGGATGATGAACGATTGAAGCAGATGGGAGGAGGCTATTATTGGAAAGAGTTACTCGACCGCATCCGTGACATCCGATCGTCTGAAAAGGTGATGTATAGACAAGTGCTTGATATCTATGCTACTGCCGTAGATTACGATCCCCACGCCAAACAATCTATTGAATTCTTCAAGATTGTTCAGAATAAGCTACACTTTGCAGCCCACGGACATACAGCTGCAGAAGTTATTTATGAACGAGCCGATGCCGACCAACACATGATGGGACTAACTTCCTTTAAAGGCGACCATCCGACATTGCGCGATGCAAAGATAGCAAGAACTACTTGAGCGCAGAAGAACTCAAAGTGCTGAACAACCTTGTCTCCGGATATTTTGATTTTGCCGAAGTACAAGCTATCAAGCACCGTCCAATGTACATGAACGATTACATCAAACATCTGGATGCCATACTGTCTTCTACGGGAGAAGTTCTATTGATGGATGCCGGTATGATAAGTCATGAACAAGCTATGGATAAAGCTGAAACAGAATATCGCAAGTGGGAAGTACGCACGCTTTCACCCGTAGAACAAGCCTACCTCAACAGCATCAAAACACTGAATTATAAAACTAAAAAGAAAGGATGACTAAAAAAAAATGAAAACTCTCTATGAACAATCCTTTTCAGACGACTACAGTGAAAGAAAAAGCTATAGAAGCAGCCCATACCGCACAAGTAACTGTCCAAAAGGCTAAACACAGAGTACAGGAAATACTGGATTGACAATAAAAAAGAGCCTTCCCATCAGCGTCGTATTCTGACAGGAAGGCTCATCACTTTGACCTTAAAACACATCACTCAATTAAAAAGGCGCATCAGGAAGAGAAATCTTTCAATTCCTCTTTCAACCGTTTACGGATGAAAAACAAACGGCTCTTCACCGTTCCCATCGGCAATCCTAATTTCTCGGCAATTTCTCTATATTTAAATCCAGCTACAAACATCTGAAAAGGCACTTTCATCTCTTCCGGTATGGAATGTATCACCTTATACAACTGTTTCATATCGTATGTAAATTCGAATCTGTCAGCATCCTCATCTTCTATCAGATGTTGTTGATTGATGGAGTAACTATCATCAATCAAGTTCATTTCGCGAACTGTACGACGATAGTTATTCACGAAAATATTACGCATTAGCGTATACATCCATCCTTTCAGATTTTTGCTATACGTAAACTTCTCCTGATTATCTAATGCCTGCAACAAACAATCCTGAACCAAATCATTGGCAGATTCGCGATCTGCCGTCAATTTATATGCGAAGCGATGCAAATCCGGTTGTATCGCTAATATTCCTTTCGTAAAATCTACTTTTTCCATCGTCGTATTTCTTTTATCTAAATTAGTACGATACAAAGATCCGCTTTTTTAGAATCATTATAAATAGCAATTCTTCCGATTAGTTTGGCAATTTTTCCTTTGCCCCTCTCAACCATTTCTTTTTTTAGTTGTTGATTGGGCATTCACCTAAAACTTAACTCATAATGAAAACAAGCTTTAAAATGGTAGCTATGCTACTGGGGATAGGAATTTTCCCCCTCTGTGCCCATGCGCAAAAGAAGGTAATCATCGAAGATGAAGAACCCAACTCGATCATGTTTGTCTCGAAGAACAAAGCAGGAGATGAAATCATCCGAATCATGAACGACCGTTCACAGATGCGCTTTCACGACCCCAATGCTCCCCGCTTCCTGCTCACTGACCAGAAAGGGAAATTCGCCCTCGGTATCGGAGGGTACGTTCGTGCAACGGCAGAGTATGATTTTAACGGTATCGTTAATGATGTAGATTTCTATCCGGCATTGATACCACAACGCGGAAGCGGCAATTTTGCAAAGAACCAATTCCAGATGGACATCACCACTTCCACCCTGTTCCTCAAATTGGTAGGACGTACCAAACATTTGGGAGACTTCGTAGTTTACACTGCCGGAAACTTCCGTGGCGATGGAAAGACCTTCGAATTACAAAACGCTTACGCGCAATTCCTAGGTTTCACTATCGGGTACAGCTATGGTTCGTTCATGGACCTCTCCGCACTGCCTCCGACTATCGACTTTGCAGGGCCTAACGGTTCAGCCTTTTACCGCACTACGCAATTAAGCTATATGTGTGATAAGTTGAAAAACTGGAAGTTTGGTGTTTCTATGGAAATGCCTTCGGTAGACGGAACAACCAACAATGATTTGTCTATCAACACCCAACGGATGCCTGACTTTGCCACTTCCGTACAGTACAACTGGAACAGCAACAGCCATATTAAATTAGGAGCCATTATCCGCAGCATGACTTATTCGAGCAATGTGCATGAAAAAGCCTATTCTGCTACCGGCTTCGGTTTGCAAGCCTCTACAACCTTCAATATTACCAAGAAATTGCAGGCATACGGACAATTTAATTATGGAAAAGGTATCGGTTCCTACCTGAATGATTTAAGCAACCTGAACGTAGACATCGTCCCCGATCCCGACAAGGAAGGAAAAATGCAAGTTCTTCCGATGCTGGGATGGTATGCAGGATTGCAATACAATCTTTGCCCGAGCATCTTTATATCCGGAACATACAGTCTGTCCAGACTTTATTCTGAAAATGGATACCCTAGTGAGAATCCCGAATCCTATCGTAAAGGACAATATCTGGTAGCCAATGCTTTCTGGAATGTAAGCAGCAATCTGCAAGTCGGCGTTGAATATTTGAGAGGATGGCGCACTGATTTCAGTTCCGCAACCCGTCATGCCAACCGGTTGAATATGCTGGTGCAGTATTCTTTCTAAACTGACATAATAAAACAAAAAGCCGTCTCAACACCATGTTCGAGACGGCTTTTCTATATATAAAGGACTAGAAATTTAGAACTTATAGTTCACGCTCACACCAAATACTTTATTAGTACGGCTGTAAACGTCTTTATCCACTAATGATGCCATCGATGTTGCCTCTAAACCACGTGGTTTTTCTTTAGTGTAATCACTATATGTAGTCCAGAAATAAGCTACATCAAGCTCAATGCCTGAGTAAAATTGATACGACCTCCAAAACCTACTGAATAAGAGTCACAAGAAAAACTTGTATCTGATTGGAAAGCGTCGCTCAAACCGTAGTCTGTTTTCTGATAACCTCCACTAACAGTGAATAATTTGTTAATATCCCACTCAACACCAGCCAAATACTCGTGTGTACCATGTTTCAATGTTTTCTGTTTGCCATCTGCCATACCAGCATTCTTATCATCAAAGAAGTGATATTCTACTGAAGCCCGAAGTGAAGGCAAAAACTCATAACTTGCTGCAACAGAAAGCATAGAAGGAAGGTCACTTGGTGTATTCACACCATTCGCATAAGGTGCCATAAAATCCGCCGCTGCATCTGGAAACTCACGCGTATGCGTATCATTCTCAATATTCATATTAGCTTTGAATTCATACTTCGCCGCCAAATTCAATTTGCCAAATTTAGCATCTACACCAATAATAGGCGTCAACCCCCAACCTGTCTGGTCACAATCAAGCTCAATCTTTGTATTATCAAGTTTTTGAAGCAAAGGTCCTGATTGCGCCTGTGCTGCCTGAGTTGCTTGTTCCAAGCTCATACCAGGATTAGCAGCCATGATTTGTTGTACCATGGCAGCACCTAATTGTTGAGCCACACCATCTTTCAAAGCAATATTCAAATAACCTTTATACCCGCCTGTAAAATAATTCATACGAGCACCGGCAAAAACAGAAAAATGCTTATTAATCTTATAACTTGCTCCTAACTGGAAACCGTAAATATACTGACGACCTTCCATAGCTGAATTAATATTGTACATATTAGGTTTCAGTATTCCCCCACTCGCAGAAGTTGCCAAACTAATAGCAGCAGCATCAAACATAGGCAAACCATTATCAAAAGAAGCCTTTCCGCCACCACCAACAATAGCAAAGCTACCGGAAAATGCCCAGTCACCTTTTTTATATACAGCATGTATGGAAGGAATAACGGGAGCAGAAGCTTTTCCTTCATAATTACGCACAGTGGTCTGTCCATCCATAGTCCATAAAGGACTTGTAGCAGCTATATCACGAGTCTGATATGCACTTTGAATAGTAAGCGCTACTTGAAGACCATCTTTGGGAAGAAATGCCAGTCCGGCAGGATTACTATAAACTCCATCAACATCAATGGAAGCGCCGCGGGCTATCATGCGCAAGAAAGCAGCATTCTGATTCGTATTGGTTAGATAATCTCCGGCAAAAGTTGGAATTGAAACGATCAACATTGCAAGACCAATCAACGAAATTTTTCTCATCTAAATCTTTTTTTAATTATTTCGGGCGCAAAGATACGATATTATTGCACACGAGAGACATGTTTGTGCATTTTTTTTCATTTACCTGCCCATTTTAATTGAAAAAACAAACTGTTTCTAATGAAACAATCTATATTTACTACTGTACAGAAAGCAAACAAATCCACCTGTTCCGATGTTTAATACTATATAATTATAGAATACTATTATGGCCTATACAATTGCATTTTTCGGCACAAAGCTTATGACGAGTCCTCTTTCAATGACAAAAACAAAGAGTTTGGATTTGAAATACGCTATTACAAAGGACATCTGAATAAAAACAACGTACTACTGACACAAGGAGTGGATGCAGTCTGTATCTTTGTGAACGACGTTGCCGACGCAGAAGTAATCCGTGTGATGGCGGCAAACGGAGTGAAACTACTGGCATTACGCTGTGCCGGATTTAATAATGTAGATTTAAATGCTGCCGCCGCTGCCGGAATCACCGTAGTGCGGGTTCCCGCTTATTCTCCCTATGCTGTTGCAGAATACACGGTAGCACTTATGCTATCGCTAAACCGCAAAATACCCCGCGCCTCCTGGCGTACCAAAGACGGTAATTTCTCCCTGCACGGTCTGATGGGATTCGATATGCACGGGAAAACAGCAGGTATCATCGGCACAGGAAAAATAGCGAAAATACTGATTCACATCTTAAAAGGGTTCGGAATGAACGTACTGGCTTATGACCTCTATCCGACTACAACTTCGCCCGTCAAGAACAAATAGTTTATACTTCACTGGACGAACTATACCACAATTCGGATATTATCTCCTTACACTGTCCGCTCACTGAAGAGACCAAATACCTGATAAACGACTACTCTATCAGTAAAATGAAAGACGGAGTAATGATTATCAATACCGGTCGCGGGCAACTGATTCATACCAATGCACTGATTGAAGGACTGAAGAACAAAAAAATAGGTTCCGCAGGACTGGACGTATACGAGGAAGAAAGCGAATACTTTTATGAAGATCAATCCGACCGCATCATCGACGATGATGTACTCGCCCGTTTGCTCTCGTTCAACAATGTAATCGTCACTTCTCATCAAGCTTTTTTCACACATGAAGCAATGGAGAATATTGCCGCAACCACCCTGCAAAACATAAAAGATTTTATCAATCACAAGCCTTTATTAAATGAAGTGAAGAAATAAAACTTTTAAGCCGCTTTCTTTGTTTACCAAACATATAAACAAATAAGAGAAAGGACAGTTTTTATGAAAAAAGTAATACATAAAGCAGATACAAGAGGACATTCCCAGTATGATTGGCTGGATAGTTATCACACTTTCAGTTTTGACGAGTACTTCGACTCCGATCGTATCAATTTGGTGCTCTTCGCGTATTAAATGATGATAAGGTTGCGCCCGGACAAGGTTTTCAGACTCACCCGCATAAGAATATGGAAATCATTTCCATTCCTCTGAAAGGACATCTGCAACATGGAGACAGCAAGAAGAACAGCCGCATTATTACTGTCGGAGAAATTCAGACAATGAGTGCGGGAACAGGAATCTTCCATAGTGAAGTAAATGCAAGTCCGGTAGAACCGGTGGAATTCCTGCAAATTTGGATTATGCCGAGAGAACGGAATACCCGTCCCGTTTATCAGGATTTTAGCATTGCAGAACTGGAGCGTCCGAACGAACTGGCAGTCATCGTATCTCCCGACGGTAGCACACCTGCTTCCCTTTTGCAAGATACCTGGTTCTCCATCGGCAAAGTAGAAGCCGGAAAGAAATTAGGTTATCACATGCATCAAAGTCATGCAGGCGTCTATATCTTCCTCATTGAAGGAGAAATAGTAGTAGACGGTGAAGTGTTGAAACGCCGTGACGGCATGGGTGTTTACGATACGAACAGCGTTGAACTGGAGACATTGAAAGACTCACATATTCTATTAATAGAAGTACCTATGTGATATCATCATTAAAAATAATAAACTAAAGCTGCCAGATAATCTTATGGCGAAATTAAACATAGCAGATATCCGACAGGAATATACGAAAGGCGGGTTGCGGGAAAGTGAACTTCCCGGCGACCCGCTTTCGCTTTTCAGTCGTTGGCTGCAAGAAGCGATTGACGCAGAAGTGGACGAACCGACTGCGGTCATTGTAGGAACTGTATCCCCCGAAGGGAGACCGTCCACACGTACAGTATTGTTAAAAGGACTCCATGATGGAAAATTTATCTTTTATACCAATTACGAAAGCCGCAAAGGCAAACAATTGGCACAAAACCCATCTATCTCCCTCTCTTTTGTCTGGCACGCTCTCGAAAGACAAATACATATAGAAGGAATAGCGACGAAAGTTTCACCGGAAGAATCGGATGAATACTTCCGGAAGCGTCCTTATAAAAGCCGGATTGGCGCACGAATTTCTCCGCAAAGTCAACCGATAGCAAGCAGAATGCAATTGATACGATCCTTCGTCAGAGAAGCCGCCCGATGGATTGGAAAAGAAGTGGAAAGACCTGATAATTGGGGCGGATATGCCGTCACACCTACAAGGATTGAATTCTGGCAAGGACGCCCCAACCGACTGCACGACCGCTTTCTATACACCCTACAACCGGACGGTGAATGGAAAATCAGTCGTCTTGCTCCTTGATTTCGTCGATTTTTCTTGGCAACTCCAACGAGAATACGTAATATTGCAACCATAAAATAGTCAGCTATGACACTGGATTATATTTATCACAGCGGTTTCGCCATCGAAATGGAAGGTGTAACCATTATCATCGATTACTACAAAGATTCTTCCGAAACGGAACACAACCGGGGAATCGTGCATGATTATCTCCTGCAAAGGCCGGGTAAACTGTACGTATTGGCCACTCATTTCCATCCCGATCACTTTAACCGTGAAATATTGACTTGGAAAGAGCAACGCCCTGACATTCAATACATCTTCTCCAAAGATATTCTGAAGTCCCATCGTGCCAAAGCCGAAGATGCTTTCTATATTAAAAAAGGAGAAACCTACGAAGACGACACGATCCGCATCGACGCCTTCGGATCAACAGATGTCGGCAGTTCGCTCCTTCTTCACTTACAAGATTGGAGTATCTTCCATGCCGGCGACTTGAACAACTGGCATTGGAGTGAAGAATCGACCGAAGAAGAGATACGAAAAGCCAATGGTGATTTCCTTGCAGAAGTTAAATATTTAAAAGAAAAAGTGCCTAACATCGATCTAGTGCTATTCCCGGTGGATCGGAGAATGGGAAAAGATTATATGAAAGGGGCAAAACAGTTCATCGAACAAATAAAAACTACTATATTTGTGCCCATGCACTTCAGTGAAGATTATGAAGGAGGAAATGCGCTTCGTAGTTTTGCAGAAAATGCAGGATGCCGTTTTATCAGCATCACCCGTCGGGGCGAAAGTTTTGAGATTACCAAATAAACACATTATAATTATGAATAAATTTACGATTCTGTTTCTTACTATGTTTCTCGCATTGCCGATGGCAATGAAGGCAGATTCTGCAAAAGAGAAGAAAGATGACACCAGGTACCTTGTAGGAGCCGTTCCTGAAGTAGAAGGTAAAGTAGTATTTTCCAAAGAGTTCCAGATTCCCGGAATGAGTCAGGCACAAATCTACGACACAATGACAAAGTGGATGGATGAACGTCTGAAAGAGAATAAAAACATCGATAGCCGCATTGTTTTCTCCGACGAAGCAAAAGGAACAATTGCCGGTATTGGAGAAGAATGGATTGTTTTCAGCTCCAGTGCCCTGTCATTAGACCGTACATTAGTTAACTATCAGATTACCGTTACCTGCAACCCCGGAAACTGCCTGGTAGAGCTTGAAAAAATCCGTTTTACTTATCGTGAAACAGAAAAATATAAAGCCGAAGAATGGATTACTGATAAATATGCGCTCAATAAAGCTAAGACTAAATTAGTACGTGGCTTGGCTAAATGGCGTAGAAAAACCGTAGACTTCGCCGATGATATATTTATGGATGTAGCGGTAGCTTTCGGAGCACCTGATACCCGTCCGAAAACAGAGAAAAAGAAGAAAGAAGAAGAGCAAAAAACTCCATCAATCGTTGCAGCCGCAGGTCCGATTGTCATTGGTGGCGCAGATAAAAAGACTGATATAAAAGTGACAACTGGCGAACCTGCTCAAACCACTGTTCCTGCTGCAACTCTCACTCCTGCTACTCCTGCAGGCAAGGCTTCCGCTGATATGCCGGGTTATATAGAAATTGATTTGAAACAAATCCCGGGTGAAGTATATGCTTTGATGGGAAGCGGAAAATTAGTAATCAGCATCGGAAAAGATGAGTTCAACATGACCAATATGACTGCAAATGCTGGTGGCGCACTTGGTTATCAATCAGGAAAAGCAGTTGCCTATTGCACGCTTTCACCCGATCAAGCTTACGATGCAATAGAAAAGGCAGATAGCTATACATTAAAATTGTACGCTCCAAACCAAACAACACCTTCGGCTGTTATCGAATGTAAGAAAATGCCTTCACAGACAACTCCGCAAGCCGGACAACCGCGCACGTATGTTGGAGAAATCGTGAAGCTCTTAATGAAAAAATAAAGAAAATCGCAACAATGGAAATAAAAAGTAAATTTGACCATTTTAATATCAACGTCACTAATCTGGAGCGGAGTATCGCTTTTTATGAAAAAGCACTCGGCTTAAAAGAACATCATCGGAAGGAAGCATCCGACGGCTCGTTCACGTTAGTTTACCTGACTGATAACGAAACAGGTTTCTTGCTGGAATTGACGTGGTTGAAAGATCATACTGCTCCATACGAACTGGGAGAAAACGAAAGCCATCTCTGCTTTCGTGTAGCCGGCGATTACGATGCAATCAGAGCTTATCACAAAGAAATGAATTGTGTATGTTTTGAGAACACGGCCATGGGGCTTTATTTCATCAATGACCCGGACGATTACTGGATTGAGGTACTTCCACAAAAGTAAGAGAGGTCGTTCCAAAAGTCCCTAAAAAGAAAAATCACCCTTACTACAATTTGGAGTGGCCCAAAAAGCTAAACAGATTAAAAAGGGACATTTAATAAATAAAAAAGATAAGGCAACTAATTCACTGCGAGTTAGTTGCCTTTTTTTGTATTTCTAAGCAGAGATATTCAACAAATGTCTCCAAAAATTAACAAGATTGATAAAGAGTCCGGTTTTGCATCGGGCTCTTCCCTTTTAACCTTGATTTGACTCTACTATTATTGTACTACTCTATAATATTCCTCTAAGGCTTTTCGGACAGCCTATGCTGTTTCTAAAAAACAAAGCATAATCCTAAAATTGCCGCCAGTATAAAAAAACAACCAGGAACAAATTGGTTAACAAGCAGCCTCATTAGTTGCATTCTGGGCAACACAAACATATCATTCGCCTTACCTTTATCATACAATATGGTAACCTTATCATCTATATGATACTGTTTTGGATAGAGATAAATGTTATTTTCCTCTCCACTCTTTAGATTAGAAGGAAGAAATTGGCAACACTTTTCGTCTTCTCCCTCCAATTTATATTTTATTTTTGGTATACATACATCAGTAATATTCATACCATCAGACTTTACCTGTGTCTCTATATCCACTACCTTTCCATGTGTTTTCCTGTCATACGATTTTATTATCCTGCAATGAAGCATCCACAAGAGTCCCATTTTCAGAATTAGAAAAGCACCCCGCAACATAAGTACAACAGATACTACACAAATTATTATATTTATAACCATACTTTTATTTCTTATGACGCTAGCTCTCTTCTTCCGGATATCTGCTTTCATCTTCGCTGCACCCGAACCATGCTGTCCACGAATATACGTCGCTTTTTTCGCTTTCGTCTTCACTTTTTCCTCTTCTTTGGGCTTATCTTTCTTACCTTTAAATACGATTCCACCCATGATTGCTTCTTCTATACTCATATAATCATTTATTAGTATTCAACATTTCCGACGGCAAAGATAACCCTTTTCTGCGGATTTATTTATCTTTGCAGAGTTAACAATCGTAACCACCAATGGCAACAACAACTCTTTCTGCAGAAAAGGACCCGATGGGAGCCGCTATTTCTGATTATTTCAACCATCACAGAGCTGATCGTTTGCGGGTATTCTCTTCCCAATTCGAAGAAGATGAAATTCCCGTCAAAGAATTGTTCCGTAGTATACAGTCTATGCCTATATTAGAGCGTACCGCCCTACAAATGGCTACAGGACGAATATTGGATGTAGGTGCCGGAAGCGGATGCCATGCACTGGCACTTCAGGAAATGGGAAAAGAAGTGTGTGCCATTGATATTTCTCCGTTATCCGTCGAAGTGATGCAACAACGCGGAGTGAACGATCCGCGCCTCATCAACCTTTTTGACGAAACATTTACCGAAACATTCGACACGATCCTGATGCTTATGAATGGTTCCGGAATTATCGGAAGACTGAATAATATGCCCGGATTCTTCCAACGAATGAAACGTATTCTCCGTCCCGGCGGATGCATACTCATGGATTCCAGCGATTTGCGCTATCTTTTTGAAGAAGAAGACGGCAGCATAGTCATCGATCTGGCCGGAGATTATTATGGAGAGATTGACTTCCAAATGCAATATAAAGATGTAAAAGGAGACACATTCGACTGGTTATATCTAGATTTCCAGACTCTTAGTTTATACGCTTCCGAATGTGGTTTTAAGGCAGAACTAGTGAAAGAAGGAAAACATTACGATTACCTAGTCAAACTTAGTATTGCTTGAAAAGCTCATTATTATATAGTGACGGTATGCGTTCCGGATAGCGTCACTATATAACCTAAATAGTGACGCCATCACATCAGGATAGCGTCACTATTTTTATATGCTCATAAATGCTCCGTCAGATACGCCTAATGAAGGCTTTCTTTCATTTCAGCATCTCATTAATCTTCTGTACAAGAGAAGCAAACTCTTCTTCATTATACAAACGAGTCAGTTTTACAATTCTTCCTTCCTTATCAACTAACACATTTCTTGTTATTCCGGATTCACGCAATGCATATTTCGCAAAAATATCAGCTCCCGGATCCAGTCCTAACGGATAAGTCACTCCGGTAGATTTAGCAAAAGCCAATACTTTATCAAGTGGTTCGTCACGGTCAATGCCAATTAAAGCAAAGTCTGCATTATTTTTATGCTTTAACCAAATATCCTTCTCAATAAATGGCATTTCTTTACGACAAACTCCACACCAACTTGCAGTAAACTGCAACATGACAACCTTACCACGAAGGAAGATAGACTCACTTGTTTACCATCTGTCAGGGTAATCGTAAAGTCCGGAGCCATCTCTCCTACCCGAACAATATATCCTGTACTATCTGCCTGAACAGATATAGTATCTGCAGCTACTTCTACACTATCTGTTGCAACTTCTACATTTGCCGTCCCCTTTTTCTGTCCGGAACAAGCCCATATACCTATGGCTAAAATCGCCATACCACATACATTCATAATTTTCATTTTCATCTAATCATTGGTAACTTTGCAAATATAAAAAAAGTATGCGATGTATTTGCATTTTTAAAAGAAATTCATACCTTTGCACCCGCAAAAGAAAAACGCCTCTTTAGCTCAGTTGGCCAGAGCACGTGATTTGTAATCTCGGGGTCGTTGGTTCGAATCCGACAAGAGGCTCTCCTATAAAAATGTTGTTTATCCGATCAGGTAAAACAGCATTTTTTTATTTATACTCTTTCATTTTTTTGTTTACGAAATATTACCACACTCACAGCCAACAGAATTAAAATAATCCCAATAGCGCTATTCAGAGTAAATAGTTCTTTAAACACAAAAACTCCTATCACCACAGCTGTCAATGGTTCCATCGCACCTAAAATAGATGTCAGCGTAGGCCCTGCATATTTAATAGCTCGTACCAATGTTATATTAGAAATGGCTGTAGCCGGTAATGCAAGTCCCAAAATAATCAACCAGGTATAACCGTCAGCTACCAGCCGAAGCCCGGAAGTAGTCAGAGCACCTATAAAATAAAGAACGGTTCCTAACCCCATAACATAACAAGTCAGTAACAGTGGAATTGATTCGAACAGCGCATGTCATTCGTACACCAACAATATACCCCGCATAGGAAAACACAGAAACACAAGCTGCTACCAGTCCGACTATCGTATCACCATTTTTCGCCTCCAGTTCCCCCGATGAAAGCAAGGCCGCTCCTAACAAGGACATGAAGACCGCAAACATCACCCAAAGGGATTTCTTTTCCTGAAAGAAGTACATCATAACTAGAGATACCGCCAACGGATACATAAAATGAATGGTTGACGCCACCCCGGTAGCTATATTCTGATATGCTATAAGCAAACTGAATGAAGTAACTGCCCTCAACAAACTTAATAAAAGAACAACTAAAAAATCCTTCTTTTCCAATCGAAAACTACATCCTGAACACCATCCGAACAGAGTCAACGCAATTGTCGCCACTCCCCAACGATAGGAAAGCACTTCGAAAGCTGAAAAACCTGCCAACAATAAAGTGAGGGAAAAGAACGGAGCCAGTCCAAAAGTAGAGGAAGACACCGCTGCATAAAGTATACCTTTTATACGATTCATCAATCTATTCAACTAATTTCCGATATTCATGGGTACAAAGATCATAAATATTTCTTTAATATCACCATTAATTTCACATTATCAGTTAATCGATCTAACCCCTAAATCAGTACAAGAAGATAAGCCTGATACATTTCCTCCTTATAAATATAACCTTTTAATAATCCTCAATGACTGTATTTCCAAAAATATCCTTTTTGATAATTTTTCTATGACCATCACTACTTTCAATTATTTCGTTCCCCAAAATATCTTTTTTAATGGTTGTTCTATTGCCTTTGCCATCTTCGATAATGGTATTTCCAAAGATATCTTTTTTAATCGTCTTTCTATTACCTTTATTGTCTCGAATGATAGTATTTCCAAAAATATCCTCTTCGATAGTCTTTCTATTACCTTTATCATCACGAATGGTGATATTCCCAAAAATATCTTTTTCAATAGTCTTTCTATTGCCTTTATCATCACGAATAGTAATATTCCCAAAAATATCCTCTTCAATGGTCTTTCTATTGCCTTTATCATCACGAATGTGATATTCCAAAATACATCTTTTCTAATGGTCTTTCTATTGCCTTTATCATCACGAATGATGATATTCCAAGATATCTTTACTGACATGCTTCTCC
>ENA-OQJX01000482-OQJX01000482.1-human-gut-metagenome-genome-assembly--contig:-NODE-482-length-20553-cov-10.851758_pt1 | contig 20553 bp, 20 predicted proteins | sample MGYA00242615_ERZ504782 | MGnify/ENA primary metagenome ERZ504782 (study PRJEB26092, sample SAMD00036354) | human gut metagenome | host: Homo sapiens | study: EMG produced TPA metagenomics assembly of... | reverse complement strand
CCGGCGCCGCCCCGGCCGCCGCGGTCTCCCGCGACAAGTACGCCGCGCTGGCCGCGAAGCTCTACGCGCTGCTTGGCGGCAAGGCCAATATCGTCGACATCGAGAACTGCGTGACCCGTCTGCGTCTGGGTGTCAAGGACACCGCCAAGGTGGATGTGGACGCCATCCGCAAGCTGGTGCCCGGCGTGAAGGTCATCGACGACAGGAATGTCCAGGTTGTGGTCGGCACGCAGGTGCAGGCTGTGGCCGATGCCATGGAAGAGCTGCATAAAGCCTAGCGCTTGGCGCTCTGTCGCTTGGTATGACGGATGGGCTGCGTGACGTCGACATGATCGGCGTCACGCAACCCATCCGTTATCGTCCATCATTGGTTTTCAAGGAGTCATTATGGGATTGTTCTCCGGTTTGTTCCACAACAGCGATGAGGCGGCGCCCGCCCCAGCAGCGACGTCGGTTCTCGCCCCATGCGATGGTGTCTGGGAGTCCATCGAGAAAGTGCCCGACGACACGTTCGCCGCCAAGATTCTGGGCGATGGGTTCGGCGTGGTGCCGTCCTCCGGGCTGGTCGTCGCCCCTGTTTCCGGAACGGTGACCACCGTGGCCGACGCCAAACACGCCGTGGGCATCACCACTCCGGGCGGTGTCGAGGTGTTGGTGCATATCGGCGTCGATACCGTGCAACTCAAGGGCGCGCCTTTCACGATGCTGGTGAGTGCCGGGCAGACGGTCTCAGCCGGCGATCCCATCGAGAAGGTCGATTTCGATGCGGTCAAGGCCGCGGGCAAAGCCACCGACGTCATCGTGGTGTTCACCAACCCGGCCACCATCGCCGCTTTGGATCTTACCGGTTCCGGTACGGTGGCCGTCGGCGCGCAAGTGGGCACCCTCGCCGTCAGATAAGCCGATTCGAGCTCGAGGCGCGCACGACGAGTTCCGGTGGCAACGAGATGTGCGTGGGATTCCCGGGCCCGATTTCGATGAGACGCAAGACCTCGGTGACGATACGCGCGTACGGCGGACGCACCGAGGTCAGGGCGGGCAGCGCGGCCGCAGCGATGGGCGAGTCGTTGTACCGCTCGACGATGTCCGCGCCCAGCTCGCCCGTCATGGCTTGACCAGTGTGCCGCCGGGTTATGGAATAATGGCATCGTACGCATCGGCTGCAATTGCGTCGATGCCCATAACCGCGCAGTCCTGCGCCGCCCGGGAGAGACAACCCGGTGCCGGCCGAGGCTGACTACTCCGCGGCGATACCAAGGAGAACACCATGATGATCGTAACGATCAATCCGCAAAGTCCGCGACCGCAACGAACGGGGTCGTGGAATCGGAAGAAGTGCGCGCACAGGAAGCGCTATTGGGGGATACTGATCCAAGTCTGACCAGCGTCGACGACGTGGCCAAAGCCCTGAACGTCGACCCATCCCACGGCCTGAGCGAGGAAGAAGCCAAGCGCCGACTGGCCAAATTCGGCCCGAACGAGCTCGCCAGCGCCCCGCCCGTACCGAAATGGAAGAAGTTCCTGGCCCAGTTCCAGGATCCGCTGGTGTACCTGCTGATTGCAGCCACCATTATTTCAGTCATTGCATGGGGCATCGAGAAAGCCAATGCGCGTCCCGGCGCAGAAGGCGGCGAAGCGTTGCCGTTCGACGCCCTCGTAATCATCCTCATCCTGATTGTCAACGCCGTGCTCGGCTATATGCAGGAAGCCAAGGCAGAAGCCGCCGTTGAGGCGCTCGCCCAAATGACAGCTCCGCAGACCTCGGTGCTGCGTGGCGGCAAGGTGCTGCGCATCAACACCGCCGACGTGGTTCCCGGCGACATCATCGTCCTTGCCGAAGGCGACTCGGTCTCTGCCGATGGACGACTGGTCAACGCGGCCAGCCTGCGCATTGCCGAAGCTCCCTGACCGGCGAATCCGTGCCAGTCGGTAAGAAGCCGGATACGCTCACCGAAGCGAAGGCCCTTGGCGACCGCGCCAATATGATCTTCAACGGCACATCCGTCACGCAGGGCACAGGCCGTGCCATCGTGACCGGCACCGGCATGAACACACAGGTCGGTAAGATTGCCGACATGCTTTCCGCCACCGAAGACGAGAAAACTCCGCTGCAGAAGGAGATGGATTATGTCTCCAAGATTCTGGGTATTGCGGTGTGCATCATCGCCGTCGTGGTATTGGTAGCGCTCGCCGTGCTCGAGGGCTTCAACGACGTCCACGACGTGATTGATTCCCTGCTGCTCGCCGTTTCGCTGGCTGTGGCCGCCGTACCGGAAGGCCTGGCCGCCATCCTTACCGTGGTACTGGCCCTTGGTGTGCAGCGCATGGCCGCCCACAACGCCATCGTCAAGAAGCTGCATTCCGTCGAAACCTTGGGCTCCGCTCCGTGATCTGCTCGGACAAGACCGGTACCCTGACCCGTAACGAGATGACCGTGGAACGTGTGGTCACCCCATCCGGCGAGGTGCAGATCACCGGCACCGGCTACGCGCCCGAAGGCCGCATGGTCATGGCCGGTGGTGTTGATCCCGAATCCGATCAAGCCAAGACCATCGCCGATGAGGTTATTGCCACACTCGTGGCCGGCACACTGGCCAACGACGGTGAACTCCGTCAGGAAAACGGCAAGTGGGAGATTGTGGGCGACCCCACTGAAGTCTCACTGGTCGTTGCCGCTCGCAAGGTCAAGGCTGATCACAAGGTCAGCCGTTACACTCGCGTGGGCGAGATTCCGTTCACCTCCGAACGCAAGCGCATGTCCATCATCGCTAAAGACGACACCGATTCCGGCAAACTGACCGTGTTCGCTAAGGGTGCGCCGGACGTGTTGCTGAGCTACTGCTCGCGCATTCGCGTGGGCGGCCAGGTCCGCAAGCTCACCGAAGGTGATCGTCAGTCGATTCTGGCCACCGTCGAACGCCTCTCTTCCGAGGCATACCGCACGCTTGGTCAGGCCTGTCGACCGCTGGAAACCAGCTCGCTGGCCGATGTGCCGGGCGTCAGCGTAAATGCCGCGGGCCAGGTGGCCGACATCGCCGAACAGTCCGAGGCCATCGAAACCGACCTTATCTGGAACGGCATGGTCGGCATCATCGACCCGCCGCGCACTGAGGTCCGCGATTCCGTGGCCGAGCGCACCGTGCCGGCATCCGCACCGTGATGATCACCGGCGACCACCCGCTGACTGCTGCCCGCATCGCCTCCGACCTTGGCATCATCGCCAAGGACGGCAAGGCCCTGACCGGTGACCAGCTTGATCAGCTGCCCGACGAAGCCGTGCTCGACAAGGCCACTGCTGAAGTGTCCGTGTATGCCCGCGTGGCTCCTGAGCACAAGCTCAAGATCGTCGAGTCCCTACAGCGCCAGGGCAACATCGTGGCCATGACCGGTGACGGTGTGAACGACGCTCCGGCCGTCAAGTCCGCGGATATCGGTGTGGCCATGGGCATCACCGGCACCGAAGTGACCAAGCAGAGCGCCAAGATGATTCTGGCGGACGCAACTTCTCCACCATCGTGGCTGCTGTGCGCGAAGGCCGCGTGATCTTCGACAACATCCGCAAGTTCCTGCGCTACCTGCTGAGCTCCAACGTGGGCGAGGTATTCACCGTGTTCCTCGGCGTGGTGCTGGCCGGCTTCCTCGGCATCCGTCAGCCGGAATCCGTGGGCGTCGCCGTACCGCTCCTCGCCACGCAGCTGCTGTGGATCAACCTACTGACCGATGCGGCCCCAGCACTCGCCATGGGCGTGGATCCGCAAACCGACGATGTGATGGGTCGTAAGCCGCGTAAGATGACCGATCGTGTGATCGACGCCTCCATGTGGGGCGACATCATCTACATCGGTGTCATCATGGCCATCGTCACACTGATCGGCATGGATATGCACTTGTCCGGCGGCCTGTTCACCGACCGCTCGGTGGATGCCATCGGCCACGAGGCACAGATGACCGAGGCTCGTACCATGGGCTTCACGATTCTGGTGTTCGCCCAGCTGTTCAACGCGCTCGCCTCCCGCTCCCACCTGCAGTCCGTGTTCGTGGGCTTGTTCTCCAACAAGTGGCTGTGGGGCGCGATCGGCCTGTCCGTGGCGCTGCAACTTGTGGTGGTCTATGTGCCGTTCCTTAACGGCCCGTTCGGTACCGTTGCGCTCAGCCCGATGGCTTGGGTGGAATGCATCGGCCTGGCTGCGATTGTGCTCATCGCCTCCGAGTTGCGCAAGATTGTGCTGCGCGCTATGGCCAGGCGACAGTAACGCCAACGGATAGCACCAAATAACAATAAGGGCGGGTCAAATCCTGTTGTAGGATTGACCGCCCTTTATATGCGGAACGCAGAACTACTAGTTGCTACCAGTGCCGCTATTCATGCTTGAGCTGTCGGCTTCTTCTCCGGCCTTCTTCTGAGCCTCAGCTGCCGCAGCCTCTTCCTGAGCCTTCTTCTCAGCCTCAGCTTGTGCTGCCGCATCGGCGTCAGCCTTTTGCTTGGCCTGCATTGAAGCGTTCACGTCGGCCTCGGCCTTCTGCAGCTTGGAAATGGCGTTATTCACGTCGGCCTCGGATGGGTTGGCACTGCTTGCCACGGTGTTCGCCTCGGTAATGGCGGTCTGCAATGCGGTGCGAGTATTCTCATCGGCCACGTTGCCGGCCGAGTTGTCCAGAATGCCCTGAGCCTGCGAGACGGCCGAGCTGAGGTTCGACTTCAGCGAGTTGGTGTTTGCCGTCTTCTTGGAAGCATTGACGGCCTTGATGGCGCTGTTGATGGCATCCGTCTTATCGGCGGCGTCGCTGACCTTGCTCTGCATGTCTTCGGTCTGCTTCTTCAACTCATCTGCGCTGAGCTTGGAATCGCAGGTAGCGGTATCGGCCGGGGTGCCAGCATCCTGCACCGCTTGATTCAACGTGGTGATGGTGTTGACGTCGGCCACGTCACTGGTGGGCGTCTGCGCGCTGGTCTGACCGTTCGTGATGGCGGTGGTGAGCTTCTTCTTGGCCGAATCATACTGCTTGGCTGCTGCCTTGCATTCGACTAGCGCCGCCGCTTGGCTCACCTTGCTGCTGTTGGAATGCCACCAGAACAAGCCTCCGGCAATCAACGCCACGACCACAACCACGGCGATGACAATGCCGACGGTTCTGCCCGTGTTTTTCTTGCCGCCGCCTTGATGACGAGGCTCGTGTTCTTCGGGCTCTTCTTCATCAGCGAACTGATCGAGTGGTGGAATGGTGGGCGGTAGTGTCGCCGGCTGTGCGGGAGCCGCAGCCGGTACTTCGGACGGCTGAAATACCTGAGTCGCCTGCATATCTTCAGCAGGCATCGCCTGGGCTGGGGCTGCCGGCATGGCGATGGTCTGCCCAGAAGTGGCGCCGGTACCGTATGCCGGGGTTGTGGGCTGTCCAAACTGAATCGGCTGGAATGCTTGAGTTGCCGCAGTCGCGTCATATGAAGGTACAGCCTGCGTCGGCTGGGTCGGTTGCGCAGGTTGGAATGACTGCGTTGCTTGTGTCGGCTGTACTGGTTGGAATGCCTGCGTCGGCTGCGCGGCTGGCCATACGGGTTGTGTGGGCTGCGCAGGCTGTGTTGCCTGAGTCGCAGGTGCTGGGGGAACCGGAGGCACTACTGGCTTGGATGGTTCTTCAGGGTGCTGGAAGTCGAACTGGAAACCGCCATCACTGTTGGTCATAACATCTCCTTGAAGCGATATGCGAATGGCCGGCAGGTACCGGCCGAAATAACGAATTGCAGTGCTCAGTCAGTAATGTGAGCGCAGTAGAAATTCTCGTAAGAACGGCTCGGAGTCGGCCCGCGCTGGCCTTGGTAATGGGAGCCGGTGCCTTGAGAGCCGTACGGGTGCTCGGCAGGCGAGCTCAGCTGGAAGAAGCACATCTGGCCAATCTTCATGCCGGGCCACAACTTGACCGGCAACGTCGATACATTGGACAGCTCAAGCGTAATATGCCCCTCGAAGCCAGGATCAATAAAGCCGGCGGTCGAGTGGGTCAGAATACCCAAACGGCCCAGTGAGCTCTTGCCCTCAAGGCGTGCGGCAATAGTCGGATCGAGCTTGACGTACTCCCACGTGGAGCCCAGTGCAAACTCACCGGGGTGCAGAATCCACGGTTCGTCGGGAGCCACCTCAAACTGTTCGGTGAGCGCTCCCTGATTTTCGGCGGGATCCACATAGGTATATGCGTGATTGTTGAACAGGCGGAAATAGCGATCCAGCCGTACGTCGATGGAGGCGGGCTGCACCATCTCCGGTGTCCACGGATCCAGGGAGATGTGACCAGCGGACTGAGCGGCGAGAATATCGCGGTCGGACAGCAGCATGAAAACTCCTTGCGGCATGACAAATACTGCTCCCCAGTCTAGCGCCTCGTGCGGAAACAGTATTAGAGCCGATACAGTAGCCGGCAGCGCCCAAGCGCAAAATTTTCAGGTTATTCTCAGAGAACCTCAGAGATAGACACAGAATCGAGTGGTTATATAAGAAATGTCAGCGAAGAGCTGATCAGGAGCCGCAGCAGCTCCCGACAATTGAACCCCTTTCTTCTTCTCTCTCCTTTCTCTCCCCGGCGGCAACTCCGCGGGGTTCTTTTTTGCTTAGTCGATTCATCCTGCGGAATGACGACCACTCACGCGGTGGGGCGGTACACTGGGGCTATCGGCAGGGAGGGCGGTCCAGATGGCAAGTAATAACGAGGATTACGATTTCTTTGACGACGGACAGTACAACGGTTCGCGCCGCGCTCGCCGCGAACAGCAGTATTCTCGGGGGCGTGGCTCTGGTCGGCGTGCGATCAAGCTGAAAGTCGATAGCCCTGCATCCAAGTTGTTGCGGCGTATCGCATTAATTACCGGATTGCTGGCCGTAGTGGTGGCTGTCTTATCGGCGGCCCATGAGATTGCGCCCGAATCCATCGGTTTTTTGGTGAATGTGCGAGGTCGGTATATCGCGGGTACTGCGGCTGTGCTGATCGGACTTACCCTGATTCTGGTGATTTCGTCGCGTGTCACGATGCCGCGTCACTCCACGCATGGGGGAGTGGGCGCAGGCGGCATCGTCACATTGGTTCTGGCCACGGCTTGTTTGGTGGTGGGTGTGGCCGTGGGCGTACTGTTCCCACAGGGTTTGATTCATCCGCCGTCAATGACAAAGCGCCGGTAGACAATACCGCACAAATGGAGCAAGGTATTGAACGGGCGGTTGGCGGCGCGTGCAAGGACGGGTGGCAAGGATTGGATGCGGGCGGTCTGCCTGGCATCACCACCGTGCAGATGTGTGCTGATCCGCGTGTTGCGTTCGTATCCTTTGACTCCGAGGCCTCGGCTGCGATGAGCCGGGCGCCAATCAAAAGCGAAATCACTGAATTGTTGGGCCAGCATGCCGACAACGAGAAGACGCAAGGCGACTGGCGTTTGCTGAATGGCAAGCGCTGGATGGTGTTCGGCGAGGCCGACAATATGACCGCGCTTCAGCAGCAGTGGGGTGGCACCCTCGAAACCATCGCCGCAGCCAAAGATGGCATGGACGGTGGCAATGCCGCAGTGTGACCGAAATCATGCCAGTTGAGCACTTCACAACAGCCGAACGCCGTATATTGTGGTGGTATGAGCAACGAAGCGAATGCAAGTCAGCCCTTAATCGGCCGTGAATCCACTGCCGTGCCTGGGCGTTTTGGCGAGCCGCTTTCAGTGGAATACAGCGTGACCTCGCGCGGCGGCTTCGACCAGCACCCCACTCATCCGTTATTCCTATGCTTGCATGGCTGGGGCTCCAGCGAAGAAGACATGGCGGGCATCATGCGCCTCATCGCCCCTACAACGATTTTGTAGCGTTGCGCGGCCCACTGGCACTTGCCAAGCTCCCGAACACAGTGAAATGCCCGGCAACTACGCGTGGCTCCATGACGCTCTGCCGGTCGGCGATGATCTTGATTATGACGCGTATGCAGCCGCCACTGCTATCGATCGGTGGGTGGCTGCCAACATTCCCGCTGACCGTGATGTAGTACCGCTCGGCTTCTCGCAAGGTGGTCTCGTCGCCGTGCATCTACTGCGCATCAATCCCGAGCGCTATCGTGCTGTCGTATCGTTGTCTGGTTTCAACGCGCCCGGTCAAGTACCCGGCACCGCTCCCGCCGACGATCGCTTGGCCAATTACGATATCCCCGTGTTCTACACCTACGGCAAAAACGATGGCGTGATTCCCAAGTACGAATTATTCGCTACTGCCGCTTGGCTTGAGGAGCATACGTGGCTCAAAACCAAGAGCTATCGCGGCCTCGACCATAATGTGAGTCTTGAGGAATTCGCCGATTTGCGTCAGTGGTTGCTGGATAACGACATCACGTCTGGCGTGCTGTAATACTTGCCTGATTCATGGCACTGGGTGGTGATGAAGCGATGCGGCCGCACCATGTACAGTAATCGGACGCAACGGAGATCCGCACACACTCCGGTCATAGACTAAAGTCCCATGAGCGAAGTGAGTGCTGAAGAAAACCATGTGGACGAATCCCCGCGCGGCATTGCGGTGATGGTAGTAGTGGGCGTGCTTGTTGGTTTGTTGTCTGGACTGTTCGGCATCGGCGGCGGTACCATCATCGTACCTGCACTGGTATGGCTTGGCCTGACCCAGCGTCATGCGGCCGCCACTTCAATGCTGGCGATTATCCCTACGTCAGTATCTGGCGTGCTGTCTTACGCGGTCAACGGCAATGTCGATTGGATTGCCGCGTTGCTGGTGTTCATCGGTATGTTTGTCGGCGGCCAGATTGGCTCACTACTACTGTCCCGATTGTCGGAAGTCGTGCTGCGTTGGGCATTTGTGGTGTTCATGGCATTCGTCATTCTCAGCCAGCTCATATTCGTGCCTTCGCGTGATTCCTCGATTGAGTTGAACCTCGTTACCGGCCTGTTGATGGTGGTATTCGGCGTAATCGCCGGCATTCTGGCCGGCCTGCTTGGTGTGGGCGGTGGTGCCATTCTTGTGCCATCGTTATCGATTCTGTTTGATGCTTCGGATCTGATTGCTCGCGGCACTTCATTGTTGGCCATGTTCCCGAACGCCGTCACCACTACGGTGGCCAATGTTCGCCGGCGCATGGTGCATGCCAAGGTCGGATTGATTATCGGCATCGTAGCCGCATTGACTGCGCCACTGGGCACGTGGATTGCCGAGGCGATGACCCCACGCACTGGCGAAATCCTGTTCGCCACATACCTAACAGTGCTCCTCATCCGCAGTGTCTGGGTAGCCCTCAAAATCACGAGAAAGTAGCATCCTTGGCTCTCCCTCAGAGAGGGGAGAGCCAGGAAATTTAGATGCCGGAATCGGCGTCAACCTGCATGACGTATATATTGCGCCTGAGCGAACGTGCTTGTGCACGGTTGATGTCGCCGGCCTCAAGCATGTCCTGAATCACACTGAGCTCAATACCGTAGCTCTCGCGCTTCACCTCTTCGACCTGCGTGATTGCCTCAGTGGTGCCGCTCATATTTGGCCGTGCCTGCAGCGAGCCCTCGGCGCGACGGTAATCCAAAAGCAGCGCTGAACAATGCTCGGTGTTGTAGGTGTCGTTGCCCATCTCGTCCACCAGCCGGTCAATCACATGATGAATCGCTTCAACCTGCAATTCGCGTGTGCGGGCAAAAATCTGATCCTCGCTCACCAGCGGCGTGGTATGGCGAATCTTCGAGACGGTGCGCTTGGCGTAGTTGCTCACTTGGCGCTGCAACATGCGTGCACGTCCACGAATCTGCGATACCGCATGACCGGAAGTCGGATCGGTGGAGGTGTGGCGCAACGTATTCATGATCTGGTCGAGCATGCGCTCGCAAGCTTCCACATTCAGCTCCTGCGTGGCTGAATCCGCCGCCGGATGCGTCTTGGTTTCGGTAAGGCGGTCACGCACGAATTCCTTCTCCCAGTGCAGCGCTTCGATTTGCAGCTTCTCCAACCCCTGCGGGTCGGTTTCCCCGATGTGCTGCTGCAAGCGGCCGATACGCTTGGTGTACTGGTCGATGACCATAAGCACTGCACGTCGGTTCTCGGGCGTGATGAGGCCAGTCAGTTCTTCCACGGTGGAGCGGAGCACCTCAATGGTGACCGGTATCATCTCCGCGCCGGGATCGCGGTTGCGGTTCGGAGCTAGCAGCGGTAGCAGGAAGTTGGCTAGCAGCAATGTCACGATAATCACGCCGGAGGCGATGAAAATGAGTTCGTCGCGCATGGGGAATGCCGCGCCGCCCGCAATGTAATACGGGATGGTAAACATCAACGACAGCGTGATGGTGCCCTTGGGGCCGCCGAACGTCATCACGGCGGCCGACCTCCAGCGCTCAGGGGTCATTTTGCGTCGCATGCCGGTGTTCATGTCGCGGGCGATGCGCAGCATGGCGGTGATCCAGAGGAAGCGCAGCACAATCACCACCAAAGTGACGAGCAGGATAATGCCGATGAGCACGGTGTTGCTGATGTATGGGTCGGACCAGCTGGCCTGCATAGCTCGCGGCAGCTGCATGCCTAGCAGGATGAACACGGCGCCGTTGAGGGAAAAGCTCAACACTCCCCATACGGAGGAAGACACGATATTCGTGCGGGCCACGTTCGGGCCCACTCCGGTACGGTCGAAACGGATGAACAGACCGGCTGCCACCACTGCCAGAATGCCGGATACATTGCATTCCTCCGCACCTAGATACAGCAGGAATGGCAGGAAGAGTTCCATCAAAATACGGGTGGTGGTGGTCTCCCAACCGAGGGAGCGTACGGTCTCGAACACCCAGTTGGCGCATCCGGCCACCAGCAGACCGAACAGCGTGCCGCCAAAGAACGAGATCACGAATTCACCGGCGGCTTGGCCCACGGCAAAGTCTCCGGTGAATGCCGCAGCAAGTGCAAACTGGAAGCCGACGATGCCGGAAGCGTCATTGAATAGGGATTCGCCTTTGAGTACGCTGCGCTGACGTTGGGACAGTGAAGCCTCTTTGCCCAAGGAACTCACGGCCACTGCATCGGTCGGGCCGAGCGCCGCGCCTAGGGCCAGAGCGGAAGCCAAGGTAATCGAAGGCCATACGGCATGCAGCGTGAATCCCACTGCGGTCATCGTCACGATAGCCAGACCAATCGCCAGGGATAGGCTCAAATCCAACGTTTTCAGCAGGGCGGATTTGTCGATTTCATGCGCTTCGAGATACAGCAAGGGCGCGATGAACAGCACCATGAACAATTCCGGATCGAGCTTGGCATCCGGGAAGAACGGCAAGTAGGTGACCAGCACGCCCAGCACGATCTGCACCAGCGGCGTGGATACACGAGGTACGAAACGACTGGCGAACGAGCTCACCACCACTGCTGCGATAATGCACAGGATGAGCTCGAATACAGCCATGAGTGTCTCCCTTTCTTTATCACTCAAAGTATATGAGCATCGTTAGGAAAACATTAAGCTTCAGGCCGAGTGTGGCTGAGTTCGTATCATCTCGCGTGTGGCATGCGGTTGGGTTCATGTCGTTTTGCGTGGGACACGATGCGGAAACTGGCGATTTTTTCGTGTTGTCCCACTTGACCGTGTCCCATTAGCAACATCAATCGATTGACATTCTTTATGTCCCACAAGCCCAAAACATGAAACGTTGAAATGTCGCCATTTTTTAAGGATGATGCTTTTCGCCGATTGAGAGGAGCGTGGGACATAATGCGAAAACCGGCCAAATTCACATCTTGTCCCACGGGGCAGGTCGTGTACTCGTCCAGATGGGACATATCTGCTGAAAGTCGTTGATGACCGCAAGCCACGCGCATACACTCGTTCATATGGGGCATATGGGATATGACGAGATGATGCACGGCGCGCTGGAGCTCGCCAAAAGGGCCGCGGCAGCCGGCGATGTGCCGGTTGGCGCAGTGGTGGTGGACGCCGACGGCCAAATCATCGGGCGAGGATACAACACACGCGAGGCCGATGGCGATCCACTGGCGCATGCCGAAATCATTGCCATGCGTGAGGCCGCCCGCGCATTAGGCTCGTGGAATCTCTCCGATTGCACACTGGCTGTTACGCTTGAGCCTTGCCCGATGTGCGCCGGCGCATGCATCCAAACCCATATCGGCACCATCGTGTTTGGCGCGTGGGACTCCAAGCTCGGTGCTTGCGGGTCAATCTGGGATATCCCGCGCGATCCCCATATTGGCCACGCCCCTGAAGTGCATGGCGGCGTGGCAGAAGCCGATTGCCAGACTCTCCTCAGCGCGTTCTTCGCTCATCGGCGGTAAATCGCTCAAATACTTACTTCATCCATCCAACACGCGGCACCAAGGCAACATATTCTACTTCTTCTACCATCACAATCAGTAGTTCAATGCATTCCGTATACGTCGAAGGAGACACTATGGCCCAGAACACCGCCACCTTCACCGGTACCGCCGCTGACGGAACCGCGCTCACCGCCATCTATCTTGCACAGCCCGATGCCAACGTGGCAATCGGTCTGGTCGCTGCCGGCGATGACCTGCCGCGTATCATTCATTGGGGTCGCCCGCTGAGCAATCCTGAGACCTTGCTCGCTGCGTACGATGCGCTCAAGCCGCAGCGCGTTTCCGGTGCACTCGATGACACCGCCTGGCCGTCCATCCTGCCGACTCAGGCCGAAAGCTGGATTGGCGAGCAGCGTGTGGTGCTGCGCCGCGACGGCATCGAACTCTTCCCCAAGTTCACCGTGACCGGTATGAAATCCGATGGTGTGGTGGCTGCTAGCTCGATGCTGTGTCCGGCGACAGCTACACCGATGTGACTGGACGTGCCCGTACCACTGGCCCGGCCAACGTGCCCGGCGTGGCAATCACTGCGCGCGACGAAGAGCAAGGCGTGGAACTCGAATGGCATCTCGAACTTCTGCCCGGTGGTTTGGCCCGTCAGAAGGCCATCGTGACCAACCTGTTCGGAGCAGAAGCCGGTGCCGAGGCCCCGCTGGAAATCGGCAAGATCGAGCTCGGTTTCCCGCTGCCCGAATCCGCATCCGAAATCCTGACCACCACCGGCCACCATCTTCGCGAACGCAGCCCGCAGCGTCAGCCGCTCACCATCGGACGTTTTGAGAAGCCGCAGCTCGCAGGTCGCCCTGATTTCGATGCCTCCCTGCTGCTTACCGCCGGCGTTCCCGGCTTCGGCTTCGAGCATGGCGAGGCCTACTCGGTGCACGTGGGCTGGAGTGGCAACTCCGTGCTGTCCGCCGAGCGACTGCCGTACACGCAGGGTGTGATTGGCGGCGGCGAGCTGCTGTTTGGCGGCGAAGTAACGCTTGATGATGCAGCCGGCGAAGGCCAGAGCTCTTACGAAACCCCATGGCTGTTCGGCTCCTTCGGCGATGGTCTGAACGAGATTGCCGCACGCTTCCACTCCTATGTGCGTTCTTTACACCCGCGCTTGTTCTCGCACGGCCGTCCGGTAATCCTCAACACCTGGGAAGCCGTGTACTTCGACCACAACTTCGATACGCTCAAGGCGCTCGCCGACAAGGCAGCCGCTTCTGGCGTGGAACGATTCGTGGTGGATGACGGTTGGTTCGGTTCTCGCCGCGACGACACCTCCGGCCTTGGCGACTGGCAGATTTCTCAGGACGTATGGCCCGATGGCCCGAAGTCCCTCAAGGCGCTCGCCGATTATGTGCATGCCAAGGACATGGAGTTCGGCCTGTGGTTCGAGCCGGAAATGGTCAACCCCGATTCCGACGTGGCCCGCAACCACCCTGATTGGATTCTTTCGCCCACTGCCGGCCGTCTGCCGCTGCAGGGCCGCACTCAGCAAGTGCTCGACCTGACCAATCCGGAAGCTTTCGATTACATTTACAGCTGCATGGATCAGCTCGTCGGCGAGCTCGGCATCGACTACATCAAATGGGATCACAACAAGCTGGTCACTGAGCCCGGTTCTCGCCGCTCCGGCCGTCCGGCCGTGCATGCGCAAACTATTGCCGTCTATGAGATTTTCAAGGGCCTCAAGACCGCTCACCCGGGTCTCGAAATCGAAAGCTGCTCTTCCGGTGGCGGCCGTGTGGATCTCGGTATCCTCGAATACGCCGACCGTATCTGGGTGTCCGATTGCGTGGATCCGGTCGAACGCGCGGACATCCAGCGTTACACATCACTGCTTGTGCCGCCTGCCATGATGGGCGAGCATGTGGGTGCCAGCCCCGCGCACTCCACTCGTCGTGAGACCAGTCAGGAATTGCGCATGGCGATGGCATTCTTCGGGCACATGGGCATCGAATGGAACCTGCTCAAGGAGCCGGACGATGCACTTGCCAAGCTGGCAGTGTGGGTGGCCGAGTTCAAGAAGCATCGTGATTGGTTCGCCATCGATACCTGCGTGCACGCCGACTCCAGCGATCCGGCCGTGCGCCTCGATGGCATGGTGATGCCGAACCGCAATGCTGCCATCTACCGCTTCACCCAGCTGACCACGAGCCAGACCTATCCTGCCGCTCCCGTGCATCTGCCTGGCCTTGACCCCAAGCGCAAGTATCGCATCAGCCGCTCGACCCAAGCCTGGACCTCGAAGGTCTGACCAATGGTCAAAGCACCCTCGGTTGGTGGAACGAAGAAGGCGTAGTCCTGACCGGCGAAGCCCTGCAGCGCTACGGCATCCGTCCCCCGTCCCTCCACCCTCAGCAGGCAGTACTGTTCAAGGCCGTGGCGTTAAGCTGACAGCCAGTGGGCTGTCAGTAGCCATGGCCTGAGCGAAGCGATAGCTGAGTGAAGGTGGGATTGAGCCTTGCCGATAGGCAAGTCCGTAATTGCTGGTCGTGGCGGAGTGACCTACCCAATATGCTTTACGATTACACGGCTGGCAGCGGCTTTGGCCCAGAGCTGCCAGTCGTGATCCATAATCGTGAACTTCACCGGTTGAGTTTGGCTATGCCGATAGAAGCGGATGCCGTCACGCAGCGAATCGGTACCAAGCTTCGCCAAAAATGCCGATTCGCCGGCGATCATTACATGCCCCGGCATAGCGATGTTCGCCACGGTGGCCACCAGCGATCCCAATCGGAAGCAAGTGCGGTGCACTAGCTGGGAGGCTTGCGGCACATGGCTCTGGCATCGTGCGCAAAATCATCGAAGGTCACTGCGCGGCCGATGATCGCCGAATACTGTTCCGCAATCGAATCGTCAGTCAGGCATTGCGAACACCCGATATGCCCACTGGGGCAGCGCGGGCCCTCCGGTCGATGAGCACATGCCCCACTAGGCCAAAACTCTTGTCCGGGTAACTGACCGGTTCGCCATGCACAGCCAGCGAATAGCCCACGCCCACGCCGATGGTCACTACGGCGAACGTATCCACGCCCACTCCCGGCCCGAACCAGGAGGCATCCACCAGCAGCGAATCGATATCGTTGAATACGCCGCATGGCAATCCGGTGGCCTCGTACACCATTGCGCCTAAATCTGTGGTGCCCTCCCAGTGCAGGAATGGGGCGAACGTGACGATGGAATCATCGATCACGTGACCTCCGACCGCTACGCCCACGGCAGTGGGAGCGGGCAGGCCGGTGGCGGCGACATCATCAGAGCATTCACGAACCAGCGTGGCTATCGATGATGTCACATATTCTGCCGACTGATCAGCACCAATTGGTATCTCATGCCGGCCGGAAACCACCTCGCCATGCGCGTTCACGGCGGCCGACACAATGGATGTGCCGTGCACTTTGACGCCTACGAAGGTGCGTGCGTTCGAGCATAATACCAATGCGGTCTGCGGCCGGCCGCGACGATCCGAGCTCTCCTTGGGAGTAAACCGTTCAGGCAGCTTGCCTGTAGTTCCGGCCACAGCCGGCAGTTCTTCGATGACTCCAGCATAAATCAAATCGCTGGTAATGCGGGAGAGCGCACCCTGGCTCAATCCCAGCATCTGTGCCAATGTGGTGCGCGCAATCGGCCCATATTGGGCGATGGCTGCCGCCACGCGATGCGTATGCTCGGATCCGGAAAACCATTGCGGAATCGCATTGGCGTCAGACATGCTTAAGCCCCTTTGCATTATTTATTGCGTTAATCACAAAATACCGCGCTTTTTGTTTCTTGCGCAAGTGGGCTCGCTGGCGCTGGGAATGAAATGGCGCAATCGTTACTTTTGAAAGTGGAAGAGCCGCCGGCGCTGAAGCCGGAAGGAAAAAGATAAAGGAGTCAACAATATGCTGTCCGATTCCCCACATTCAACGCCTAGACTGAAGCGTCTGGCCGTGCGCACTGCTGCTGTGGCGTGCGCTATCGCCGTCGGCTTCGGCCTGGCAGGCTGCGGATCGAGCACCGCAGGTACCGTTACGCTGGATTTCTTCCAGTTCAAGTCCGAGGCTGCAGACCAGTTCAAATCCATGGTCGCCGACTTCGAAAAGCAGAACCCGACCATCAAGGTCAACATCAACAACTCCGCCAACGCCCAGACCGATCTACGCACCCGCTTCGTCAAGAACCGCGTGCCGGACGTAATCACCTTCAACGGCGACATCAGCTTCGGCAACTTCGCCGCATCCGGTGTTTTCTACGACTTCACCGACGAGCCCATCGTGGACACCCTCAACCCCGGCATGGTGCAGATCGCCAAAAACCTGGTGCAGACCACCGATTCCTCCAAGAAGCGCCTGTATGGTCTGCCCTTTGCCGGCAACGCCTCCGGTTACATCTACAACAAGGCGCTGTTCCGCAAGGTAGGTCTCGACCCGGAGAACCCGCCGACCACGTGGGCCGAATTCACCGACATGCTCAACACCTTCAAGGACGCCGGCATCAATTCGTTGCAGGGCACAGTGGCCGACGCCTGGACCGCCCAGGCCCCGCTCGCCTCGCTGACCGGTACGCTGGTTCCCGAGTCGAAGTACACTGAGCTCAAGCAAGGCAAGACCACATTCCAGGAACTGTGGAAAACCGCAGTCGAGAAGGAATCCGAACTCTTCACCTACTCCACTGCCGATACTGGCGTCACCTACCAGCAGGGCACGCAGAACTTCGCCCAAGGCAAGGCCGCGATCATCCCGCTCGGCACCTACGCCATCCCGCAGATTCTGCTGATCAACCCCGATATCGAACTTGGTTTCGCCCAGATGCCGGCCACCGATGACGCCAGCGAGCAGATCCTCACCGCCGGCGACGACGTGATGCTCACCATCGGTGCGAACACCAAGCACCCCAAGGAAGCGATGAAGCTCGTCGAATTCCTCATGCAGAAGGATCAGCTCGACGCCTACGCCGATGCGCAGTCCGCCATCACCCCGCTCAAGGACACCTACTTCGGCAATGAGGCGCTGGAAACCGTGCGCCCGTTCTTCGAGGAAAACCGACTGGCCGACTTCTGCGACCACTATATTCCTTCGTCCATCAACATCGGCGGCTACCTGCAGACCATGGTGACCTCCGGCAACACCGACCGCTTCCTGAACCAGATGCAGACCGAATGGGACAAGGTCCAAGCCAGGACCTTCGAGTGATCGGTAGGAGAGGAGAACATCATGTCACACGCAACTGCAACTAAGACCGCTGCTCCGGCCGCTAAGTCCGCTGCCAAGAAACCCGCCAAGAAGAAGGTTTCCGCCTTCTCCACCCGCAAAGTGGACCCCGCCTATTATTGGATGGCGGTTCCGGCGGCCATCATCTTCGCTTTCTTCCTCTACCTGCCATTTCTTGACGGCGTAAAGTATTCCTTCACCAATTCGCAGGGATACGGCGACTACAAGTTCATCGGCCTGAAGAACTACATCGCTCTCTTTCAAGACAACCGTGTGGGCCACGCCTACCTGTTCACATTCTTCATCGCCATTCTCATCACAGTGCTGATCAATGTGATTGCCCTGTTCCTATCGGTGATGCTGAACTCGAAGATCGCCTTCAAAAACGGCTTCCGTGCCATCTTCTTCATTCCCTACACCCTCTCCGTGCTGGTCATCGGCTACGTGTTCAAGTACATCTTCATGAACCCGTTGCCCGAACTTGGCAAGGCACTCGGCATCAAGTGGCTGTCCACCTCGCTGCTGACCAATGAGCAGCTCAGCTGGATCCCGATCGTTTTCCTCGCCGTCTGGCAGGGCATCGCCTACTCGGTGCTCATCTACCTCGCTGGTCTGCAGACCATCGACGACGAAATCTACGAGGCCGCCGCCATCGACGGCGTCAATCCCTGGCAGAAGTTCTGGAAGATCACCTTCCCGCTGATCGGACCGTTCTTCACCATCAACCTCGTGCTGTCCATGAAGAACGCGCTCGGTACCTTCGATCAGGTCGTCGCCTTGACCGATGGTGGCCCGAACTCCGCCACCGAAACCGTCACCTACCTCATTTGGAAGGGTGGCCTGACCGGTGGCGAGTACGCCTACCAGACCGCGAACGCCGTGCTTTTCTTCATCGTGCTGGCGATTATCGCCTTCGTGCAGCTGCGCATTTCCCGCAGCCAGGAACAAATCTGATTTAGGGGAGGATAAGAAATGACTACTGCAACAGTTGCTCCGTCCAAAGCCGGTAAGCCCGCCAAGTTCCGCAGGGATCACCGCATCAACTGGTGGCTGACCGCCGCTGTGGCAGTGCTGAGCCTGACCATTCTGATCCCGCTCTACTTCACCATCGTCACCGCGCTGAAGACCCCGGCCGAAGCCGGCACCTTCGCTCTGCCCACCTCGTGGCAGTGGCATAACTTCGCCGACGCCTCCGCCAAGGTCAACTACCCGAAGGCCGCGCTCAACTCCGCGATTATCACGGTGGCCGCCGTGGTGCTCACCCTGCTGACCAACACCTTCGTGGCCTACGCCGTGGCCCGCAACATGGATAAGCGCTTCTTCCGCTTCCTGTACTACTTCTTCATCGCCGCCATGTTCGTGCCGTTCCCGGTCGTCATGCTGCCGATTGCGAAGCAGATGGGCTCCCTGCATCTGGACAACCAGGTCGGCCTGATCATCCTGTACACGGTGCTCGGCTTGGGCACGAACCTGTTCATCGCCACGGGCTTCATCCGTTCGATTCCGGTCTCGCTGGAAGAGGCGGCCCGCATCGATGGCGCATCCACGTGGCGCATTTTCTGGACCATCATCTTCCCGCTGATGAGCCCGATTAACGCCACCATCGCCATTCTGACCGCGCTGTGGGCCTGGAACGACTTCCTCCTGCCGTTGATCATTCTGACCGACCAGTCGAACCAGACCATCCCGCTCGCCCAGTACGTCTTTAGCTCGCAGTTCGCCACCAACTACCCGATGGCATTCTCCAGCTACCTGATGGCCATGGCCCCGATCCTCATCGTCTACATTTTCGCCCAAAAGTGGGTTGTCGGTGGAGTGATGAGAGGAGCGGTCAAGTAAAGGAAAGCCCAGTGGGCTTTCCGTTGACCGCTCCGAGCGGGCGGCAGCCCGCGAGGCAATATTGAGTCTGGCCGCAGGCCAGTCCGTAATTGCAGGACGTTGTGAAGTAATGCAGTGCTCGACGTTGCATTACTTCACAGCGTCGAGCGAGATGAGCCGATTAAGGAAACAGCCCCAGTGGGGCTGTTTCCTTAATCGGGCGGCCGATGGGCCGCATACTCACGAGGTAATGTAGCGCTCGGTTTTTTCTGCCGCACAAGCCGGAAACTGGAGCTTTTGGTGTTATGCGGCAGACCGCCATTGGCCCCTTCCGAGGAGTGGAATCAAGAAATGGCGGATTTCCAACGTTTTTGGGAAGACTGGATTTGCCGCATGAACACGATTCGGCCATTTTTCGTGTTGTGCGGTACGTGCGTGTGCCACATGGGTGCAGAAACGCCTGTTCTCATGCTGTGTGGCACGTGTTTGTGCGCATAGGTGTGGAATCGCCCGTTTCTGCGTTGTACGGTACGGAAGCATGACGCGCAATCGTCTAGCGGTCACCGGAGACCCAGTGTGGCATGCTATTTTCGCCCGGACATCAACCGGATCGGTCGTTTATCGAATCGCTGCTATGCAATCCGGAACGCACGAATCGTGCACCGGGCCGTGCATTGCCAACTGGCGCTATTTATTTTCCGGCACACCAATGCAGGTCACTAATGGGAATGTAATTCACCATTTTTTTAGACTGTGAGCAACGGGCAATATAGACATGAATAAGGAGCCAACGATGACTACTTTCAACCGCGCAATAATTCCCGACGCCATTCGCACCAACGGCGCCACGCCCAACCCGTGGTGGTCGAACGCGGTGGTGTACCAGATTTACCCGCGGTCGTTCCAGGACACGAACGGCGATGGTTTCGGCGACCTGAAGGGCATCACCTCCCGCCTTGACTATCTCGCCGATCTCGGCGTGGATGTGCTGTGGCTCTCTCCGGTCTACAGGTCCCCGCAAGACGACAACGGCTACGACATCTCCGACTACCGGGACATCGACCCGCTGTTCGGCACGCTTGACGACATGGACGAGCTGCTGGCCGAAGCGCACAAGCGCGGCCTCAAGATCGTGATGGACCTGGTGGTCAACCACACCTCCGACGAGCACGCGTGGTTCGAGGCGTCGAAGGACAAGGACGACCCGCACGCCGACTGGTACTGGTGGC
>ENA-OQJX01000481-OQJX01000481.1-human-gut-metagenome-genome-assembly--contig:-NODE-481-length-20601-cov-2.272199_pt1 | contig 20601 bp, 30 predicted proteins | sample MGYA00242615_ERZ504782 | MGnify/ENA primary metagenome ERZ504782 (study PRJEB26092, sample SAMD00036354) | human gut metagenome | host: Homo sapiens | study: EMG produced TPA metagenomics assembly of... | reverse complement strand
GATTCACCGTATATAAAGGACCGGAGCACGACCCACTTTGATGCCAACGGCATTAAGGCAATAGACAAGCAACTGGCGAGGTCATGAACTTTTTTACCCGAAAGCTAATGAACAAAGAAACCATCTACTGCAACGACTTTCATAGGAATATCAACCGCCTAAGAACCAAGAGTGTAAGATACCAAGGATGTGCAGCGGGCAGAAGCAGCCTTATTGTAGACGAAGCAGGAGAGTATTATCCATGCCAGAACATGCTTTCCCATCAAGATATGTCCGTAGGAAATGTGTCCGAAGGTATTGATAACAGCAGATTACAGCTTTTCCGTTCAAAAGAAGTATCACAACTTGCAAGTTGCCGACAATGCTGGGCTAAATACTTATGTGGTGGCAGTTGCGAAGCAGAGCGACAGCTTCTGGGTCAAGAAAGTAAAGAACTGGAAACAAAAATGCAAAATGATTCGGTTGGAATGGAAACATTTGATTCATTCCTATATCAAGCTAAACGATTTTATTAACAATATGTCTAACAAACACAAAATTATCGATTATGAAAAATTTAAAAGAGCTGGGGCTTAACCCCATTGACGAGAAGCAAGCAGAGAGTATTAACGGTGGATATATTGGAATACCTCCAATGATTATAAGACCGGAAGATTTAGTAGTATGTTGCCACAATATACCACCAATAAACATGCCAGGAGACATATGGAGCGACTTAATGTAATGTCTCCTTATTGGGGAAAAGAGTCAATCGAGCTATGAGAGCCCTCACATTGGAAGAATGTATCAACACGTATGGCGGTTGTTGCGTCTGCGATGCAGATACCGGTTTCAGCAATGTATTTGCAACACCGCTTACTATCAGAGACTCACTATTCAAACAGTAACTTTAAAAAAGAAAAAACAATGAACAAGTATTTTTATTTATTAGCATCATTATGTTTGGCTGCATTCTTCGGATGCCAAAACGACAATGACATGAATGCCTCCTTCAGCAAAGAAAAGGGAACAATTTCTGCTACTATAGATAGTGTCGGAAAAGTTCACAATTACCTATTGGAACAAATGAAAGATTCGGAAATCGGATTATGCATAAGCAATAAAACTAAAATGAAAGATTTAGTCAACTGTTTTCAGAGGCTGAATGACAATGGCAAATATTGCTATAATGAAATTATGACCAGAGCGGACAACGACAATGCCGACTTCAGCGAGTTTGAGAATATGGCAATCGAAGACTTTGACGTAAAAAGCATCCGCACACTCGTCTTAAAACGCATTAATGCAAATGACAATATCGACATTGACGTAAAAAAGGCTATTGAAATCATTTCCGACCCAGACGGAAATCCATTAAGCGAACAGAACCTTTCACTCATTGAGCAGAACAAGAACAAGAAAGGAGGGCATCTTCTAATCGTATTCAAAAATATAGCCGAAGGCTCGGATGAATATTGGCCACAAACAAGAGATTCCCAATCACGGGCCGTAATCGTTGCAGATGGGATAGGAGGAGTACTTGGCACAACCTGTAGCGGAGTGATGGGAATACTTTGGGGAGCAGGATTTTCATATGCCTGCGACATGTGTTTAAGCAACTAAATTGAGACTTATGTGTGCAAATACTACTGCAAAATACAATATGTCAATCATCGTGCTTTATATGATTTTCATTGTGTCATTTCTATATGACAAGCATTATGACATCATCGGAATATTGACATCAATCGCATTTGCCGTCCTATTTCCCCTTAGCATCCGAAAAGAACCAAAACAGACGGATGGCAAGCGTTTAAAGTCTCTGCTATTTGCTTGTACCTTTATGATAGGATTTCCTTGCGCTTTGAAAATAACTGAATTCCTAACAAACAAATCGTTTCAAGCAGACGGATGGCTGGTTGTATTAACTGGAATTGCCTTACAAAGCGCCCATTATATCATAAGTGTACGTAGAGAAAAATCAAAACCCTAAGATATGTTTTTAAGCGGTTGTTGCATCAGCGATGCAGATATCGGTTTCAGCAGCGCATTTACAACACCGCTTACTATCAGAGATTCATTATTCAAACATTAACTTTAAAAAGAAAAACAATGGAAAAGAACATCGAACACAAGGTAAAGCCTTTAACAAAAAAGAGCAGAGAGTTGTATCGGGAGGATATGCCCCCACCGATTCTCCCATTAAGCCCATAGACGACAACAATGGTATGCCGGATTTTAAGACACCAAGCAAAGAGGATTTCAAATTCTATTAATCGCAATAGAAAAGCGCATTAACTAATAATAACCTAATAATATGAGAATTAGAGACACCCCGATTAAGAAAATAAACGAATAGAACGCAAATTAACAACATTAAAGAAGATGAAAACAATTAAATTGTGTGATGACAGAAGATTGGATGCAATACTTAAGACTATAATCGCATTTACATCATTAACATTAATGGCGCTTTGCGTTTTATATTTAAAAGATGAATGTTTTGATTTAAAAAAGGAAATAATGCATTCGATGAGAGTAGCTATTAGGATTTTAGTACTCTTTATAATGATAGATTATATTAAAATAAAAAAAAGAATGAACAATGAATAATACAGAAATACTTATCAGTTTGAGTAAGACTGAATTACAGAACATTAATGGTGGAGAGGTTCCTAGAGCATACTATATGGACCAAGATGTTATAAACCAAAATTGGGATAACCTTTGCACTTTGGGAGGTTTAATATGTGGCTTTTTTCAAGGATTAGTAGGTCTTTAATAAAATATGAAGTATGAAAAATTTAACACTTAATGAACAGCAGGAAATATATGGTGGCGGCTTTGAAGAAGGCCGAGAAATTGGGCATGCAATTGGCTCAACCCTTACTGGTGCCTTAGCTCTCTTCGGTGCATATGTATTTTTCAAGGATTCATTCCTATTGTATAGAAAAAAATATTTGTGAAAGCCTGCTTTAATGCAGGCTTTTTCTTTTTCGCATCCCGAAGATGCCTTTCACCGTTAGCCTCAAAAGAAAATCTGCAAATAAGATCTTTACAGACAAGCGGAGTCAGCGTGGAACTTTAACCTACGACTAACATTCCCCTAACATATCTTCTTCCTTTATCGCCCTACCTTTGCTCCATTAATTAAGAACAAAAGTATTAACCCTTAAAGCAAGAAGATATGTCACTTTTACCGAACGAATGGATAGAAAACAGCATTGAAGTCTACAACTATCAGCACACCACCAAATCACAAGCCATCTATTGGGTAGTATTGGCAGCCGTTACCGCCGCCCTCATCTCCCTCCCCTTTATCTATATAGACATCTCCGTACAAGGCAGCGGAGTGATACGCCCGGTAACGGAAAAGACGGAAATCAAGGCAGCCGTCACCGAACTGGTAGATTCCGTATACGTCCGCGAAGGGCAGCAAGTGAACAAAGGGGATATTCTGCTGCGATTCCGCACCAGCAATCCCGATTACAAGATTACTTATCAGACCAACTGCCTGAACGACTATGAAGCGCATCTGGCAGACCTCACCTATCTGTCACGCGGAGAGGTTCCTGCAAATTTCCGTTCTCCGGTGCGCCAACAAGAATATACCTACTTCACCAAACGGAAAAACGAACTGGAAACATCCCTCACTAAAGCCAAGAAGGAATACGAACGCGAAAAGATTCTGTTCAACAAAAAACTGATTTCAGAAGAAGAATATGACAGCTACTACTTTCAATATCAAAGCCAGCAGAATGAACTTGCCTCACTGATACAAAGCCAAATCAGTACTTGGCAAGCAGACCTGAACAGCTATCGCAACCAGTGCAACGAAATGAGCACCACACTGAAACAAGAGCAGAAGGACAAGGACATGTACATTGTACGCAGCCCGGTGGCAGGTACCGTAGACCAGTTCTCGGGCATCTACAAGGGCAGCAGCATTCAGGCAGGCCAGTCGCTTGCAGTAATCAGCCCCGACTCCACGCTGTGTACGGAAGTCTACGTAGCCCCACGAAACATAGGGTTCATGAGCATAGGCATGCCGGTGCATGTGCAAGTGGAATCCTTCAACTACAACGAGTGGGGAACTCTACCGGGAAAGGTGAAAGACATATCATCGGACTTCCTGACCGATGCCCAAGGCAACTCCTTCTACAAGGTGAAATGTGAAATGGAGCGCGATTACCTGAAACGGAAAAACGGACGGATAGGCCGGTTGAAGAAGGGAATGACAGTCAGCGCCCATTTCATGGTGACACGCCGTTCGCTCTTCGACCTGCTATACCAGAAGATGGACGACTGGGCAAACCCGCGACAATATGAAAGCGAAAACATGATGGCAAGAAACAATTAAAAAAGGAAACAATTATGAGACTCAGAAAAGGAATCAAAATCAAACAACACGACATTACGGACTGTGGGGCTGCCTGCCTCGCCTCGGTATGTGCCTACTACGGGCTGCAATTTCCCGTGGCACGCATCCGCCAATATGCCTTCACCGACCAGAAGGGAACCAATGTGCTGGGAATGATAGAAGCAGCCGCCAAGCTGGGGCTGTCTGCCAAAGGCGTGCGCGCCGAGTTCGATGCATTGAAGCTGGTGCCCAAGCCCGCCATTGCCCACATCGTAGTGAAAAGAGAGCTGCAACACTTCATCGTAATCTACAAAGTGGCGGACACGCACATAGTCTACATGGACCCCGGAGACGGACAGATGCACAAAATGGACCATGAGGACTTCCTGATAGAGTGGACGGGAGTGCTCATCTTGATGGAACCGGAAGCAACCTTCAAAACCGGAAATGAGAAAACCGGCATGACGAAGAAATTCCTTTCGCTGATGGCACCGCACAAAAGCGTAATGCTGCAAGCCGTCTTCGGAGCACTTATCTACAGTATTCTGGGACTATCCACTTCCATTTACGTCGGGAAAATCACCGACTATGTACTGGTGGACAGAAACCTGAACCTGCTCAACCTCATGGGGGTCATCATGCTCGTCCTGCTGTTGCTGCGCACGTTCATCGGCGCCATGAAAAGCATCCTTGCCCTGAAAACCGGACAAAGGATTGATGCGGCGCTGATACTGGGCTATTACAAGCATCTGCTGACACTGCCCCAGCAGTTCTTCGACACCATGCGGGTGGGCGAAATCATCTCGCGCGTGAACGATGCCGTAAAAATCCGCAACTTCATCAACAACGTATCGCTCGACCTGCTGGTCAACGTCATGATACTGCTGTTTTCCGTATGCCTGATGTTCGTCTACTCGTGGAAGCTGGCACTGATTACCCTGCTGGCCGCGCCTCTGTTCCTGGTGATATTCTACAGCTTCAACAAGCTGAACCGCAAATACCAGCGCCACATCATGGAGAGCAGTGCCGACCTGGAGGCCCAACTGGTAGAATCTCTCAACTCCATCTCCACCATCAAGCGCTTCGGCATCGAGGAATATGCCAACCTGAAAACGGAAACGCGCTTCGTACATCTGCTGAAGAACACTTACCGCAGCATCTACGGTTCCATCATGGCGCAAGGAGGCATACAGTTCGTATCAACCGGAATCACAATCGCCATCCTGTGGCTGGGCAGTGTGCTGGTCATCGACCAGGAGCTTACGCCGGGCACGCTGATGGTATTCTACTCGCTGGTAGGATACGTCATATCGCCCATCGGTTCACTGATTTCTTCCAACCAGACCATACAAGACGCACTGATTGCCGCCGACCGCCTTTTCCAAATCATGGACCTGGAACGCGAACAGAACGAGGAGCAGAAGATAGAACTGACCGAGGAGATGGTAGGAGACATCAGCTTTGAAGACGTCTGCTTCAGGTATGGTTCGCGCAAGGAAATCTTCTCTGCGCTGAACCTGACGATAGAGAAGGGAAAGATGACAGCATCGTGGGTGAAAGCGGTTCCGGAAAAACCACACTGATGTCACTGCTACAACATATCTACCCCATTCAAGGAGGACATATCCGCATCGGCAAGCATGACATCGCCGAAATAGACAACCGGAGCCTGCGCCAACGCATCGGCACCGTGCCCCAGCACATCGAGCTTTTCTCCGGAACCATCACCGAAAACATTGCCGTAGGCGAACTGCATCCCAAGATGATACGGATAAAGGCCTTGATGGAAATGCTCGGACTGGAAGAGTTCATCGAACGCCAGCCCAAAGGCTACCAGACCCAAATCGGTGAGCACGGCGTGAACCTCTCAGGCGGCGAACGACAACGGATTGCCATAGCACGTGCCTTGTACAAGAATCCGGAGATTATTATTCTGGACGAAGCAACCTCTTCGCTGGACAACATTGCCGAAAATCAGGTAAAAATAGTAATGGAAGTGATGAAAGATGCGGGCAAGACAGTTATCATCATTGCCCATAGGCTGAGTACCGTGAAGCATGCCGACCGGATTATTGTGCTGCACAATGGTGAAGTAAAAGAGGAAGGGACACACGAGGAACTTTCGCAGAAAGACGGTTTATACCGCAAACTCTGGAAAGAACAGTTCGAGGTCCTTAAATGACAAGAACCCGAAAAGCTCCCGGACTGCAAATCCGGGAGGACGAAGCTCCTTGCCCGCTGTAGCCGAAAAGTATTTTCCTGCCTACGGAAAGTGAGCCTCGCCCCTACGGAAATATGGAATAGAGGTTTCATTTCTACAAACAAAGCCTTTATTCTTAAAAATAGAACTTCTATTCTTAGGAACAAAGGCTTTATTCTAAGATTTCTTAGGCACGAAAGGAACTTTGCATCACATGGAAAGGGAGTTTCTATAGAATCGCAGCCAATTCCAGTACCTCTTCCGGCAAATGCCCGCTGCGTATGCGCCATTCCTGGGGATAGAGGTTGTTGGCACGGTTACCTATATTCTTGACAAATCCCAAAGGAATCTGTTTGTAGGTGAGCAGAACAATGCCGCGCGGAGCAATCTCCGAAAGGACAACAGCCTCCTTGCGCAGATAGTTGATGGCTTGCTCGTAACTAATGTCTTCACGGGCAAAGGCATCCGGTTGCAATGCTATATTCATGGCAAGACCGTGAGCAGGCATCCAGTCTTTTCCTTTCAACTCGGCAACATCCACCCCGGCCTGCACGATACGGAGTGACGAACGCAAAGCCGACAACTCGGAGAGATATTCTTTAGGGAAAGCGCTGACGTTATTGTCATTGACGATAAATTCATAATTGTCCGGAGCCACAAGCCACTCACGCAGTGCCGAAAGCTGTTCTTTGGAAACACCCGGAATTTTCGCTCCTTTTCCTTGGGGTTTTCTTCCTTTTTCCCTGGATTTCACCTGCCCGGCCCAGATATTCCCGTCGCTCACGCCCGGTTTGCGGAGAACTGCCAAAAAGAATCCTTCCCCCTTCGTCCGATGGGGCAGGAAACGATAGGCGGGAAAGTCCTCTCCCGACAATAGATTACCCGTAATATTCCAGTCAGCAGAGATTTCCAACGGCAATACTTCCGCCCCGAATTCATCCCGTATCCAACGGATGTTCTCTTCGTTTTCCTTTGTATTATAGGTACAAGTACTGTAGATGAGAATGCCTCCGGGCTTCAAGCAAGGCCAGATATCCGTAACGATGCGACGCTGGCGCTGCCAGCAGATTTCCACATTCTCCCCACTCCACTCACTTACCGCAACGGGGTCTTTACGGAACATCCCCTCGCCAGAGCAGGGGACATCCGTCAATATGACGTCGAAGAAGTCCGTCAAGGAAGAAAAATCCGCCGGGTCATTATTAGTGACCACCACACCGGAATGCCCCCATTTCGTAAGATTCTCCGCCAATACCTGCGAGCGGTTGCGGATTACCTCATTGGCCACCAGCAGACTGCCTGCGGGCAACACGCTACGGGCATGCGTGGATTTCCCGCCGGGAGCCGCACAGAGGTCAAGCATCACCACCGGTCCTTCGCCCACATACCGCCTCAAAGCCTGCTCCACAAACATGGACGAAGCCTCCTGCACATAGTAGCAGCCTGCATGAAACAGCGGGTCGAAAGTGAATGTCAGCCGCTTGTCCAGATAGTATCCGGCAGCAGACCAGGGAACATGCTCCAAAGAGGAACGAAAAAGACTGAATGAAGATTCCGGTAATTTATCTTCATTCAGTCGGATACTGACCGGCTGCTCCCCTTCCAGGGCAGCAGCCAGCTTTTCATATTCTTCCACACCCAAGAGGGCGCGTGTATAATCGGTGAAAGATGAGGGTAACTCCATGCTTTGAACTGTTTTATGGCAGCAAAGATAGTGCAAAATACGTTTCACCAATCTACGGGGCTAAACAAAAAGCACGGTTCAATACTCTTTTTAAAAACTGAGTTTCACCCCTGCAAAATAGGAACGCGGTGCACCTGGTCCGTAGATATAACCGGAGTCACGGCTTGCCCCCTTGTCAAAATCTTTTTGATAAGAATTGAATATATTCTGTACACCGGCATTGAGTTGTAAACAAAACCCCTGGAAATCAATATCATAAGCCATCTTGGCCCCAAATTCAAAGAAGTCCGGACTCTTTACCAATACGTCTGCCTCACCGTTCACCTCCGAAAGCAAATGGGGAACGTACATCCGCCCGGTATAATTGCCGTTCAAAGCTATTGAGAAGGCTTTAACCGGCATATAGGTAGCTGTAAAGTAGCCGTAGACGTCGGGAGTACGCAGTATCTTGTCGCTGTAACGTTCTTTCTCCGACAAGTGCCCCTCATCCGCACTCCATTCTTCGGGAGAGTCATAGATACTTCGTTGAAGTGTCAACCCTGCCTGCAACTGAACCTTATCCTTATAGCAACCTTTCCTTCCAATGTGCCGCCATACACTTTAGCTCCCGAACCATTGATGCGGGTCCGTATCAGATAAGCACTACCGTCCGGGTCTTTCACCGGAGGCGTCAAGACAAACGGGTCGGAAAGTTTCGTGTAGAAGCCTTCCACCAGTAAGTTTGCCTGGAAATCTCCGAAGTAATGATACCAGTCTACCGAAGCATTCAAACTGCGCGAACGCTCTTCCTTCAATCCTTTGGCACGGACAATGGATACCAGTTCACCTCCCACATTACTAATATGCAAATCCTCATCGAATGCCTGCGGAGCGCGAAAGCCTTCGGCGTAGCTGAAACGGATATTCACATCCTGGGTAGGATTATAACGGATATTGGCACGGGGGCTGAAAACAGTCTTGTCCATGATGCTGTTTTTATCCACGCGCCCACCGATGAGGAAACTCCACTGCTCGTTCTTCCACTCATTCTGTGCGTAGGCGCTTGCTATGTTCACCACTTGGTGTAATGGATCGGGGGTATATTTCTCAATCAGTTGTTGCAAGCGGTCGCCCGTTGCGGCAGGGTCTTCGGCCAAGGCAGCATCGCGTACTTCTGCGCATCCGTCGCCTTGTCGTGCAGCTTGTCATGATTGAACTCAATACCTCCGGTCAAGTCGGCAGGCATGAACAAGCACTTGTCAAAATGATAAATATACTGGGCACCCAGCACACCGGTAAAGTCCGTAGTCATCCCATAAGCGCTGTAATAACTATCGCGCACGATATGCTGAGCCGAAGCATAGGTGCTGAACGTATGTTTCTGGTCCTTAGAGAAAGCTGTGAACTTGAGCCCACCCGTATTGATAGAGTGCTTCAGCTGCTCCACAAGTCCGGGTGCTCCGGTACCATTCAAGTCGGCATCCTCGGCTATATGGGGCGGCAAGCTGAAACCACTTCCACCACGGCGGAATTCCTCCATATGATGGTATTCAAGGCTTAGCTTGGAATAGGCACTTGTCCGGTAGTAAGCATTCAGACCGATAGTCTGGTTCTTCAGTTTCGGCAATTCGGAGAAACCGTCTCCATTGGAATCCCAGGCCGAACGGTGCCTATTTTGTCCATACACATAAGCCCCCATCTTATTGTCCGAAGAGACAAGGGAGAGGTTCAAGGCCGTATTGTTATCGAACGAACCGGAACTGTCGAAATTGGAAATGGTATGCGAGAAAGAACCTGAATTACAGACCGGTTCCTTCGTAATGATGTTCACTGTTCCGGCAATGGCCGAAGAGCCGAACAAGGCGGAACCGCCTCCACGCACCACTTCCACACGCTCTATCATATTGGCCGGAATCTGCTCCAGCCCATACACACCTGCCAAAGAGGAGAAAATGGGACGCGAATCTATCAATATCTGGGTATATTTTCCATCCAGGCCGTTGATGCGTACTTGTGAGTAGCCGCAATTCTGGCAATCGGTCTCTACCGCACACCGGGCTGAAAGACCAGTCCTTGCGACAAAGTATGCGAGTTTGTCTGTTCAAACAGTTTAGGAGTGACTACTTTGACCAAGGTAGGTGCCAAGCGCCGGGCAGTCTCGCTACGATTGGCAGTAACTACCACTCCATCCAGTGCCACCATATCTTCTTCCAATTCAAAGTTCTCCTCCAAGGTCTTGCCACGTTTCAGAACGACTTTGCGCTCCTGCGACTTATACCCTACAGCACTGACGGACAAGGTAAACTCACCTTCGGGCAGATTCTTTAGAAAATAGTGACCGGTGGCATCGGTCATGGTCCGATGGTGGTGCCTTTCAGCGAAACTGTCATATAAGGCAAATGTTCCCTTGTACTTTTTTCTATTACATGACCGACAATATTGGCATCGGTACTCTTCAAATCTTCGGCATAAACAGTTGATGAGAGTAACAGACATACTGCTCCCACCACAAAAAAATATATATTTTTTTCATGTACTTCTAAAATAATATGTTAATCAATGAAGTTGACGCAATCCCACAACGGAATCGCCATAATCTATCGGATTCAAAGAAAGGAAGGGGGAGCGCGCAAACAGATGCCGCCACGAGGCTTTACACACTTAATGCATTCCGTGGCAGGCATGCTCAGTACACGCAACAAAACAAGTAAAACCGTCGCGGCAACCGGAAACGGTGGAAGGGAAGAGGAAACGAAAGAGGCAAGATAGAAAATGGTTTCCAACTGCACCTCTGTATGCTCATGCTGGCCCTTGAATGGATGGGAATGCACAATGATGACACCATTCACCACATGCGAGTGGGTAAACAGCGTAATCCCTCCCAGATAGGCAATGAACAGCAGAGGGAGGATATACTTCATTATATTCTTCAACTTCGTCAAGACTTCCCAATAAAACAGATGTGCGAAGATAACAGTATTTACAATAAGAGACAACCCGGTTTATATATTTACCTCTATTTACAGTCACAAATACCTACTTCTTGTTATTCCAGGAAAAAGACAATAGAGCATTTCCATTAAAAATATCGTCTTATTTCCGGTTTTCTAAAAAAAATATCTTCTCTTTGCAACTTTATAAAGGTGACGATACGTCTAACCAACAAAGAAACAAATTAAAAGACCATAGATTATGAAACGTATCATTTTTGGATTAATGCTTGCCATGATGTTCTGCACACTGATGCAAGGCGCAAACAGAACCGTAACAGAGAACGACGGTCAGGGGAACAAGAAAAGAGTCATCGAATTGAGGGACACTGTCATCAATGGAGAAACCGTAACAGACACACTCAGTGTCATGACTTATGAAAACGGTGCCGGCAGTAGCAATGCTCCGGAAAAATGGAGAACCCACCATAGCAGCGGTATGGACTGGAACGGGTTCGACCTCGGGAGCAAGACCTCGGAAACCGTGATTGCCGTAACAGCCATCGTCTTTGTATTCGGACTGCCGCTACTCATCATATTCGTAGTATTCTTCTTCCGCTATAAAAACCGGAAAGCCAAGTACCGCCTGGCGGAACAGGCCCTGGCCAGCGGACAGCAACTGCCTGAAAACTTCTTCAAAGAAGCCGCAGCAACGGATATCCGCAGCAAAGGCATCAACAACATATTCGTCGGCATCGGCCTGTTCATCTTCCTTTGGGCCATTACCGGAGAATTCGGTCTCGGATGTATCGGCTTGCTCGTCATGTTCACCGGCTTCGGACAATTGGTGATTTTCTACAGCCAACAGAAGAAGAACGAAGAAAAATGAGTCAGATGGGTGACATATCGTTAGTCGCACAGGTCGTGGTGTTTCACAACACCAGGGCCTTCGACCAGTTGGTAAAGAAGTACCAGTCGCCCGTGCGGCGGTTCTTCCTGCACCAGACCTGCGGCGACAGCGAGTTGAGTGACGACCTGGCACAAGATACGTTTATCAAGCCTATACAACATCGCTTCGTTCAAGAATTTGTCCAGCTTCTCAACCTGGCTCTACCGTATTGCCTATAACGTTTTTTATGATTATATTCGCAGCCGGAAGGAAACAGACGATTTGGATACGTACCGAGTGGACGCTCAATGCAGCACACTGCAGCAGGACGTGGGACAGCACATGGACATTTACCGTGCCCTGGCCACACTGAAGGAAATGGAACGCACCTGCATCACGCTCTTCTACATGGAAGACCAAAGCATCGAAAAGATTGCAGGTATCACCGGATGTCCGGCGGGAACGGTAAAAAGCCACCTCTCGCGGGCGAAAGACAAAATGGCTTCCTACTTAAAACAAAATGGTTATGATGGAAAATGATGATAAACTCCTGACTTCATTCTTTGCCGAACACCGGCAGGAAATAGCCGATAACGGGTTCAGCCGCCGCGTACTGCGACATCTGCCCGACCGTAGCCGCCACTTGGCGCAGATATGGACAGCATTCTGCTTTACTCTGGCCCTCGTACTGTTCGTCTCCCTCGACGGAGTGCAGCTGATACTGGACACCTTGCGCGAAACCTTCGATACTGCCATCCGGAGCGGAGCTTCGGAGCTTGACCCCAAGTCGTTAATCATTGCCGGAGTGGTATTGCTCTATTTCGGTTACCGCAAGATTTCATCTATGGCATAGTTGTTTTTCAATGATAAATCGTATCTTTGTCCCCTCATAAAACTAACTAAGAGGAGAAAGTTTTGAGAAAGATTCTATTCATCATATTATTCGTTTTTTCTATTGGGAATGCCGGGGCGCAAGCAACAAGCGATTCCATCGTCATGAATTACTTGAAGGAAATGGGCGCCCCCGTCACTTATAACAATGAAGTGAAATTGCTGATGACCGGCCATGACAAGTTCGTCGATCTCTTCGAGAATATCCGCCATGCCCGGCATCATATCCATTTGGAATACTTCAACTTCCGCAACGACTCCATAGCCAATGCCTTGTTCAGCCTTCTGGCAGAGAAAGTCAAGGAGGGGGTTAAAGTCCGTGCCATGTTCGATGCCTTCGGCAACTGGTCCAACAACCAACCATTGAAGGAACGCCATCTGAAATCCATCCGCGCCCAAGGCATCGAAATCGTCAAGTTCGATCCTATCACTTTTCCCTGGGTGAATCATGCCATACACCGCGACCATCGGAAAATAGTAGTGATTGACGGAAAGATAGGTTATACCGGCGGCATGAACATTGCCGACTACTACATCAACGGATTGCCTAAAATCGGTAAATGGCACGATATGCACATACATCTTGAAGGAGATGCTGTGCGCTATCTGCAAGGCATCTTCTGACCATGTGGAACCGGGAGACGGGACAACACGTTGGAGGTCCAGCCTATTTTCCGGACACTCCGCAACTGCCCGACAGTATTGCCGAAGAAATAGCCATCGTGGACCGCACGCCACGCGAAACACCACGCTCCATCAGCCATGCCTATGCAGCTTCCATACAAGCCGCACAGAAGAATATCCGAATCGTGAATCCCTATTTCGTTCCGACCAAATCAATCCGCAAGGCAATCAAGAACGCACTGAAAAAAGGTACTGAAGTGGAAATCATGATACCTGCCGTGTCGGACATAGCCTTTACTCCGGATGCCTCATTCTACATAGCACACAAGCTGATGAAGAAAGGAGCCAAGATATATCTCTTCAACGGCGGCTTCCACCATTCCAAGATAATGATGGTAGACAGCACTTTCTGCACGGTGGGTACTGCCAATCTCAACAGCCGCAGCCTGCGCTATGACTACGAGACAAACGCTTTCATCTTCGACCCCAAGACCACCAATGAACTGAATGCCATGTTCGAACGAGACATGCAAAACAGTACGCTGCTCACTCCTGAAGTCTGGAAAAAGCGTTCCGGATGGAAGAAATTCGTAGGCTGGGTGGGAAACTTGATGACCCCCTTCCTCTAAGTTTTTAATTTTAACTTATTAATCTTTAATTAATTCCCCTACCTTTGCGTTCGGATAAAAACAGAGCATTACATCATGAAACAATATTTAGACCTGCTGAACCGCGTACTGACCGAAGGCGTAGAGAAAAGCGACCGTACGGGTACCGGCACCATCAGCGTATTCGGCCACCAAATGCGTTTCAACATGGATGAAGGCTTCCCCTGCCTTACTACCAAGAAGCTGCATCTTAAATCAATCATATACGAACTGCTATGGTTCCTCCAAGGAGACACCAATGTGAAATATCTTCAGGACAACGGTGTACGCATCTGGAACGAATGGGCGGACGAAAACGGTGACCTGGGACATATCTACGGGTATCAATGGCGCTCCTGGCCGAACTATAAAGGTGGATTCATCGACCAAATCAGCGAAGCTGTAGAAACCATCAAGCACAATCCCGACTCACGCCGGATTATAGTCAGCGCATGGAATGTAGGCGATTTGGACAACATGAACCTCCCTCCTGCCACGCTTTCTTCCAGTTCTATGTCGCCAACGGACGGCTGAGCCTGCAACTGTACCAGCGTAGTGCGGACATTTTTTTAGGAGTGCCCTTCAACATCGCTTCCTATGCCCTGCTCCTGCAGATGATGGCGCAAGTCACCGGACTGAAAGCCGGAGATTTCATCCATACCTTAGGAGACGCTCACATCTATCTGAACCATTTGGAGCAGGTAAAACTCCAACTATCTCGTGAACCGCGGGATTTGCCGCAGATGAGAATCAATCCGGATGTGAAAAACATCTTCGACTTCAAGTTCGAGGATTTCGAGCTGATCAACTATAACCCGCATCCGCATATTGCAGGGAAAGTGTCAGTATAAATCTTATAATAAAAAGATAGAAAGAGAAAAAATTTTACACACATATGATTAGTATTATCGCCGCAGTAGATAGAAAGAGAGGTATCGGCTATCAGAACCGATTGCTATTCTGGCTTCCCAATGATTTAAAGCGTTTCAAAGCCCTCACCACGGGAAATACCATCATCATGGGCCGAAAGACCTTTGAATCTCTCCCCAAAGGCGCGCTTCCCAACCGCCGCAACGTTGTTCTGTCCACTCAAAAAGATTTGCTCTGTCCCGGTGCAGAAGTTTTTTCCTCACTGGAAGAAGCACTGAACAGTTGCCAGCCCGACGAACACGTCTACATCATCGGCGGTGCAAGCGTTTATCGCCAGGCACTCCCCTTTGCAGGTGCCCTCTGCCTGACCGAAGTGGATGCAGAAGCCACTCAGGTGGACGCCTACTTTCCCGAAGTCGCTCCGACTGTATGGCAAGAAAAAAGCAGGGAGTCTCATCCCGCAGATGAGAAGCATCCCTGCCCTTATGCATTCGTCGATTATATCCGTCGGTAGAATCAATCTTCCTCTTCTTCTACCGTTATAGGCATCTGCCGCTTGATGGCTTCGTGAAAAGAAATCAAGGTTTCCGTACGCGCCAGTCCCAGCGGCTGCAACTTATCATGTATGATGCTCAGCAAATGATGGTTGTTGCGGGCATAAAGCTTTATGAACATATCATACTTGCCCGTTGTAAAATGGCATTCCACAATCTCGGGAATAGCTTCCAATGCTCTCGTTACAGCATCAAAAGAAGCAGGATCCTTTAGATAGATACCGATATAGGCGCATGTTTCGTATCCTATCTTCTCCGGATCAATCACATATTCAGAACCTTTCAATATACCTAAGTTTGTCAGCTTTTGAATGCGCTGATGAATGGCTGCTCCCGATACATTACAAGCTCTGGCCACTTCAAGAAAAGGAATGCGTGCATTATCGGCTATAAGTTTTAAAATCTGTTCGTCTAAAGTATCCAATTGATGATGTCCCATTTCAAATTCTAATGATTAATAAATTACTATATCTCCCGCATATCTATACGGCAACATGCAAAGTTAGCTATTTTTTCGCCAATAAAAATACGGTTTATAACTTTTCTTGCAAAAAAAAGAATAATACCGCATATCAGGCATTTCAAAGTGCATATGCAAAATTCCATCTCGCACGACCGGAAAATTGCAGATGAGCTTTAAAGATATTATCTTTGTAGTAGCAATAATAATGAACTGTTATGAAAAAGTATTCCTTATTCCTATTATGCCTGATGGCGGCAATATCCTTGCATGCCCAACGCTTTGCCGATTATTTTGTCAGATAAGACCCTGCGTGTCGACTATATCTTTACCGGAAATGCAGCCAGACAAGAAATATGCCTGGACGGATTGTCTTGTCTCCCCTCTTGGCAGGAAGGAAGCATCATTTGTCTGAGTTGCCCTTGCAAGGAAACGGACAAATCATTATGCGGGATGCAGCCAATGGCAGCGTAATCTACAAAACATCCTTTTCTTCGCTCTTCCAGGAGTGGCTGGAAACGGATGAAGCCAAAGCGGTGACCAAAGGATTCGAAAACACCTTTCTCCTTCCCTATCCCCTCCGTCCTGCAGAAATAGAAATAACACTTCTCGACCCGCGTAGAAATGTACGGGCAAGCATGAAACATACGGTCAGTCCCGACGACATCCTGATACATCAGAAAGGTACTGCCCACATCACACCACATAAATATCTGCTGCAAAGCGGCAATACGGCCAAATGCATCGACGTAGCCATCCTTGCAGAAGGATATACTCCCGAAGAGATGCCGGTATTCTACGAAGACGCAGCCATTGCCTGCGAAAGTCTGTTTGCCCACGAACCCTTCCGGTCCATGAAAAAGCACTTCAACATTGTAGCAGTGGCCAGCCCCTCCGAAGACAGCGGAGTAAGCGTACCACACCTCGGAGAATGGAAACGGACAGCATTCAGCTCTCATTTCAGCACATTCTATTCAGACCGGTATCTGACAACCTCCCGTGTCAAATCCATACACGATGCGCTGGCGGGAATACCGTATGAACACATCATCATCCTTGCCAATACGGAAGAATACGGAGGCGGTGGAATCTATAATTCCTATACCCTTACTACCGCCCACCATCCCATGTTCCGCCCCGTTGTGGTACATGAGTTCGGGCATAGCTTTGGCGGACTGGCCGATGAATACTTCTACGACAATGACGTGATGACAGATACCTATCCACTAGATGTGGAACCCTGGGAACAGAACATCAGCACAAGAATCGATTTCATTTCCAAATGGGAAGATATGCTTGCTCAAGGAACTCCCGTTCCTACTCCCTCTTCTGAAAGTGGAACATATCCCGTAGGTGTATATGAAGGAGCTGGCTATTCTGCCAAAGGCATCTACCGTCCGGCAGACAATTGCCGCATGCGCACCAATGAATACCCTACTTTCTGCCCGGTCTGCCAACGGGCCATCCGCCGCGTCATTGAATTTTATACTGAATAAAAACAAACTAAACTAAAAGAACTTATGATCAGACTTCAACGTATTACAACAGCTGACACAGACTTGTACAGCTACATGGAGAAATTAATGACTCAATCATTCCCTTCAGAGGAGTACCGGGAACTGGAGGAATTGCGCAAGTATACAGATACCAAAACGCACTTCTATAACAATATCATCTTCCATAACAACACCCCGGTAGGTCTCATCACTTACTGGGATTTCGGACATTTTTACTATATAGAGCATTTTGCCATTGACCCCGCACAGCGTAACGGCGGATATGGAAAGAGCGTACTAAACCATTTATGCCAACTCTTAAAACATCCCATCGTCTTGGAAGTGGAAATACCCGAAGAAGAAATGCTAAACGCCGCATTAACTTCTATCAACGGCAAGGATTCTCCTTATGGGAAAAGCCCTACCAACAACCACCCTATAAAACAGGCGACAACTACCTGCCTATGCTCATCATGGCCTATGGAGATATAGAATGTGGAAAGGATTTTGACTCTGTAAAGGAACACATCTACCGCGAAGTATATAATGTGAAATCTTAAAAACCCAATATACTTAAAACAATAAAGGTCTTTCAACAAATGAAACGACCTTTATTATATCATTAAACTAACTTTTACTGACGCGGTTGCGCAGAATAGTTAATCTTCAAAGCATAAGCCTTACGAAGCGCTTCTTTGATATCTGTTACGATACCCATTTTCGTATCTTGGTCAACTTTCAAAGACACTGTCATCTGCGGCTGATCTTCTTCCTTCATACTGGCACGTTCACCAATAATGTAATCTTGAATTTCAGCAACTTCAGCATAGCTGTCGTTCAACTGGATACGGCTCTCATTACCTAACTTCTTACGAAATTCGGCAGTAGGTTTTCCTACATAGATAAACGTAACCAAAGACTTCTTTTCAAGTTTCTCCAATTCTGTAGCTTGCGGAACCTTAAACTCAACCTTCAATGTTACCTCACGCATCGTTGTTACAATCATGAAGAAGAACAACAAGGTGAAGATAAGGTCAGGCAGAGAAGAAGTGTTCAACGCCGGCATTCCACGTTTACCAGTCTTATTAAATTTTCCCATTACTTCTTTTCTCCGTACTTTTTAGGTTCTGCCTCAGAAATCTTCTGAGAATAAATTTCACGAATTGCATCTTGTTGTTCCTGATCCAACTCCATATAATTCTTCTGCCACTTTTCCTGAGCCAATTCATCACGCAACTCGTTATAAGCTGCTACCAACTCATTCTGTACAGACATATATGCTTTGTATGAAGAACCACGGTCACAACGCAAAGAAATCACATGGCCTTCCGTCACTTGTACTGTACCGAAGAAAGGAACATTCTTAGAAATCTTTTCCGGTTTTGTATCTTCGTTATACGGATTGGCAATAAATTCTTTTGCTTTTGCACGCAATTGGTCAACAGTAATATAATCATTCCCGCACATTAACTGGTCCTGCATGTTCAAGAAGACTTGCAATACGTTGCGTTCCTTCTTCTTTGCATCGTCCAACTTCTGGTCCTTTTCCGGTGGAGGCGGCAAACGTCTTGCCAAACCACGGTCGGTATCCATAGATGTTGTAATCAAGAAGAAAATCAGCAACAAGAAAGCGATGTCCGCAGTAGAACTTGAGTTAATTTCAGGAACTTCTCTTTTCTTTTTAGCCATTGTAATTATATCTTTAAATTGAGTTACCTCAATTGATTATGATAATTTTTTCTTAATGCTACTAAAAATGATTGCCAAGACTGTACCAGCAAACAAGATATAGATAGAATAAAGGAACATGTCAGTAAGCTTCAACCAGAAAGGTACGTTCTCAGTTCCGCTATAACCCGGAATAACAAGTGGTTCTTCACTACCCATAGTCCAAGAAATAACAACAACTGCAACCAATATAACCAAACCAATCAAAGATTTCAACGCTGCTCCCGGATTGTCTTTCAGTGCAGCTCCAAATTGGAACAAAACACCAACCACGGTAGCAATAATAGCTACAAAGAACAGAATGTACATCAAATAAATCAATGCGTCTGTATGAGCCGGTTGCCACATTTCTGCGTCAACGCTTGCCAACACTGCATCGCCCTGAGCATCTCCACCGAAGAAGAACATGCCCAACACTACCAAGATGATAGCGAACATGACATACAGTGCATAGTATGATACTTTATATGATAACTTAGCCATCTTAATTATTTTTTGTATTTCAAGTCATATTTGATAACCATATCCAACAGAGAGATAGAAGAATCTTCCATTTCGCTGGTCAAAGCTTCAATCTTAGCCAGGATGTAGTTATAGAATACCTGCAGAATCAAGGCAACGATCAAACCGAAGATAGTTGTAATCAAGGCAACCTTCATACCACCTGCTACAACCGTCGGAGAGATATCACCTACCTGCTGGATCTTATCAAATGCCTGCACCATACCGATTACAGTACCCAAGAATCCCAAAGACGGAGCCATAGCGATGAACAGTGTAATCCAAGAGCAACCTTTTTCCAGGTAACCAGCTTGTACACCACCGTAAGAAACTACTGACTTTTCTACTACGTCGATACCTTGGTCAATTCTCATCAGACTTGATAGTAGATAGAAGCGATAGGACCTCTAGTGTTACGTGCGATGTCTTTAGCAGCTTCAACGTCACCTTTTTCCAAAGCAGCTTCAATAGCAGCCAAGAACTTCTTTGTGTTGATTTCAGCCAAGCTCAAATAAATGATACGTTCAATACAGAATGCAAGACCGATAACCAATGCGATAGCTACCAAACTCATGAAAGATGCAGTACCTTCAATAAACTTAGTTTTGAGTTCTTTGTGGATACCACCTTCTGCAGCTTCCATTGCGGCAGGAGCAGCAGCGTCAGCAGCAGGTGCTACAGCTGCTTGTTCAGTTTGTTCAGCTGCAGGAGCATCTTGAGCCTGAGCAAGTTGAATTGAGCCAAATGTTAAGACTCCCATCACAGCAACAATTGCAAATAACTTTTTCATTGTGTGTCTAATTTTTAAG
>ENA-OQJX01000480-OQJX01000480.1-human-gut-metagenome-genome-assembly--contig:-NODE-480-length-20679-cov-2.170835_pt1 | contig 20679 bp, 23 predicted proteins | sample MGYA00242615_ERZ504782 | MGnify/ENA primary metagenome ERZ504782 (study PRJEB26092, sample SAMD00036354) | human gut metagenome | host: Homo sapiens | study: EMG produced TPA metagenomics assembly of... | reverse complement strand
TTTACTACTATTATTAAATCGTGTTATTATTAGTTCTAATTAGTATTATTTGTCAGAACAAATAATGGAATAATTTTAATAAAAGCAACTATATAAAGAATATATTATTACTTCTTTTATATTTATTAACTTTTAAAGTGTTGCATTTTTGCAAATTTACTATTCACGATGTAATATATGTTTCGGCTATATTACATATGCGAACAAACAATAAGAAAAACAGAAAAAGGGGAAAAACAATATAAGTGCAGCTTAAAAAATAGTTTAGAAGAATTATTAATACCTAGAAGAATGAATGTTCTTAAAAAAGAAAAAGACTGAATAACTAAGTATTCAGCCTTTTATAAAGAGCGGCAAGCGAGACTCGAACTCGTGACCCTCAGCTTGGGAAGCTGATGCTCTACCAACTGAGCTACTGCCGCATAAACATTTCCAAGGTCATGCCTTAAAAACGGTGGCAAAGTTAATAAATTCCTTCCTAAAAAAACAAACGTTTCGTCAAATATTTCCTATTTTTGCTCGGGAAAACAAAGATATTCTTTCAAAATACAGACTAAATACCAATGAAACGAATCATACTCATCACCGGAGGAGCACGTTCCGGCAAAAGCACCTATGCGGAAAAGCTGGCACTCGAGCTCTCTCCCACTCCCGTTTATCTTGCCACGGCACGCATCTGGGACGAAGAATTCCGCCAGAGGGTAATCCGGCATCAGGAACGCCGGGGACCGGAATGGACAAACATCGAAGAGGAGAAAGAACTCAGCCGCCACCGGCTGGAGGGACGGATCGTCCTGATAGACTGCATCACCTTATGGTGTACCAACTTTTTCTTCGACCTGCATTCAGATACCGACCGGGCACTTGCCGCAGTAAAGGCAGAGTTCGACCGCTTCACGGCACAAGACGCAACCTTCATCTTTGTAACCAATGAAATAGGTATGGGAGGAACTTCCGAGAACGAACTGCAACGAAAGTTCACGGACATGCAAGGCTGGATGAACCAATATGTAGCCGCCCGTGCCGACGAAGTGATACTGATGGTATCCGGCATCCCACTTACCGTAAAAAACACTCATTCATAAAACAACAGACAATTAAAATTCAACAGACTGATGAAAACATTTCATATCACCCGTCCGGACGAGTCAATCCGTCCCGCATTGATTGACAAAATCAACAACCTGACCAAACCCAAAGGCTCATTGGGCATTTTAGAAGAACTGGCACTCCAAATCGGACTCATACAACAGACATTATCCCCCACCTTGAAACATCCGCAAAACATTATCTTCGCCGCCGACCACGGCATTGTAGAAGAAGGTGTCAGTCTGTCTCCAAAGGAAATCACCTGGCAGCAAATCAGCAACTTCCTTCATGGAGGGGCAGGTGTCAATTTCCTCTGCCGGCAGCACGGCTTTACCCTGAAAATAGTAGATGCAGGAGTAGACTACGACCTCCCCTACGAGAAAGGCATCATCAATATGAAAGTACGTAAAAGCACCCGGAGTTATCTGCACGAGGCAGCCATGACGGAAGAGGAAATGGAGATGTGCCTGGAACGGGGTGCCGAGGTGGTGCGCCAATGCCATGAAGAAGGCAGCAATGTCCTCAGCTTCGGTGAAATGGGTATCGGAAACACCTCTTCATCCTCCTGTGGATGACCTGCTTTACCGGCATTCCTCTGGAACAATGTGTCGGCGCAGGCAGCGGACTCGACAGCGCGGGCATCCGCCACAAATACGAAGTGCTGAAACAGTCTATGGAGAATTACAAAGGCGACGGCTCTCCCCGGGACATCATCCGCTACTTTGGTGGACTGGAAATGGTAATGGCCATAGGCGCCATGCTGCAAGCTGCCGAGCTGAAGATGATTATCCTTGTTGACGGATTCATCATGACCAACTGCCTGCTTGCCGCCGCCAGGCTCTACCCGGAAGTGACGGATTACGCCATCTTCGGACACTGCGGAGACGAGTCGGGCCACAAACTGGTACTCGACGCCTGCATGCCGTCCGCTGCTGAATCTGGGGCTGCGTTTGGGAGAAGGAACGGGGGCCATCTGTGCATATCCCATTGTCGACTCGGCCGTGCGGATGCTCAATGAAATGGATAACTTTGCACATGCCTCCATCACTAAATACTTTAACATGAACAATGTCTTGGCTGCATTCATAATGCTCACCCGACTGCCCTTCTGGAAAATCAAGGAAGTACCGGCAGAGTGTTTCAAGCATGTGGTTCCCTATTGGCCGCTTGTAGGCTGGCTGACGGGAGGCGTGATGGCGGCAGTGCTGTGGCTTGCCGGACAGATTATGCCGGTGTCATTGGCATGGATTCTTGCCTCATCGCACGCCTGCTTGTCACCGGTTGCCTGCACGAAGACGGACTGGCGGACTTTTTCGACGGCTTCGGCGGCGGCACCACCCGAGAACGGACTCTTGCCATCATGAAGGATTCCCACATCGGAAGCTACGGTGTCATCGGATTGATATGCTATTTCCTGCTGTTGTTCCAACTTCATCACCTGCCACTGGGACTTCTCTGCATCCTTGTGCTCAGCGGTGACTGCTGGTCCAAGTTCTGTGCCTCCCAGATTGTCAACTACCTGCCCTATGCCCGGAAAGAGGAAGACAGCAAAAGCAAGACCGTCTACAACCGCATGAGCTGGCACGAGTTACTGGCCGGATTTCTTTGCGGTCTGCTTCCTTTCGTACTGCTGCTGCCTATAAAACTGTGGATTGCCACCCTCTTCCCACTGCTCACCTTCTTCCTGCTCTACCGATTGATGAAGCGGCGCCTACAAGGATATACGGGTGACTGCTGCGGGGCCACTTTCCTGCTATGCGAACTGTCCTTCTACTTGGGAAGCCTTATTCTAATTATAAATTAACAACTGAAAATTAAAGATGGAAGTAATACTCATTCGACACACTTCGGTAGATGTTCCTCCGGGGATGTGCTACGGTCAGACCGATGTTCCCCTGAAACCCACGTTTGAAACGGAAGCCGCCGTGACGGCAGAAAACCTGAAGGCATACCTTCCGTTCGACCACGTCTACACCAGTCCCCTAACCCGCTGCGTGCGCCTCGCCACCTATTGCGGCTATCCCGATGCAGAACGGGACAAACGGATTATGGAAATCAATTTTGGCGACTGGGAGATGAAGCCGTTCGAGCAGAATGAAGACCCACGCCTGCAGGAATGGTATGCCGACTACATGAACGTGGCAGCTACCGGTGGAGAATCTTTACCATGCAATACCGGCGTGTCAGCCAGTTTTTGGACGAATTAAAGAAGAAGCCCTATACACGCGTTGCCATCTTCGCACACGGAGGCGTATTAATCTGCGCACAACTCTATGCCGGAATCCTCAAAGCCGAAGAAGCCTTCGACGCATTGACGCCCTACGGCGGCATCGTCCGCATCAATCTCAACAAGGAATAGTGAACGAAATAGTAGAGCCTTCCTCCGCTTCGGTTTGCACCTTGTAGATACCTCCAAAATAATGAATAAAATGGGCATTGATTTCATGGCGAATCAAGCTCGTTTTATTCTCAAAATGTACCTTTGCAAACGGGGCGTTGACCACGTCGAAATAGAGGGCCGACCTAGTGCGGTCCCGTCTGATGCGGATAATCGCCTCATAACGGGCAGTGTCATTCTCTGACGGAGTCAGCATGCTGACAAGCAATGTATCGAACCACCTCCGGTCCGTCCTCGCAAACTGTTCCTTGAGGTCGGTCTGCAGGCTGACAGACACAGTGCTCTCCTCACGGCCGTTCACTTTATCCAGCACCTCACTGCACAACTGAATAATGTCACACTCCTCGTCCTCATACTGAATCTTGCCGGACTCCAAGCGAGACAACTCCAGAATGCTGTTGACATAATTCAGCAGACTTTCCGCATTGGTCTGAATCATCTGTCCGTACTCCCTCTTAGTCTCTTTATCCAGCTCCTCCTTTCCGGTCAGCAATTCGGCAAAGCCCACCACCACATTCAGCGGAGTACGTATATCATGGCTGATTTCCGATTTCAGACGTTCCTTCGCGATGTTGTCCGTCTCTGCCTGCAAAGCGGCTTCAGCCGTCTTCTTCTCTATGACAGCAATCTTTCCGGAGACATAGCGAGTATACAAGTAGAAAAGCAGCATCAGCAGCAGGCAGACACCCAGGAATATAAATCCTATACGGTAATTCATGTCCTGAATCTTCTGCTTCTCCAACAACAGCTCGTCAATGTGGTAAATCTCCTTCACCTGCTTCAACTGGTTGGCCGAGAAGGCATTGTTCAGCGAATCCTGCTTGCGTATGAGGTAGCGCCGGGTCTCGATGGCCCCGTCAATGTCCCCCTTGTCATATTGCGTACTCGCCTTGTAGTTTATCAAAGTGGCAAAGGTGGAGACGTAGTTGTTCAGTACCGTAGGGGTCACCTCGTCTATCAATGCGATGCTTTTGTCATACTCATCGGTCTTGGCATAGTATTGAAGCTGTATCAACTGGACATTCAGCCAGAAGACGGGATCTACATGCGGTTCAAGCAGTTTCTTTACTTTCTCGATATGCTCGTGCGCCACTGTAAAGTTCTTCTGGTTCATGTAGTGCAGGATATACTTCACTTCGCAGTCAATCTCGAAATTGCTCCAGTTCTTCCGTGTCTCGGGTTCTTTGGAAATAACCGTCTGCAACGTCGTGTCCATTTCATGCAAATAGGGCAGCTTCAGGCTGTCTTTACCGCCATTGCCGTATACCTGGGCAATACGCGACAGTATATCCACCTTCAGGCTGGCCTTTGTCTGGGGAGAGAAATTCCGGTAAGCCTCCAAGAAAGAGTCCAGTGCCTCATTCGGGCGGCTGGACACTCCGTAGGCACATCCCAGACTGTTATACGCCGCTATCATCCCGTTATTGCTATGGCGGAGTTTTGATTCCTCCAACGTCTCCTTAGCCACATACACCGCTTTCTCTATCTGTCTCTTGGAAGCCAGGGCGCGGCTGATGGCAGCCTTCTGCTCCAGATAATAATCGTAAGTGCCTACCTGGGAGACAAAATCCTTCAGCACATCCACCAATACGACAGACTGTCCGGGTCGTGTTTCTTGTCATAACATGCCGCCAGATAGTAGGCGCCCATATTCTCATAGAAAGCGTTCTTCTGCCGCCGCGCCTCCTCGTACAGACGGGTGGAAAAAGTCATGTTATAGGGAGCATACTGGTGCTTGTAGGCCATGTCACGGAGATACGTCAGCCGGACAAGGGTGGCCGGCAGGGCATCGGCAACCTTCAGGATGCTGTCCTGATACCGGACAGCCCCCGTGTCTTCTGCCAGCAGCGGACAGATATATCCGCAAAACAAAACATGGATGAGAATCAGTATTCGTTTCATTGCGCCGTTCCTCCGTGTAATGCGGGATTATACTTCAAAGGATGCGTAAAACAGAAACGCGCGCCACGGGTGTACCCACTGTCCACCCACAGCTTGCCGTTCATATATTTCACAATCAGTTGGCAGATGGAAAGACCCAGTCCGCTTCCCTGCACAAAATCATTCAGCTTTTCAAAGCGTTCAAAAATCAAGTGCTGCTTTTCCGGTGGAATGCCACATCCGGTATCCGTCACGGAGAAAAGAGCCGTATCGGCATCGTCCATCTTCAGTTCCAGCACGATGGACCTTGTTCCGTAAACTTGGCGGCATTCACCAGCAGGTTTATCAAGACCTGGCGGAGGCGCGCATCGTCCGTATCCAGCATCAGGACGGACAAATCCGTGTCAAAACGCATTTCAACCTCCAGCTTGCACGAGGCCATCACGGTCTCCACGACCTCATTACACAACTTCACGGCATCATGCGTACGGATGTTGAAGGTTATATTGTCATTCTCGAAATCCGAGAAATCCAGAATGTCATTGATAAGTTTCAGCAACTGAAAGGAATTCACCTTGATAATTTCGGAGAACTCCCGGCGCGATTCGTCATCGAACGACTCGTCCTCATCCGTCAGTACCGCCGAGAATCCGACAATGGCATTCAGCGGCGTACGTACCTCATGGCTCATGTTCGAAAGAAACATATTCTTCCGTTGTATGGCTTGCACCGCTTTCTCCTTCATCGCCTCCTGCCGCATCTGGGAACGCTTCAAACGGAATATCTTCTTCCAGCCCAGCACCAGGAGGAATATCAGAAACAGTACGGACACAATGATGCCTGCCAGATAGAAACGCATGGATACAATGCGGTCGCGTTCGTTCTGGTAGGCCAGTTGGTCGGCCTGGAAACGGGTACAGAGCCGGTCTATCTCCTTGGGATAGTTCTTCTCGAACGAAGTCTTGATATACGAAAAGACCTTGCCGTACTGTCCGTAGGCTTCTTCCTTGTTCCCCATCTTCACCAGTAAATCCGCCTTTTCGAGCAGAGCTTCCTTGTAGATGTTATGGTTTATCCGGGCATATTCGGTTTGAAGGAAATCATTGTAGGCGGTCAAGGCTGCCTCATGCGCTCCGGTGGCCACCAGATAACGGGCATCTATAATCAGAAGGTATTGCCGTATCTCCGGAATCAGTTGCGCTTCAAGCTGGCCTATCTGTACCAGACAATGGCTGGCAGCTTTCAAGTCACCCTTGAATAATTGGCAGGAAGCATTGGAGATGTGACGCATGACCAGCTCCAGCGGAGAAAGCCGGTCTTCCGGATAGAGGTTCAGACGTGCAAGATAACGCGAGGCACCGTTTACATTCCGTATGCGCAGGTTATAATCTATCAGTTCCACCAGTAGCATACGGATATGCACATCCTCCCCGTCCATCCCATCCAGCAGTCTCAAGGACTCCTCATAAGCGGCACCGGCTTCCCGGAGCCTGCCGGTATAACTGTACACCTCTCCCATGGCATTCAGCGCAAGGGCATTGCCGAAGGGGTAGGCAAGCGCGCGGGCTTTGGAGTACATCTGGTCGCTCTGGGCAATAGCATACGGATTTCTCCACGGAAAGGAGGATTTTATAAGTATTCTTTCCAGTTCGAAATAGGTGTAATAGCGCTGGGATTCATCCAATTGGGACAAAAGGCCGTCGGCATTCAGCGAGTCACACTCCTCCCGGGTCAGATAGTCGAAACCGAGGCTGTTGTGAAAAGTGGAGATGACCTCATGGACTATACTTTCCTTTTCTTTAGTCCAAGAATCCGCTTTATCTGTTGTCGATGCAATTATTGTGCTCCCGAACCAAATAAAGAAAAGGAATATATATAGTTGCTTTATCCTCATTTATAAGACTTTGTCTGCTTTAAAAGTTACATTTTTAATGCAACGCGGTCTTGCAAAGATATTATATCTTTTTGGAACGGACAAAGAATCAGTAAAATAACAACATTTTAAAAACAAAAGGAAGCCAAGGTCGATGTCACTATTACGGCAACCACCATCCACCACTCCACACGCCGGTTGATGCGGACAGCCACACGCATATCTTCCGTCTTCAGAGGCCGTTCATTAGAACCGATATAAGGTTTCCATACCTCCTCGCCGAAATAGTTGTGCGGACCTCCGAAACGGCAGTCCAGAATACCGGCAAGGGCGGCTTCCGGATAACCGGAATTGGGACTGGCATGCTGGCTGCCATATCTGCCCACAAAAGCAAACAAGGAAAGACGACCGGAAACCAGCACCATCAGAAAGGCTGTCAGACGAGCAGGAATATAATTGGCAACATCATCCAAACGGGCGGCGAAACAGCCGAACCAACGATAGCGTTCATTCTTGTAGCCGACCATGGAATCCAGCGTGTTCACCATCTTATAGGCAAGCATGCCCGGAACTCCCAACAGCAGATACCAGAACAAGGGGGCAACTACCCCGTCACTCAAATTCTCTGCCAAAGTCTCCAATGCCGCGGTTCTCACCTCCTGCGCCGAGAGTGCAGACGTATCACGCCCTACGATACGTGCCACTTGCATCCTCCCTTCCTCCAAGGAACGGTCCACCGCCTTGAACACCATACGCACTTCACGGACCAGTGTAGTACCTGCCAGGCAATAGAATATCAGCAGTATCTGCACCGTCAGAAGCATGCCCGGAGAAAAGAGTGCCGCCAAGCGGAGCAACAAAAGCGTAATGACATATACCCCCAAGACAAGAGACACCGCCACAAACGCACCTTTCAGGAAACACGAATCGCCCCGGTTCAACCGGTGCTCACAGAAAGAAATGGCTTTGCCGAAAGCCACAACCGGATGGGGCAGCCACGCCGGGTCGCCCAGCCAATGGTCGAGCAGCCAGGCAGTGAGAAGCGGCAGGTTCAAGTTGAAGGCGACACCCAAAAGTATAAGCACATCTTCTTCCATCGGTTATTCCTCCTCAAGCCATTGTCCTATTGCTTTTACAAGCCTGTCATTCTCCTCCCGGCTCTGGGCGGCTATACGGAAGAAATGCTCATTCAGTCCGTCGAAGTTGGAGCGTCCCGAATCAAGATACCATGCTCCCCTGCCAGATAGTCTTTCAAAGCGGAAGCCCTACCATACGGAGGCACACCAGCATGAAATGGGTTTCGGTGGCCCATACCTCCAGTCCTCCCAATGCCTCGAGCGCACTGCGCAGGCGGCAGCCTCTTGCAAGTAAGACGCCACATCCAGCGGATTGGGAACATCGTGTTCCAGCAGATGGAGCCTGCCTCAATGGCAAGCTGGTTGACCGACCAGGGCATACGGTTGGTACGCAGACGGTGCAGCAGGTGGGGGGCGCCGGTGACATATCCCAGTCGCAGACCGGGAACGGCATAACGCTTGGTCATGGAGTGCAGCAGCAAGACGTTGGGAAACTCCGCAGCCTCGGCAGCAGAGAAAAGCGGACGCAAGGTGAAAAACTCGTAGGACTGGTCGATGACGAAACAGACCTGCGGATTATGACTGATAAGTGTTGCCAGATATTCCTTCTCCACAACCGTTCCGGTAGGGTTATTGGGATTGCACAGCCACAGCATGCGCACCTCTTCCGGCAAGCGATACCCCTCGCTCTCCGCAGGAAGCCGATAGAGGGAAGTGACCCGATGGCCGTGCATGCGGCAGGCATCGGCATATTCACTGAAAGTGGGCTGCACAATGGCGGTGTTTGTCCCGCGGAAAGTCTGCGCGGTGAGATAAATGGCTTCGGTAGCTCCGTTCGTCACGCACACTGCCTCGGCAGGAAGACGGTGGCAGCGGGCAAGGCAGGCCTCAAGCGTGTAAGGCTCCGGTTCGGGATAGTTGCCGATGCCGTCAATCCGGGCACACAGATGCGCCTTCAAGGCAGAGAGGTCTACCCTGCTGTAAACGTTCGAGCTGAAGTTTGCCGTAATGGGACGGCTGTATTTATAGGAATCGTCTCCGTGTCCTTCAATCATGGTTCTTTGTCAATATTTGGTAGATAAGCGGCAGGTTGACGTGGCGGCGCACGTGCTCGGCAAGTCTATCGTATTGTTCTTCTTTGAATGTATGGTAATCGAAAGCGCCGGCATTCCCGGACAGTTTGTCTGCAAAAGGCGCAAGCAGGAAATCTATGAATTCCGGATTGTCGAGAATGCCATGAATATAGGTCCCCATGCAGGTGGAGTCCACGCAGTAACCGTCGGTAGAGCCGTTCTCCAAAAGATTCAGGGGAGAATCGGGAGTACCTTCCACGGGGGTGGTCACTCCCATATGGATTTCATAGCCCTGCATGAATGGAGAATGGAGAGTGGAAGATGGAGAATGGGGATTGCACAGACCGAACTTCACCTGACGGGTCACCTTCTCTCCCGACATGCGGGTACTGATGGGCAACAGCCCCAGTCCGGGCAGGCGTTCGATGTCCCCCTCCACATGCTCAGGGTCGAGCACCTCCTGCCCCATCATCTGATAGCCGCCGCAGATACCCATCACGGTGGCACCTTCACGGTGGGCACGGATGATGGCAGCCGCCACACCGTTACGGCGCAATTCGTAAAGGTCATCAAGCGTGCTCTTGGAGCCGGGCAGCAGGATGACGTCGGCCTTTGCCAGCTCATCCACATTGTTGGTATAGAACAGATGTACGCGCGGGTCACGCTCCAGCACATTGAAATCGGTGAAGTTACTGAGGTGGCGCAGCAGGATGACGGCGATGTTCACCTTTCCCTTCTCGGCACGGACAGACTTTGCGGCAAGCGCCACGGAGTCTTCTTCTTCAATGTAGATATCACGGTAGTAAGGCACCACCGACAACGGGAATGCCGCAAAGCTCCTCCAGCATCGTAATGCCCGACTCGAAGAGACGTATATCCCCCCGGAACTTGTTGATAAGAATTCCTTTAATTCGCTCCCGCTCATGGGGACGAAGCAACATCAGCGAACCGTAGACGCTGGCAAACACACCGCCACGGTCAATGTCGCCCACAAGAATTACATCGGCTCCGGCATGCAGGGCCATCGGCAGATTGACAAGGTCGGTATCCCGCAGATTGATTTCGGAGATGCTTCCCGCGCCTTCCAGCACAACGGATTATAGCGGGCGGCAAGGCGGTCGTAGGCAGCACAAACCTCCCAGCGCAGTTCGTCGCGTCCTTCCTTGCGGAAATAATCATAAGCATTGCGGTTGCCGATAGGACGCCCGTTAAGAACAACCTGCGAGGTATGGTCCGACTGTGGTTTCAGCAGCAGCGGATTCATGTCCGTGTGGCAAGGCACTCCGGCGCTTCTGCTTGCACAGCTGGGCACGGCCTATCTCCAGCCTTCGGAGTGGCAAATGAATTGAGCGCCATATTCTGTGCTTGAACGGTGCGGCTGATAGCGTCCTGCTTGAAGATACGGCAGAAGGCGGCAGCAATGATGCTCTTTCCCACATCACTACCCGTCCCGGCAAACATAATCGGATGAAGTTTCTCCATAAATTCCATTTTAGCGAATGCAAAGATAGTGCAAATCCGAATATCTCTCCCATTCATAAGCCATATCTTCGGAAACTATTCCTATATTTGTAACGTTCTATTCAAAAAGATGACTACTGAACAATTCCCACCTCCTCTTGTTTAGAGAAACAAGAACCCCTAAACCGAACGAACTTATGAATAATCTATTATGCCGGAGATTCTTTCCGGCTGCTGCCTGCGTACTGCTTGCCATCGGTGGAGTGGCCGCACAAACCTCCCTTCCCCTTAGCTTCGGTGATGCCCTAAGGCAGATGCAAAACAGCAACCGCAGCCTGAAAATAGCTGACAAGGGAATTGAAGCCGCCCGTGCGGAACGTGACAAACTGAATGCCCTCTGGTACCCCTCCCTGCAAGGTGCCGGTACGTTCGTGCATCTTTCCGAAAAGATAGAGGTAAAACAGCCCCTTTCCCAGTTCACCGACCCGGCAAAAGACTTTGTGCACAACATCGTACCGGACGACCAGTTCATCAGCAGCATACTCGACCAAATAGGCTCCCATACCCTCGCTTTTCCACTGGCTCCACGCAACCTGACTTCCGTCGGCCTGACCGCCGAATGGGTCGTATTCTCCGGCGGCAAGCGCATCCGGGCCTCGAAGATAGGCAACACCATGATAGACATTGCCCGCGAAAACCGGGGACAGACCGATGCCACGCAACGCACCCTGCTGGCAGAAAGCTACTTCGGGCTGAAACTTGCGCAAGAGGTAGTACGCGTGCGGCAGGAGACCTACAACAGCCTGCAACGCCATTACCAGAATGCCCTTAAACTGGAAGCTGCCGGCATGATAGACAAGGCAGGCCGGCTCTTTGCCCAAGTGAATATGGATGAAGCTGCCCGTTCACTGGAGGCTGCCCGGAAGGAGGCCTCCGTCGTACAAAGTGCCCTGCGCACCCTGCTCAACCTGCAAGACACATGCAGCATCCATCCTACTTCGGAGCTTTTCATCAACGACCAACTGCCCGCTAAAGAGGAGTTCCTGCAAGCCATGCGGGTGGAGAACTACACCGTGAACCAACTGCAACTGCAGTCACAGATTGCCCGCCAGCAGCTCCGCATCGACCAGAGCGGCTACCTGCCGGACATCGCCGTATTCGGCAAGCAGACCCTCTATGCCCACGGCATACAAAGCAATCTTGTCCCCCGCACCATCGTAGGTGTGGGCTTCACCTGGAACCTGTTCGACGGACTGGCGCGTGAGAAGCGCATCCGCCAGTCGAAGATAGCCCAGCAAACCCTCGCCTTGGGACAAGAAAAGCCAAAGAAGACCTGAGCGTAGGCATCGACAAGCTCTACACCCAACTGCAAAAGGCACAAGACAACGTACGCGCCTTGAATACCACCATCGAGCTGAGCGAAGAGCTGGTGCGAATCCGCAAGAAATCCTTTGCCGAAGGCATGGCAACCAGTACCGAGGTCGTAGATGCGGAAACGATGCTGGCAACCGTCCGCGTGGCGCGTCTGGCAGCCTACTACGAATATGATGTGGCACTGATGAACCTGCTGGCTATCTGCGGAACGCCGGAACGGTTCGAGAAATATTTCGAGACAACTTATTAAAACCTACCCTTTATGAAAATCAATAATAAAAGCATCAGCATTGCATTCGTCATTATCCTGGCCGCAACGGTCATCATTTCGCTTGCCGGCATATTACTCATGAGCCGGCAGCCCCTGGTCCTGCAAGGACAAGTGGAAGCAACGGAAATACGTATCAGCGGGAAGCTGCCCGGACGTGTGGACTCCTTCCTCGTACAAGAGGGCGACTGGGTGAAGGCAGGCGATACGCTTGTCGTCATCAACAGCCCCACCATCGAAGCCAAATACCGCCAGGTGAATGCCCTGGAGCAGGTGGCCCAGGAGCAGAACAAGAAGATAGACGCCGGTACCCGCCGCCAGATTGTGGCCACCGCCCGGCAACTCTGGAACAAGACGCAGAGCGACCTTGCCCTCGCCAAGACCACTTACCAGCGCATTGTAACGCTTTATAAGGACAGTGTCGTCACCTCCCAGCGGCGTGACGAGGTGGAAGCCATGTACAAAGCCGCCCAAGCCGCCGAACGTGCCGCCTACGAGCAATACCAGATGGCCGTAGACGGAGCGCAGAGCGAGGACCGCGCCTCGGCCCGCAGCTGGTGGAAGCGGCGCGAAGCACCGTCGATGAAGTCTCCTCCCTCCTCGTCGACTCCCGCCTGACTGCTCCCGAAGACGGCCAGATAGCCACCATCTTCCCCAAACGCGGAGAGCTGGTGGCCCCCGGCACTCCCATCATGAGCCTTGTCGTGATGGACGATGCACACGTGTACTGAACATACGCGAGGACCTGATGCCGCAGTTCAAGATGGGAGGCACTTTCCGTGCCGATGTCCCCGCCATCGACGGCAAGGACATTGAATTCCGCATCTATTACATCAGTCCGCTGGGCAGCTTCGCCACCTGGAAATCCACCAAACAGACGGGCAGCTATGACATGCAGACGTTCGAGATACACGCACGTCCCACACAGCAGGTAGAGGGATTGAGACCGGGGATGTCCGTACTTTTAAAAATGAAGAATGAAAAATGAAAGATAAAGAATTTGGCTGCGCAATGAAAGCGCTTCGCATGGTTATCCGTCGCGAATGGCACCGCATGACTCCCGCCGTCTATACCTCGGCGTCTGCGTCGTGCTACCCTTACTCTGTCTGTTCTTCATGGCCACCATCTTTGGAAACGGACAGATGGAGAACATTCCCGTGGGTATCGTCGACCTGGACAACACTGCCACTTCGCGCAATATCTCCCGGCGCATCTCTGCCGCCCCCACCTTCCGTGTGACGGAGCACTTCACCGACGAAGCCGACGCCCGCCGGGCATTGCAACAGAAGGACATATACGGCTACCTCGTCATCCCGCCCCGCTTCGAACAGAAGGCGGTGACGGGAACTGGCGCAACGCTCACCTATTATTACCACTATGCCCTTCTTTCGGTAGGCAGCGAGCTGATGGCAGCGTTCGAGAATACGCTTGCTCCCGTTGCACTCTCCCCCATCGTGAGGCAGGCCGAAGCACTGGGAGTAAGCGGAGAACAGATACAGACCTTCCTGCTCCCCGTAGAAGCCAGTACCATCCCCTCTACAACCCGGACATGGACTACTCCATCTACTGAGCCAGCCTTTCTTCTTCGTACTGTTCCAGATACTCATTCTGCTCACCACCGTTTACTCCATAGGCGGCGAACTGAAGTTCGGCAGTGCCGGCGAATGGCTGAAGGCGGCACGGGGCAATATCCTCACTGCCGTAGCAGGGAAACTGCTGCCCTATACCCTCATCTTCTCGTCCATCGGCATCCTGGCAAACTATGTACTGTTCGGCCCGCTACATATCCCCTTCGCTGGCAGTCTGTGCTGATGAATGCAGTGACCGTGCTCTTCATCATCGCTACCCAGGCATTGGCGGTCTTTATCTATTCTGTCTTTCCCAAGATTGCCTATATCATCAGTGTAGTATCCATGGTGGGGTCGTTGGGAGCTACCTTGTCCGGGGTCACATTTCCCGTCACAGCCATGTATGCGCCCGTGCATGCCGCCTCCTACCTCTTCCCCGTGCGGCACTTCACGGAGGCGGCACAAGCCATGATTTACTTCGATGCAGGGTTTGCCTACTTCTGGCAGTCGGTAGCTACACTCTTCATCTTCTTGCTGGCAGCACTACTGATACTGCCGTTGCTGAAATGGTGGATAAAAAAGGAAACGAGGAAGAAGCAATCCCCGCCTCCCCATCACCTTGCCCACCTACCGCATTGTCAACAGCTTCCGTCATCCGCCACGAGTGGCATGCCATCGCCACCAATCCCGCCATCCTGCTCGTGCTGGCAGGCGGTATCTTCCTCTACGGACTGCTCTACAACTACATGTACGCCCCCAACCTGGTGCGCAAGGCTCCCGTCGCAGTGGTAGACCTCTCCCACTCCGCCCTCAGCCGCGAATACATCCGACTGCTCGATGCCACTCCCCAGACCGCCGTCTACGGCCAGACACCCAACATCCTCGAAGCCCGCCAATGGATGAAGCAGGGCGACGTGGCAGGCATCCTTTACCTGCCTGCCGACTTCGAGGCACGTGTGGCACGGGGCGAGACTTCGGTCTTCGTACTCTATGCCGCCACGGACGCTTTCCTCAACTTCAAAGGACTGCAAGAATCCAGTGCGCGCGTCATGCTTGCCGTGAACGATGCCCACCGCATGGAGGGCACCGTATTCCTACCTCCGCAAGGACTGCTGGCAGTGGCTTCGTCCGCTCCCGTCAGCGTGTCCGGCACGGCGCTCTACAACTATACAGAGGGCTACGGTTCCTATCTGATTCCCGCCGTCCTAATTGTCATCATCTTCCAGACGATGCTGATGGTGATTGCCATGCTGACGGGCGAGGAAGCGGAAGCCCGAAGAAAAGGAATACGGCTGATGCGTGCCGACTCATTGAAGGATACATTACGGATTGTCGGAGGCAGGACCTTCGTATACTTCATGCTCTACGTGGTGTTTTCCCTATTCCTGCTGGGACTGTTGCCGCACCTGTTCAGCATCCCACACATCGGCAGCGGAGGAGACATCGTCACAATGATGATACCCTTCCTGCTGGGCACGAGTTTCCTTGCCCTGGCCGTCTCCCGCTGGTTTACAGACTCCGAAGCGCCGTTGCTGATGATAGCCTTCTTCTCTGTGGGCTATATCTTCCTTTCGGGCGTGTCCTATCCGCTGGAGCTGATGCCGTGGTATTGGCAGATAGCCCACTATCTGTTTCCGGCAGGTCCTGCCGTACTTGCTTTTGTAAAACTGAATTCAATGGGTGGAACGCTGGCCGACGTATGGCCGCAGATGCTGACGATGTGGATACAAGTATTGGTCTATGGAACTTTGGCGCTCTGCACTACACGCCACCTCTACCGAAAAGGAAAAGTGAAGGCATAAAAAAAGGCTATCTATCCCAGACAGCCAATCTTTTGTTAACCTTAAATCTAATACTATGAAAAACACATTGCAAATGTACGGACTTCCCCGAAATATCCAAAATTTCTGTCCATGACGGTCTCATTTATAACATGGTTTAATAGGAATATGCCGTTGTTAACAGATATAGGCTGATCAAATAAGAAATTTTCACTATCTTCATCCCCAAAATCGAACATCATAACTAAAGAATATTTTGCCATGATTCATACCATACTCGATACAGACCTTTACAAATTCACCACCTCGTATGCCTACATCAAATTGTTTCCCTATGCCATGGGTACTTTCAGCTTCAAGGACAGAGACGACACCGCCTATACGGACACGTTTCTGAAGGAACTGCAAGAGGCGGTGGACAGCCTGGCACAGACCGTACTTACTGCCGAAGAGCTGGAATACATGACCCGCCACTGCCGTTTCCTGCCGAGGGTCTATTGGGAGTGGCTCTCCTCCTTCCGCTTCCAGCCGGAGAAGGTAAGCATCCATCTGGACGAGGACCGGCACCTGAACATTGAAATCACGGACTATCTGTACAAGGCCACCCTTTACGAAGTCCCCCTGCTTTCTATCGTATCCGAAATAAAGAACCGTTCTTTGGGAAACGTGGCCGACATGGACGGCATACTCTGCAAACTGTCCGAAAAGGTGGCACTCTCCAACCGACACCAGCTGTATTTTTCAGAGTTCGGCACCCGGAGACGCTTCTCGTTCGAGGTACAGGACAAAGTCATAGACCGTCTGAAGGAAGCCGCCGAATACTGTACCGGGACTTCCAACTGCCACTTCGCCATGAAATACGGCATGAAGCCTATGGGGACGCATCCGCATGAATGGTTCATGTTCCACGGCGCACAGTTCGGCTACAAACACGCCAACTACATGGCCTTGGAAAACTGGGTGAACGTGTACGACGGTGACTTGGGCATCGCACTGTCCGATACCTATACCTCCGGCATTTTCTTAAGTAACCTGAGCCGCAAGCAGGCCAAACTATTCGACGGTGTACGCTGCGACTCCGGCGATGAATTCGATTTCACCGACAAGCTCGTTGCCCGCTACCGCGAACTGGGCATCGACCCTACCACTAAAACCATCGTCTTCAGCAATGCGCTCGATTTTGGCAAGGCACTCGACATCCAGGAGCATTGCAGGGGCAAAATCCGCTGCTCCTTCGGCATCGGCACCAATCTGACGAATGATACCGGATTCAAGCCCTCCAACATCGTAATGAAACTGACGCAATGCAAGATGAACGTCAACCAGGAATGGCGCGAATGCGTGAAGCTGTCCGACGATGCAGGAAAGCATATCGGCAGCGAAGCGGAAGTACGGGCATGTCTGTATGATTTAAGGCTCGGACAGCAAATAGAACCCCTATGCTGAAAACAGCTTCCCGGCGGTTAGCGATAAGTGCTTACAGTCTTTTCCTTTTGTAGGCAAACTCTTGCCATTTCTCTTCCGGCCAGTCCTGCCGCTGCATCTCCATGCGGGCCATGACGAAGAACAAGTCCGAAAGGCGGTTGATGAAGCGCAGAATATCCTCGTTCACGGGGTCTTGGCGATGGAGTGTCCACAAACGGCGTTCGGCACGGCGGGCCACGGTACGGGCAAACTGCAGTTGGGCTGATATGGGAGTGCCACCGGGCAAAAGGAAGTAGCCGTTGTCCGTCAGCAGGACGGTCATGGCATCCATCTCCTGCTCACAGCGTAGCGTGAGCTCTGCGGCAGAAAGCGGATTAGGATTTACCACTCCCGAGGAGTGGCCACATGGCTCATTACCACCATCAGTTCCCGCTGGACAGCATGCAGCAACTCCTGCCAACCATCTTCTGCCGCCAGCATGGAGCGCACGATACCAATCACGGCATTCAATTCATCAAGGCATCCGTTTGCTCGATACGGATGTCATCTTTCGGCACGCGCGCGCCACCATGAATACCCGTTGTTCCTTTGTCTCCAGTTTTGGTATAGACTCTTTTCATTCTCTATTTGATAAGGAACTGTGCCCACTGCGGGATTTCCTCTACATATTGTTTGAAGAGGGTCCCGTTTACAGTGCGGAACAATAATCGAGGAATTTGATTTTCTATTGAATTATCGTAGACATATACCTATCAACCAAGGATATTGCTTTGCCTATATTCAATAACGATTTATAATAACGGGAAATAATTTTGGAAATGGGAACTTCATGCCCTCCATTCAAATAGCGCTGTGTAATACGCCGTACATTTATCTCAGGATTATTTGTACAGACAAAAAAAATGCGAATAAAAAATCCTGCTTTTTTTGCTTCTTCAACAAATGCAAGTTTTTCGTCTGAGGAAAAGACTGTTTCAAATACAAAATCTTGCCTTTTCCTTAAACACTCATAACGCATTTTAGTCGCCAATTCTGCTGCCTTCAATACTGCAACGGGAGAATTCCAATCACCATATTGTTCTTGCGCTATATTATCAGGATTAATGTAAAGGCTATTTTCTGCCCATTCATTATGAAGCAGTTGCACTGTCGTAGAAGTTTTACCCGAACCATTCGGACCAGCTACTATACAAAGTGTTCGGATTTTTTTCGTTCATCACATGGATATATCACTTACATTTTTAGCTCTATATGCTTTCAATTTTTCTCTCACCTCTTGCATTCTCCGCTCCAATTCTCTTTTTGCCTTGCGAGAACTTTCACGGGCCGCAACAGCCACTTGTTCCATCAAAGCATGCAGTTGTTCATCAGTAGGGTCTTCCAAAGAAGACAAGCGATAAGTATTCAGTTTCATAATCATAATATATTTAAATGAAAACAAAGATACTCCACTATTTCGAAGAACACAAACGAAATTACATAAAATATCAATGCGCTATCCGGACTTTTTCATAATGAATTCAAACTTAGATTAGGACTATTTTTAATCAAGGAATGATTAAAATGCAAAAAACGGCCGGACATGCCATGCAGAAGTCTTATTATATCCTTGTAAGCAAACCCTTTCCCACTTATATAAGGGATCATCAATATGCCAGAGAAGCATCCAGCTTCTATCTTTATCATATTGAGAACTGCAACTGAAACCAAGTCTGTAGTTCACGTTAAACTGCGGTAACGATTTACCAACTTTGGATAACTGTCCTTCTAATTTATCTAACGTTTCCAGTCCCCACTTTTCGTCTTGTAAACCATTACCGGTATTGTGCCGAAAGTTTTCCGGAGATTTTCCACAAATATTCACCAATACATCAAACCATTGCCCTATGCTTGGCAGAAACCACGGACTACGTTCGATCCCATCCGGCACCTTATTGCTGTTATTGTAAGTTTTCACCAGATAAAAAGCACGACAGTCGCTTACAAAAGATGCATCACCCTCATGATTTGCCAGCATTTGTAAAGTTTCAGAGTACCCGTTCATGTTATTCTTAATTCTGCTAAATCATGCTTTGACTTCACATCAGCTATTGATATTGTATCAATATCCGCTTCGATTAAATCCATCGGTCCCCAATTCCCTTCTTTCAAACTATCCAACATCATCACATAGGCATGATTCCATCCTTTTTTATTACACCTCTCGTCTGTCATCCTTTCCGGATCGCAAGTAATTACCATTCCGATAGCATTTTCATAATCATAGATTTTCCCATCTTCTTCCAACTTCCCGTTTCCGGGATGTACTTCTATTCTTTTATCGATTTCGTTCTGAAAGACAAAATCCCCGGGATAAAGCTTTCTTTCTATACTTCCTTTACCGGGTACGGGACTAATAACCTTCAAGGTATAGCATTTTCCAGAAGTAAAACTGATGGAGCTGCCCGAATAATTTATCTTTATATTCGTATCATCTCTGCCATCGGTAGTCATATAGTTTCCGGTAACCCGTGCATTTGCTTGCGGCGGAACAATGGCACAATATTTCAAAGAATCTATCTGATATGGAGTAATACCGTTCAGACTCACATTAATAGCCGCCGAGTCTGTTCCTAAAACCCTCGATTCCCTATGGTAAACAAAGCCTGCTTTTTCTGGTGCAAAACAACCTACGTATACTTGCGGTTGCAACACAAGCAATGCAAACTGGTGTTGAAACAGCAAGTTCAGGATTATTCCGGAAGAATTGTCAATAGCAGGTACGCCGGTGGCAACCAACAAATCGCTGACAATATGCTTTTCTGTTGTGGACTGGTCCTTCGCAGGTTGCAGTTTTTCATTCCCGGTCAGTGAAGCAATAGCTCCGTCCATACCTTTTGAGAGATCTATTGTGATATTCTTCCTATATGGATAGTAAGCGACATAACTCACTCCATCATACCAATAAAGTGTACCATTTCCCACCGGATTCCAACTGCCGCTTGACATATTGTAAACCAATTTGGCATTATCAATATTATCCATTATAGCACCGTCCTTTATGGCAAAAACACCAATCGAATCACCATCGACAAACTCCATTTTAAAATGTTCGTCCTTACAGAGGTACGTGTAGAGGACTTTCCTGCATTGGAGAGCTCTTCAAAATCAGCGACTATAGCCCGGACTGTAAAGGGTACTCCCTCACAGCACTCCTTCATACCTCCATTGTTTGCTTCGTATTCGTCAGTGCATGCACTACACACTAAAAGGATGCCCCCAAATACTATTCCAGTGAAAAATTTCATATCATTAGTGTCCACTAAAAAATCATAGTCGTTCTTTGAAATTGTTGAAATTCAGTTTGTTGTAATGGTATTTGGTGCGCAACGATTTGAAATTACTTTTGCAGTCTGAATCAGACTGTTATGAA
>ENA-OQJX01000479-OQJX01000479.1-human-gut-metagenome-genome-assembly--contig:-NODE-479-length-20725-cov-12.818186_pt1 | contig 20725 bp, 18 predicted proteins | sample MGYA00242615_ERZ504782 | MGnify/ENA primary metagenome ERZ504782 (study PRJEB26092, sample SAMD00036354) | human gut metagenome | host: Homo sapiens | study: EMG produced TPA metagenomics assembly of... | reverse complement strand
GATTGGGGCATCGAATGATTGATAGTAGGGTTGGGGTCTTCGGTCCAATGTCGAGAGACGTCCAATCCATATATTGGTTGATTTATCGTGCCGCAAGAATCTCGTGAATCTTGGTGGCATCACCCATACGCCGGGAGAATCATAGGGACGATCGGGGAACGCCCCATAATCCAGTGTGATGTTGAGATCATTGTCTTTGATGTATTGCTCGACACGCTCAGCCAAAGATATGGGGTTCCCGGTGCAGCAGTTGATAATGCCGGTTACCTCTTGTTGAGAGACCGCTGCGCTTATTTGCCGTGCAAGTTCGTCGACATTGATGAAGTCGTACTTATTTTTACCCATCGTGAAGGGGAAGGAAGGCTTGCCATCATGTGCGGCTTGCAGCAATTTGGAGAAGATAGAGCTGCCGCGTAGATCGTCCCCGACAATGTAATATGCGCGGAGCCATTGTGCGGTCGCATTATGCTCTTGTGCGAGCATGAGCGTAGCCTCACGCAGGGCATTTTTCGCGATACCATACATGGAAGCTGGGTGACAAGGGGTGTGCTCATCAATAGCACCTTCCCAATATCCGACTTCATGCATAGTCCCCATAACGGCGATTTGAGGAAGACCTCCATCCAGCATGTTCTTGATGAACCGGTAATGGGAGGACAAATCACCCATATGATTATCGGAGTTGTGTTTAAAACCGTCGCGCCAAGCCATGTGCAGGCAAACATCCGGTTTTCCAAGCGTGGAATAAATATTGCTGTCAGACTCGAATAGATTGGTTTCTATGTGTTCCGCACGACTGTCAACATCGTTGAGTCGAAGGTCAGAGGCGATAACATCCTGTCCATTATCAAGCAGTGCTTTAACGACGTGCCTACCAATGTAACCGCCGGCTCCAGTGACGAGAATTCTTTTTGCCATACCTACAGAGTGTACCAGCAGAGCATATGAAGCGAGTCTGTACCAGATACTGACTAGCATTTTTTCACAAAGGCACCCAAGGACTGGTCTGCCATGATTAGGTACTATCCGTGGTTTTACAGTTACACGCCAAAGGCGTAAGTGCGAGTATCTACAAGTTTGCCTGTAGACGTGTACAGCTCATAGTGAGTCCAATAGATACCCTTGCGGGGTTTCCAGTACGCCCATTGGCTGTGGTATCCAACGGTCCATGTGCCACGGCTGACATCATATATCTTCATTTGATATGAAACATTGCGGGCATCAGATGACATACCTAAGAGGACTCGATTACCTTGCCATCCAGAATATGTGCCATTAATACGTTTGCTTCCGGGCGCATAAGCGAATGCAAAAGCTTTTTTTCAGCTACTGGTTCCTTGGTTTGGGTGTTGCGAGCTTCAGCGTGGAGCCAATATGTTCCTTTGTCATCAGACCAGCCTGCCCAGTTACCTCCATTCCAATCAGCGATGAGCTTCCATTTACCAGTATCCACGTTGTAAGACATCCATTTGTACTCGCGGGAGGTAGTTGTGCCGGAGATGGCAGCGCCGACTGCAACGTCCTCCTGACGTATTTGCCACGTGAACTGCATCTGGGGAAGCATATAGGTAGACACGAGATTGCGGATATTGCCAATCTGGTTGGATAATCCTGCTCCGGGGCATTGCGTTCTATTGGCTGAATCTACCCAGTGCGCAAAATCTCGGGCGTTATCTGTTTAATGATGACATCACACGGCGATTGCCACTTTATGTTCTTGATTCTACCGTCATAGACGCATTCCTCGAGGAGCCGTATTTGCCGAGTTGTGGCGCAACGAATGCACTGATTGATGATTAATGCTGATTTCGCAGAATAAGTTGTTGAACGTTATCCAAGAGGCACAGCAGCATTACGGGAAACAGAGGAACAAGATAGCGAAGCTGCATGATGTATACGCCAGGTACTCCGTTCGAGGTTCCCTGTAACCACATGGCAAGGTATGTGGCGAGGATGGCACCTATCACCATGAGGTAAGTGAATGCCCAGAATAGACTGATTCTCCACTGGTTCGGATTCGTGATGGCATGAATAATCATAGATGCCAAGACCACAGCGAAAGCTATCCATATGCTCAGTAGTATCAATGGTGTTCGGAATGCACCTTGAAGATGACTGATGCTGTACCAGATGGCACTTATGGCGCGCATTGGGTTGTGGAGCAGCCTGATGTTCGCTCATGGACCTCTGCGGGAGAAACAGATGCCGGATTTGAGACAAATGCAGACGTTGACTTCAGCCAGCCGATTATCAATGCGAGTGCAAGAATTACGGATGTACCCACGGTGATTTTAGCTCGACGAGTGGTTGGAGCATGGACAATGAGTAGCGCGACAGGAATGAATATAAGAGGCGTATAGGCGAATTTGGTTATCGCGATAAGAGCTCCTATGATGCCAGAGTCACGTACTCTTTGCAACTTGGGGTACGGTTGGCCATTGCAAACAACATGCAAGAGAACGTGATAATTAGCGCCTGTGTCAAGCTATCTGCGGATATGGCAAATGAAAAATGATAAATCACCGGTGGCGAAAGTAGTAATACTGCCATGGGGAGCCGGAAGCGCGGCAACAGCGCAATACCCCATGTGGTTAGGATGGTGTATACGAGCAGCATGATGGACTCCGACAGGTAATAGGTGGTGGTTGCTCCGAGCCCGAGATACTTTCCAAGAAAGAATCCAAATATTTGCGGTAAGTATGATATTGGGGAGTAGACGGCGGTGTTGTTATAGGGAACATCGGCGCCGATATCATCGCTGGCTGTAATGCTGTCTAGTTGCACGACTCCCGCATCAAATGGGTCACGATGCTGATCGGATAAACTGATCCATTGCCAATCGACCTTTCCCCCATAATTGTCTGCGGCGATGCGGTGGTAGTCGGAGACAGATGTGACAGGCCGGGCGACTATATCCCCATTGGTTATGCCAGATACGCGATAGACGTGTTCCCATAGATCCGGAATCCTGTTCATTTGCGTATGAGCCATCCACAATCCACCAAACATGATAGTGAGTATGGCGAATACAGCAATGAACCGGCGGCTATTAATAAAGGCCGAAATGTTTTCTCTCATCAGTCCTCAGTCCAGGTTCGGTTAAACTATTCCTTAACCCCGCAGAGCATTCACTAGTAGTATAAGGTAGCAATGTCCGTTGCGGTGCAGTGGTAGTTGCTTTATTCAGCGGAACTGGTAGAGACGTATTCTAAATCTTCTGGGAAACGCGGTCTATTGCGGTAATACGATGACTACTGAACGGCGAAGAAGTCGTAATCGTTAAGATAGCCTTTGCCTTTAGTCATGTCGTATTGCACCAGACGATAATCATCCAACAATTGCTTAGCCTTTTGAGAGAGATCTTTTCGTTTAATCCGATTTCCGTTGGCGTCCAAATATGTGGCGCTGCCATCGCCCCAAGAATTATTGGAACTAACTAGGCGGCTGATTGCGGGGATCTGTGTTTGTGTTTGCGTGAGCATCTCTAGATAGGGGGAAATCTTGGCGTTCATGTATTCGGCGGCCAAAGCCATAAAATAGTTAGATGATGTGTAATTAGAGGTTTGTTGGTCGAGCTTGATACCGGCAGATGCGGATACCTGATTGGACCAAATAAAGTAATCAGTTTCATGCAATGCAATCGCATTGTTGGTATTAGCTGCTGCCGTGGTGTAGATGCCGGGCAGGTGATCGCCATAGAAGATTACAGTGATTGGCTTATCCATGGAATTGAGTTGGTTTAAAAAGTCCTCTGTAGCTTGATCTGTAAGATTAATGCCTTTGATGTAGCTATCGATAGCCCATTTTTCATCATCAGCAAGCCGAGAGACATCTGCTTCTCTAAATTGGTTATTGGCGTAATAATCATCGTATGGTGCATGATTCTGCATGGTAACCAGCTGAATAAACTGAGAGTGATCACTGTTGTTAAGCGCGTCAAGAACATTCTGGTACGCTGCCTTGTCACTTACATACAGTGAATTATCAATATGATCTTGGTGCGTAATTGCTGGACTGCTATCTAGCGTGTACAGTTTACCGAATTTGAATTTTTTATAATTGCTGTCACGTAGATACATGTCTTTGTAGTACGGGTGGAACGCTACTGAACCGTTTTTGCCATACTTGCTGTTCCAAATTTGGTTGAATGTATAAGGCTCCTTCTGGTGTGGAACTAGTTCTTGATAGGGCGATTGCATGGAATCATCAAACAGTGCCAAACTTAAGCCAGTTAATGCCTGGTGCTCAATATTTGCGGTGCCTCCGCCAATGGCTGGCGATAGCATCAATCCAGATGTAGTGATGTCTTTGATGGCTCGAATATTAGGCATCGGATCTTCGGTGAGTTCAACTCCAGGCACGCGTGTCGGGTCAGAGAATGATTCCGAAAGAATCATAATTACGGTGTTATCGGTGAGATTATTGGCGCGAGACTCGTTGGTGGCTTTCGCGCTCTTCTTATAGCGTTTGGCCAACGCTGCCATGGTTGCTTCGTTGTAGTTCTCTGGCTTATCCATGATTTTTGCATGGGCCAGCCGTAAAAAATTCATTGCTGGTCCATTATTGGTGGCGTCGTATGCGGTACTCCACAGTGCTGGATTGTCGCCGAGACTTTTTGCCCAATTGTATGACCATGAGTCATTGACTCCCAGATTCCACGTAAATGACCAGAGTAGAAAGATGCTGAGCGCTGCGGCAATGATTCGTGTGCAGTTGCCGATGATGGTCTTTACATTGCGGAATGGGCGTCGCCAGTGGAATGAAATTACACAACGACGACCGTCAATGAGCTGCAGTGCTAAGCAGATAATAGTCAGCCAAATAAGCATCGTGATAGTGCCATTGACCAAGGGCCTGCTGTTTTTGGGAATAAAAGACATAATTTCTCCTCCATTACCGCTGGAGAAGAATCCCAAATCAGAGGGAATGATCGGCTCATTGCGAAGGTCGACTTTGATGCTGTTCGCTACGGCGAACACGGACGTGACGATGGAGAATATGGCGGTCGCCACCCAGAATCGATTCAACACAAATACCAATACAAGGTAAACCATGCCTAATGCCAAAAAATTGAGTAGCCAGATGTATTTTTGTTCCATCCACATCTGGGACACGAATTTCGTAAGTTGACCGGATACGCTATTTAAAAGCTTGGTGGTGGTGTCTATTGCATCCGGATCTGCATATGTCGGCTCTTTGTACATGCTCCATTGAAGAAATAGCACTGCGGCGGAGTCAACGAGTGCCATCACTAGTGCATACAGTGTGTAGGGGCAACGAGGGCGTTTCTTCAGCAGGGAATACAGGAAAGACGCAACTTTGGTGAGTGCGGCTATGGGCTTAGAGGACATGAATGCGGCGAGCCCAAATGCAAAAGGTAGCGATAATTTGTCGTCCCGAGAGTCATCATTTTGATTTGATGGAGATGTGCTCTTTGCCGGACTCTTGGGATCGGTCTCCACTGCTGAGGCGCTGTCCGGAGTCGGCTGTTCGACCTCGGAATTAGGTGAGCTTTCCTTTTTTGATTCAATTTGCTGATTGGAATGAGCGGAAGGGACGATGGCTTTTTCCAAGTCCGTATCGGCCTTTTGTGCTGGCTTCTGGTCGTTTTGGATATCGTCCACTATGTCTGCTCATTTCTGTCAACTACGTATCTGGATATTGTAGTAAAAAGCCCAAGATAAAGTTATACAAATGTTACGGCTGTAACCAATGCGGTAGGTTATGGGCGTTGGACAGAAATGCAGAACGCTATGAGGCGCATGTGCGCACTCAAAGAAATTTTCTACGGCGCTTTCCTATTTCATATTCTTAATCTTGGCGTCGTAGACATATTTTTCGAGAAGGCGAATCTGCCGGGTTGCGGCACAGTGAATGCGTTGTGCGGGGCTGAGCTTGCTGATGAGTTCATTGAGTTCAGCCTTGTCCTTCTCATGCTGTTGTTGGCTTGCAGGTTCGCGGAAGTCTGGGGCGGTGGTTTCCTCGTGGAAGGCTCCGACGAGCGTGTAGTAGCTACGGCCCGGGCGCACTCCCTGTTCCAAGCACAGGCGGAAGTTCGCGGCTCCTGCGGCAAAGTTGTCGTGGTAGAAGCTGAAGCTACGTTCCTTGTGCGTCACTGAGCCGGCAGATTGCAGCCAATTGTAGAGATTTACGTTGAGATCGGCCACCTTGCGCATACGAGTGTACAGGTCGCCAGCTACCATCACGTCCTGCGCATACATGCCCTCCGGGAATCGAATCCCATCCCACAGCTCGCGCTTGTACAACCGGCACCAGTTTGCCTCGTTGAAGTAGCGGGCTTCGGTATTGCGGCCGAGTTTGTCGCCGATCAGGCGCAGGCTTTTGCAGAACACGGTCTGGTATGCGGCGAGTGGGTGCTCGAACACGGTGATTGTGCCGGGAGCTTCGGTGCCGATTTGAGCTTCCTTAGCCACTTCGCCCAACTGGGAGACTCCGAACTGACGCCAACGCGCCTTGCTCATATCCGCTCCGGTGTTTTGCAATGCGTGCAGTAGGTACTCGATATTGCGGCGGTCGAGGATGTCGTCATTGTCGGCAAACGCGATGTATTCGCCATGTGCGGCGTCCAGTCCAGCGTTCTGGGCTTTGGCAATGCCACCGTTCTCCTGATGAATCACAGTGATGCGGCTATCCTGCGCAGCGTACTCATCGCAGATGGCCGGGCTCGAATCCTTGGCCCCATCGTCCACCAGAATCACCTCAAGGTTCGTGTATGACTGCTGCAGAATCGAATCAATGCAGTAACGCAGGTAGTCTTCGGCGTTGTACACCGGCACGATGATGGAGATGAGGGGAGCGGAGTTTGGCAAGGCTTGGTGCTTCCTTTTTCGATTATTTTATGTGGACATATCCAGTATGACATGTTTCTTGATGTTGTTTGCCGGAATCATCGTTCAATCGTGCGTAAATCACGAAAGACTACTGACCGTAATATGCGCCTTAAGGAACTCGTCGATGGTGAACAATCCGGAATAATCACCGGACTGGATCTGGCTGATTAGTGATTCGTAATCAATGGTGTCTCCGGTTTGCAGCTCGGTGATGTCCTCTGCATCCTCGGCAGATATAGAGGAGGGGTCGGTGACGGCGACGAATGCCCATCGTGTGGCCCACAGTTGCACGGGCGTATCGCCGATTTGGTATCGCTCGATGAGGCTATTGCCGATATCTCCTGCGTTGGTGTCACTGGAAACCTTGAACGTGCATAACGAGTAGTTTGAGTGCTCTTTGTCTGTGACGGTAATCGTGCTGCCGTCCACGGAAATGTTGATTTCGTTATGCCAGAAATAGGGCAACGTGACGCGGTAGGAATCGGTTTGCGCGCTGAGCGATGCCGTGACGGCGTCGCTGTACTGCCAGACTATGTCAATACTGTTGTTGTTCTGGCGTTGAATCCGGTCGTAATCGCCTACTGCCGTCTTTGTCCAGGAATCGGTGAGCTCGGTGGCGTCTGGGATGTCGAGTTCATCGGCCATGCATGAGCATTGTGTTGCGCCATCCATTTGCCCTTCGGTGGCGTGCAGCCATACTTCGCTGTGATCGGTGGAGCGTTTCCATGCGAATGCTTCCGGATCGGGATTGTTCTGCGGTGCGCATTTCAACCATGCCTTATCCAGTTCGCCATCCAGATCGGTGGGCGAGGAATATGTCTCGGTCCAATCGCCTTGGGTCGGATCGGCGACGGAGGTTTTTGTCGAGTCGGAATCCGACTTGTCTTGTTGACTGTGGGTGTTGGTTTGTTGCTGTGACTGTGTTTCCGTGGTCTGCACAGACTGATCTGCGCTGCAGGCGGTTATCAAAGCGAGGAGCGGTACAAGGAGCAGTGCGGTAAAACGATGATGTTTCATATATCCAGTGTATTTGGGGAAGCGGGAGAATGATTGCCGAGAGCTGCTGCTGTAATAGCTTATGAGGTATTCGCTGAAGTTCGCGCCCTCTCAGATTGTCACTGACGGCGTATCTGTAATGGGGAAGTATCCAAGTTGTTCATTATTCTGCTTTTGCCAGCGATCCGGTGTGGAGAGGAATTCGATGAGCCCCTTCCATGCTGCTCCAAATGCCACGGAATTGCTGGTGGAAACGGATCGCAGTACTTTGATATCTGCCCATTGCGAGGAAAGCGTGTGCTCAGTGAGCATACGCTGTAGTGGCTTATCCAGATATTTAAATAGCTGTGCGTATAGTCCATCAAGCACAATGGTGGGAATATCGCATATGTTGATAAACGAGGCTAATGCAATGCCGAGATAGTGTGCGGCTGATTTCACGGCTTTACAGGCGTCTAGCTCCTTGCGAGACAGTGCGGCAAACAAGTTGCCGGTAGAAGAGTGTGGTGCCAGACCGCTGGCCTCCATCAGAGCGTATTGTCCGGCAAACGTTTCTAGACACCCAGTATTGCCGCACGAGCATTGGCGTTTACCTTCGGCTACGTAGACATGGCCAAGTTCTCCTGCCCAGCCGTGACATCCTGTGTCGAATCCGCCGCATTTGACGATTGCAGCGTCGATACCAGTCCCGCCAGAGACGTAGAGATAATCCGATAGGGGAATGTCCTGTTTGTTGCGCAGATAGGTTTCTGCATAGGCGCCTGCATCGGCAGAGTTGAGAAAGTTGATTTGGGGCAACATATTCTGTGGCGCAGCTTTACGCAGTTCCTCCAGCAGGTCAATGTCGTGCCAGCCAAGATTGGGCTGCTCAGCAGATAAGTGTGGTTGGTGGCGATGAGTCCGTGCAACGCTACGGTGATGCCGACCGTAGTGAGCTCGGCATCTGTTGCCCTCATGCGCAGATCATCAATGATGCGGCGCACAACAGTTAATGTTTTCTCGGCGTTTGAGGTATTGAGTTGCTGATAATGCTGCGCAAGAATTTCGCCCGATAGGTCGACTACAGAAGCCTCGACAGAGCCTGTGGAGATATCTACGCCAATCGCTGCATAGGTATGTAGGGCCGGGGCGAGAGGAACAGCGGGGCGGCCTGACCCGGTGCTTTCCGAATTGAGCTCTCGAATAATGCCGCAACTGATGAGATGCTCTACCAGCCTAGTCATGGTAGAGCGGTTGAGTCCGGTCATGCGGGCAAGGTCGGCCCGCGAAGGATGACGTGAGCCGGTTACGACTGTATTGGCGAGCATGGTGAGGTTATGGTTGCGCACTGTGGTGCCGCTGGCGGCATCCAGTGTGGTAGCGGTGCTGGCGGCTACGTTGCGGCCGGGTGCAATTGTGTGAGAGGGCATACATACAAGTATGCCTCACATCTCGCGGTATGGCTGGTGTTGTGTCATTACAGATTCATCACTATGCGACGAAACGCCGATTTGTTGCAAGAATGGACAAAGTATATTTTATACTTTAGTATGTTGCATAAAGCAATAAACTTAACGATGAGGTTGAGGAGGGGCCATGCAGCAGCTCGTGGCAGGTGTCGATTCATCAACGCAATCCTGCAAAGTCGTCATTCGTGATTTGCATACCGGCAAATTGGTGAGGTCAGGTGCGGCCAGGCATCGGCGCGGAACAGAAATCGATCCTCAGGTATGGCGTTCGGCCTTCGACGAGGCTGTGCGCCAAGCCGGTGGGTTGGATGACGTGGTGGCGCTATCCGTGGCCGGCCAGCAGCACGGTATGGTCGCGCTTGATGAGCGTGGCAAGGTGGTGCGCAATGCGATTCTGTGGAATGATACGCGTTCTGCTCGCGATGCGGTGGATCTTATTTCGGAGCTCGGCAACGGTAATGAGCGAGAAGGCAAGCGCCAATGGGCTGATCGGACGGGCAGTGTGCCTGTTGCTTCGCTAACAGTGACGAAAATCAGATGGATGGCTACTCATGAGCCCGATAACTTGTCTCGCACTACTGCTGTAGCGCTACCTCATGATTGGCTTACCTGGAACCTGCTAGGTGGTGACGATATAAGCACTTTAGTCACGGATCGTTCTGACGCTTCGGGCACTGGTTATTACTCCGCACAAGATAACGAGTACTGCAAGGATTTGTTGAAACTCGCGGCGGGAAGCGAATTCGCAGAACGCGTGAGGTTGCCTCGAGTTGCCTCGCCCGCTCAGCGTGTGGCCGAAGCAAAAATTGACGGGCACAATCTTGTGATTGGTCCGGGCGCTGGAGATAATGCCGGTGCGGCGCTCGGACTCGGTCTCAAGCCAGGAGAAGTGGCTATGTCTATCGGGACATCGGGTGTGGTGTCGCTGGTATCGGCTGTCGCCACGCATGATCCTGAAGGATATGTGACTGGTTTTGCGGATGCCAGCGGAAACTATCTGCCACTGGTCTGTACGTTGAATGCCTCACGTGTTGTCGATACGTTCCGGGCTTTGCTCAATATGAGTCATGCTGAATTCTCTCGGGCGGCGCTATGCGCGCCGCCTGGTGCCGAGGGGCTGGTTGTGGTTCCGTACTTTGAGGGGGAGCGGACGCCGAATTGTCCGGATGCCACAGGGTCTATCCATGGTGTCACCTGCGAAAATCTCACTACCTCGAACATTGCGCGAGCCGCCATCGAGGGCATGCTGTGTGGTGTAGGCGTAGGTATCCGAGCATTTCAGCAGCTCGGCATTCCGGTTACCAAAATCAACCTCATCGGGGGTGGCGCTCAGTCGGAAGCAGTGCGGCGCATCGCCCCGTCGGTACTTGGATTGCCTGTATGTGTGCCAGAATACAGCGAATACGTGGCGGACGGTGCTGCACGTCAGGCGGCGTGGGTGTACGAGGGTGGCGCTGAACCACCGGTCTGGACTCCTCATCTGTCTAGTGATTACATCTGCGATTACGCACCGTTTATCTTAGAACGTTTCCAAGAAGTATCGTCGCGATTCATGCTTCGGTCAGAGGCTCGAGCTGATGTGGGGCGTCATGGGGATGGAGTCCAGCTGTAAAGCAGAGACTTGTACGTCTAATCATTTGTCTGGTGTCGGGCCGGTCTCCATCAACGTAAGTCATAACTAAACAATCGGAGAAATAAGCATCTACATATCAAAGGAGACACAAGATGCGTAACACACTGAAAACAACGTTGGCGGCAGGGCTTGCGGTTGCATGCCTCGTACCCATGGCAGCCTGTGGATCAGGTGGATTAGTGGGCGGCAGCAAGTCGAGTGGAGATACCGTCAAGATGGTGTTGGTAGCCAAGCAAGAAGGTATCCCGTGGTTCGATGACATGCGGACCGGTGTTGAGCAGTTTGGCAAAGACAATGCAGGCAAGGTCGATGTCAAGCAGATTGCACCGGATTCGGGTGACTCGGCAAAGCAGGTGCAGATGGTGTCAGATCTCATCTCGCAGGATGTTGATGCCATTGTCGTGGTTCCGAATGATCCACAGGCGCTCAAGCCGGTGATTAAGCAGGCCAAGGCCAAGGGCATTGTCGTAATCGCTCATGAGGCAAGCAATATTGCTGACGACGTTGATTATGACATTGAGGCCTTCCAGAACACGGACTTTGGTGAAGCGTTCTGCAAGCCATTGGCTGAAGGCATGGGTGGTAAAGGCAAGCTTGCAGCTGTGGTCGGTTCTAAGACCATGGAAACGCATATGGCTTGGTACAACTCCTGCAAGAGCATGCTGGAAAAGGATTACCCAGACATTGAGTTCGTCTCGGATGAGCCTATGAGGACAACAACGACGATGACACTGCGCGCAAGGTTGCTACCGAAATCCTCAATGCTCACCCAGATATCACGGGCTTCTTTGGCACCTCCGTTTCGGCTGGCTCCAATATGGCCGCTGTGCTCAAGGAACGCAACAACAAGAATATCTACGTTTCCTCTCTCGGTATTCCCTCTGTGGACATGCCCTACATCGATGAGGCTGGGTACGGTATGCACAGACTTGGCGTCCGGCCGATGCCGGATATGCCGCGCTCCAGCTGGCTTATGACAAGGTCAAAGGTGAATCCATCGAGACCGGCCTTGATTTGAAGGCGGATGGCTATGGCAGTGTTGAGGTCAAAGGTCATCAGGTTTATGGTGACGCCCCTCTGGTGTTGAAGAAGGGCGATTACGCGGACGGCAAGTATCCCTTCTAGATTGTCGTAGCCACTTGGCCAACCACCAGTAAATCAAGAAAGCAAGGTGATGAACATGCGATTGCAGGCTACGGATATCTCCAAGAACTTTGGCGGTGTGCAGGCGCTCAAGCATGTGAACGTGGACATTGTCGCGGTGAAGTGCACTGTCTAGCCGGCGAGAACGGTTCCGGTAAATCTACCATCGTGAAGATTCTTTCGGGTGTGCTGACACCCAACGGGGGAGTTATCACGGTGGATGGCACGCCATACGAGAGCCTAACCGCGCGGCAGGCAATCGGTCTGGGTATAGCGGTGATCCATCAGGATCTCTCGTTGTTCGGCACCATGAGCGTTCGGGATAACATCTGTCTGCCTGAGCATGTTCATCACCATAGATCGCTAATCAATCCTCAATATGCCGAAGATGTATCGCGCAAAGCAATGGCGCGAATTGGCGCTGATCTCGATTTGGACGCCCGCGTGGAGAACCTATCCATGGCGTCCAAGCAGCAGGTTGCTATTGCCAGAGCTTTGGCGTTGAACGCGAAGGTCATCTTTATGGATGAACCGACTACCGCGCTGACCTCTACTGAAGTGGACAGTCTGCTCCGTACCATTGGCGCGCTCAAGGCATCCGGGGTGTCGGTTATTTTCATTTCGCACAAGCTCGATGAAGTGTTTTCCGTGGCTGACCGTATCACGGTGTTCCGTTCCGGTGAAGTAATCGGTACATATCAGGCTTCGCAGCTCGATAGCCGCAAGCTGTCCGCGTTGATGACCGGGCATGACGTGGAATTTGGTGTTCCCGAGAACCATATCGTAGCTGATGCCACACCGGTGCTCGAGATGAAACATGTCAAGGCTTCGAAAGTGTCTGATGTGACATTGAGGGTACAGGCAGGCGAGGTTGTTGGTATGAGTGGTCTATTGGGATCGGGACGCACGGAAACCGCTCTTACTCTCTTCGGTCTCAATGCGTTGACCGGTGGCAGCATAGCTATCGACGGTCAGCCTGCAGCTATTCGCAATCCTCGTGATGCTATTGCCAATGGCATTGCCTTAGTGCCCGAAGACAGGCATCGCGAAGGGCTGTTTCTTGACCGCAATCTGCTGCAGAACAGTGCGGCTAGCGTGCTGGAAAGAATCTCAAGCAGATTCGGCGTGGTCAATGTTAAAAAGGAACGTCAGATCGGTGAAGACACATTAGTGAACCTGCAAGTCAACACCCGTGACTTGGCGCTGCTGGCGCAATCGCTGTCTGGCGGCAACCAGCAGAAGGTGCTGCTAGGAAAATGGGTGGCCACTGCGCCGAAGCTACTTATTCTTGACTCGCCGACTGTGGGTGTGGATGTCGGATCCAAATCGCAGATATACGAGATCATTCGGCAGCTATCTTCACGGGGAATTGCCATTCTGGTGATTTCCGACGAGGAAGAAGAGTTGCTGGCTGTTTGTAACCGTATTGCCATATTCGTGCAGGGTGCGGTAACCACGGAACTTAGTGGCGAGCAGCTCAAGCCAGGTTTCTCTGCCATCTACCGTAATGCTGATCGCAATGGTGTTGGAGTAGTTGATGTGGCTGCCCATCCGACTAACAAGGAGGTGGCTTGATGACGCGGCAAGCCGATAAGGTCCCGCTGCTCAGGGCCAAGAAATTCAATTCCATGGAAAAGACCCTAATGGTCATCATCGTGGCATATGCGATTATCGTCTCCGTAATCAACCCCAATTTCCTTTCGCTCGGTACGCTTGCCGATCTGACTCGCAACGGCACCGGTATGGCGATACTCGCGGCTGGCGTGTATGTAATCATGATTGCGGGTGGCATTGATGTGTCGTTTCCGGCGGTGGCGATTATGTCTGGCTATACGTCGGTGGTCATTGCCGTGCGAACGGGTATTGATTCGATGCTGTTCATCGTGGTTGTCGCAGCGCTTATTGGCGCATTGCTCGGTACTGTCAACGCGCTGCTCATCCATTGGCTGGAATTGCCCACGTTCATTGTGACGCTTGGTACGTCATCGATTTTCTATGGTCTAATGACTACGTTGGTGGGCACTAAACCGGTGACGATAAGCCAGATGCCGAAATCAATGTTGAGCTTTGGTAGATGGAACGTGATTTCTTTCACCGTCAAAGGGCAGCAAAACGGCATTGCGGGCTTCTTCCTCATCGCGGTGATCGTATACGCGGCAGTGTGGTTCGTGATGAATCACACCACACTGGGACACAGTGTTTATGCAATTGGCAATTCCGAGGAATCTGCAAGGCGAGCGGGATTATCGCCATTGCACATCAAGTTGTTCATATATCCGCTCATGGGTGTGCTGGCTGCGCTGATGGCTATCATCTCGTTTTCGAACCTCAAGTTTGTTGATCCGACCAGCATTATGGGTACTGAACTGACGGTGATTGCTGCAGTGGTTATTGGAGGTACCAGAATCACTGGTGGTTATGGCACCCTGCTGGGTACGTTCCTAGGTGTTGCCTTGGTGCAGTTGCTGAACAACACTCTGGTGTTCATGGGTATCCAATCCTCGTGGAACAACCTGTTCATCGGCGCGGTTATGATCGCGGCGGTGGTCGTCATCTATTACGGCGAAAAGCGCCGCAACCGTCGTAACATGTCTTTCCTGGTCTGAGGTGATCATCATGGCACAGCAAACGAAAAGCAAGTCGGGGCGCAGCCTCGCAGCAACCCGATTGCCGAGTGGTGGAGCGGCGTGGACCGTTCCAGCAAGGTGCTCTATGGAGCCGTTGTGGTGGTTTGCCTAGGGTTTTATATCCTGCTTGGCAATACGCTGTACAACGTCGGTACATTGCAATCCATGGGATTCCAGATTGGCGAGTTCATGTTTCTGGCGCTCGCATGGGCATTGTGATGCTCACTGGTGGCATCGACCTTTCGGTGGTTGCTAATATGAACGTTTCCGCAATTATCATCGCGTGGATGTTGTCGGGAAGCGAAATGGGTCGTCTCGGTTCGCCGCGGGTCTCAATTGCTGTGGCGGTGTTGCTGGGCATCGTCGCAACGGTGGTTTGCGGCATGGTGAACGGTCTTCTTGTCTCGTTAGCCGGCGTCAATCCGATTGTGGCGACGTTGGGTACTCAGCTGTTGTTTACGGGAATAGCTTCTGCGGCAACCAACGGTTCATCAATTGGTGTTGGCGTGCTGGATTACGCGATGCTGGGCATTTCTACGGTCGCCGGCGTACCGGTGGTGTTCCTCCTCGGATTGGTGTGCTATCTCGTTGTTGGCTGGATAACCAGCCGCACGAGATACGGTCGTGAACTATATTTCTACGGTTCCAATCCGGTGGCATCGCTGTTCTCGGGGCATCGCGTCAACCGAACGTTGGTCCTCACCTATGCTGCGGCAGGCATTTTCGTAGGTTTGGCTGCGATGGTCATGGTTGCTCGAGTTAATTCCGCGCGTGTTGGTTTCGGTGAAACGTACCTGTTGCAGGCTCTTCTGGTCGTGGTGCTTGCCGGCTTTGACCCGTTTGGCGGCCGTGGTCAGTTTGGCAATCTGCTGTTGGCAGTGATTATGTTGCAGGTGCTGCAGACTGGATTCACCATTCTCAATTTCTCCCCGTTCGTCAAGAACCTTGCTTGGGGTTCTGCTCTGGTGATTGTCATGGTGCTGAGCCGGGCGTTTGAACTGCGAGCAAACCGGACAGGGCGCACAGTGAAAGCCGCGGCAGATACTGCTTCCGCTTCGGTCAAAACCAAGGAGGTCAACAATGAGTGAATTATCTAAAGGTGTAGTCGACGTAGCGCAGACGGAAGGTATTCTGACTGAGCTGAGGCAGACTTTCGATCATCTGGACTATCGGGCGGTGAATGCAGTCCTTCCCGTTCTGCAGTCCGCGCGTCGCATTGTTTGTGCTGGTGTTGGGCGTGAAGGGCTTACTTGCCGGGCGTTTTGCATGCGTCTCATGCATCTCGGTTACGATAGCCACTGGGTATGGGATGATACTGCTCCGGCGCTGAGTGAGGGAGATGTATTTTTCTTCACCTGCGGATCAGGCAGATTGCACATCTGTTGACCATTGCACAATTGGCTAAAGATACTGGTGCAACGGTGGTATGCGTTACTGGCGTGCCGAATAGCGATGCTGCGCGTTTAGCCGATCATGTGGTGTTCATTCCTGCATCTGTGTATAAGGCTCTGGCGATTTGGTGCCGACTGTGCAACCCATGGGCACATTATGGGAAACAGCGTCGTGGATTCTGCTTGATGCCATCGTGTACGGACTGCATGAGCGCGATAATATTGGGTACGCGGAAATGGCGGCCCGACACCGCAACTATGAGTAGCGGTCTTTGACGAGGGCGTTAGTGCGCCCGTCTGACATGCAATGTCTGCCTGCAGAACTTGGTGCGGTGGTTTCCTTGTTTTGCGGGCAGGCAATGCTTTATGTCGTTCCCTGCAGACGATGCTGAGTAATGAACTCAGGGTTTTATGAAATTCTATGCAACCGTTGGGTTGCCGAGTATTGTATGAGGGCTTTCATCTTTGGCTGGCAGGTTGTTATGTGCATTTTTGGTTTTGTTGGTTGTTTTCTTGCTTTCGGGTAACATGGGTTTTCGGGAAAATGAACATGACCTGTGAAAGGTTGCTTGCTATGGCCGGTGCACCGAACAATTCCGAAACCACCCAGTATCCCGATCTCGTTATCGTTGGCGCGGGCCTGTTTGGCCTGACGGTGGCGCAGCAGGCGGTGGAGCACACGGTGCCCGCGTGCACATTATTGATATTCGCGACCACATCGGCGGCAACGCATACTCGTATATCGATGAGGAGACGGGTGCGGAGATCCACAAGTACGGCGCTCATCTGTTCCACACCTCCAACAAGCGCGTGTGGGATTACGTGAACCGCTTCACGAGCTTCACCAACTACGTGCACCGCGTGTACGCCACGCACGACGGCGAGGTCTACCCGCTGCCCATCAACCTGGGCACCATCAACCAGTTCTTCCACGCGCACTACACGCCGGCCGAGGCGCAGAAGCTCATCGCCGATCAGGCGGGCGAGCTGGCCGGCACCGACCCGCAGAACCTCAACGACAAGGGCATCCAGCTGATCGGCCGCCCGCTGTACGAGGCGTTCATCAAGAACTACACCGGCAAGCAGTGGCAGACCGACCCCTCCGAGCTGCCGGCCGCCATCATCAAACGCTTGCCCGTGCGCTTCAACTACGACAATCGCTACTTCAAGGACACGTGGGAGGGCCTGCCCGCGGACGGCTACACCAAGTGGATGGAGCGCATGATCGACGACCCGCGCATCACCGTGGAGCTGGGCGTGGACTTCTTTGACGAGTCCCAGCCGTACAACAAGACCGCGCTCAAGGCCGCGGGCGTGCCGGTGGTGTACACGGGTCCGGTGGACCGCTATTTCGACTACGAGCTGGGCGACCTCAAGTGGCGCACGGTGGACTTCAAGGAGGTCCGCTACGACGAGGGCGACCACTTCGGATGCCCGGTGATGAACTTCTCAGACGCGGACGTGCCCTACACCCGAGCCATCGAGTTCAAGAACTTCAACCCGGAGCGCCACGACTCCCAGAACCCGGACAAGACCGTGGTGTGGGAGGAATACAGCCGCTTCGCCGAGCGCGGCGACGAGCCGTACTACCCGGTTAACACCGACGCGGACAAGGCGCTGTACGCCCAGTACGAGGCCAAGGCCAAGGCCGAGCCGAACACCGTGTTCGGCGGCCGCCTCGGCACTTACAAGTACTACGACATGCACAACGTGATCGACACCGCCCTCACCGCTTACGAGGAGCGGGTCGCGCCGCTGCTGGCCAAGTAACAGCCGATTGCGCGATTACGCAACGAATCCAACCCCAAGTCCGAAGCCGTCATGATTATGCCAACGATAATCATGACGGCTTCGGACTTGTTGATTCTTTGGGGTGACTACAAACCGCTGACGGCGATGTGCGCTTTGAGGTAGTCGTCTATGGCGAATACGCCTGAGGTGTCTCCGGCACGAATCTGGGCGGAGATGGAGTCATATTCAACGGTGCCTCCGGTTTGCAGATCGGTAACGTCTTCAGCATCGTCCGCCGAAATGGAGGCCGGGTCGGAGGCGGCGACAAATGCCCATCGTGTGGCCCACATCTGCACGGGGGTGTTGCCAGCCTGATATTTCTGGATGAGGCTGGTACCTATGTCTCCGGCGTTGCTGGAATCCGAGACTTGGAACGTGCATAGCGCATATTTCGGGTGTTCTCGGTCGGTGACGGTGATGGTGCTGCCGTCCACCGAGGTGGTGATTTTGTTGTGCCACGAGTAGGGCAAGGTGACGCGATACGAATCAGATTCCACGGTGAGCGACTTTTTGACTGCGTCGCTGTACTGCCAGACGATATCAATGACGTTGCCGCTGCGCTTCTGATAACGGTCATAATCTCCCAGCGATGTCACAGTCCACGAGTCGCTGAGATCTGCGGTGTCCGCAATATCCAGTTCATCGGCCATGCAGGAGCGCTGTGACGAGCCATCCATACCGCCCTCGGTGGCGTGCATCCACACTTTGCTGTGATCTGTAGACCTCTTCCAGGAGAATGCCTCGGGATCGGGCGCATTGTGCGGTGCGCAATCCAGCCATGCTTCGTCAAGCTCCCCGTCCAGATCACTGGGGCCGGAGTAGGCGTCTGTCCAGTCGCCCTGGGTTGGGTCATCAACAACAGTCTTCTGCTGATTGGAATCCGTGTTGCTGTTGCTCTTGGGAGTCTGCGAGGATTGCGGCTTTTTTGGTTCAGTGGTCGGCACAGATTGGGGCGTCCCGCAAGAAGCGAGTAGCGCAATCAGCGGTACGAGAAGAACCACGGCAAAACGACGATGTCTCATATCACAAGTCTAACTGTGTAGGAGTTCGATTGCTAGGTGCTGTAGAAAGGGGATGTCGTATTCCCGCACGTCTTTCGTTACGATTGTCACTGGGGATAGAATGAAAGTCATGCCTCATCGCGAGGCGTGCGCAAGCTGAAGGAGCAGAGGCTATGACTGATTCCAACACCAATCCTTATGCCGGTTCGGGGCAGTCGCCGTGGCAGCCCGAGCAGGCTCCGGCGCCTTCATCTGAATCCGATTCGGGTGCTGCAAATCCATCCGGCGAGGCTGGATCCCAGCAGCCCAATAATACTTATCCTGGTGGCGGTTCCGTGCCTCCGCAGACACCGTACAATCCGTACGCTCAAGGCGGAACGCCGTATGGGCAGCAGTACAATCCGAACTACAGCCAGCCCTATGCCCAGCAGTATGGCTACATGCCCCCAGCGGCCAATCAGCAGTGCAACGGGTTTGCCATTGCGGGCTTTGTCTGCTCGTTCTTTACCTCAATCATCGGTTTGATTTTCAGCATCATCGGCTTGAACCAGATCAAACGGCAGGGCGGCAAAGGCAAAGGCTTGGCCATTGCGGGCATCATCATCAGCGTGGCAAAGCTGGGCATCTATCTGCTGCTGATTGTGATGATTATCGTCGGTCTCTTTTCGGGTATGGTCGATGCCGTGACGAATGATTTGCGGTCGGATTATTCATACAGCAGATACGACGACATGGACGATCAGTATGATTCGTACTATTATGACGGCCAGTACGACTACGACGATTCTGGCGATATCGATATCGATGATTTGGATCGTGCGCTTGAGCAGCTGAATGGCGTGTCGGAATGGTCCTCTGCTTTTACCGTCTACTCTCCAGCGGTTTCCATCAGTGAATGAATAGGTGATGAGATTCCTGCGGCGTGGCATTGACCGGCCGTGGGAGGAATAGTCGTTGCCGGGCGCGGGCTGGGCGTAGTCTTGGAGTCATGAGACTCGCACGTTTTTCTTTGAATGATTCGCCGCGCTACGCCTTCGTGCAGAGGGACGAAACGGACGGCAAGGACTACCTCATCGAGCTGGACGGTCATCCGCTGGCCGGCGGCCAAGTCACTCCTACCGGTAATCGTTACCCGGTTGATGGCGATGGCATCCGCCTGCTTTCTCCAGTGATTCCTTCCAAGGTCTACGGTCTGGCCAAGAACTATGAGGCGCACGCCCAGTTCATGCACGAGACCGGCCATTCGGAAATCGCCCATGCGCCTGAGAACATGGTGATTTTCACCAAGCCGTCCACCTCGGTGATTGGCCCCGATGATCCGATCGTGTACCCGGCCTGCTCCAAGGACATGAACTTCGAGCCTGAAGTGGCCGTGGTGATGGGTCGTATTGCCAAGAACGTATCCGTTGAGAACGCAATGGATTACGTGCTCGGCTTCACCTGCGTGAACGACGTGACGCTGCGCGACCTGCAGGGCATCGATCCCACATGGACGCGAGCCAAGGGATTCGATACCTCCTGCCCGCTCGGCCCGTGGATTGTGATGCGTGATGACCTGAATTGGAAGGACGCCGAGATTTCGTTCACGCTGAACGGCGAGGACGTGCCGATGGCATCCGGTACTACCGCAAACCTGATTCACGGCATCCCTGAGCAGATCGCCGCAATCTCCAGCTTCTCCACACTGCTGCCCGGCGACGTAATCATGACCGGTACGCCGAATGCTTCCGGTCATCTTGATCCCGGTGACGAGACTATCGTGCACGTCGAGGTATTGGCGATCTGCGCAACGTGATTGTGCGGGCGTAGGTGCGTTCTTGGCCCCCCTCTCCGAGGGGAGCCAA
>ENA-OQJX01000476-OQJX01000476.1-human-gut-metagenome-genome-assembly--contig:-NODE-476-length-20911-cov-2.676867_pt1 | contig 20911 bp, 29 predicted proteins | sample MGYA00242615_ERZ504782 | MGnify/ENA primary metagenome ERZ504782 (study PRJEB26092, sample SAMD00036354) | human gut metagenome | host: Homo sapiens | study: EMG produced TPA metagenomics assembly of... | reverse complement strand
CCCTCATCTGAGAGAATGCGGAATCAATATTGAATGTTATCCAATAAGAAAGGAGTTGTTCGAATGAAAACAGATTCACATCTACCCAATTTGCAGATTTGATGTCTGAATATGTCAATTTCATCTCTGGTATCGGAAAATGTGACTATATAACCCGCATATACCTGAACTCTTTCGCCAAGTACTGTATGAATCATGGCGGAGTGCTGTCGGATGATATTATCTCCGGATGGGCATCAAGGACAGATAAGGAAAGCTATTATACAAACCGTAACCGATGCATTATTTTGAGGCGCTTCATCCGTTATATCCGGTCGAAATATGGGGCACCGTTCAAATTGCCATCATATCCTCCGGACATAAAATACACACCTAAGCCAAAGCGTATTCTTGTTTCAGAACAGCCATACTCTTATTCCGCAATATCCCATATAGTCAAGAAATATGAACTTTACAAAAGAGCCTCTGGAAAATTCAGTAGGCGGACAATGGACAAGATTCGCCGTTTCAATGACTTCTGCGCCCATAATTATCCGTCAGCTGAAGCTCTTACAGAAGAAATTGTCCTTGATTATTGCAAGAAGAAAAAAACGGAATCCGCAAAGTCATGCAATAACAGAATTGTAGGTGTCAGAGGATTTCTGAAATATGCGAATAGCCGTGGTTTCGTAAATATTCCTCTTCCATCCACCATTCCAAGAGTCAATGTCACATCATTCGAACCACATCCGTTTACTCCAGAAGAGCTTGCAAGATTCTTTAATGAAGCGGACAATCTCGAACCTCCAATAAATTGCCGTGACATGAGGGCTGCGCTTATGAAAGTGGAAGTTCCGGTCTTTTTCCGACTTTTGTACAGTACAGGGATGCGTACAACAGAAGCCCGTCTGCTCAGAGTAGAAGACGTGGACTTGCAATCCGGTGTTATAAATATAAGATACACAAAGAGCATAGATGAACATCGGGTTGCCTTGCACGAATCCATGTGGTCGCTATTGCAGATGTATAATGTCAAAATGGAAAATCTCATGCCCGGAAGAAAGATATTCTTTCCTAACGAGTACGACAAACCATATTCCGGAGAATGGGTAACGGCAAGTTTTAAGAAAGTATGGAAAGAAAGTCAGTACGGCACACGCAAGAGCATATGATTTTCGCAGTCACTATGCGGTCGTGAACATAAACGGTTGGGATCACTGCGGCATTGAATGGATGGACAAAACTCTTATATCTCAGCCGTTCCATGGGACACCGTTACATTCAAAACACATTATATTATTACAGGCTTGTACCGCTGTTTGCACACCAGTTGGAAAATCTGACAGGAGGTGGGTATGAAGAACTTTTACCTGATTTAAACGACTATTTTGAATATGAAGACTAAAGCAGAACATTCAATTATCGCCGATGCCATCCATGAGTGGCATACGGTTTATCTTCCGTGTATAAGGAATCTGAGCCATAGCGCTTTAAAATCATACGGAGAGGGAATGGGAATCTATATAGATTTCCTTGAATCCTCGAAGGGAGTCACCTCAAATACCATTTGTGGGGAATGCTTCCGTAAGGACTGGATTGAAGAATGGATTGCGTGGCTGAAAGAAGTAAGAAAATGCAGCCCGCAAACATGCAATCATCGTCTCTCCATATTGAAAAATTTCCTCCGTTTCCTTGCGCACAAGAAAATCCAATTCATAAAATATGATTGTGATGCCGCTGAAATAAAAAGAATGCAGCAACCTAAAAAACAAGTGGAAGTAATCACAAAAGATACAATCAAACGGATTTTTGCAAGCATCAATACACGGACATTGATAGGTAAGAGGGATTTTGCCTTGTTCAATCTTTTATATAGTACCGGAACAAGAATAGATGAAATATTATCATTAAGGCTGTCGGCACTGCACCTGGATGAAACGAAAAGTTACATTCTTGTTTTGGGTAAAGGGAATAAACAACGTACCATTTATTTGTTGAACAGCATGGTAAAAATACTGAAACATTATGTGAAGTTGTTCCATCCGGCCAATCCGTTACCTTCTGATTTTGTATTTTTCCCCATATATGGCCATGCAAACAAAAAAATCACTTCAGAAGCGATTAGCAAGCGGTTGAAAATGTATGTTAGAATTGCGTCTCAGGGGCTACTTGAAATTCCTGCGGATTTTCATTGCCATAGTTTTCGGCATGCACGGGCTACCCATTGGTTGGAAGACGGTGTAAACTTGGCGCAGATACAAAAACTATTGGGGCATGAGAGCATCGAAACGACAATGAAATACGTAGGAGTTTCATCAGAACAAATGGTACAAGCTTTATGCTCTATGGAAGACAATCTGACTTTAGGCGTTGAAAAGAAATATAAGAAAATCAGAAATAAAGATTCATTAGCAACAGTTCTTGGATTGAGATAATACTTAGTAATAAATGAGTGACTGTTCTTGAATAATGGAACAATCACTCTTTATTATCTGCTACTAAAATATAACAATTTACTGATATTCAATACAATAAAAAGTCAAGTTGGGATAATATTTTGGTTTGGATAACTGTTCTTATCCGAATTTCGGATAAGAGCAACGAATCCTTTCCCAGATGTCGGAACAATGCACACATTTCCTTCAGGTCTTTTCTCAGAATACTGTCTCCCTCACTTTCAGTCAGTCTGGCAGGAAACTTTTCCCCTTTTCTGATACGGTGACCGTATGCAACATACGGATAATGTTCCGGACCATGCCATCCTTCGTATTTCTTGATACACCTGACAGCCGTTTCCCAACGTGAGTCTTCCAAATTCCCCTGTGCACGCAGGGAAGTTACCGTCATGGCCAGTACCACCAATGGCAGTGCTGATCTTAGAAGTCTAACGGTTATTATAGGGCACCTCCTTCCTGAACTGACAAAGAATCTTCCACGGCATCCGTCTCTTCATCACCTGCATTGTTGAAGTCAAATTCCATTTCCGTCATGTTTCCCCAGTTGTCCTCGACAACGACAATGAAGTTCTGCGCCTCGTCACATAGTGAAGTATAATACAGCCTGAACTTCCGGTTCTCCAGCAGATAACGGTCATTCGGCTTGAATTCAAGACCGTTGTCCAGTTTCAGGGAACCTTCCCCGTCATACTGGAAATAACGGATCGTATAGACCGTACCGTCAAAATCGCCCTCACTTTTGAGCTCGCATCGTATTTCCGCCGTCTCATTCCTGTTCAGTTCCTTGGGAACTGGCATTGTTTCCACGGTAAACGGATAACTCTGCTGGATTTCCAGCTCGGATTCGCACGAGGTCAGTACAAGACTGACCAGACCTATGCAGAACATGGCAATCTTGCCTGCCAACCCAAATCCTTTTCTTATATTCTTTCCTGTCTTCATTTGTTTTCCTTTGTTTTTGTCATATATTCATTCAAGTCCTTAAATCCATCATACAAACCAGAACAGTCCGTAACCTTGTTCCCGAAATGTATGTTCAAAGTCTCCAATGCGGTAATCCCGGCCCGGTCACGGTCAAAAAAGCACCGGATTTTGCCATAGCCCTCCAGAACGGCATACGACCGTTCCAGATTGGATACAGAGTTCAGCACCAGGCAGTCCTCGTCCGCCACAGTCCGCAATACCAATGCCGAAAGGAAATCCACAAATCATTCAAACACACAGCACGTATCCTGTTTCTTTCCGGACAGGGACACACAGGAAATGTCCTTGGGAGAGATGCATCCCTTGAACATCGGGTTACGGAGTTCATAACCGCCGCTCCGGTTCATGAAGCCTATGGCAAAATACCGTTTGCCCCGTATTCCATAAGCCACTTCCTTGCAGAATCTCCCGGCTATGGCCGGATCAATTCCTCTCTCTTTCAGGTAGCTATTCAATGCCTCATGACTCAGTTCCGTCACTTTCACGTCCTCGAATCCGGAAACGCGGGGTATCTTCTTACGTTCCTGTAAAGGCCGGAGGGGAAGGATGCCGGATTTCCCTGAAAGGAACTCCAGCTGTTCCATGAAACCGGTACTTCCGGTCAGTTCTCCGGCAAGATGGAAGATGTCACCTCCCTTTCCGAGGCCAAAATCAAACCAGACATTCCGCTGCGTATCCACCTTGAAGGATGCGGTTCTCTCATTTCTGAAAGGCGATCTGAACCAGACATCATTTCCTTTACGGGATACAGGCATATGCCCCAGATTTTCAAGAAAACCGACAAGGGAAATCTGTCTAATCTGTTCCAGTTCCATAACCCACTAATTTATCATAAAACGGATGCCGATTCCATACTGGGGATGGCAATGTCCGAGACTTCCGCCCCACAGGAAACGCTCACGCAAGGAAGCCGTCAATGCCACACGGTCGGCAAGGTACAGTTCCATCTCCAGCGTCAGGGCACAGCCGTACACAAAGGCATCGCCGTTTTTCAGGGTGGCTCCGTCATAGAGTTTTTTATCGGACCAGTTTATCGTCTCATATCCGGCCAGTGCCGATCCTCCTAGATTGAGGAAGAACACTTTTCCCGCATCGGAAAGGAAATTCAGGTAATAACCGCCTTCTGCCGTAAACTGCGCAAAAGGGATGGTCACATGACGGTAACCGTGTTTCATATGCAGGTATTCCGCTCCATATACCCATTTGTTCCCGCCTTTGGCATAGCTTAAAAATATCATTCCCATATAGTATCCGTTATCGGAAGCCATACCTCCACGCATTTCCACACCCTGCATCCTTGGCAGAATCCGCTGGGCGTCTGCCTGTCCCACGGAAAGGACAAGCAGCAATGCCAGCATATACAATACTTTCGTTCTCATCGTACCTTCAGTTCATTGATGGTTTCCGCATGCACCAAGTCTTCGTTGACCACCTCAAAACTCTGGTGACGGCCGCCCTGTTTCTCATACATCTCCACAACCAGTTTCTTGTCGTCCGGTATCGTAAACTTGGGAAGGGCGAATACCGTGCATTCCGAATCCCTGCCGTTTACACGTGTCACATAATTATAGGCACGCAGCGGATAAATCACCTGCTCCTGCATGGCCGTACGCTTCATCACCTTTTTGTCCACCACCTTGAACGTAATGAAATCCACGTCAAAGGGCACATTCGAGGAGTTCTTTACCTGGGTATGGAAATAAAGCAGGTCATTATGGGTGTACAGTCCTTTGAGCAGATACTGGATACCGAAACGCTTGCAGCCGATATGACGGATACGGCGCTTGTCATTCTCATACACGGATTTCATGATAAGACGTACCAGACGGGGTGACTCGTTATCCAGCTCGGTCAGATAGATTTCCATGGCATTGTTGGGACGGTTCACCGATTCTCCGTCATGGATGAAATCACACATCTCCACATTCAGCAGCAGCGGCTCATCGGCATACTTCACGTTGAAGGTATAGAAGTTCCCGTCTTCGGTTATTACAGACATATTGGTCTCCTCCCTGAAATTGCGTGTCGTGGCCTTTACTCGGATTACATTCTCGGCACCGTCGGCCTTGCCGGCTATCAGGTTTGTAGAACCGAGATCCACATACTTGACCGGAGCCGGGAAAATGACATGGACGGTCTTGTCATACGTTATTTCCAGTCCGTGCGGCGGAATCATCTGGCTGAAACCGATCTTGCGGGTCAGCCCCTCATAATAATCACCGCTACTCTGCTGCGCCCAGGCAGCCGATACGCCCAGCAAAAGGGCAAACATCATCAGAATCTTCTTCATGTGCTTTTGTTTAATGGTTGTCTTTTCTTTCATAGTTTACTGTATTTCATTTCTCCGGTGAATGAAGCAGTATCCGGTGTCCGGCCTTCAAAGTAATCTTTACCGTACGCATCCGTTTGGATATGTACTGGGAAACGCCCTGTATCACACCTTTTCCCAAATCTGAGGCAATCTGCGCCCCGGCATCGGTGGAAATGTTGATGCTGCTGTTCATCGAGGTTCCCATGTTGGCGGCAATCTCTCTGGCAGCGTCATATTCCAGTGAGCCCGGCACCAGGATTCCCTGCTGTCCGTCCAGATCATAGACTTCCAGCTCCACCGGCAGGATAGTTCCCTTGTATTCCACGGCATTGACCATGATTTCCAGCCGTTCACCCTGTATACGTGTGCCACCTACCAGTACAGTCCCTTTCGGTATGAAACGTCCGGCAACGGACATGGGCTCGGTAAGCCGCAGGCGCAAGGCCTGTCCGTCGGATACGGTCTGTGTTCCGTGTACACAGGCAGCAATGGTATTGCCTTCCGTTACGGTCTTCCGGTCAACAGCCGTATTGAAACCGGCATTGCGTTCTCCCGAAAAGGCGGATATGAACTCTTCGTCGCTCATGGGTCTGGAAAGCGAGGATACCACCTCATTGTGGACCTGTTTCACCGGCATGGCTTTTTTGTCCTCCACTTTTCTGACGGGAGAAGGAGTCTCCACTGCCTGACGGTTATTGTATTTGGCGGCCAGTTCGTAGGATTTTTCCATCAGGGCCATCTTTTCCTCCATGCCTGACAGTGGCTCCTGTTTCTGCTGCTGTTGCTGCATACGCTCCAGTTCCTCAATCCTTTCCAGAAGCCTTTCCTTTTCCGGATCGGTCCGCGGTTCATAGATGCTTCCCAGCGTACGGTTCATCTCACGGTAGGCTCCGGCTGAGGAACTGACCGGTCCGGCATTGCCTTTTTCTGTTTCCGTTTCCGTGTTTGTTTTCCTCTCCGGTGGAATATTATCGGGAAGACGGACACTGTCTTTCCGTTCCTCTTTGGCAAACATGGACTCCGCAGCTTCAAAGAATGTCTTCCTTTTCCTGCTTTCCTGTTCCATCAGAGCCTTTTCATAGGCATCCTTCTTGTTCCCTTCCAGGCGGCTGTCCTCGGGAGAAGGGATTTCCGTATTGAATCCCTGTCCTTTATCCTGCCGCCCCCGTTCCTGCCCGGAAGGTGAGAATATCAGATAGAAACTTCCCAGACACAGCAGGAACATCAGCGGATACACCACAAATCCGGCGCGTTTGCGTTTCTGTTCCTCACTCAGCGGCTTCCTGTCCTTTGAGGACCGGAGCCTGAACGGTTTCATCAGCCGTTCCATTACTTTCTTGACTTTTTCTTTCTCCATTTCTTACAATAGATTGAATGAACTCCATACGGAGTGAATCCTTTTCCATAAATTCCATTCCGGACTCCCGGTTCTTACTGCCTATAAACGGTCTGCATGCCGTATAGACACATGCGGCGGCAAACGGGACAAACAGTATCCAGAGAACGGCCTTGCGCTGTTTCACGGTAAGTCTGTGGCAGAACCTCCTGAGTTGAAGGTCCGCCTGTCTCGTCAGGTTCCTTTTCATCGCTCTACACTCCTTATGTCCTTGTTTTCCAGTATGATCAGATGTTCGATGATAAAGCCGTTGGGATTGTCATCGGAACGGGAGGTATTCTGAAGCTGGCAGTCAGTCACCAGCGAACGTTCCGTCACGTTACTCTCACGGATAATCATCTGGCGGGCATACGTCCTGGCCCTGTAGGGGTAGCCGGAAAAGTCGCAGACCACGCTGTCCACCCGTACCACCTGGTTGATGTTGCCGGAAATGAGACGGTTGTAATATCCTTTCTCGGCAAAATCCACATAGTAATGATAGGCACTTTTGTCCGCCAGCTGCAAGGCACGGTTGATATTGTGCTCTATGGCATCCTTCTGCGGCGACAGCCCGAAAAATAGCTCATGGAACCTTCTTACATGCTCCCTGGCTTCAGCCGGACGGTTCTGTGAAAGATCCTGTGAAAGGGCAAGCATCAGTGACTTGCCACCATCGAGTACATAAATTTTCTCACGCTGTTTCTCCGCAAAGCGGTATGAGTTCCACAGGGCAAAGACGGTAACGAGCGTACAGCATCCGACAAAGACCGCAAGCATCAGACGTATCCGTCTGAAACTGCTTTCAATATTGGTCAGTGATTTGAATTCCATCTGTTTTCATGATTTTTATGTTCCTGTTCTGTTTATTTTCCACGCAGACGCCCTCCGATATTTCCCAGTCCGGAACCTGCGGCACCGGCTGCAAATCCTCCGGCCTTGGTCGCGGTACGGTTGATGTTGCGGTTATAGTTTACGCCACCGCCTGCCTGCACAATCCATCCGGCCACGGTCGGCACGGTAAAATATCCGATGATACCTATCAGCATGAAGATCACATATACCGAATTGGAGTTGTCCAGCGAATAGTTCGGATTGTTCTGGAGCTCCAGGATGTCGTTCTGCAGCATAAGTACCTGAACCTTGGCCAGCATACAGCTGAAAAGGTCACTCACGGGAAGCCACAAATAGACGGAAATGTAACGTGTGAACCACTGGCTGAGCGTGGACTGGAAACCGTCCCACACACTGAAGGCAAAGGCAATGGGACCAAGGATGGACAATACCACCAGAAAAAAGGTCCTTACCGTATCTATCAGCAAGGATGCGGCGGCAAAAAGCAGTTCCAGCAGACTGCGGAAGGCGTCACGGATATTCTTTTCCAGATTGTACATGCCCACTTCCATATACATGCCCATACGGGTTGCCATGGCATCGGGCGACCATCCGAGCTCGTCCAGCTGACGGTCAAACTCCTCATCGCTGACCAGATAGGCCGTTTCCGGATTACGGAGCATGGCTTCACGTTCCAGCCTGTCCTTCTGTTCACGGTACTGCTGCATGTCCATCGTCTGCCCCTCAAGCATCTTGTGGGTTCCCTGCACAATCGGACTCAGCACCGTATTCATCGTTCCGAGTACCAGAGTCGGGAAAAGCATGATGCAGATGCCTATCGCAAACGGGCGCAGAAGCGGATACACGTCTATCGGTTCGGCACGGGCAAGCGACTGCCAGACACGGACGGCCACATAGAACAGGGCACCGAGTCCGGCAAGTCCCTTGGCCACCTCCAGCATATCCCCGCAAAGGGGCATCATTTCATTGTAAAGGCTCTCCAGAATGGTATGGAGATTCGAGAAATCCACAGATAACAATACCATAGGCTACCAGTATTTGGAGGTGTCATTGCCATAGAGTTTCAGGACACGGTCAAGGTCATTCTTCTTGCGGGCACGCAGGAAACTCACGGCTATATTCCTGTTCGTATAGTAATTCACGAGATTGCGGTAACGGCGCATACTGGCATAACAGTCATCCACCACGTCCATACGGTCCTTGTCGGTCATGGAAAGGGTGCTGACGTTGATTACCTGCCTGAGGTCCTGCAACACCCCGTTGCTCTCTTCCAGAAGTTTGGTATAACCGAAAGCGATGGCATCCAGCTCTTCGGGAGAAAAGTTCTCGTCACCCAGCATCTTCTGGAAATTGGTCACGTAGATTTCCGACACATCACCGACCATCAGGATAATCTCACTGACCTTACGGGCATCCTTCACCAGATTGTTGACGGACTTCAGGGCATCATAGTATTTCTTGTACTGCTGGTATATCTTCACCGTCTCCGCAAAATTCTGGGCGGTACTTGTCGCAGTTGAAGAGGTATGCACGATATTGTCCGACATGTTGATGATACTCTGGGCAAGGTTTCCCGGATCGGTCACCACCCACTGTGCCCGTATCTGTCCGGCAAGAAAAAAGGTTCCTGCACAAAGCAGCAGCAGTCTTTTTCTCATGGACGTACCTCCTTCCTTACATAGTCACCGTTCGGAGAAAAGGTCAATACGTCAGCCGCCTCATTGTAGGCGATGTCTATGCGGTAGCCGGTATTGATGAACAGGTTACCGTTTTCTTCCACCAGCAGATAGGTTTCCGGCTTCAGCTTCCGTGTCTTTCCGCTGCGGGCGAAGACCGTCACCTTGTAGCGTCCCCTTCCTTATATATAAGGACATCGGGCTTGCCTTCACACTGCTCCATGAACCGCACAGGCGGTCACAGTCCTTGAACCTGCTTTCACTACAGCTCTGTAGCAGCAATGATGCCGCCCCGATCAGGCAGGCGGCCAGTCTGTACAACTGTCTGTTTTTCATGTATTGTCTTTTTAATGATGTTGTTCTTGTTTTACTGAATCTCTCAAAGTCCCATCTTGCGTCTCTTTGGCTTCGGACTGACCGGGATGCGGACTTTTCCGGTCGGTCTGTCCTTACAGGCTGGCTGCCGACATTCCTTGCGGATAATGGTATCGTCCTTTTTGTTTGGGGACTTCAGGCCAACCATGGTTTCAAACCTGGCATAAAGTTCTTTATATGCCTTTTCTGCCTGTTGCCGCCTGATTTCATCCGGAGAATTCCGGTCAATGCCGTATTTCATGAGAAAACCGGAATTAATAAAAGGGCTGTCAATATTCTTCGGGTTGGCTATGAAACCTCCCAGCTTTTCCAGTTCCCCGTACAGCTTGTCGAGATACTGTACGGGAGGAGGGGAACAAAGCCGCTCGAAGACCTTCTCCACAGCATGTGTCAGTCTTACATCGACCTCCACGGCATCAGGTATCTCGCCTCTGAGCCTTCTTTCCCTGTAATCTTCCGGTTCCATACTTTCAAGCCGGTGATACAGCTCATAGTCTTCTGAAAATCCGTAATATTCACGGATATCCTTCGGTATGTCCCATCCGTTCATCAGGGACCGGTAGAGACATTCAATTATCTCCTTACGCTTCCTTTCATCCGATTCAAAACTGTCATTCATAACCGTTATGCTTTACCGTTTGACATTTTCCTTTCCCTTCTCATTTCCGCAATGCGTTTCACGGCCAGTTCCAGATTTCCGCCCAGTTCCTTGGTCAGCTTCTGCAATTCCAGCTTTTCCGACTCTTCCGTGGTATATACGGCATATTCCTCATCGCTGACTTCCGTGGCATACACGGCCGAGTGGGTACCGCCAAGACCGATCCAGACCTCACGGTAGAAACGTCCGGGATGGTTGGCCTGGTTAATGGACAGGATCTGTCCGCGTTCCTTGTCGGTCAGTCCGAGAAGCCGCTGGATATGGTCGAACTTGTTCATGTATTTCCGCTGGTCAAGAAGAATCTTGCAGTCACTGTTGTTGATGATAGCTTCCTTCACGACAGGGGAACTGATAATGTCATCCACTTCCTGGGTGACCACGACAGCCTCCCCGAAATATTTTCTGACGGTCTTAAAGAGATACTTTATGTACTCACTCATATTGGCGGACATCAGGGCTTTCCAGCATTCCTCAATGAGTATCATTTTGCGGATGCCTTTCAAACGGCGCATCTTGGCATGAAGGTTTCCATGATTATCAGCGTGACCACGGGCAGAAGCACCTTGTTTCCGCTGATATTGTCCAGTTCAAATACGATAAAGCGCTTGTTGGTAAGATCCAGTTCCTTGTCCGAATTAAGCAGGAAATCATAATCACCGCCACGGTAGAACGGTTCCAGCACGTTCAGGAAACCGTCAATGTCAAAATCCTTCTCACGGACTTTCTTCTCCTCAATCATCCGGCGGTAGTCATCACGCACAAACTCGTAGAATCCGTTGAAATCGGGTCTGACATCCCTGTTTTCCGTCATCCTGCGGATGTATGCGTTCACCGCTCCCGAAAGGGCCACTTCTTCCGAACGCCTTGGGGCTTCATCCTCACGTTTCCAGAGTGTGAGTATCAGTGTCTTGATGCTTTCACGCTTTTCAACGTCAAATTCCCCGGAATCCGTATAGAACGGATTGAAGGCGATGGGATTGTCCTCCTCATAGGTGATATAGATACCGTCCTCGCCATGTGTCCGGTCATGAATCAGGCTGCAAAGTCCTGATAGCTGTTTCCGGTATCCACCAGCAGGATATGGGTACCCTGTTCATAATACTGGCGGACAAGGTGGTTCGTAAAGAAGGATTTACCGCTGCCGGAGGGACCGAGTATGAACTTGTTGCGGTTGGTGATGATTCCCTTGCGCATGGCAGGTCACTGATGTCCAGATGAAGCGGTACGCCGCTCTGCCTGTCCGTCATACGGATACCGAACGGGCTGGGCGAACTGCGGTAATTCGTTTCCGAAGCAAACAGGCAGACAGCCTGTTCCAGAAAGGTATAGAAACTTTCCTCAGCCGGAAAATCGCCCGCATTGCCTGGAATACCAGACCAGTACAGCACCGGGGTATCTATCGTGTTGTAATGGGGTACGCATCCCATCAGGGCAAGCTGGCTGCCGGTATCGTTCTTGATACGCCTTAACTCTTCCTCGTCTTCCGCCCAGGCCAGTACGTTACAGTGGCACCGAACCGGAACAAGCCCTTTCGTATGCGCCTCGTCAAGATACATTTCTGCCCATTCATAGTTCACGGCATTGCTGCGGCTGTATTTCGACAGGGACAGCATGTTGCGTGAAGTCTTTTCCATGCGTTGCAGGATTTCCTGCGCATCATCGATGAACACGTACTGCGAATAGACATGGTTGCATGAAAGCAGAAGCCTACCGGAGCCGCAAACGAAAGACGGCAGTCGCTACGGTCAGTGGACAAGCGCTCATAACGCATGTCCGTGCCCACACTGCCGGGAAGCTCTTCCGTATCGGAAAGCACATGCAGGCAAAGACGTTTGTCACCGATGCGCATACGTTCCGGATCAAGGCAGATGTCCTGTAATACGGGGTGCGTGTCCTCCATACCGAGAGTCAGGTATCTTTCAATCAGCCCGGGACATTCTTCCGTTCCGACCACCTCTTCAGTTCTGAGACGCTTCATCCTGACATGCCCCGAATCGTTCATGATACGCTCGAACTGCTCCACCGCCTCCAGAAATTTCACGACCGAATCCCAGTCCGTGATTTCCTTGGGAAGGATATAGCCGCGGCACAGGTACTGAAATCACTGCGGCGACGGGCACGTTCGCGTGTAGTCTTTGTCAGATACAGGAAGCAGCGGTGTCTGAGATACGGGCGTTCGTTGAAATGACGCTCATAGCTGCGGGACAGGAAACTTTCCGTCCCGTCTCCTTCGCTCCGGTAGTTTTCCTTGACGAACCAGTCCTGCTTGTACACGACAGAATAATTGGGAAGCACCTTCATGGCCTTTACCCAGGTACCGTGAATGGCTTCGTATTCCGTCGCCGTCACCGTGTACAGTTCAGGCAGCTCGACCTCGAAGGCTACCGTAATGTCCGCATCCTTGCTTACGATGCAGTTGTTTTCCACGGCCAGAATCGGGAATCTGTCTTCCAGATCACAGGCCTTCAATACACTTCTCATTTCTTTCTCTTCTTTTTGGTTAATGCTCTGAATATTCTGCGACGGGCTGACAAATAGCGCGGATGGCGTTTTTCGGCCAGCATCTTCATCAGCCCGTGCTCACCGTAGCGGGCATTCATGCGGAAGGTCAGCCATACGGCCAGGGTACCGGATACCGCCCCGAAAGACAGGCATACCAGCTGGCTGACACCGGCCATATACAGGACAACCACCGCAAGAAAGACCGATACAAGCCTCCGGCAAAAAAGAACAGGTACTGTGATTTCAAGCCCTTGAACTCAATCGGACGGCCTGCTCCTTTGTTGATACGGTAATCCATGGCTTACAGGAAGAAGGAACGGAGAATGGTAGCGGCCACAATCAGGAAGATGCAGGCGAAGAACCAGCTCGCCGCAGTCTTGGACGTATCCGGGTCACCGCTGCTGAACTTGCCATACGTCTTTATACCGCCGACCAGACCGAGCACGGCTCCGATGGCATAACACAATTTGGTGGCCGGATCGAAATACGAAGTCATAAGGCTGGTAGCCTCATTGATGCCGGCAAGACCCTGTCCCTGTGCGAAGGCACCTGCCGCTGCCAGCACACACAATACTGAAAATAGGATTCTTCTCTTCATTGTCGAATCATTTTGGGGTTTGACATAAATGTTGAATTCGACTGCAAATATATAAGGCTTAAACCGCTGTGATACAACACCGTCATCAGGTGTCACCAGATGTCATCAGATGTCATTCAGGAAACCTTACAGACATAAAAAAAGCATCCCGAAAAGATTTCCGGGATGCCTGAATATATCGGTGTCAGATATATTTCCGCCACTCGTCAGACGGTTCATTCCCATCCTTTACTTTAAGCGGTCTGGGATTGCCGTCCTCATCAAGATACCTGTCTATCAGTTCCTCTACAATCGCGGAATTCTCCATATTGGAAAGGAACACGTCAATCAGGCTGGTCTGCCTGATGGAGAACAGGACACGAGCTGCCTGCATGGCCTTCTCATGGTCGCTTCATCCTGATGTGTCAGATATTCGCCGAGTACTTCCATGTCCCTGCTGGACAGAACAAGTGATACGGATTCCACTTCGGGAGACTCCGCATCAAGGTCTTCCTGGACTTCCTGCAGGAGTTTCATCTTTTCCAGCTGAAGGTTGCATTCCACATCTTCCTGCTGCACATCCTCCTCCTCACCGATAAAATTCCTTTCAAGTGGCTGGCTCATGAAGGGAGCGGCAGTCTTTCCGGCATTCTCGTCCAGATAGACATAACGGGTACTTCCCATCACTTCTGTATCTGAAACCGCAGATTCCGTTACGACAGTTTCTTTCTTTTCCTTCTTCACGCAAGGTTTCCCATAAAGCAGGGTACAAACAGTTTCGATACGCCTTCTCCAGCCATACACGCTGTACAGCAAATAGCCTATACAGACAATCCGTACACAGAAGTATATCAGTTCTTCCATAAGAATCCTTATAGAGAAAACATTCAAGTTCATTCTTCAGCAATTCTCCGTGACGTTTCAAGTGTTCCTCCACGATATTGCTCACATAGACTGAAACACTCATGCCGGGAGCCATAAACGGAATAAGGCGGCTTGCCTTGTTGTACAAACCGCAACGGATACGAATCTGGCGTCCTTTCCCGACTGGAGCATCGTTCAGATAGACACGGCTATATTCGGGAAAACAGTTCGCTATTCCTATTTTCTCATTCAATTCTCTGACCTGTCTTTTCAGTGAACAAATCTTATTGGATAGTAAATAAACGCAACATAACAGCAGACCGCAAACCAATACGGCAACAGTCAATACAATCCACATCATTTTCAGAATGTTTTTTGGGTTTTTCGGCGAAACAGCTCGCCAAGCTCTTCACTGTAAGTCTCAAGATGGTGTGCCAGCACATTATCCAAAAAAGCGGGCACACTCATGTCATCACTCAGAAGGGGAAGGATACGGGCCAACCTGCAATACATGTCATAGCTGATATAGGTCTGCTTTCTGTGTACGGACTTCTTTCTGTCCAGAAACAGTTCCTTATACATTTCCACCTTCTCTTCCAGTCCGGAGTCAGCGCGAATCGTCTTGCGGGACTTTTCCTGTCCCTGTGTCTTTACTTCCGGCACATTTTTTTCCTTTTCTGTGACAGGAAGAACATTCTCGCCGACATCTGCTCCAGATTTACCACAGGAAATGGATTCACTGGCCATCATGTCCTTCAAGGCATCCTCATCCACCTTGAATATCTCTCTTTTCTTTGCCATAGTTCTTATCCCGGAAATATGATACGTTCCATCTCCTGGGCAAAAGCCTCAAGACGGCTGTCTTTCAGTAGTGATTCGGAAGGAGGAAGAAGGGTGCAGCGGAAATGCTGTCTGGAAGAAGGTGTCATTTCCTTGTTGAAGCGTTCAAGATCAGGAAGTACGGTTTCAAAGACCTTCAAACCCATACGGAGCACTATTGCATTATACATTACATACAGTTCTTTGGAAGTACGGCTGTCCATACGGTTCCAGAATAAACGTATGTCCTTCAGGGGAGCTTCCGGATGCTGTCCGATAAAATCCTGAACGGTCGATACAAAGGAAAGGCTGCTCTGCATGACCATACGGTCCTTTACAATGGGAGTAAAGATAAAATCCATGTTCATGACGGACTCGAATACACCACGGGAGTTCACCGTTCCGGGAAGATCGAAGAATATCAGGTCATAGTCGCCTTCCAGTTTGCCGGGAATCTCTGCGGCTGCCTCCGGCGTGGAAGTGACGATTGGATAGGCCTTACGGGAACCGTCTTCAAACTGACGGCAGAAAAGTCGCTGGTGATACTCGCTTTTCTCAAGGTTCTTCAAATCCCTTCCCCTTAGTTTTTCCAGACTGAACTGTGGATAGTCACAGTCAACGACAGCAACTTTCAGACCTTTTACATAATTAAAATAACTGGCAAGAACCGCTGTTACCGTGGACTTGCCCACACCGCCTTTCTGATTGCTGAAGGCGACAAGAATCGGACGTTTGTTCATACCTTTTGTTTTTGGGGTTAATATTCACTTTTTCTTTCACTAATCTTATAATGGCATTACGCTATTGTGATACTATTGTTGCCATGTTATTATGTCATTATGTTATTGCAATACTATGTTGTTATGTTATTATATCCTTATGTTATTGCAATACTATGTTGCCATGTTATTATGTCATTATGTTATTGCAATACTATGTTGCCATGTTATTATGTCCTTATGTTATTACAATACTATGTTGTTATGTTATTATGTTATTATGTTATTGCAATACTATGTTGTTATGTTATTATGTTATTATGTTATTGCAATATTGCACGCTTAAATCGCGTCAAAAATAAGGTCTTTCAAGCATACAGGTAATATGTAGCCTGCACCATGACATCAGATGTCATCAGACGTCTTTATATGTCATACAATCCACTATTTCACAACTGTTTACACGGTCATAATTTTGCAAAGTCAGAACTAAAAAATGGCTTGGAACATCTTCCGACGGACAGCAGCACTCCGCTCACGTCGCGCAGCAATCCGCCGGAGGTGGATTCTCTGTTCAAACGAACAGAGCAAGTTGTGTTTTTGTACGACAGAAAGTATTCTGCCATACAAAAACCAACTTGCCTCCTAACGGTCGGGAGATTTTCCTCCAAAGTCGGAAAATCTGACGGAGAAAGAAAAATAACCCAAAAGCAGAAAAGCATGGAGAAAAAACAGGCAAGAAGGACAGGCAGAAAACCGAAGACTGATCCGGCGGACTACAAGTACAATTTCCGTCTGAACGCACAGGAGAAAAGCAGATTTGAAAGACTGTTTCTGGAATCCGGAGCAAGGGACAGGACAATCTTTATCAAGAAATCAATCTTTTCAGAACAGCTGAAGGTAATCAAGGTGGACAAGGTTTCCATGGACTATTACATCCGGCTCGGGGAATTTTACAGACAATTCCAGGCAATAGGCAACAATTACAATCAGTCGTAAGGGCCGTACAGAAAAACTTCGGGGAAAAAGGGCGATGTCCTTGCTTTACAAACTTGAAAAGGCTACCCTGGAACTGATACTGCTCAACAAACAGATTATGGCCTTAACTAAAGAATATGAAAAGAAATGGTTGCAAAGATAAGTCACGGAGAAAGTCTTTACGGGGCACTGGCCTATAATCAATGAAAAGGTATTTCAGGGGACGGCGGAAATCCTTTCCGGACACCGGATGATTTCCGACCGCCCGGGACTGCCGAGCGAGGACATGCGTCTAGCTCTCCTTTCATTTGAAAACCATCTGACGGCAAACAGGAGGACGGATAAGCCGGTCCTGCATATCGCCCTCAGCCCGGCACCGGAAGACAGGCTGGACAATGACAGGCTGGCGGAACTGGCAGAGAAATACATGCAGAAAATGGGTTATGGTGACCAGCCGTTCATCGTGTACAGACATGGAGATACCTGCAACACGCACATACATATCGTGAGTGTATGCATTGACGATGAAGGAAGGAAAATCAATGACTCCTATGAACACCGCCGTTCAATGACAGCCTGCCGGGAACTGGAACAGGAATTCGGACTGCGTAACAGTGCGGATGCGGAAAGACGGAATCCGAAAGCGGAACTGAAAAAGGTGGATGCCTCACAGGGGGATATACGCCATCAGATAGGAAACACACTGAAGGCCGTACTGGAAAGCTACCGTTTCCAGACTTTCGGAGAGTATTCCGCACTGCTTTCCACACTGAACATTGAAGCCCGACAACTACTAGGCGATTACATGGGAACACCCTATACGGGTATCATCTATTCGGCTACAGATGATATTGGAAAAGTAGTCAGCCCTCCGATAAAAAGTGCAAGGTTCGGCAAGCGTTTCGGAAATACGGGACTGTCCGAACGTATGTTACGGCATACACAGGACTTCAAGGAAGGCAGATGGGCTCCTGCCATATCCGGCAAGGTCGTATGGGCCATGCGTAACGCAAAATCGGAACAGGAATTCAGGGAACTGCTGAAACAGGAGCACATTGATGTGGTATTCCGAAGGAACGATACCGGACGTATCTACGGTGTCACATTCATAGACCATGAACGGCGCGAGGCGTTCAACGGTTCACGTATGGGAAAGGAGTTTTCCGCCAACGTATTCAACGGCCTTGTCAACTGGTGGGAAGGAATACCCTGGCAGGACAGACAACAGTCCGGTCCGGAGGAACTTTGGAAACGGTACGGCCACCGTATGGAAGAAAACAGTGCGCTTGAACAGGCGGCAGGCATCTTCTCCTTTGAGGCAAATCCGGCAGTCGATTACGAGGAAGAAGCGTTCCGTCGCCGCATGAAACGGAAAAAGAAACCGCAGAAACGCAAATCACGCGGTATCTGATCAATCAAAATGAGTCAACAACAGGGGGAACAACGGATTCCCCACAATCATCTACATCATTATGCAACAGGAAGACGATTTGAGAGCCCTTGCCAAGATTATGGAATTCGGCAGGGCTGTCAGTATTTTTATTCTGGTAGTCCACGTTTATGTATACTGCTATCCCAGTATGAGTGCCTGGCATCTGAATCTGGATGTCATAGACCGGATACTGATGAACTTTGACAGGACAACCGGTATATTCGGCTGTATCCTTTGGACAAAACTGATGGCAGTGCTTCTGCTGGCCATATCCTGTATGGGTACTATCGGAGTCAAGGGTGAGAAGATTACATGGCAGCGTATATGGCGGTACTCACTGCCGGGGCGGTTCTGTTTTTCATGAACTGGTGGCTGCTTGACCTGCCTTTTCCACACGAAGCGATTACTGCCCTGTATGTGGTGACACTTGCAGCCGGTTATCTATGCCTGCTCATGGCGGGACTGTGGATCAGCAGGCTTTACAGGCATAACCTGATGGAGGATGTGTTCAATATGGAAAACGAATCCTTCATGCAGGAGACAAGGCTGATGGAGAATGAATATTCTGTCAATCTGCCCACCAGATTCCAGTATGGCGGCAAGCTCAACGACGGCTGGATCAACGTGGTCAATCCTTTCCGCGCGACCATCGTATTGGGAACACCGGGTTCCGGTAAATCCTACGCAGTGGTGAACAACTACATCAAACAGATGATTTCCAAAGGTTTCAGTGTATATATCTATGGTGCGCCAGTCAAGGCTATATCTTAATCGTCCCTTTGGCAAGGATTAGGCAAGTGTTCTTTGAAAACGACCTATCATCACCGACTTATCTGTCCAACGAAAGGCGGCAGGGAGTGTAGCACGTCGGGACAACTATAAGTCAGTTAGTTACCAAACTGCGACTGAATAGCGATGATAAGACAAGTATGAGGATAAAACCCGAATTGGTTGAATGATAATCTGAGCGGTCTTTGTAGCAGACTGTGACGTAAGGTAACTATGAACTACCGTTGTATGGATAGTTCTGAACCGTCATCACTGCAATACTCTTTTTGCAGTCGTAGAGTAGAAAGAGCAAGAACTTGTTGCAGCGCAACCGTAATATACGGTAAAAGGTGGAAGTCATATCCGACAACTTGTCGTGCCAACAGTTAAGATATAGTAAACTGGGATTACCTAAATCGGAGCCTGCAAAGGGCTATGGGAAACAGTTCCCGAAATTCCGACATGGTAACGGAGTCCCCGTAGTAGTCCGAGCAAGTTAATGGCTTGTACATGGCGAAGGGGGACAGCAGAGATTTTTAATACAATTAATGAATGATGTGAGAGACATTATGAGAAATTCGGCAAAAGTATTAAACAGTTTGAATCGACACAGCAAGGACTTGAATTACAAGTACGAGCGTCTGTACCGTATTCTTTTCAATACGGAGATGTACGCCGTTGCCTACCAGCGGATTGCACCCAAACAAGGCAATATGACGGAGGGAACGGACGGCAAGACCATTGACGGCATGAGCATCAAGCGTATTGAAAACCTGATAGCATCATTGAAAGATGAAAGCTACCAGCCCAAACCGTCAAGGAGAACATATATACCCAAGAAAAACGGGAAAATGCGTCCTCTGGGTATTCCTGCTACGGAAGATAAGTTATTGCAGGAGGTGGTTAAAATGGTATTGGAAGCCATATACGAAGAGAGTTTTGAATACACTTCGCATGGTTTCCGTCCCAAACGGAGCTGCCACACCGCCCTTAAGCAGATTGAAAAATCATTCTGTGGGGTGAAATGGTATATTGAGGGCGATATAAAGGGATTCTTTGACAACATCAATCACGATGTGATGATAGGAATCCTCGAAGAACGCATCAATGATGCCCGTTTCATTCGGCTTATCCGTAAATTCCTGAATGCGGGATATATCGAAGATTGGGAATATTTTCACACATATAACGGGACACCGCAAGGTGGCATCATCAGTCCAGTACTTGCCAATATCTATCTTGATAAATTGGACAAGTACATGGCAGAGTATGCAGCAAAATTTGACAGGAATGCCCGTAAAGAAGTGAACCCACAGTACAGACACTACCAGCGTAAGAAAGAACGAGCTAAAAAGGCGTTGAAATCAGCAGTAAGTCTTGAAGAAAGAAAACTGCTGGTAGAACAGATACGGAAATATGATAATCTTATGTTGCAGACCCCTGCTAAAAATGACATGGACTGCAACTATAAGAGGTTGAAATACGTGAGATATGCGGATGATTTCTGTGTGGCGTTATAGCAGTAAAGAAGATGCAATGACAATCAATCGGATATAAGAATTTATTTCGACAAACTAAGAATTGGA
>ENA-OQJX01000473-OQJX01000473.1-human-gut-metagenome-genome-assembly--contig:-NODE-473-length-21026-cov-9.705919_pt1 | contig 21026 bp, 32 predicted proteins | sample MGYA00242615_ERZ504782 | MGnify/ENA primary metagenome ERZ504782 (study PRJEB26092, sample SAMD00036354) | human gut metagenome | host: Homo sapiens | study: EMG produced TPA metagenomics assembly of... | reverse complement strand
AGACCCACGCCTCATGCAATAACCGACAACCCACAGGACTGGCCAAAGCCGAAACGGCCTAAAAACAACCGCTCAAACGGACTAAAAGAAACGCCGAAACGGCCCACAAAAATTTGACAAAACACAGTGATGAGGTGCTCGTCCTGATAGACGATTACATCCACTGGTACAACCATGCGCGCAGCAAACGGTCGTTTGGCTGGATGAGCCCGGTAGAATGCCGTCAAAGAACCAAGGAAGGGCTGCGTGACTGTCTCCAAGAAAACGTCCGCAGCACTTTCTTCCATGCCGAATGTGGCAGCGAGTTCGACGACCCGGGGATCGGCGAACCGCTCGGCGTGTTCGGCGTCGAACGCCCCCTCTCGTGCAAGGGCAATTCCTGTGGCAACGCGGTGGTCGAGTCCACGTGTGTTTCGGCAAGTTGCCGCCCCGCCATCCCTCAGCCCGCACCTCAATCGCCTTCCTCAGCTCCATCATGGGATGTGCCAAGCGCCGACTCTTCCGCTGCATTTCTGGACGTTTTATGAGAGAGTCCGCATGACAGTTGAGAACAGCACTAGCGCAAACATGGTAGATTCGCGCAGTTTTCCGCTACATGGCGAAATGAGGGTCATTTTTTGCCCCAGGTGCAGGCTGCTTTCACTTCGAGCAGTTCTACGATGCCGCCATAAAGCTTGCTTGTTATAGACATGCCAAGACATATACATGTGTATTGCATTAGATATATCAAGAAATATACATATACCCGCTGTAGCGTATCATCAACCTAGTTTTATTCGTTTTAGAAAACCCTTGAGTGCGATAGTATGCAGCAAGACGAAACCGATACTTGAAATGAGGTGAAGCGATGGCGGAAGAGCAAATCGATTGGAGGAAGACGGTCGAGGCCATTCTTGAGAACGCCAACCGTCCTTTCGTTCCGATCAGCAAGTCCTTCATCCAGCAGCCTCGCGGAAGCAAGGAGCGCAGCAGCGTGCTGTCCCAGTTCGTGACAAACGGAGATATCAGAGGCTTGAAGGCCTATTTACTGATCGCGGCATCCGCAAGCAGCCCCGACACGGATAACGAATGGTACACATCGCTGCCCCTGCAAACATGGGCTCGTGCCTTTGGATGTTCAGAAACAGCCGGTAGCGTTGCGACCGCAAAGGCTGCCGCCACAAGGATTCTCTTGCGACTTCAACAACGTGGCCTGATCGAGAAATCCCGTTGTGGCAAAGAGCGCAAAATCAAGATCAAGCTACTCGCGCAGGACGGCTCGGGCGAGGAATACCAGCGACCAGCAAGCCGGTACATACGACTGTCCCACGATTTTTGGAAGAGCCGCTTCGATGAGGACATCAGCCTGCCCGCCTTGGCGATGTTCCTCGTCGTCCTTGGCGAACGAACACCATGCGAGCTTCCAACGGAACATATGCCGGAATGGTACGGATGGTCCGCAGACACCGCCGAGCGCGGCTTGCGCGAACTGCAGCGCATTGGCCTGATCCGCAAGGAACAACACCTCAAGGAAGCCCCGCTGAGCCCAACGGGAATCACCGTGGTGAACGAATATTATGTCTGCCAGCCATTCGACAAACGAACGTTGGATTCGAGACGGCACACGCACGAGACGAAAGGAGGAGAAGCATGAGTGAACTGATCGCATGGGGCGACGAAAGCGTACAGACCCAAGGCGGCGTCATCCCCACTTACTACATGGGAGCTTGCATCTGCGGACTTGAAGAGCGCGATATCCGCAGACAGCTGCTTTCCGCGACCAAGCGAAAAGTCTCCAAGTTGCATTGGCGTGACATGACGCTTTCGGAGAAACGCAGATCCATACCAGTCATCGAGGCATTGTCACTGCCCCATATCGCCATAGCCGCTACGCCCTTGGATGGCACGGTCACCTCCGAACGCGCCCGACGTAAATGCCTCGAACTTCTGCTGCCCACGCTGGAGAAAGAATACGGGATTTCGCGTCTCGTTCTAGAATCACGCGAAACCAGCCAAGACGACAGAGACCTCATGTTCGTCCGTGGATTGCGGAGCAGGCGTTTCATCAGCCGACTCCGCGTGGACTTCGCCCCGGGCTTTTCCGACGCTCGGCTGTGGATAGCAGACCAAGCGCTTGGGGCCATCGGCGATGCGCAACGCGGCCGCCAAGACTTCTCATCATTCCTCGAAACCCTGGACATGCGCGAACTGGATTTGCACCATCTCGCGTAAGTCACGCTGCAATTTAGCCTGTGGAGACATCACACTAAGGCCGTCAGCCGAATGGTATATACTTACCAGTAAGCCAACCTCTGAGGAGGAAATGGAAGTAGGAGCCGGATTCCCTGTGCATCATGGGGGCCGGCTCCCGCGCTATGCGGCATAACCGCATAGCGACTACGGGTTAAGGGTCAAAAAGTAGGGTTAAGTAAAGAAACGTGGGTCTTATTCGGGTGTGTTGTTGGCGTGTTGGTGGGTTAGTGCGAGCGTCCCGCCCAGCCTGTTCTGACGCCGAACCCGCTCTCGTAGCGTCGACGCCGTCGGTCGGTTCCTGCACGGCCGTCATGGTGCCGGGCGCGGGCCCGTCGTTCCCGGCCGGCTTCCTCTTCCTCGCCCTCGAGGACTTGTTCCTGCTCATGGAACAAGTCAACACGAAAAGTCAAGCACCCGGACGAATTAACGACGAAAACGTTAATCACACCCCAACACGCAAGACGGGAGTAAGCCCCACCCTGGATTTAAGACACACTTTTCTTTACTTAACCCCCTTTCCTCGTCGGCTTCCAATGCTCGGACGCGACGAACGACATGGGATGAGGATGTTCGGTGGTAGTGCCCGAAAGTATGCACAAATGTGATTTCGCCCGTCCATGGCACGGTTATCAGTTCGCTTCCACGTGATATGAACTGATTTTTGTTCCGTATTTCCTCTGACTCGATGGGAGATGATGGAACCATGGCAAAGGGCGCTCGATATACGCCGGAGTTCAAGGCGAAGGCCGTCGGGCTGCTGGCGGAATCGCGTTCCTCGTATTCGTCGGAGACGAACGCGATCTCCGCGGTGGCGAAGGATCCGGGGATGGCGCCGGAATCGCTGCGGCGTTGGCGCAACCAGTCGGGCGCGACGGTCGCGGAGGAGACGAGGCAGTCGGCCGAGGACGCGATGGCGGAGCTGAGGAGCTGCGGGCCGAGAACGCGGAATTGCGTCGGGCGAACGAGATTTTGACGATGGCGTCGGCTTTTTTCGCGGCCGGGCTCGACCCGACACGGTGTTGATGGCCGCGTACGTCGACGAGCATAGAAGCCGTTTCAAGGTCGGGCCGATCTGCGGGGTCCTTTCCGAATCGTTGGACTGCGGGTTTCTCACGTCGCGCGGCTGCCGCATGTTCAGAACGCGTCCCGTCAGCCGCATGCGGGCGGGGCATGGGGCGCTGGCCCGCGACATCCTCCAGATCCATTCGGATTTCTTCATGGCCGTGTACGGTTACGGGAAGATGCACGCGCAGCTGGTCGCCCAGGGCTGGGATCCGGCCGGGGTCGGCCGCGACCAGGTGATGAACATCATGCGCGGGCTTGGCATCCGGGGCGTGCGCCGCGGCAAAACCCCGGTGACGACGAAACCCGCCAAGGGCACGGGCGGCAGGCCGGATCCGGTGGACGGGAGGTTCGAGGCTTGTGCGCCGAACCGCCTGCACGTGGCCGACATCACCCACGTGCGCATGGCCAACGGCTCGTTCGGCTACACGGCGTTCGTTGCCGACGTGTACGCCCGTCGGATCGTGGGATGGGCGTGCGCCATGGCCGTGAACACGCAGGAGCTGCCGTTGCAGGCGTTGGAGCAGGCGATCTCATGGGCCGCGTCCCGCGGCGGCGCGGATGGTCTTATCCGCCACAGCGGCCATGGCACGCAGTACACCGGCACGGTGTACACCACCAGGGTTATGGGATATGGGATGCTGCCGTCGACCGGCACCGTCGGCGACTCGTACGACAACGCCATGGCCGAAAGCGCCGACGGCGCGTACAGGACCGAGCTGGTATGGCGGCGCAAGCCCTTCGCGGATCTGAAGGGCCTGGAATTGGCGACGTTCCGGTGGGTCTCGTGGCGGGGACTCGAAGCGGCTCCACCGGTCCCTGGGCTACAGGACACTCGAAGCGGTGGAAACCGAGTATCATGCAAACCAAGCGGCACAAGCCGCCTCACTATAAGGGCGGAACAAAAATCAGGCCACTTCATGACGTGGAGTGTTGCGGATAGTGTCCGGGAATTATGTACTCTGATCACTATCCAGAAACCATTTCTGGGTTGATTCTATTCGACAATCTCTTATCCAATTCTGTTAGGCAAAATGGAATCAATCTCACCTTCCTTAAAAGTTTGTTCTTCGTCCTTTTTTAAAGCTTTCTGTGCTGCTCTGTAACTTTTGCTATCAGTTGCTGGATAATTATTATTGACTTCTGACACTTTCTTACATAGGACATCTCTCTGATGTCGTATGTCATCATTTTCAAGTATGTCATAGTCAGTTAACAAAGAAATATAACTTTCTCTAATATCCCATAGTGCGTTTGCTGCGTTTCTATGCTGATTTATTTCATCCTGAATTTTATATTCTTTTGTATAAATATTCAGGAATAACGACAATACGGAAAAGGTTCCACTTAACCATGCTAATGCACTTTTATTTGTTATAATGCTTGCAAAGAATCCGCATGATGAAAATGCTGACAATGCAATCTGTATGTTCTTTACACGCCTGTTTTTATTTTCAAGTCGGTCGGCTAATTTGTGATGTGCGGTATACGTATAGGTGACTTTTCCGTAAGCGTCCTTTATCTGATTTTTTAATTGATTTCTATAGTTTGTATCATTCATTTTATATTGCCTTATGCCATTTTATTAAGAATTTTACCGAGAATGTTCCAGTCTTTTGAGGTATCAAGTGCCGTTCCGCTTCCAGGGGCGGCCAAGGTTGGTGATAATAGGCCGTTTAATGAAATCTGATTATAATGGTCAAGTAATTCCTGTTCATAAGATTTCAACTGGATTGAGGAATCGACATCTTCACGTGTAAAATGCCACCATCCTATTGCATCATATACAAATGAATCTATTAATATTCCGGATAAATGGTAGCTTGAATAGGAAGTATCCCTGATCATCCTTATGTGCCTACATGTCGCGCACAGCAAACCGTTAGATGAATTATTCTTCTCTTGGATTGCCCTTTGCTCAGACCTAGGATCAGTTGTCTTCCAATTCCCTCCCATATTGCTATCCGGATATTTGTATAAAATACTGCCGCTCCAGTTTTCCTGTGGGAATGCAGGTAACACTTCGAATTTCATTCCATCAGAAAAAGCGATTTTAATGACTTGACCATCCGCTCTAACATCACTTCTTGAATATGTATTTTGAATTGCGTTCTTTACTGCCTGCAGAAGTCGAGACTGTCCATTTCCTTTAACATACGAATATCGATTATACTCGTCTTCCGGGATTTCGACGAGTATATCTATATCGCTTGTATCTATTGCTGTATTCCTTCCGTAAGAACCGACGTAGAGACTATGTGCAGTTTCACTGGTGGAATTCCAGAATTCTTGATTTATCGCTCGAGTGACTCTATGGTATCTTTTTGCAATGCTTTGGCGTGTCTCTAAGGAAATAATATTATCGTATCGAATTACTTTTGAACTCATGTCATCTTTCCTTTAAATATGCTCATGTGTTTATTATTTGGACTCATTTAAAATAAAATACCTATCTCGTTAGCCAATCTCCTCTTCTGGGTCTGCTAACATTTCAAGGATATCGTATAGAGTTGGTTTTGGCATTTCTATCATATGGAAATAGTCAAGGGGGGACAATCAGGGAAATAAGAGTGTAGCACTCGATAGATTGATGAATGAAGACGTTCCCTGAAAACAAGTTTTGCTGCGCTTGTCATATCAAAATAGCAGTCGGGATGAATGCTGTACATTTTAAGCAAACTCGCGATTAAATTGTCGTAGTCGACCTCGTCAGGTAAATGTTGCGAGTAAGGGTGGTGTGTGGGATTTAAGAATATTTCTTTATATTCTCTCCGTATTTCCTCATCATTGAGTTGGTCATAGAATAAATCAAACTCGCCCATTAGATATGCGGTGTCAACGTTAAGGGCCCGTGCAAGCTTGTCTAACAGTTCTGGAGTGATTAATCCATCCTTGCAACTTTTGCGAATCGTTCTTTCATTGACATCGATTTCTTCTGCGATGCTGCGATAACTACGTTTTTTGCCTGATGCTTTGCGTGTATCTTCTAGTCTCTGTGGATTAAATTGGATTTTGCTACGGATCTTTGTCATGGTTGCTCTCCCTATACGGACATTTTAACGCATACAGGCCCACTTTTTGTAGACGTCTAAAAACGGGTTAGGATGCTGAATGCCAACAAGGGAAGGAGATAGGATGATAAATCCTGGATTGATGGCGTATAACGTTTTAGAGCAAAGAGCAAAGGCTGCGGGCGGGCCAAATGCATTTTGCGATTTGCTCTACAGACAAGGGCTTGAGAAGGGTATTTCTATTGGGGAAAAGACTGGCTGTACTCGGAATCTTCTCGTTGGACTGATAGCTGGAGGACTCTTGGGCGGTGTTTCATCTTTCTGCCTCCAGGGAATTACTGGGCTTCGATCGAATTCCACTGACCATGCAGAGGCCGATAAGTCTTTTGAGAATAATGATTCTGGGGATAGAGAAGAATGAAGAGTTGGCTGGAATAATTCTTTTCTGCTCAAAATTTTTATATTTAAACTTAAATGAATATTTCTCGACGATGAGGATTAAAATGGTATTAATTTATCGAACCCGGAGTTGGAGTGGATGGGGAAAGCATATCCACTATTGGAATGAGTATCGATTGGAAGGAGACAAGGTTACAAAAGTCAAATGTCATCGTCAGAAATTCTCTGATGGTAAAGAGAATACTTGGGAGGAAGATGAAGAGGAACAAGATTCTTGGTCTGTTGGGAGTTCCAATCTTCCTGATTGGCTGAAACGTTTCCTTTGAGTCTGAGAGCAGTGTCTCATGATAACGTCTATGGCTCTGCAGCGATGGCTTTGCTTAGGAAAGGAAGATTGGGTATGCCTACCAAGACACAAATGAAACGTGAAATCGTGAGTCGATCTGCTCTCAGTCTACTTGCTGCGGGGATCCAGTTCATTGAGATTCCACGGACTTATCCGACATTCGACAATGCATTCAACCATGCGTTTAAGAAATGTGGGCTGGATAGGGTTTACCCGCATGTTTTCGGACTAGTCTATTCGGATCCGCAGGATTTGATTGATAATTCAATCACACACACAGGCTATGAAATCCCGTTTGCAAGGTGGCGTAGGGAGATTCATGAGGGCAGGCGTCGTTATGAACTTTATCTCACTGATGACGCAGACCAGGATCGGCTTGAGCGGGGCGATGATCCCCAGAGCATAGTTAAGGAAATTATTTCTCAAGACTATGGATCTGACGATGCCTCACCTTTTGCAGTGTGGCCATGGACTGATTTCGGCAAGGTGATGAGCAATGAGTTAATTGCTCAGAATATTGCGCTGTATCCTGTCAGGGGCGCAGAATCCAAGCAAAGTTAGGGCTGAGGGCAGTGTGGTTTGTGCCGAACCTGACACGCTTTGCTCTTCCATGAGTTTGTGTGCTTGCGTCGGGAAGAGCTCGTTGATGGGGCATGCGCACCGTACAGCGCGCACAGGGACTGCCCATCGCGATCGTGGAGGAGATCGCCTACGAGAACGGCTGGATCACGCGCGAGCAGCTCATGGAGTCCACGGAACGCTACGGCAAGAGCCCTATGGCCAGCATTTGAAGGGCCTCGCCGACGGCGAGATCATGCTCGTGCCGAATCAGAAGAACTGACGTGATGAGGCGTCTTCAAAGCGCCTCATCACGTCAGTTCTTCTTACCAGTATGCCCTAGCCCCGTTGTCCCAGATATCCGTTTTCCCATATTCAAGTGCAGTAATGATGTCTTGATTCAACTTGCTACGTAGGTCATCACAGATTTTCGTTTGGAATAGTGGAATGAAGCACATGTCCCATGTGAATTTATGGCTATCCGGATCAGGGCAAAACAATATTGCTGTGGCCTGAACCGCTTGGAGAAATTGCTTCGTCTGGGATTTGTACTCCATCAGTAGGATGTAAACGTCCTTGCTGATATCCAGTAAAATCCTGGTGAGCAGATCACTTGAGATGGAGTCTTCCATCAGTGTATCGTTTTTTGGCTTTCCTCATCATCGTTTTCCTGCCGTGATTTGCGTGCTGCGACTGCGTTTTTTCCATGCCTTTTCCGCGATGGGCCGAATCCTAGTGAGTTACGTCGTGAGAGAGCGAATGCTGCTTTGCAGGCATTGATAAATGTATCTTCATCCGGAATCGTGTCTGCGGCTTCGCTGAGTGCGAATGCAATAGAGGCTACAATGTCGCAAAGAACATGTGCTTGGGACAAGTACTCGCCGGCTTTAGAGGCTAAATCTTTGAAAGAATTAATGCCATGATTTTGTACACAAGTGCAGAGTTTTGATACTTGCTGGCTTGCTAGGGGGTTTTCTCTTGCCCAACGGAGTATGTCAATGACTCGGCAATAGTCAATGATGGGATGAGACACATCCTCGCAAAGGAAAAACACGCGTTTAGGCTGTTTCTGTGCGTGGATAATTGTTGTTACCTTATCATGCGGAATATCGGCAATGCGAGCTTGAACCGTTTGGACTTTGTTGGCAAGAGCCTGCTTGTATTTGTCAGGCAACTTCTTACTGTTTTCGGGAGTAAGGACCATTCTGAGTAATTGGGCGTGTGCGATACCTGCGCATGAACAGACACAGTCGAATCCATTTGCGAATGTGCAGCTACCTTGACCTCGTCCAGTGTGAATATCTATGAAAGGGTCTTTGGGATTTACTCGGATGGGCAGGGCCATGTTTCTCCTTTCAGCTCTGTTTATTAGATTTCAGCGTTTCGATTACTTTTGGCATATCGGTCCAAGGGGCGTATTCCTGCTCGTGATGTGGTGTGAGTCTATTTCGTCCCTGACTGTTTTCCACTGTGTTGTGTCGGGCTGCATTGCATATGGCGGCATCGAGATGTTCGCTGTCGATGAGTTCGTCATTGACGTATTTGTTACGATTTCCTCCAACGATGCCTGCTCTTGCCGCGGCTGACTCGACATCGGGCGTCAATGTATAGCTTGGCGGACAAGCCTTCATATGATCGAGTACCAGACTTCGAAGCAGGGATTGGAAATGATGAGTTCGATTCCATTGTCCTTGCAAATTTTCGCGGCCTTGCTGTGGTCGTGGAAGTCGTCAACGTCGACTACCACCCAGATATTTTCATAGCAATCTGTGGAGATATCCCGTTCATCCTCTTTCTTCAGCGTGCATGCAAAATCTGCGAGATGTTCAGGACTTTCGTTCTTCTGTTGATACTCGATGACAACGTCATATATGGACTCGAGCTGCTTGAAATACTGTCTTTCGGTAACAGCTCCGCCAGCTACGACAAGATAACGCTTCTTACGTGCCCTGTGGAAACGTGCAGACTTGCGACCATGCGCGGGAACGCCTCGCTCCTTCGCCATCAGTCATCGTCTCCATTCATGATCTGTGCGAATACGGTATGGAAACTGGGGTTCGGTGTGGCGCCATATACACCATTGAGGTAGTTCTTGCCGATGTTCTCTTCCTTTCGAATACCAAGTTCCGTTACCGGGAAGAGTTCCGAGGCGCCGTCTTTATCTTTCTCTACAAGCCATATCTGATCGGGTTGTAGTAGGCGGTTCGACGAACCCGACTGATTGATCAATGACACGTCATGGGTCGTGAAAATGAGCTGGGAGCCGTGGGGATTCGTTGCCGGATCGGTGTACAGCGCCACCAGCTCTGCTACCAAGGTTGGGTGCAGGCTTGTGTCAATTTCGTCGATAAGTGTGACCGTGGGCCTTGATAGCTGACGAAGGGCAAGCGAGAAGAACGACAGCGCGGCGACGGTGCCCCTGGACTCGTTATCCAAGCCGAAGCCGGCAGAGGACGAATCTCCGCCGGTATGAGTGAATTGCAACTGTGTCGCGTTTTTGATGTTGAATGCTTCCTCTAGCTTTCCCTCATCAGCTCCGATTTGAGTCTTCATCTGCTCTTTGAACTGATGCCAGATATCCGAGGGGATGTTCGCCGGAACGCTTTTCACATCGCTGATGCCAAAATCTGCGTACTTGATCAGAGATGTCAGATGCTTCGAAAAAGGTGTCTTGTTCTTGAATTGGTCAAGCAATATGGGCTGTTCCTGTTCGAAAGCGTTTGCCACGCAATACGCCATATCATTCTGGAAAAACGAGAATACAGGTTGGACACATTCGATGCCGGCTGCGGCGGCCGCCGAAAGCAGGAGAGCGTTGGGGCGGAGTCCCACTGTCTTTCGCACTTGCGTTCTAGGTCCTTTGAAAGTGGCTCCGAATTTCACCTCGTCGTTTCCGGTGCGGGAGAACAACAGTGAGGAGTGAGTGGAGAGACGTCCTCCCATGTCCTTAAAGAAGGTAAGCTCTTCCTCTAATATGTGCTTATTGTTATAGCGGAACCAGTACTGGTATTTCAGATGGTTCTCGGCTGTGAACTCCAGGAAGAACATCGATGGTTCCTCGAATGGGGTCTCTCTCAGTAGGAATGGTTCCCTAAGAATATCGCTGTTCGCATCACCTTGGCTGTAGCTGTTTGTCACCATGCTACGCATGGCGCACATCGCCTTCAGGAAATTGGATTTTCCTGATGCGTTGGCGCCGTATATGGCTGTGATTGGAGACTGCGTGAGTCGTTGGATTCCGTGAACCTTTCGTCGCGAGTCATAGAGAAAGATTGCTCGTCGCGGAAACTCCTGAAATTCGAAAAGCTAAAATCAATCAGCATTGGGTCGCCTCGTAAATGTGTTTTACTCTTTTGATACTGAGATTATAACTAGAAATGTCCATTTTTACAATTTTCTGCTAAAAGTGATGGTTTTATGAGCGTGTCCACAAATCTATACATTTTCTGGTTTCACTTGGCATAAGAAGGTGCAACCTGTGCCTTACGTGTGCGATTTTCATTTCAGAATTGTTTATTTTCCGTGGAAGCGGTGAGATTGGCTTGCGTGTTCAGGCGAAAGGATTGATTGGGTGGATGCCTTGTCCCACAGCAGGTCAAACCAGTGTCCGCGCCGCTTGCCGATGGTGACGGCGAATAGTGCTTGGTGGATGAAGTCGAGCAGTGTGCAGGTCGCGTAGATCGCCAGCAGGATGCCCAGAATCTGCAGGATCGCCAATGGCTGCTGGTACAGCTTCTGCAGGTTGAACAACCGGACTCAGAGCAGTTTCTCGGAGGCGGCGTAATCGGTAATCAGGTACACTGCGAACGCGGATTGCGCTATCCGGTTGATGGCACGGCTGTGGAAGGTGGCGCGGTCCCCGTTATCTATTTGTAAGTGCAACATCCTTGTTCTCGGCTGATTCTAGCAGTTCGTCGGCGAATGCCTCGGCGGGGGCGCGCTAGCCGAGCACTCGCATGGGCCTGTCGTCGGTTTCGTCGACGATCTCCTGCAGTTCGCGTGCCATGGAGGGGGCGATGGGCGTGCGTTTGGGCAGGCAGCGGCGGATCGTGCCGTTCCTCTTCCGACAGGTGCGAATACACCTGGCCCAAGGCGCAACACCCCTCCGTTTGGCTATCCGGACAATCTCCAATCTAACGGGTGCTGCACTTTCAATTAGACAACGGGCGTATGCGCACTCTTTATCGGCATGATAGAGAGTAGCGAATTGTGATTCTCGCAATCTAAAGGGAATTGATGTTGTTTTTTCCTCGATTCATTATTGTGCAGACAGCCCATATGAACAGTGGAATTGCATAGAATGCGTATGATTCAAACTGAATATATAGGTATGCGAGAAGAATGAACCAGCATATGTTCCGTCGGCTCCATCCATGATGGACCGCTACGTGTGCTAATACCAAGAGCAAGAAGGCCAAAAAGCAGAATAGACCAAATTCGGTAATGAAGCTGGCATAGATGCTCATTGTGAAAGTATCCGCTGGGGGATTTGCTAAACCATCGATTTCAGTATTGGGCGCACCGCCATGGGCGTCATACCATTGGCGGGCACCGGCGTAACCAGTACGCACTGCATTAGAGATATTGCCTGCGCCCCATCCAAACATGAAGTGAGGTAGATCATGTTTCCATGACCACATGGGAGCGAGCATATGGAAGATTCTTGCACTCATCGATCCGTCACCAGCAAGTAATCCATTGGTGGCTAAAGAGTTTAGACGCGGATTGATGATAATTGCGCTCAATCCACCTGCTCCAAGAAGTCCTAAAGCACCGACGAAACCAGCTGTTACCTTACGTGAGTGGAAGTTGATTGTCGCTATCAGCCAGATGAATGTAGCTACCACTGTATCCAGTATGATTCGGGTGCCGGAGCCCATCGCAATTGCTCCAGCGGCAAATATCGGTATCAATATGCCAATCTTGCGGTCGCGGGTCAGCCAGAAAACTGGCAGGAGTACGCCGAACAGATGCATGCCGATATAGCTAGGTTCTGCGAACATGAATTGAGGACGAACGCTCGCATAGTTTCTATACAGAGCACCCCAAAAATATGCTCGTACTGGCTGCCAGTTCAGATGTCGCTCTAAAGCGATATATTGCAGTATCCCAATGAGGAATGCCACTACATATGCGGTGAATAGCGTAGTTAACAATGTTCGTACAGGTACACGTTTAATGCGGATCGCGATGTCGAGCGAAGCCAAGCACGCCAGCCCTAACAATATGGAGATGAATGACTTTGCGGTTGCGCTGGCGTGTATTCCATATGACTGCCAGCCGTATACGGATGTGAGCACTAGTAGCAGGGGAAAGAGGAAGAACGGCAGGAAGCGGCGTGCGGTATCGCGCAAGTATCGCCAGTTGATGATTGTGTACAGGGTGAACAACCAGGGGGAGATTGGCGTCCAATAGGGGAGTGGAATGCCAATTTTTGTGCCATCAAATGGCAGCATGGCCACTGCGGCAAACATCAACATGTCTGATGGGGTGATGGTGATACGAGTCAGCGTCTCGGTCATTGCCCCACGCTGTAGCGCGGGGCAATGACTGGAGTTTCTGCGTTTTTCTTGAACTGACTTGTTGCCGAGCTGCATATTGTTCGGTGTGGACATACTTGGTTCCCTCCCATATCCTCCGTGAGAACTGTACCAGTTGCATGTGTGGGTGAGGTGATGGGGGTTCGGTCAACCGTTCACTTTCATGAAGTACTTTTAAACTCCCACCAAGTAATTGGCAGTCGCTTACAAAAAATGAATAATCTATGGGCCAATCAGCCGTTTAGATCCTCTCCGTGGGGCTGGTGCATGTATTGTTCAACCCAAGCCATGCTGGTTTTTTGGAAATTAAAAGCCTGAATTATCATTAATTCGAAATCCAGGCTTTTACAGTATTCGTATAATCGCGAATTAAGCAGAAATCACTCAGCCTTCTTGCGGCCGCGGCGCTTCATGGTGCCGGCAGTGGCGTTTGCGACATCAAAAATCACGGTCTTGTCTTCCGGGTAAGCAGTGCCGTTGACGGAGGCGAAAGAGACCTCGCCTTCTGGAGCTTCGACAAGCGTGAAGTACTTGGAAATTGCTTCAACAAGCACAGCATTCTTGATACTTACAGACGTAGTCTGCTTGCCCTCACCCTTGCTGAATTTCACGGCATTATTCGCCTTAGCGGTAGTCGGCGTGACGGCAATTTGTCTGGTTTTATCGTTAATAAGGATCTTAACTTGTGCTGGAAAATTCAGCACTTCTGCGGTGGCCTTATTAAAACGTACAACGGAATCGGTAACGGTCATTACCGTTTTGCCAACGGGCTTAACTAGCTGAACTTCTTCGAATCCTTGAAGCAAGGATGCCATAATATACTCCTTCACACTGCATAAATAGTATTGACAATTTTGATTGTAATGAATGATAATTTGAATTACAATTTTATATATCACATTCTCAATTTCAATTCATAATATGGAATAGGGGAATAGTGCTGTCGCAAAATATTGAGTGAGAATACATTGTGATTGCGATTGTGTACAGTTATTCTGCAGTCGTATCAAGGGTTTTGGTCATTGTCCACAAGGATACAAAAGCTCGAGAAGTTCCCCGGTAGGTGCTAAATTATAGACCATCTGTGAAAATTTCCCGAAGAGGTAAGGAAGAACATTGACCATCGCTGATTTGCTGCAGATTGTTCGCAAGCATCTCGCGTCTGCGATCATCTCGTTTGTGGTGGTGTTTGCTGCGGTTGCAGCTGTCACGTTCATCATGCCGCCGAAGTACACGGCTACGGCTGAAGTGTTCGCCACGTATGCCGGTCAGTCCGGCGAGACGCAGACCACCAACGATATGAGCTCGGGTGCCAATTATTTGAACACCCAGATCAAGACGTATCCGGAACTGGTGAAGACCGAAGCCGTGCTCCAGCCCGTCATTAAGGATCTCGGCCTGGATATGACCACGACCGATCTTGCCGGCGTGGTGACCGCTACGAACCCCACGAACACATTCATGGTGGACATCTCGGCGGAAGTCGACGATCCGCAGCAAGCGGCCGACATCGCCAACAGCGTGGCGAAGAACCTCTCCGATCAGATTTCCTCTGACCTGTACAACAACTCCTCCTCCAGCGGCTCTCCCATCAAGCTCACGGTAGTGCAGAAGGCTCAGACTCCTACCGGGCAGAGTTCCCCGAACATTCCGCTGTATCTGGCTATGGGCCTGATTCTCGGCATCATCGTGGGTATTGGCGTTGCCCTGCTGGAGGACATCCTCAACACCAAGGTGGACTCCACCGATGATGTGCGTGAGCTGACCCACGCTTCTTCGCTGGGTACTGTGCCACAGGCCACGATTCTTGACGACAGCCGCCCGGTCGTAGTCGCTCAGCCGGCCGGTAGCGAGGCCGAGGAATTCCGTCGTATTCGTACGAACCTGTCGTTCCTTACCACCACTGCCACGCAGGGTCATGGCCGACTGCTGGTCATCACCTCTACCGATCCGTCCGAAGGTAAAACCACGGTTTCCTCCAACGTTGCCGTGGCTCTCGCCGAGGAAGGCAAGAGCGTGCTGCTTATCGACGCCGATCTGCGCCACCCGTCCATGGCCCACAAGCTCGGCATTGAAGGCCACGTGGGCCTGTCTCACGTGCTGTCTCGCCAGGCGTCCCCGGCCGATGTCATTCAGAAGTATTGGAAGCCGAACCTGCACATCATGCCTGCCGGCAAGCGCCCGGCTAACGCCAGCATCTTGCTGAACTCCGATCTCATGAAGGAAATGGTCGAGCAGGCCCTCACCCAGTACGATTACGTGATTATCGATACTGCTCCGCTGTCCGTGGCCAGCGACGCCACCGTGTTCGGGCGTATGGCTGGCGGTCTGGTGCTCGTGACTGGTAAGGGCGTAGTGGAGAAGAAGGAGCTGGAGAACACCGCTACGGCTCTGCAGGCCGCTGAAGTGCCGATTCTCGGCTTCATCTTCAACTTCGCTGATCCGAAGAAGATACACTCGAAGAACTATTACTACTACTATTACGAGGACGGCAACAAGCGCAGCTCTCATAAGGGTGCCAAGAGCAAGGGCGAGAAGAAAGCCCGCAAGTAATAGTTTGGCGTTTGCCGATCGTCTTGCAATATGAACCGTGCGGTACTTCTGTGCCGCACGGTTTACTGTTATAAGACTGGGTTGTTGGATTTATGGTGCTGGCTGTATATCGAATAGTAAAGAATTGTGACATTCTTGAATACCAGCTGGCACGCTCGGCATAGGGCTGGATAAACTGACAGTTTGGAATGACTTCAATGATGCAAAGGAATGAGAAGAGCATGGGAACAGACGAACGCCCTGAACCGAACGCGGAATCTGGTTCCTCTACGTCGCCGGCTCGCGGTGACATCGTCGATACCTTCTGGGATATACCGCCCATCTCGTTCGACGAGAACGACGGCGGTATTGCGCAGGGTGACAATGGTACGAGGACTGTTGCGGGTGGCGTTCAGTCCGTCTTCCCCAGCTTTGACGAAGTATTGGAATGCCTACTGCGAGTGCGGCGAATACTGCTGGCGATACCTTTTCCCCTTCCGATGCTGTGGCTAATGCCCCGATGACTTTTGCGGCACCTGATACTGCGGAAAGTGCTCAGTCGCCTCAGCAGGATAATAATGCGACGCTGCCGCTTTTCGCGCCGATTTCTGATGACAAGCCGCAACGTACCAATGCCACAGACGATCTGAACATCGACTTCAGTGCCATCGAACAGAATCCTGAGCCGGTGGAGGAGCCGGAAGAAGACCGTGTGGCAGAGACTCCTCGCGGTGGCAAGGGCGGCAAGAAGAGGACCAAGGGCATTATCATTTCGGTGATTGTTGCGCTGGTGGTGATTGCAGCGATCATTGGTGGTGTATGGTACTGGCGTTTCAGCGAGCAGCGTCGGGAAAGCCATCAGCTGCATCAGGATGCGTTGACAGCATGTACTGAGGCCGTGGACCAGAATTCCACCGCTCAGAAGGCGCTGGCCAAGGCGTTGGCCGACGCAAGAGTGCTCAAAGCATTACAGCTGATCAAGTGGCTGACGGCGCGACCATAGATACGCTGAAGAAGGCAATTGCTGCGGTAAAGAATGTGGAAGCGGTGGAGTGCAAGACTTCAGCTTCTACGTCGGACCTCAAGGAATATGCCAAGACGGCCACTAGCCAGACCAAGACCGCCAAGAAGAACGCCACTGCGATTACTGCCGCGGCAAAGGCCGTGACGGACAGCAAGAACGCCAAGGATCAGGCTAACGCTCAGCAGGCGTTGCAGAGCAAGATAGCCGAGGCTCAGACTTTGCTGGACAACAGCCTGTATGCCGTCGACGATAATTCAACGCGAGTGACGCTGGAAAGCGACATCGCCAACGCCAATACCGTGCTGTCCCAGCAGGGCACTGACGTAAAGGCCATGCAGGATGCCGTCAACACGTTGACTGCGTCCATGGATGCAGTCAACACGTCCATGGCAAACTACAGTGCAGCTGTTGAAGCTCAGCGAGAAGCAGCGCGGCAGAAAGCTCTGAATGATTATTATGCACGATTAAGGCAGCAGCAGTTGTTGCAGCAGCAACAGCCAACACAGTCAGACGGTACAGACAATCAGGTGACGGAACCGAAAGATGAGCCGAAGCAGTAAGTGATTGTGCTAGCCTAAATTGTTAAAGGAACCGCGAATAACAGTAGTGCGCATTTCCACCATTTGCTGTTGCAAACCAGCTCAATATATGCGTGCTTTGTGCCGCTATGCCGTCACGGATTCGCATAATCAGTTGTGGAGGGCACTTCGTATGACACGGTAAAAGTGACCTCTAGGGCGTTGCATAATGCAAGGATTCGGCTGATAAGGCGCAGAAATGCCGATGCCGGTCCCCGATGATTGGGAACCGGCATCATGCGCATGAGTTCGCTCGGCGTTTGGGCCGGATTTCACTCAGCCTTCTTGCGGCGCGGAACCTGTTGTGTACGTGTTGATTTGGCTGGCTTAGTAGCTCTTGTGCTTCTGCCAATACGCGTACGCGCCGGAAATCGAGCCATAGCGGCCGTTGCAATAATTCACAAACCACTTGAACTGGGTCTGGTAGTTGGTCTGCCAGTCTGCACCTGCGGAAGCCATCTTGCTGCCCGGCAGCGCCTGCGGCAGGCCATAAGCACCTGAAGACGGGTTCGTGGCGGTGGGGCTCCAGCCGGATTCGTGGCTGATGATGAAGTTGGCGGCGGTGAAGTCGGCCTCGGAGTAGCCGTTGGAAATCAGGTAGTCATGCGCCCAGGACTGAATCTCGCCGGCGGCGTGGTGGTGCCGAGGCTGGCGGCGCTGGGCGAAGACACGGCGGAGGTGCCCACCAGAATCACCTTATCGACCGGAGCCTTCTTGACCCAGGAGGTGAACACATTGGAGGAAACGACCTGATCGCCGGAGCGGGTTACCAGAGACGTGGTCTCCAGCACGCCCTTCTCGCCTTCGGTCTCGACCTTCTCCTGGCCCTTGGGCAGGCTCGAGGTCTCCTTGCGCACTTCATTGAAGGCGATTTCGGTGTCGGTGGTCTCCACCGTGGTGTTGGCGCGGTTGATGGAAATGACTGTGGACTCGCTGACCTTGGAATCCAGGCTCGGAGTCACGCTGTCTTCCGGATCGAGGACGATATCGCCGGTTTCCAGCACATCCTTGACGGTGGTCATGTTGGCTTTTTCGCGAGGACCACGCGAGACTTGCCATTGACCTTGACGGTCACGTAGGTGGTGCTCTTGAGCGCGCCGCGGGATGCCGAACGGGAAGCCGCACCATCAGTGGCGGAGAATGAGGTTGGGGTGGTGGAAGGTGTAGCGGTGCTCGACTGATAGAAGTCGCGAGATATAACGCCTGCAGTGGCAATGAGACCCACTGCGGCTGCGGCCGCCGCGATCTTCGCCCACTGGCCCCGAGACAGGGTTTTGACGAATGAGGTCCGCTCAGCGTGCTTCGACATTGCGCTCCTTGGTTGGGTACACACTGCTCTCCATCATAGGACGTTGAGTGGATGAATAAAAAACCGTGGTGGGTGTTCGACCCGCCACGGATGGCATATGTAGTAGTTAGCAGTGCAAGGAAGCGCTATATATGGGCTTTTCGCGCTTCCGTTGCCGCAGTGTGATAAGGCTTACTGCTGCTCCTGCGCTGCCTGCTGTGCTTTGGCGGCGGCCAGATCCAGCGCCTTGGCCTGGGCGATGAGGTCGTCCAGATCGGAGGCCTGCAGCGCGCCGGCCTGCTGGAAGATGACCTCGCCCTGCTTGGCAATCATCAGCGTAGGCACAGCTTGAATGCCGGCAGCCTGAGCCAGATCCTGATTGGCGTCGATGTCCACCTTGACGAAAGCGATGTTCGCATTCTCCGGCTCGTTGGACGCAGCTTCGAAAATCGGGCCGAATGCTCGGCACGGACCGCACCAAGTGGCCCAGAAGTCAACGAACACGATTTCGTTGTCAGTAATGGTCTTCTCAAACTCAGCTGAAGTGATGGCGGTGGTGGCCATTGAAGTTCCTTCCTCAAACACAGTGCTTGATGCTGTGTACCAGTTTCCCAGCACCACCCAACATTTCGGCAAAAGCTTGTGCCCCAAGCTGAATGGATTGCGGGCGCATGGAGGCGATGAGGCGCTTTGTTGAGAATTCACAGACAATTTTTCGGTGAATTGTGCCCATGTTCATCAATGCGCGCGATAATGAGACCATGCCAGTCATGAATGATGAAGTGCCCAATGAGGGCGATTACGATGCCGGGCGTGGCCGCGGCGAATTCGACAACATCACGCCCGAGGACTTCATTCACGGGGGCGGTTCGGGCCATGGCAATCCTCCGGGGTGGCTTGGCCCGGCCGATATCAACCGGGCCCGCCACCAAATGCCCATCGCATACGTGGAGATAGTGCCGGTGCGTACCGATGAAATGGGGCGCATTGCCCAGGTCGGCTCGTTGCTGCGCGTTTCCGAAGACGGGTCCATTGAGCGCACGCTGATCACAGGCCGTGTGCTGTATCACGAGACGTTGCGCGAGGCGATTGCCCGTAATGTGGCCAAGGATTTGGGAGATATCGCGCTGCCGTTGCTGCCCACCTCACTGCAGCCGTTCACCGTGGCTGAATTCTTCCCCACGCCGGGGCTGGGCGAATACTATGATCCGCGCCAGCATGCGATCGCATTGTGTTACGTGGTGCCCATTGCCGGCGACTGCAAGCCGCAGGACGAGACCCTGGACGTGGAATGGGTGGACCTGAAGAGCGACATGATGGATACTTTCGTGGCGCAGATGGTCAACGGGCATGGCCACATCGTGCGGCAGGCGCTGGCTTGGGCCGGAATCTGAGTTTTCAACCTCCCGCTGGCGGGAGGTGGCGCGTAGCGCCGGAGGGTGGTCCGGGGAGGATTCCGTCTGAGACCACCCCCAGTCGCTTTGCCGACAGCCCCGCCAGCGGGGGCATGAATGTGAAGGAGTAATTCATGGCAATAGAACTGGCCAATCATATATATAGGGACGGCGAGGGCGTGCCAGTGGTGCTGATGAACGCTTACCCGGTGGACCACCGCATGTGGGACGTCTGTGCAAAGGCGCTCGCCGACTTTGCCGATCTGGAGGATGTGCCGCCGTTCCCGATTTGGGCGCCGGATATGGCGGGCTCGGGTGAATCCCCGGTTCCCGGCGAGGCCGATTCCGGGCCGCGTATGGCCAACGGCGCATATAGCGAGGCTTTGGATCGACTGGCCGATGCTACGTTGATCTGATTAAGGCCGCGGGCTACGAACAGGCGATTTGGGTGGGCCTGTCCATGGGCGGCTATGTGGCGATGGATATTCAACGCCGCCACCCCGAAGCCGTGGCCGGCCTGGCTTTGTGCGACACCATGGCCGCCTCTGACGGTGTGGGCGGCGAAGGCCGTCTGACTATGGCGAACGCCGCCGAGCAGACCAATTCCGTGGAGCCGGTCATGCATTTCGCACGCCCGGCCGAGGGCGATTCCACCGTGAAGTGTACGCCCGAATTCATCGAGACCATGACCGCTTGGATAGAGGAGCAGAATCCCGCTGGTCTGGCGTGGCGTCAGCGCATGACCTATGGCCGTCCCGATATGAGCGATGTGCCGGCCACCATCAACGTGCCCACCGTGGTGGTATCCGGCGAGCAGGATCCATCCAGCAATCCGAGTGTGCTGAAGCCGTTGGCCGAGAAGATCGCCGGCGCAGAATTCGTGGACATTCCCGACTGCGGTCACTTCAGCGCCGTCGAACACCCGGACACCGTGGCCCGTGCCCTGCTCTCGCTCGTCAAGCGCGTGCAACAACACTGACTTCCTCCCGCTGGCGGGAGGTGGCGCGTAGCGCCGGAGGTGGTCCGGGGAGGACGTTCCGGTCTCGAGATCCCGACCCCCAG
>ENA-OQJX01000472-OQJX01000472.1-human-gut-metagenome-genome-assembly--contig:-NODE-472-length-21066-cov-2.329863_pt1 | contig 21066 bp, 25 predicted proteins | sample MGYA00242615_ERZ504782 | MGnify/ENA primary metagenome ERZ504782 (study PRJEB26092, sample SAMD00036354) | human gut metagenome | host: Homo sapiens | study: EMG produced TPA metagenomics assembly of... | reverse complement strand
ATCAGCTTACCAACTGATACGCTGAAATGCGGAGCAATCTTATTGAAACCGTCATTGTTGATGGCGTGGATACCACCACCTACACTGACAAAAATATTATCGTCTCCATTTTCGGAGTGTAGTAGTTCGTTTTTTCCTGTGCATTCAGATTTGCTGCACAAGCGCCTGCCAATAGTAAGGAGGCTATCATTAATTTACTTTTCATTTTCTCTTTAGTTTAAGATAAATTACAACTAAAACTTCTATTAATCAAGTTCACCAACACCACCACCGGCATTGCCTTCACCATGACCATGACCATGACCGTGGCTATGACCGTGACCGGGAATATCTTGATTTTCAAGAACAAACAGTGTAGAAGTTGTATAATCATCTACTTCAATAGAAGCTAAAGGCTCTGTTTCAGCTTTTGTTACAGCCTTCTTCACTACTTTATATTCAGTTGTTACAACAGTATAAGTAATAGATGCAGTTGTTCTAGAGTTAGCATAAACTTTATACTTATTCTCCGGTGTTGTTACTGTCGTTTCCTCATATGTATTCTCAAGCGTGTTAAAGAAAGATTCAATAGCTGCGCGTTCAATAAGATCAGTTGTATTGATTTTCTTTGCACCTACTTTTGCACCTTCTTTTACTACATAAGGGAATGATGGAATGTCAAACCAATAAAGCTCGTAGTTATCCCAAGTCTTAACTTTAGGATCCGTTACTGGTTCAAGTTTTGTAGATTCTGCTACAATCTTAGTCTCAGCATCTTCTTCCTGAAGAATGATAGTCGGAGTCAGAGTAGCAAATTGCCCAGCTTGCAAAGCAGGAACCTTAACTGTAACAGTTGCACTCAAACCATTATAAGAAGCTGTAACATCAACACTCTTAGCAGCCAGAGTAGGATTACCAGTAAATGTCAACTCTGCAGGTGCGATAGTGGCTTGGCCAGTTACATCTGTAGTAACACCATCCTCTATAGCAAGCACAATCGGACTAATAACAGCTTGTGCATTAGTAGGAGTTACATTAACGTTGAACTCTTCCTTCTCACAAGAAGTTAAAGTTGTAGCTAAAGCTACTACGGCTAACGCAAATACTGCACTTATGCCGTTTAAGAATTTTAATCTTTTTCATCTCAAATTAAATTTAATTAAAAATTTAACAATTCTGACTTAATAAAATATGGGTTTAAAACTATTTTCTTCCATTATATTATCACTTGCCTCTGCCTTGTATTCCTTATAATAATACCTTTCATTACCTGCATTATAAGAAATACCCATATTGGTAGAAGTATTCACACGCGGTACATATCCTTTCCTTTTATACTTATAAGGAGGCAATGCCACTTGAAACCGGAATCCTCCATTCGCTTTAGCATGCTCTGCCTTCATGGCATAAAAACCGATTGAGCAATAACGGAAATGACGAATCATATCGAATTTAATCCCCTTTTCCTTCAACAAATACTGTTCAGCTTTCAGTGTGAACTGTGTATTAAATCGCGGCCAATAGAAATTTCCACCCAAAGACCACGTCACACGCCATAATGAAGGATCATATTGGAACTTAAATCCGTCCCAACGTCCAGCTCCCGTATATCCTATTCTTGCCAACAAAGAAAAGCGCTCATCCTTAAAGGGTCGAAAGAAATCTACATCAGCACCATATCGGTTGCCACTAAAATAACCTACTGAAAATTTACCAAAAACGTTATAAGGCAATCGAAAACGTTGTGAAAGAGTCAAGAAACCCGGATGAACCTTTCCTTCCCGAGCCCCATATCCATCATTATAAACCGGTATCTTCACTTGTGCTGTGGCTTTCATACCTTCCATAAACGAAATTTCTATTGCAGGCTCAAATCAAATAGAACTTGATAAATCTGCGTAATAATCACGTTCTTGAAAGAGAATTCCGGATACACCAATACATCAATCTTGAACAAAGAACTATTTTTCAACTTTATTTTCCGTGCATTTTCCCAAGCATCGCCCAATTCATAGCTCACATTCCAGTCATTACGCTCCGCTTGAGGCACCGAATCCCCCTTTAGGGGACAATAATAAAGAGAAATTTGGGGTACATTATTGTCCAGAACAATTATCCGACATGACTTTTCTTCCGGAAATGACATTATATACTTTACATTATGTTTGATATGATATACAGTTTGCTGAATATCAATAGCCTTTTATGTTTATTTGTTTTTTTTCAAACAATAAAGTATCTTCCTCTTGTTTGCTATTTAATAGTTAATTGTTACTGGCTTATTATTATATTTGCCTTTTAGCAGTACTGTATTGTGTGGTGTAAATGTTTAATAATTAAATAAATTGAATACAAAAAGTAAGAATGGAAATAATTTTGGGAATTGAGAACTTGTTACTATTTTGTTACTACTAATAATAAACTGTGTATTTTTATTAAAAGAATATGAAAAAGCTATTGAAAATAAAAGAGCCAATAAAGGTGAGAACAAAAAAGTTAGTAAATGGATGTCAATCCATATATCTAGACATATATATGAATGGAAGACGACAATACGAATTCTTAAAGTTGTATATTATCCCTGAACATAATCAAGCTGACAAAAAACGAAATGTGGAAACGCTAAATTTAGCAAATGCGATTAAGTCTCAGAGGATTGTGGAATAACAAAATCAAGCTTAATGGATTTAATCGTAACAGATTGTCCGATGTGAAGCTGACTGACTATATGAAATTAGTAGCAGAACAAAGTGTAAACAATAAGGTGCGAAAAAGTACAATACATGCTGTCGTATGTATACACCGAATGGAATATTGTTAAGGAAGGTAGACAAAGCCTATTTATTGGGGTTTATAGATTACTTGAAGAGAGCAAAACAAATACATAGTCAAAAAGAAAAAATGTTACATGTTAACACCCAACTTTATTATTTGAAGATGCTACGTTATTGTTTGAACTGTGCTGTCTATGAAGATTACATAACTGTTAACCCAATGGATAAAATAAAGAATGAGGATAAGCCAAAACGTTGTAGAACAGAAAGGGATTATCTCACAATAAAGGAATTAACCAGATTAGTTCATACTCCTTTTTATAATACCTTATTAAAAAAAGCATTTCTATTCAGCTGTTTTTGTGGATTGAGACATTGTGATATTATTGCATTGAGATGGGAAGATATACGTTATGATGAAAATGGAAATGCACTATTGAATATCATTCAGAAGAAAACGAAAGAAGCCATATCGCTTCCACTCAGTTCAGAAGCTATAAAACATTTGCCAAACAGAGGAAATGCCCAAGAGACGGAAAAGGTATTTGCCGGATTGGTCTCATTAGGACGGAGTAATGAAATTTTGCATAGATGGGTCGAGCAGGCTGGGATATCGAAACATATAACCTTTCACTGCTCGAGACATTATGATTTGCCTTTGTGCTTGGATATGAATAGTTTACAGAATTTTGTTTCTTGGCAGGTAACGATATAGAAACGAGCGAAGCTCAGTATTTTGCCATGTCTTGCATTACATCAAAAGAACGCTTCCTGTTTGCAAAGATACAACATCTTCGCCGTGTACACAAGATATGCGTGCAATTTTCACGGAAATATGGATATAAATCTCGAAATATTTGCGGTTTTAAGAATGAGGATGTATCTTTGTACCCAAATTGAGTATGCATGATAGAATCATTCACGATAAAGAATTATAGAAGTTACCGCGATTTCACAGAATTGTCATTTGTTGCGTCCAAAAAAGAAGGTAGTAAAACAAAGGATTTACCTCCTGTATGGTATAAAGAAATAAATGGTAAGCGTATACTGCGTTTGCTTTTGTGTGTAGGCTTAAATGGAACAGGAAAATCTAAGATGTTCTCAGCTTTGAATTATCTTCGAATGATAGCAACGGCAAAACCGCAAAAGCCATCAGATAAACCCGAATTTAGGCCTTTTTTATTGGATGATTATTCTTCAACCCTACCGACAGAACTTGCATTGACATATTATATTGAAGATGTTTGTTTCAATTATAATATCGTTGTATCATCCGAGCGCATCGAGGAAGAAGAACTTAAGATAGTTCAATCAAGAAGTTCTCGAGTATTCCATCGTATTCATAACAAGGACTTAGATAAAGTTGTAATAAGTTTTGGTAATGCTTGTGACTTGTCTAAATCAGACCAACACGATTTGGAAGTTAATACACTATCTAATGCCAGTGTACTTTCAACATTTGGTGCACTCAACATAGAGAGTTCAATTTTAGATAGGAATTTTGATTATTTTGAGAATCATATCAGTATGGTTCACAAGTCTGACAAAAGTCTTGCAGATAAACTTCAAACAGGCGATGCCGAAAAGACAAGGCCCTAAAGAAATTAACTATTGCGATTACTAGATGATGTCGGGACTAACATTTGCGACTATGTCATAGAAGATGCAAGCTTGAACATAGCGGAACTGAAAGCAAACGGTGCTCCTGATATTGTAATTAAGGCAATGTTAGAACAATACCCGTCTGGAATAATTACACAATAAAAATTTGAAATTCATTCAATTCAACAAAAGAAGGGAAAAATGGATTAGATTTTGATTTGGAGTCTTTGGGAACGAAGAATATCATCAGATTGTTAGTCGTACTATACGATGTTATCATCGGTGCAAAATCTACATGCATAGATGAAATAGAATATGGTATAACATACTAAAGCACTTTGCTTTTAATCCTAAAAATGATAATTTAACCATAGCTGAAAATTGTCAACTTATAGTAGCCACGCATGACCTTTCGTTACTCAATGCAGATTTCCTTAGAAGAGATGCTGTAAGACTTTTTGAAAAAGACGAATATGGTTCAACCAATGTCAGACGTAGGGACTATCTACATAATACAATAAGTTTCTACAAAACGTACGAGAAAGAGGTTTTTCCACAAATTGATGACCTTATGCGCAGAATCGAGGTTTTTATCAAATATAAGAACGATATCGACGAATTGTTCTAATCAAAATCCGACGTAATATGTTATAAGTTTATTTCCCCCGACAAAATCGTCGGGGGATTTTTATCCGCACTCCGGCATATTGCATAAAAATACTCACGCAAAATAACTGATTCTGCAACCGAATAGCAATTTATTGTTGTATTTGCGTGTTTTTTTCACGTTTACACTTGTTTGTTTTTGCATAATGTTGTATATTTGCATCGTGGATTCGCAATTTAGACCCTGGGTAGGACCAGAGAATCCGCACTATTTGGTATGTATAGAATCTTTATCTCGCACTCATGGTCATATTCATCAGACTATGACAAAATTGAATCCTTCTTGCATCAAGAGGGCATCACTTACTACAATCATTCTGTTCCTAAGAATGACCCCATTCACACGAATGGAACAGACAAGCAGCTGTCAGATGCTATTGAAGCAAAGGTAAAAGGATGTAGTTGTGTAATCATCCTTGCGGGGGTATATGCAACTTATAGCAAGTGGATTAATAAAGAAATTGAGATGGCAAAGAAGTACAGCAAACCGATTATCGCGGTTCAGCCATGGGGAGCAGAGCGTACATCTTCTGTCGTGAAAAATGCAGCAACAGTTATCGTTGGTTGGAATGCGAAATCTGTTGCCAATGCTGTTCGCAACTATGCCATCTATCAACATCAATAATTATTTGTCGCATGAGAAAAGCCTTATTAATTGGAATAAATGATTATCCTGCTGGGAATGAACTTACAGGATGTGTTGAGGATATCAATAGCGTTAAAGCTGCAATTGAGCGGAATGGTGACGGTTCTCCTAACTTTGATGTAAAAATGATGTCCAATGTACGAACTTCGGGAGAAGTAATGGATGCCATTAGCAAACTTTTTTCCGGGAATGATGATATTGCTCTCCTTTATTTTTCGGGACATGGCTACATGAATAGTACAGGCGCAGAAATTGTTATGCCTCAAGATATAGCTACTCCCGGTCAATATTATACAGGAATACAAATGTCAACAATAATGGACATTGTCAACGACTCCAAAGTTCGCAACAAAATCGTTATTTTGGATTGTTGTCATTCTGGAAATTTCGGAAAGTATAAACTTCTGGATGCTGGTAGTATTTTGAATACAGGAGTTTCTATATTAACGGCTTGTCGTGAAGACGAAGTTGCTATGGAAGCTGGTGGTCATGGTCTTTTTACGGAATTATTATGTACTGCACTAAATGGCGGAGCATCGGATTATTGTGGCAATATTACTATTGGTGGTGTATATGCGTATATTGATCGCTCATTTGGCGCATGGGACCAAAGACCGGTATTCAAAACTAATGTTACAGAATTTGCCCCATTGCGTAAAGTTACGCCACAGGTATCGTTATCAGTTATTCATGAACTGACAAATCTGTTTGCAAATCCGAATGTGGATTTTGCTCTGGATCCGTCTTTTGAGGATACAAACAACCCATCCGTAAATCATGAATATGTCCTCCCTTATGCTGATGCGATTAACGTCAGGAAGTTCAAACTACTGCAAAAATTGTAGAGTATAGGGTTTGTAAAACCTATAAATGAAGAGTTTATGTACTTTGCTGCAATGCGTAGTACTGGATGTCAGCTGACAGAGTTAGGGAAATATTATTGGCGATTAGTAAAAGAAGGAAGAATCTGATATGAGGTATTTTAGTGAGTCATATTTTCGTAGTGTAGCAAATAGTATGCCTCTTTATGAGCGACGCACATACAGTGAAAATCTTCAAGGAGCATCTATAGATAAAGAGTTCGATGTATTCCTATCATACAATATCGCTGATTTGGATGTAGTAAAAGGTATATATTACACGTTGTCAAAAATGGGGCTAAAGGTATATCTTGACTGCATTGTTGATGTCGACCTTAAAAGAAATGAGACGGACAAAGATACGGCTGTAAGATTGCAAAAAAGGTTAAAGAATAGTAGATCTTTAATTTACGCGCAATCACCAGAAGCAGGAAGAAGCAATTGGATGCCATGGGAACTCGGTGTCGTAGATGGGAATACTGGTAAATGTATGATTATGCCTGTTACGAGAGATGCACAACATGCAAGTCCACAACGTGAGTATTTACTTCTTTATCCGTATATAATGTATTCTGAAATTGAAGGACAAATGAGGGTTCTTACTGAGACGTATTCATATGGCGGAGAAGATCTTAGGACATATATACGGAAATGATTCATTGTATAAAGCAGTGTTTTCTCGGCTGCATAATTCGAGATAGGCCTAAACTGGAAGATTATGGCAACAAATCCACCGTCAGGAGACGGACATCGCAATGGTGCTGTAAGACATCGCTCTCAGGTTCTTAATCCCAAAACAGAACAATGGGTAAAAAGGAATAAAGATACCGGGCGTTTCATGGATGTCAAACAAGATGGTAAGCCATTTAAAGGTGTACGAAAAGAAAAGTAGAAAATTACGAGGGCAAGAGAGGTGTTTGCCCTCGTAATTTTTCACATCGGTTTTATCACTGATTCAATGAATGCGCTTTCTTCTTTGGTTAGATGATATTTTGCATAGAGTTGTATGTCTAACTCAGAGATAGTTCTATTCCAATCAATGTCTGTATTATCCGAAAACTCCAAGACTGGAATATATGCAAATTTATCTTTAGCAATATTCTGAGTAAGCAGAATTGTGGATAACAGAAATCTGACAAAACGTGTTTTTAGATAAGATACTACATTTTTGGGCTTCCGCTTTATTTTGACAGATGCTTACCAGCAGATAGGATTCTGAGCAAACCTCATTTGGTGCCAAGATAGTTATTCTGGAGAGAACCCTTTTTCGCCCTTCCTTATCGGCTTGTCCGGCATGTTCCGCTGCCGTTTTGGAAACGATGACTTTCCATCTACCTATAAGCTCTCGATTACTTTTTATTGTATTTGGAGATACATAAAAAACGCCCTTACTACTGAAGACAGAAACTGAGCCATTAAATACGCTAGAAGTTGTCAGATCAGCATTAGTTATAGAAAAAGGATTACGACTATACACGATAGACGAAAAAAATCTTTCGGCTTTTACTTTCTGAATGATAGCTACAGCTTCACTATTTCTAATAAATGATTCCTGTGCGTCAAGATGTCGAATATCAGAACTGCGTTGTTTCTTATCCACGTTCACAAAAGAACAAGGACCATTGTGTAATTTATCCCACAAGAAATAGCATATACCACCTGCTATATCAACAGTGGGGAAGCAATCTCTTGAGTCCGCAAAGTCTGCAAGATATGAAATGTGTTTGTCATGAAGCATTTCATTTCGGAAATCATCCAATCCTTTACCGCCAGTATACCATTTTGCAGGTAATATCATGCTCAAGTATTGTGGTTGTATTTTTTTTGCAATCCCTATAAACCTATTATATACTGGTACTGCACTTGTGCCTGCACCACCTCCATCCATAACCTGATACGGTGGATTTCCCACTATCGCATTGAATTTCATATTCTTTATACCTGTTCTATCGGAAACAAATTTTTCTACCTGCTTGATGAAATGTTCCGGCTTGTTCTTGATTTGATTGATTAAGTCCTCGAAATATCGGGTGTTTACCTTTGCATTGCGGAAGCCGATGAGGGTGCGCTTGGTGATGCTTTTTGCCATCGGAGTCTTGCAGATGACAAAGATGTTTTCTGTCACCACCTTGTCCCAGATACGCTGCTCATCCTCTATGCTTGACACCGAAAACAAAGAGTTCTTTACCCGTGTGCGGTAAATGCTATAAGCCATGTAGAGAGGATACAAGCCGGACTTGGAGTTGATTTCAAGGATGCGGGCATCCTCCGCAAACACATTGGCGGTCACTTCGCCGTGATCGATGAAGCGGGGTTCGGACAATGTGGCCTCGTAGTCCTTTTCAAAGAAGTTATATCCGCCTAGGCAATCGCAAGGTGCATATTCACCACACGCCACGGAGTGAGGACGGTTTCCTTGTCTGGGTTGCGGAACGTGCTGAAAATATCGGTGATGCGCTCAATACGTTCCTCCACGCTCAATTTGTCCGCTGCACGGGCCATCGCACGGATGCGCTTGCCTGCCGCGCAGAATATCTCCGGGTCGTAGTACCGCTTGAAACTGTTGAACTTCTGCTTGGTCACGCCCTTGGGCATAAACTCCTCCCATGACTGCGGGTCGATGAGCGAGGCGAAGTTGTCAATCGTAATCTCTTGGCTCTCGTCTTGCAGTTCCGCGCCATAGATAAGCAGGGGCATACGGATAGAGATACCGCGAAGGATGGATATGGCAGCCTCACGGTTCTCCTTTTTCTTCTTCAGTTCCGCCAGACGTTGTTTCTCTTCCTCCGTCAAGGGTTGCTTGTCCTTGCCCTTCTTCTTGGATTTCTTTTCAAGGTCTTCCAATTCCTCGTATTGTTCGTCCGTCAGTCCCTGATTGTTGATGTCCACCTGATTGGTCTTGGGCATGGCCTTCGTCTGACCGATAATCTTCTTGAGGTCGTCAAACTTCTGCAATTCCAAGTCGTTTAGCTTCATCAACTCGTCATTATACAGGCTCTTGTCCTCGAAGCCGTTACGGACTACCCGCTCCACATACACCTTTTTGAGCTGCTCCAGCATCCGCGGCACATCGAACTGTTTCATCTTTGAGCCTTCGATGGAGATAATCGGACAGAAGTTCAGGAACTCGCCCATAATCTTGCGGTCGTTGCCGCTGGTCTTTCCGGCCTTTGCCGAAATCTTTGCCGTTTCTGCAATAACTTTCAATGTGCGGTCGGGAGCGAAGTCAAACACATAGCATTGCTCTTTGACACGGCCGTTGATGGTGGCAGGCGTCTGCACACGGAAGATGGTCTGCATGTAGCTTGATGCAGCGGTATTGTACGAGCCGGACAGCATGAACACACCCGTCCATGCCTTGACACTCACGCCCGTAGTCAAACGTCCGCATGACAAGGTGATTGTACGAGTGGAATCAGGGTCTTTGCCAATCGCTTCCTCTACCGCCTTCAGCGCATCCTTGCTTTCTTCGTCCTCATCACCTTCTCCTGCCACATTCACTATCTTGAAATGTTGGAACACGGGATGCGATTGCAGCAACGCACTCATGGCACGGGCCTCCCTCACACCCGGCAACAACCACAGCGTATGGCGAAAGATATTGCGATACTCATCATTGGCAAAGGGATAGCAACTCTCCTTATCCTCTTCGGTCAGAAGATTCAAGAAGGCACGGACATCCTTTTCATGAACAAATGTCCCGTTATCATTCACACGGAAGAACTCGCGGAAGTTGAAGGCCACATCTTCATCCACGAACTCATGAAGCAGCCGTCCGAGGTCATAGGTGTAGATGTTCATTGTGGGCAGTGAGGCGTATGGATTTGGATCACCGAAGTGCGTCATGTCCCATGAGGCCTTTGCCCGCTGTTCCATCACATAGTCCCATGTGTAGATTTCTTCATCCTTGAAATCATCCAAAAGATTGAACGGAGTGCCTGAAAGGCGAAGGATTTTGGTCTTATCCTTGGTCAGTTCCAGCATCACCGCCTTGCCCAATTCCGTCTGCGTGCCTTCGTGCGCCTCGTCCACAATGATGCAATCCCATGCGGTGGCAAACACCTCATTATTCTTATCGAAGTTGCCACCCACCAGTTCCGAACCACGCAAATCCTGCATGGAGGCGAAATAGACATACTTACATTGACCACGCTTTGCCCTCGTTTCAAGAGAGGCATGACTATCGCCGTTGTTCTTGGAACCATACGCAAATGCCGGGCTATCGTAGAATATCTTGCCGAAATCCTCAAACCAACCGCTGTCCACTACCGGGCGATGGGTAAGGATGAGCGTTCGCCCGAAGTCCATGTCCTTCACCACTTGCAAAGCCGACAAGGTTTTGCCAAAACGCATCTTGGCATTCCACAACATCTGATTGCCTTTCTTGAACTGCTTTTTGGTCTTCTCAATGGCCTCGCGCTGTTCAGGACGGAACGCAATCGGGCTTTGGGCATGTGATACTTCCGCAGAAGATAAAGATTCCCGACCTTCCTTTACCGCTGCTATCGCCCGTTTGACCGTTTCAAGGTCAGTGATGAACCACTCATTGGCCTTGTTCTCGGTATCAAAGACCTTTTTCCTGATGCCGGAACGCTCCAGGACGTTATGTACTTCCTTGTCATTAAAAGAACACAAACCATTCCTACTATTGTGTATCGTCAGTTCCGTATAGAGTAGGTCGTATGCGATACCTGCCGTCTGCGTATATTGGTTGATGCGCTTCTTGGCGGATTCGTTGAGTGCCTTACTGTTGGGCGCAAGACCAAACACATTGTCATTATCACAGGTGGCCTCGCCCACCTTTAAGCAGCCTTTGTGCGCTGCATCGTTGATGCGGAACACATATATCAGTTTCAGTTTTAGTGAAGATGTGAATTTCATACTGCACTATTTTATGAGGTCGATAAATCGGATTCGTTTTCCCATCTTTCCCGTTTCGGGATCCTTTGCCCGCCAGTCCTTAATGAGGCAATAGGTGCCGTTGTGCCTGCGTATGTCATCTTTCGCACAACCTTCGCATTGGCTGACTTCCTCCTCGTTCCGAACAGTTCATACACAAGTGTTCGCCGCTCACCGCAACTGTTCGGTACAACACCCTTCAGCCCGTCCATCTGCCACACGTTCCATGATATGATGTAGGCGATGTAGTTGATGGATTTGAGCAATGGCCGTTTTCCAAACTTCTGCTGGTAGTATTCGATAAAGGTGATGAGCATCGCTTCACGGGCAATCAGCAAATTGTCTCCCTGCCACTCGTAGGCGTATGTGCTCTTGTAGGCTTCCTGTGCCCACTCCAGCCATTCGCCGGAGGTTTCCGTATTCTCACCTACGACCCGCAGTTTGCGGTCAAGCAAACCTATGCGTTGCTCTAAGGGAATGGCCTCTCCGGTTGTGGTATCATAGCGGCTGACGATGTAGGGAGCCTCTCCGCAGGTTATCTCCAAACGATTGTCGCGTACATAGTCCTTCCAAGTCTTATTTTCGGGGAATACAATGTTGTCATCTGTGGATTTCCAGCGATGGACTCCATGTTCATCTGTGTATTCCGTATTGAATACATCCTTTCTTCCGAACCACGCTTCATCAATCAAGTTGTTCTGTGCGTTGCATATCCACGAAGGAGTGAAGACTTCCGCCATGTCACGGGAACGTGCTGTCTGGGTATTCCGGCTTTTAAGCACACGGGGCATGATGACATGACCGTTGTCCCCGGTAATCAGATGTGGAAGGATGGGAGCGTCATATTGATACCCTTCGCCAAGACTTTCATAATCAGAAGTTGCCCAAAAGATATTGCGCTGAACACCCTCCCTGCTCGTGGTATGGTCTTTGAGCAGGGTGTTCAGCAAATCGGGCGAAAGCCGAAAGATACTATCCTCCAATATGTCAACTTCAACGGGCATTTTTTGTCTGATTAAAGGGTATCTCTTCCAGAGAGACACTATCTCGTTAAAGCCTATTGAGCGTCAGTGGTTTGGATAGTGCTTTGTAAAACAAAATGGCTGTTTATCGATGATGTAGAGTATTTTATCAATCTTGATAAACAGCCTAAATTCTCATAAAAATGTGTAACCTTTGCGTTATAGATAGTGTCTCTCTGGAAGAGAAGATTGACTTAGCAAAACAATCTTCTGTCTTACATCAAATCCCTTAATATCTGTGTGTTCGCCTTATCCACGACAGAATTGTCTAATGAAGCCAGATAGATTTGTGTCGTCATTTCCGAATCATGTCCCATACCTTCGCTGATAACCGAGATAGGGATGTTCTTGCTCTTGGCTATGCTTGCCCATGAGTGACGGGCAACATATAGGGTTAAAGGAATGGATATGCCAGCTAACTTGGCAACCTCTTTCAAATTCTTGTTCGTGCGGTAAAGCGCGTTTTTGTATTGGCTGCGGTTGTCGTATGGATACTTTAGAATCGGGAGCAAGTAAGGACTGCCATAATCCTCCTTGTGCTTGTCTGCAATCTCCTGCATACACTTCTCCCATTTGATGAATAGCTGTTGCCCGGTCTTGCGCCGTCGATAAGATAGGATGCCGTTTTGCAGGTCTTTCTTCTTTAGATAGGCCATATCAATGAATGACATTCCACGGGTATAGAAGGAGAAGAGGAACATATCACGGGCGAAGTCCAAGGATGGGTGTAAGAACAAGTCAAGGTTCTTGATTTTCTTGATTGCCTTTAATTGGATTGCCCGTTTGACGGTCTTGTCAACTCCCGTATAGACGTGCTTGAACGGATTGCGATTGTTCGTCAGTTCCTTCTCTACGGCACGGTTATAGACAGCCCGCAATATCCGCATATAGAACGAGCTGCTGTTCTTGGTTATCCTTTTGCCGTGCAGCCATGCCTCATACATCAGCATTAGGTCCGAGTCTATTTCATCCAGAAGTATATCCTTGCTCTCCCGGAATTGCATAAAACTTCTAAGCGTAGCGTAGTAGGTTTCGGAGGTGCGATGCTTTCCCATTTGCTTGAGTCGTGCAATAATACCATTCATGAAATTGAGCAGCGTTTGTTCGTTGGCAGACTTTTGAAAAGCGGAAATAATATCGTCAGCGGCGTAACTTTTCTGCTTATTTTCCCAATGGCTGACGATATTTTCTAATCGCTTGACATCCCAATTTATCCGTTCTTTGATGGATTGAAGATACCCGTTCCGCTCGTTGTTGGCGAGAATTAAGGTTGCATTTCCTTCATCCCACTCATCTGTATAGATGCGGTAATCCGTCTTTAACTGACGGATTACGCGCTTATGGATGATTTGGTAATAGATTGTCCCTTCCTTGCTCACGGCTGTGGAAGGTCTGAACTTCACCTTGATTGAGGTCATACAATCAAACACGATTTATTTGCTCCCACTTGGCATACATCTCCCTCGAAAGTTCGACGATTTCACGGCTTAGTTTCACGAGGTCGATGGTCTGCCTCTCCAACTTGTAGAGCAATGCCATCGCCTTCTTCTCCGAGAAGTGGCAACGTAGTTCCTTCACAACTTGGTTGTAGTTCGTTCCGATGCCCCGGAACTGGGCGTGAAAGTCGGACAGCTTGGTGCAGTATTCCAGCATAGCCTTGTCCACCTTCAGCACCTTGAACTTCTGCCGAAGAAGTGCGCCTTGAGAAAGACGGCCTTCGCGTACAACTGTGATTCCTCATACATCGTGAGGAACTTGTTCCATTCCACATCATCGAAGCGCACCATCACGCAGTGCGTTTTCGGGTTCAACATGGGATTCCTCCCGTACTTGCTGTTCTTCTTCATCTTGTTTTCTTATTTTAATTTAATGATTCTTTCTTGGTCTAATCTCTGATTAAAAACTTGGAAATTATCCGACTGCGGAGGATAATTCTGCCCACGGCGGTGCAAGGATTTTCAGTTACCGGGAAGCCCCGGAGTAACTGAAAATATATCTTGCTGTGTCTTTGAAGACACGAAAATCCTCCGCTTGTCGGATTGGTTTGTGAGTAAAATGGCTTTTTCTGTGTATCGGTCTAACCGATGAAGTGTAGCCACTGAATTAATCGGTTCTACCGTTATCCTCTCAGAGTTTGCGCCACTGTTCGATGTCTTCCCGATAAGTTTCAAGGTGCAGACGAGTGAGGTTCTCGATAAGGCCGGATGCACTCATGCCGCGTCCTCCGAGACGGCGGACAATCTCGTCCAACTCATTGCGCACCTTTTCACTGACGAATACGGGCTTTCGGTTGATAATCTTCGGCACTTGGAGATAGGTTGTGCGGTACTCTTCCAGCGACAACTTGCGTTGCTTGCTGCTGATGCGCTTCTGTGGTGTGGTCGGTTCTTCCGCAGTGATGACTTCTGACGGCTTTTCCTCAACGTTGGTTTCAGATTCCTTCACGGCCGTTCCTCTGGGTTGTGCCAGCTCTTCCGGATCCAGGCCGAGATTTCTGTAGAAGTCGTCCATAGACTTCTCACTGCGGGATTCTCTGCGTCCCATCTTGTCCACGATTTCACGAGCCTGCTGCTCACTGATGTTTGGTTCTCTTGTCATTGCCATAAAACAAATAAATTAAGTTATTAACTGTGGTCTCGGTAAGCACCTTGACCGATTATCGGGAGCAAAGTAAGTCGCTTTAATGCAGTCAGTCAAACACTTGGATTCTCTTAGGCAATTTTGTGTGGCTTTGCTTTTGGGCAATGACAACAATGGTGCAAACTTCAATGATTTGCGGGGTACGAGAAACAGAAAACGTAATGCCTTACTTATGGGAAAGATTGAATTAAGGTCTTATCGAGACTTAGACTTTCGCATTATATTTAGAAATTAAGGTAAAGCAGCCAAGCGGTTTGGGGGACTTATCCTGGCCAAGGCATACCATACCGGTGCCAAAGGCTGCCAGTTCTGAAAAAAGCATTGTCGAGTGACGGATTATCCATTCCTTTGCGGCAAAAGAAATAACAAAAGGAAGGATTATGGAAATAGTATCAATCGAAAAAAGAACCTTTGAGGCGATGGTCGCCAAGTTCGACCAGTTCGTCCGCCGCATGGATGCCATCTGCCATCGGCACGGCGAGAAGACAATGAGTGAGTGGATGGACAATCAGGACGTGTGCCGGATGTTGAACATCAGTCCACGCACGTTGCAGACGCTGCGGGACAACGGTACGCTTGCCTTCTCGCAGATAAACCACAAGACGTATTACCGTCCCGAAGACGTGAAGCGCATCGTTACCCATGTGGAGGACAGGCGGAAGGAAGCACGGTTCAAGGGACGAACCATATAACCTCAGTACAACAAATAAAGTATAACAACAATACCCACTAAATCCAAAGTAACATGAATGAACTGATGACCAAAGACAACGAGTGGATTCTCCACTTCATTGGCAGTCTCGACCGACTGCTGGACAACTACGAGCGTCTGACCGCAAACTACCGTCCGACATTGGGTGGAGAGCGTTTCTTTACCGACAAGGAAGTATCGGCGCGGTTGAAGGTAAGCCGACGCACACTACAGGACTACCGCAACGAGGGACGGATACCCTATATCCAGTTGGGCGGCAAGATCCTATACCGCGAGTCGGACATTGAGAAGATGCTGCTTGACGGTTATCGCTCCGCATATAGACAGACGGCCATCTGATTTCCTTGAAGGAGCGCAGTTTGCCGTCTGCCCTGTAACTTGCGACAGCAAAAAGAAAAAGGAACGGCTTACGGATGAAGCATCAAAATTCCGCTTCGTCTGTAAACCGTTCCTTTCTTCTGATTTCCCGTCAGTCGCTTGTTTCCGTTGCCGGATGCTTTACAAGCGTATGGTCGGCAGGGGCAAGGTTTTCGGGCTGAATACGCTCCGCAGGAGGAAGATTCTGCCGAAACGTCTCTGCCGCCTGACCTTGCCTCTGCCATCAAACCATGCGCTACCTTTGCATCCGAGCATTGGAAACGAGTGTCTGACGGGATGAACTCAATTATACCATCGGTTGCTTCCTCTGCCACAAGAAACAAACAAGGATATTGAAGCGCCCCTCGCCGTTGCACTCAGTTTACTGATTACATACTGTCTAAACAGCATACTCTCTTCACTGCATATTCTGAACGCAATGGCTATAATCATTTCAAGGCTGTAAACGTCATAGCTAATTCCATCGGGTTGCCTGACATATTTCATAGTGTCCACCTCGCTCAGTTCCTTGTTCTTGTAGATGCTGTGTATCGCCTTGCGAACATCGCACGAAAACACTCCGAACAAGTCGGCAATCTCAAACCGCGTCATCCATACGGGTATAGTAGGCATAGTAACTTTACCCATTTTACTGATTGTAATAATTCCTCTATCCATAATTGATACGGTTATTTGGTGTTGTTTGCCTTTTTGTTGTTAGGCTGTGCCTTTCTTCGCTCCATAAGCCTGTCCATGTCCTCCGATATTTTATCATCGGTCACCCGTGCATAGCCCTGCGTGGTCTTGATGCTTGTATGCCCCATCATCTTGCTGATGCTCTCAATCGGCACACCTGCCGAAAGCATCAGGGTTCCAAAAGAATGCCGACTTGCGTGGTAGCTGAGATTTTCTTTCACACCTGCCAATACACCTATCTCATGGATGCAGTACCAAAGGCTGTTACGGTTGGGTAAGGGGAATATGGGTTCTTCGTCATTGGTGGTGTTATACAGGGATAGAATCTGCTCTGCTATCGGATGCAGCGGCACGAAGGATTCTACATCGGTTTTCTTTCTGTTGATACGGATATAACGCCTTCCGTCTGCTGTTGTTCCGATATGTGAGGGATAAAGTTGCTTTACATCAACATACGACAACCCGGTGAATGCAGAAAAGATGAATATCCTTCTGGTAAGCTCTTGCCGCTTCTCCGGCATGGGTTGTTCCATAATCCTTTGTAGTTCTGCTCTGCTGATATGTTTCAGCTTGTAGTCAGGCTTTTTCTCGTATGATACATCTGCGAGAGGATTGAAGCGGATAATCTCTCTATCCACGGCAATGTAGATTAGTCTGTTCAACCACGTAAGGCAATGGTTGATGTGTCCTGCACCACAACCTTTGGTCTTCAGATAGAACTTGTACCCCCAGCCGAAATCCTCGGTGATGTCCTCGAAAGCAATGTCTCGCGTACCCAGTGACAGAAGGTATTCGTGCAGATAAGCTTGTGAGGACTTGGACTGACGATAGGAAGATGTGGATTCAATTACTTCCGCACGTATCCGTAACCGCTCTCGTTCTTCCTCGCCTGTTTTCAAAAGTGTAGTGGGGATGGTTGCCGCACAGGTTATCTCTGTTTTTCAGCATTTCTGCCGTAACCATGCCTGTCTCCTTCAACATCTTCTCGTAAGATGTTTCCATCTTGGCCCGTAATGCGATAAGGAGATTGTTTGTCCTTGCGTCTTTAACCTCTCCGCTTTTCGCATCCCAGTTACAAGGATTGCAGTAATAGCCCGTGGAGAATACGCTCTTCTTTCCGTCAATGGTGATACGGCATAGGATGGTAGTCGTGCCGTCTGCCTTGACTTTCCCACGGTTGATATAGTATAGAATTGAAAATGTGCTTCGCATAATTGAACTGTATTTAGTGATTAGAGAATGAGTTTCAGATCCTTTGTGGCTTCTATATATTTGTCCATGTCCTCAAAGAGTTTCTTCGGAGTCACTCGGGCATATACTTGGGTTGTCCTTATATCGGAATGTCCCAGCATCTTGCTGACGGTTTCGATGGGCACTCCGTTTTCAAGCGTCATAAGGGTGGAGAATGAATGCCGCCCCATGTGATAGGACAAGCGTCCCTTGATTCCGGCTTTCATGTTGATGCTTGTCAGACACCATTTCAAGGCTGGTACTGGATTACGGGGAACAATGTAGTCCGTGTGTTGTCCTTGTACTTTTCAATGAGGGCAATCGCCTCCGGCAACAGTTTGACACGGCTTAACTGACCGTTCTTCCCTCGGCGGTATTTCAGCCACAGCGCACCATAGTCATCCCGTGATAAGTTGTCGGGAGTGATGGCCACCACATCCACATACGAGGTCCCGGCATAGCAGGCGAAAAGAAACATATCACGGACAATAGAGTGCACGGGGCGACATCCTTGAAGATCTACGTCACGGATTTTCTCGAAATCTTCTCTGCTCAGTGCTTTGGGTGGTGTCTCCTTCTGCTTGGGAAGTGGATAGTGCTCGAAATAGAACTTATCCGCGTGTCCTTCCTTGAATGCCATACGGCAAATCTTCTTCAGTATCGCCAGATAGTGACGCACCGTCTGAACACCCAAGCCTTTCTCAATCACGATGAACTCTTGGAATTCACGAATGAAATGTTCGTTGAGTTGGCAGAAGGCAAGGTCGGAAACCTTAAATCGGTTGCTGACAAATTCACCAAGACGTTGCCGAGTATAGATGTAGTTCGGCAGTGTGCGGTGGGAGACATCTATACCCACTCGGGCTTTGATTTCCTCGATGTGTCGGTCGAAGAAGGCCAACATGGTCATTTGTGTCTCCTTGCTGCCTTGGAAAACATCTTTAACTGCGGTTGCATCGAAATCGGTCTTACGCTCCATGAGAGAGTTAAAGGCTGTGTTCACCGCCAACAGCAGTTTCTCTATTTTCGCATTGACCTCCACTGCCTCCCTGCTCTTTCCATTCAGACGGCTTTCACGAGGATTCCACAGTTCGGGAGTGCAGGAGAGTTTACAACTGAACTGCGCCATCGTGCGGTTCACGGTAATTCTGCCCATTATCGGGGCTTTGCCCGACTTGTCCAATCCGCTCCTCTTGAGGTAGAGCAACACCTTGAATTTTTCTACTTTCATACGCTTATATTTTTAGGTGCAAAGTTACTTGCCATATAAGCGTTCCTTGATATGCAAAATGCTGTGGATGAACGCAAACAAAACGGTGAGGATTTCATTTCGTTACCTGTCCTTGATCGGTAACTTCCCGGCTAACGGTTTGGTAACTGAACAACCTCAATGTTCCGCATTCATTTGCTTTTTCCACATTTGGAAAAATACTGAAACTATGCTCATTTCAAACGACTTACGTTTTATCTTCACCTGCCTGCTTTTCCTTGCTTAGCCATTCACTTCCCACACAGCACGCCATACACATGCAACAATGATGCTGACGTTGGGAGTAGATTTATATACAGTCTCCAAGTTATTGGGACATACCAATATACAGACAACACAAATTTACGCAAAGCTTGTGGATGAAAGTAAAAAGAAGGCCGTCGCTTTGATTCCTAATATAACATAAGAGCTAGTTGAATTCGAAATACAATTTGCCAATTTTGTATTTTAGTCATCACTTCGTGTTCCTAATTCACTTAAAAGATATTAGGAGCCTAATAAATGCTGCTAAACTCATTATGTAAACTGTAAGTGTCATTGATTTGTTGATCTTTGATTAAAAAATGATAGATATTTTTTATTCATGCAAATAATTGCATTCCTATTTTGAGTTATTGGCGTTAAAATGAAGAATACTGAACATCAGCTGCTTTGGCTCCCTAAAATGGATTTTAAGATGAATGGAGGGCTATTTCAAAGAAGTGGTTTATCATTTTATGAAAAAAACTGTTTTTCTACCGAGAATAAGTTAATATCTTGTTTGCTAGATATTGTATTTTTGTTTGCTAGATATTGTATTTTTGTTTGCCGGATATTAACTTGCTACATACAAAAAACAAGTCCTTTAGAGAAAGTATTACATAAATATCTGTATAAATGTAGGGTATTTGTATTTTCATCCTTATTTTTTTGCGGTATACTTTTTCTATTTTTTTCTTTTTCGCAAGAAAAGTAGATTAGTAGAAATTGCTAAAAAGTGACTATTTGACACAAAATATAACATTCTATATGACAATTGTACATCGTTAATTCAAAAGTTTTAAAATGGTAATAGACTTCATATAAACATTCAGGGGCTTTGTTAGAAGCTTTTGAAGAAAAAACGAGATTATTTCATCTTTTCATATAAAATTCTTTGGTATTATTAAAAATGTGTCTATTTTTGCACCATATTTTGTGTTATACGGACACGAAAAATGGTTGAAAAAATGAGGTATAAAAACTCTAACATAAGAAAGTGCCTAAATACTAAAACAATAGCACAGTGTGCAGCGTTCTTTTTATACTGTTTGCTCCCTTTAAAAGGAATTTGCCAAACGGGGGAAAGTACTGTAGATGCTTTAGTGAAAATGGGATTTGAAAATGTTGGATGGACAGAAGATGGCAATGAACGTGTTTATGTTCTGCAAAACTCTGCATATCGTTTGCAGGGTGTAGGCATAGGTAAGGCGGTAGATATTATTCAAAAGATGGGTTTACCGGAAGAAAAGTCATGTCGGATAATAGTTCTGGACAATAATGTACCCCAAATTTCTCTTTATTATTGTCCCCTAAAGGGGGATTCGGTGCCTCAAGCGGAGCGTAATGACTGGAATGTGAGCTATGAATTGGGCGATGCTTGGGAAAATGACACGGAAAATAAAGTTGAAAAATAGTTCTTTGTTCAAGATTGATGTATTGGTGTATCCGGAATTCTCTTCAAGAACGTGATTA
>ENA-OQJX01000471-OQJX01000471.1-human-gut-metagenome-genome-assembly--contig:-NODE-471-length-21093-cov-2.621864_pt1 | contig 21093 bp, 23 predicted proteins | sample MGYA00242615_ERZ504782 | MGnify/ENA primary metagenome ERZ504782 (study PRJEB26092, sample SAMD00036354) | human gut metagenome | host: Homo sapiens | study: EMG produced TPA metagenomics assembly of... | reverse complement strand
CTAAGGGATTAAGTTTGCAGGGTGATGTGGAAACTACTTTCTGATGCCCAAGCCGACGGGCGAAGAAGAGGACTTCTTGAAGATAGTGGGCATGAACCAGGTGCCTATCGTGTGGCGTGATGTCGATTACAATTATTTGAAGTCGAGGCTGACGCGCAACATGACGCCGGAAGATTATTATTCTTTTCGTGACCATATCTATTCGGATTTCTCTTATATGCACGTCAATGACATAGGCTGCATGGACTTTGCCGGCGGTTATCCCGGCAACCTGCACGAAGAGATAAACAACTTCTCGGTGATTGCCGGAGTAGTGGCTCGCCAGCAGGAATTTGATATTATTCATGCCCACGACTGGCTGACGTATCCCGCCGGAGTGCATGCCAAGATGGTGAGCGGAAAGCCGCTCTGCATCCATGTCCATGCTACTGACTTTGACCGTTCACGTGGAAAAGTCAATCCTACCGTCTATTCTATGGAGAAGAACGGTATGGATTATGCCGACTGCATCATGTGCGTGTCCGAACTGACCCGCCGCACGGTTATTGAGCAGTACCATCAGAACCCCAAGAAGGTGTTTGCCATGCACAATGCCGTCTATCCTCTCTCGCAGGAATACCAGGACATTCCACGTCCCGACCATTCCAAAGAGAAGATTGTGACATTCCTGGGCCGTATCACCATGCAGAAGGGACCGGAATACTTTGTGGAAGCAGCTTCGCTGGTATTGCAGCGTGCCCGCAACATCCGCTTTGTTATGGCCGGTTCGGGAGATATGATGGATGCCATGATTAATCTGGCAGCCGAGCGGGGCATCGCCGACCGGTTCCACTTCCCGGGCTTCATGAAGGGAAAGCAGGTATATGAGGTTTACAAGAACAGTGATGTATTCGTTATGCCTTCCGTTTCCGAGCCTTTCGGTATCGCTCCGCTGGAAGCCATGCAGTGTGGGACTCCTTCCATCATTTCCAAGCAGTCGGGATGCGGTGAAATTCTTGATAAGGTCATTAAGACCGATTATTGGGACATTCATGCAATGGCCGATGCCATTTATTCCCTCTGCACTAATCCCGCTCTCTTCCAATATCTGCAGGAGGAAGGCAGGAAGAAGTGGATGGAATCACGTGGGAAAAAGTAGGTTGAGAATCCGCGCCTCTACGAGGATGTGTTAAGAAACTATGGTAAATAACAAAAACAATAATAGAAATGAGAACTATCTGTCTTTATTTTGAAATACATCAAATCATTCATCTGAAACGTTACCGTTTCTTTGATATAGGTACCGATCATTATTACTACGATGATTATGCCAATGAAACCAGTATCAATGATGTAGCCGAACGCTCTTATATCCCGGCATTGAACACCTTGATTGAAATGGTGAAGAATTCCGGAGGTGCGTTTAAAGTGGCTTTCTCCATCTCGGGGGTTGCGCTGGAGCAGTTGGAAATATATGCACCGGCTGTCATCGACTTGTTGCACCAGCTGAATGATACCGGTTGCTGTGAGTTCCTTGCCGAGCCTTATTCCCATGGCCTTTCTTCTCTGGCCAACGAGGATTGCTTCAAGGAAGAGGTGATGCGTCAGAGCGCTAAGATGAAGCAAATGTTCGGTAAGCGCCGAAGGTGTTCCGTAATTCCAGCCTGATTTATAATGATGAGATTGGTGCGATGGTGGCAGCTTTGGGATTCAAGGGTATGCTGACGGAAGGAGCCAAGCATGTTCTGGTTGGAAGAGTCCGCACTATGTATACCATTGCTCTATGAATCCTAACTTGAAGTTACTGTTGCGTGATTTTAAGCTGTCTGACGACATCAGCCTGCGCTTCTCCAACTCCGAGTGGAACGAGTATCCTTTGTTTGCCGACAAGTACATCAACTGGATTGACGCTCTGCCGCAGGAAGAGCAGGTCATCAATGTCTTTATGGAACTCTCTGCTCTGGGTATGGCACAGCCGTTGTCTTCCAATATTCTGGAATTCCTGAAGGCTCTTCCATACTGTGCCAAGGAAAAGGGGATTACTTTCTCCACACCGACGGAAATCGTTACCAAACTGAAATCTGTTTCCCAGTTGGATGTTCCATACCCGATGTCTTGGGTGGACGAAGAAAGAGATACCAGCTGTTGGCTGGGTAATGTGATGCAGCGTGAAGCATTCAACAAGCTGTATAGTGTTGCCGAACGTGTCCATCTCTGTGATGACCGCCGTATCAAGCAAGACTGGGATTATCTGCAGGCAAGTAACAACTTCCGTTTCATGACTACCAAGCAAAGCGGTGTCGGTTTGAACCGTGGCATTTATGAATCTCCTTTTGATGCTTTTACCAATTATATGAATATTCTTGGTGACTTTATCAAACGTGTCGATTCTCTCTATCCGGTGGATATAGATAATGAAGAGCTGAATGCATTGCTGACCACTATCCAGAACCAAGGTGCCGAGATAGAGGAACTGCATAAGGAATTGGAGAAAGCACAGGCCAAGTTAGAGAAGATAAAGGCTGCAGAAAAGAAAGAGAGCAAGGCTACAGCTAAATCTGCCGCAGAAAAACCGGCAAAGACCAAGGCTCCTGCCAAAAAGCCTGCCGCAAAGAAAACAACTAAAAAGGCTGCTGAATAATATCGGCAGCTTGTCCCATCAATCAAAAAAGCCTTCCGCTCAACAATGAGTGGAAGCTTTTTTTATGGAATATCTGTCAGTTACTTGTTGAAACTGGTGTATGTAACTTCTATTTTCAGCGGAGATTCCACTTCACCTTTTGCATTCTCTTTCGGGCCGCCTTTTAGTTTGGCATATCCCGGCTTAAGGTCGTTTTGGATACCGGTCATGGTTTTGTTACCGCTACTACTTGTACTGTTGTCATAGGTAATGGAAACCGGAATCAGCAATACCTTATCCCAGTCTTCATTTTCTTTGTTCCAAGTTTTATCCCACTCTGTCTCATTCCAAGAACTGCCGGCTTTGTCTTTGGCGGCTTTCTTGGCAGCTTGTTTTTCGTTGATGCAAGTGGTAACCAAACGGGCTATGTTGCTGAATACATATTGATTAGTAGCAAATGCATTGTGGGTGGTTGTAAATGAGGTAATATTATCCCTGACTTTGTTCTCTTCAAAGAAGCTCTTCAAGTCCTGTTTACGTATCAACAGCACGTCATTGGGAGCACTCATGCTATATTCGTAGTCACTGTTTATATTGTAATTCGTGAAAGTCAGCTTCACGGCATTCAGGGTGTCATTGGTCAGTTTGTTGTATATTGAATCGTATGGCATGATAGCTTCGGTGAAGATACCGGCAGGAGATTTGATATAAGTGTGTTGGGGTTCGGCAGCCTTTTCCTTTATCAAATCAGAATTCAGGAACTGGTTTGCCTGGATAACCTCTTTGGTAGAGGCAAATACAGTCTGCATGCTATAGAACAAAGAGTCTGTACCATCTTTTTTCTTCAGTGCTACACCGGTAGTATCATTTACGTGGTGGAAACGGAATTGCATATTTAAAGCCACATAATCCACATAGAGGATGGTTCCATCTCCGTAATCGCTCTTTACATATACTCCTTTGAAAATCTTGTCTATGAAAGTTGCGGCGTCTTTAAAGTATTCGGGATGCTCGCGATAAACCTTCAATATTCTGTCTTCGCCGAAAGTTTTCTTGTCCAATGGGAACGTCACATTGGGATAGAAAGTGTAATAACCGTTATTGTCCTTTTCAAATCTCACAGAGTCCGGAACAGACGTATCGAAAGCTGAATAAGCCTTACGTCCGAGCAGGGACTTGGGGTCGTACTTGTTGTAGTACTCTTCCGGATTGATATTGGTATAGCGATTTTTGTCCAGCTTCTTGTCCAATTCATAGATACTCATCCGGCATGCATTCAGGGAGTCGCCGAACCAACTGGAATAATAGACTGCAAGTTGCACTGAAACTACCGAGTCGGCAGTCATTGTACCAGTTGCCTTGATTGGATTTCCTTCACTGTCCCGTTCGGTCACTTTATACACTTCCGGAAGGGAGAAGTTTTCCGTACAGTTCAGCTCCGTAAGGAAACTTGTTTCGTAATAACCGAATTCCGGGTCGGAAAACTTGCCTATATAGCCGGTACTCGTTTTGGCAAATACAGAATCAACGGCAAATGAACGTGTTGTTACATTAAAAGTAGTAGTATGCGCTGACATGCCGTCAGAATCGGGCAACATACCCAGACCTAATGTTCCGGTGTTGTCATCGCATCCAAAGAAAGTCAGGACTGCCAAAAGCAATGTTCCCAGGTATCTTACTTTCATAGTTTTAACTGTCTAAATCGATTTTATTTTTGTTCTGTTTCCCATACCTTGTCGTAGAAGTCATTGCAGGCTTCAGCAAAGTTCTCGGGAGATTGATATTCCAATACCGGTTTTCCGGATTCGCGGGCATAGTTCAGTACTTCCTCATTGACGTGTTCGCTTTGCTGGATAATGCCGTCGGAGAAGTCAGCAGCCAGTTTGCAAAGTGCTGTGTAGTCAATGGGTTCCTTCAATCCTGCAATATCTTTCTTGGCGATGCCTTTCAACAATAGCTTGTTAGAGAAGTCTGCGTGGAAAGGTTGTTTGAAGTCATCTTCATAAAGGGAAAATATGACTTTGGCATCTCTGAAGGAAGGTTCGTCTTTATAGGCTTTTTTGATGTACAGAGGCGCTAAAGCGGTCATCCAGCCGTGGCAGTGGATGATGTCGGGACACCAACGCAGTTTCTTCACCGTTTCCAGTACACCACGGGCATAGAAGATGGCACGGGCATCATTGTCTTCATACTCTTCACCATTTTCGTCTGTTACCTGCAAGCGGTTCTGGAAGTAGTCATCGTTGTCGATGAAGTATACTTGCATACGTGCAGACTGGATAGAGGCAACCTTGATGATGAGCGGGTGATCGGTATCGTCAATGATGAGGTTCATGCCGGAGAGTCGTATCACTTCATGCAGCTGGTTTCTGCGTTCGTTGATATTTCCCCATTTGGCATAAACGTTCTGATTTCTCTGCCTTTTTCTTGAATAGCCTGAGGTAGGTTTCTGCCTACGAGGGACATTTCGGATTCTGAAACGTAAGGGGTAATTTCTTGGGTTATAAATAAAACCTTGTTCGCCTTTGTCATAATAACAATGTTCTCAATTATTCTGCAAAGATATAAAAAAAATCGGGCAATAAAGCAAACAGAGCCCGTCTATAATTCCTTATGAATTGTTAACTGCTTGTTATTCAGTGAAACAGCTGCTTTTGGAATTGCCGGAAAGTGTACTGAGTTTTGCATTAATTTGCGATATTTCTTCTTTATATGCTAAATAATGGTTTATTTTGCACCGCTTTTGCGAACAACCAAGTTATTATATAACCAATTAAAATGGAAATAGTACATACTATCAAGGACTTGCAGGCCGGACTTTCGGCTTTGAGAGCCCAGGGAAAGAAGGTAGGTCTGGTGCCTACGATGGGTGCTTTGCATGCCGGTCATGCCTCATTGGCGAAACGTTGTGTGGCAGAAAATGACGCTGCCGTAGTAAGCGTTTTTGTAAATCCGACCCAGTTTAATGACAAGAATGATTTAGTGAAATATCCCCGTACGCCGGAGGCTGATTGCCGTTTGCTGGAGGAGTGTGGAGCGGCATTTGTCTTTGCACCTTCAGTGGAGGAGATGTATCCGGAACCGGATGCCCGCCGTTTCAGCTATGCGCCGCTGGACACAGTGATGGAAGGAGCATTCCGTCCGGGACATTTTAACGGTGTCTGCCAGATTGTGAGCAAACTGTTTGATGCTGTGCAGCCGGATCGTGCCTACTTTGGCGAGAAAGATTTCCAGCAGCTGGCAATTATTCGCGAGATGGTCCGCCAGATGAAATATCCTTTGGAAATTGTAGGGTGTCCGATTGTGCGTGAGGAAGACGGGTTGGCTCTGAGCAGTCGCAATGCCCGTTTATCTGCCGAAGAACGTAAAAATGCACTGAAAATTTCGCAGACTTTATTTGAAAGTCGTACCTTTGGAGCTTCACATACGGTAGCTGAGACACAGAAGTTTGTGGAAGACACCATCGCAGCCGCCCCCGGATTGCGTTTGGAATACTTTGAGCTGGTGGATGGCAATACCTTACAGAAGATTACCGATTGGGAGGAAACTTCTTATGCTGTGGGTTGCATCACAGTATTCTGTGGGGAAGTTCGTCTGATTGATAATATCAAGTACAAAGAGCCTGCTGCCTTGTAATTTATAATTAGTAATTCGTAATTTATAAAGATATGATGATTGAAGTGTTGAAGTCGAAAATCCATTGTGCCCGCGTCACGGAAGCGAACCTGAACTATATGGGAAGCATTACGATTGATGAAGATTTGATGGATGCCGCCAACATGATTGCCGGCGAGAAGGTGTATATAGCCGACAATAATAACGGTGAACGTTTTGAAACCTACATTATTAAAGGCGAGCGTGGCTCTGGCAAAATTTGCCTGAACGGTGCGGCAGCCCGCAAGGTGCAACCTGATGACATCGTTATTATCATGTCCTACGCGCTGATGGACTTTGAAGAAGCCAAGTCGTTCAAGCCGACGGTGATTTTCCCCGACCCGGCAACGAACAAGGTGGTGAAGTAGTCTCCATATTGAAATATGGAAATAAAGCCCTGTTTGCAATTTATTTGTAAACGGGGCTTTGTTTTACTTCTGATTCTTCTCCGCAGGGTTCGTATGAGAATGAGGAGCCGATTTAATCTTGTCGAGTAAATACAGAATCTCAGTTTGGACATCGAAATTATATCTTTGGTAATCCTGATAGGTGGGCATCAAGTCTGGATAAAGTGTGTGGGCACACCGGTCTTTGCCCGGAAAGCATATTTGTATGGAGTTGGAGATAGAGCCTTGCATACCGGTATAGGGTAGCCGGAATAAGGTTTGTTCCATGTAGGTATTGGGGGCTTGTCCGCTGGGTATTCCTACAAGGGTAGCACCCATTTTCCACAGATAGAAAGTGTAGTGGAAAGCTGCACTGAAGGTACGTTCGTTGGTAATGACGTAAATGTGTTCCGGAGTATAGAGCGCCTTTCCTTGTTGCTTTCTCAGTTCTTCCGGCACACTGGATATACAGTTCTTGATGAAGTCGGTCCGTCGCTGTTCTATGTTTGTGGTGTCTGCTTCGTCCGTACTAAAAGTGTAGTCACCGTAGGCATAGTCTGTTCCGTATGCTTGGTTGAAATCCTGTAAGTTTGTCTGTAGTTTTTGCATGTAGAGGGGAGAGATGATACGATAGAATTCTATATCCATATCCGTTTGCAGGAAGTGGTCGCCGAACAGTTGGTAAAGTGTGGGTAGGACAATTGGAGTCCAGCCACCGCTATTGTTGCGCAAATCTATGATGAGGGTGGAGGAGGCTTCCTTCTTCATCTCTTTCAGCATATGGGCGAAAACTTCGGAAAGGGACGGGAGTTGCCGAATGGCTAGCAGGGTATCGGCGGGCATCTCTTGTTTCAGGATATCCCGATAATAGAATCCTATTTGCCGGTATAAATCTTTCAGCCCTTGTTTTTGCATATACTCAAAATTATCCCGTGCCATGATACTGTTGATATTGATGAGCATTATTTGCTTGTCGTTGTCTATGAACTGATAGGCCAGTTGTTTGTCTGTATAAGCTTTCCAACTGTTATTGTGTTGCATGGGTGTGTTTTGCACTTCCTGCCTTGACAATAAGGGAAGGGTTAATCCTCTTGATTTGCCGTCGGGAGTAAGAAGTGAGAGGTGAAGGTTGTCTTTCATTTCAGGGAAAAGCTGTCTCAAGAAATGTTCCGTAGGCATGGACCTGCATAGATTGGCATAACGGTCATATAGGTTTTCACTGGCTTGGATAGCGGCAGTGCGGGCCAGTACCTCTTCTAAAGAATCTCCGTTGATGGTTGTGATACGGCTACCTAACAAGTCTTTGTACGTTTCAGGGATTCCTTGAAGTATAATGCCGTCGGGATGGTGCGTACTTCCAGTGCCAGGTAACGCTGATTTGCTTGTTGATTGGCTGTGGGAGGTAAAAGGTAGGTATGTCCGTCTTGCAGATTGGATAGGAAAATGCTTACTTTGTCAAAAAAGGTCTGTTTCGTACCGGGAGTCCGGCGTAACTCGTTCTCCAGATGGAAGCTTGTTCGTAGAAGAATACTTTTCCTCCGAAGCCGCTGTAAGGGTCGGGATGGGTTGCTGCCAGTTCTTTTACCAGATACCGAAAGTCTGAGGCAAGGGAATCCCCGTTTAGGGGCTCTTGGGCGCTTGCCAATAGGGAAGCCAGACAGGGAAGGAGGGATAGATAAATACGTTTCATATTCTTGAAATATTTAAATTGTATGCTAGAAGGGGAAAGTAGAGGGAGAGGTTGTAGTAGAATAAAAAAGGTGGAGTTCGTATGTCTCCACCTTTCATGACAGATTCTTATTTTTTTAGCTGCTCATTCATCGCTGCTGCTGCCTTTCGTCCGTCTCCCATGGCAAGGATTACGGTGGCACCTCCGCGGACAATGTCGCCTCCGGCAAAGATGGTCGGGATGGACGACTGCATGTTATCATTGACGGCAATCGTTCCCTTCCGGCCCAATTCCAATCCCTTGATGGAGCTTGGGACAATCGGTTGGGAGATACACCTACGCTGACGATGGCAAGGTCGATGTCGATGGTTTCCGTGGCTCCGGGGATGGGTACGGGACTGCGGCGTCCGCTGGCATCCGGTTCACCCAGTTCCATTTCTGAAGCACCACTTGTTTCACTTTTCCTTGTTCGTCGGCAATGTATTCGATTGGGTTGTGGAGGGTCAGGAATTCTACACCTTCTTCCTTGGCATGTTTCACCTCCTCGATACGTGCCGGCATTTCTTCTTCCGAACGACGGTAGATAATCATGGCACGCTCTGCACCGAGACGGCGTGCGGTACGTACGGAGTCCATAGCTGTATTTCCACCACCTATCACGGCTACGCATTTGCCGAAAGGAACCGGAGTATCGGAGTCTTCACTGGCGGCATCCATCAGATTGACACGGGTCAGGTATTCATTGGACGAGAGGATATTGATGGAGTTCTCGCCGGGGATATTCATAAAGTTGGGCAGTCCTGCTCCGGAAGCTACGAATATGCCCTTGAATCCTTCCTCTTCCAGTTGTTCCACGCTGAGCGTCTTACCGATAATGCAGTCCTTGACGAATTCCACTCCCATTTTGGCAAGGTTGTCAATCTCCACATCCACCACTTTGTTGGGCAGGCGGAACTCCGGAATGCCGTATTTCAATACACCGCCAATCTCATGCAGTGCTTCGAAAACGGTAACGTCATAGCCATACTTTGCCATATCTCCGGCAAACGACAGACCGGCGGGACCCGAACCAATGACGGCAACTTTGATGCCGTTCTTTTCCTTGATTTCCGGTACGGAGATTTGCCCGCTCTCCCGTTCGTAATCGGCGGCAAAGCGTTCCAGATAACCGATAGCTACCGGCTTCTCGTTCATCTTCAGGTGTATACATTTGGATTCACACTGCTTTTCCTGCGGACAGACGCGACCGCAGACGGCAGGCAGTGCACTGGTTTCTTTCAGTGTCTTGGCCGCTTCGAGGAATTCTCCGCGCTCAATGTTCTTGATGAAGCGGGGGATGTCGATACCTACGGGACAGCCTTCCGTGCAGCCCGGATTAGCACAGTCCAGGCAACGCTTGGCTTCGGTCAGTGCCTGCTCTTCCGTTAAGCCCTGATTGACTTCCTCCTTGCGGCTGTGCGAACGATATTCCGCATCGAGTTCGTTCATCTCTACACGTGGAATGGCAGTCCGTTCTTTGGCTTTCATGGATTTGCGTAACTCCTGACGCCATGCAGCATTACGGCTTTTCTCATCTTCCATGTTTTCACCGGTAGCTTGGCAGGTCTGAGGTTCTTCCAGCTTGTGCATCTCCTCGCGTTCGATGTTTTTAAAAGCGCCCATACGCTTCAGCATCTCGTCGAAGTCCACTTGATGTCCGTCGAACTCAGGGCCGTCCACACATACAAATTTGGTCTTTCCTCCGATGGTGATTCGGCAGGCGCCACACATGCCGGTACCGTCAACCATAATCGTATTCAGGGATACATCCGTGGGGATTTCGTATTTCTTTGTCAGCAAACAAACAAATTTCATCATGATGGCGGGGCCGATGGCGAAACACTTGTTCACCTTCTCGCGCTTGATGACTTCTTCTACGCCTTCCGTCACCAGACCTTTTCGTCCGTAGGAACCGTCGTCGGTCATGATAATGACTTCGTCGGAGCTTTCGCGCATCTCCTTTTCAAGGATGATCAGTTCTTTGGTACGTCCTGCCAGTACGGTGATGACGCGGTTGCCGGCAGCTTTCAGCGCTTGCACGATAGGGAGCATGGGAGCTACGCCTACACCACCTCCGGCACAGACCACAGTACCGAAGTTGTCAATGTGCGTAGCTTGTCCCAACGGGCCGACAACATCCGTAATATAATCGCCTTCGTTCAGTTCGCAAAGACGGGTAGAGGAGAGCCCGACTTCCTGAACCACCAGTGTGATGGTTCCCTTTACCGGGTCGGCTTCCGCAATGGTAAGCGGCATACGTTCGCCTTTTTCGCCCACACGTACAATGACAAAGTGCCCTGCCTTACGTGATTTGGCAATCAATGGTGCTTCAATGACTAACTTAAAGACCTTTTCAGAAAAGTGTTCTTTGCTAATGATTTTATTCATTATCTAATAATTTTGTTGGTGTAATTACGCAATTACTGTCAGATTGATAGATTTTGCAAAGATAGGGGTTATTTGGTAATATCAAAAGAAGAATAGGGTAAAACTGCATGTTGTCACTGGATAACATTCCTTTGTCACTATAATTTGTTCACTTTCTACAGCCTGCCTACTTTTGAAATAAAAAATGAGGAAGAGTATGTATCGAAATGTTTTTTTAGGGGCAATTTTATTGAGTATGCCTTTGGTGGTTTGGTCGCAGCAGGATACGATTGCCGACCAGCGTTTGGAAGAAATTATGGTAACTGCTAAACTCCCGTTGGTAGAAATATCTGCCGGTAAAACAAGTTACCGGATGGATGCGTCAGTCACTCAAAGTACGGGAAGTCTTTATGATGTTCTTGCTTCCCTGCCGGGAGTCGTGATAGATTCCAATGGTAATATCTTGCTGAACGGACAAAGCGGTGCGACGATTCTGATGGATGGCAAGCCTACTTATCTTTCGGGAGATGAATTGATGAGTCTGTTGAAATCTACTCCTGCAACTAATGCTGATAAGATAGACTTGATAACCCAGCCTTCCGCACGCCACGATGCGGCGGGAAGCTCCGGTTGATTGATATCCGTACAAGAAAATCAGACTGCGCGGTGTGAATCTGGCCTTGAACGGCAATGGCAGTCTTGGACGGACGGGTAGCGGTTATGGAGGTGCTCATGAATATCCGGGAGAATAAGTTCAATCTTTATTTGAACTATTCGTATTATCAGGGGAAGGATGTCATAGACTTGTTTATCGACGTGCGTTCGAACGGGATGGAGGAAGGATGATGCAGGACTCTTACCGGAAGCGTAGGAATTATTCGCACTATTTTCGTACCGGATGTGATTATTATCTCAATGAGCGGACAGTTTGGGGAGTCTCATTGGGTGGAAACTTTTCCCGGCAAAGGGAAAATGCAGGCATGTTTACGGAAATCCGAGAAACCGGAGTTGCGGGAAATACTTACAGCCATGCGGAGCAAAACCGGAATAATGTTTCTGCCGGAACCAGTATGGTGCACAAGCTGAAAAGAGAAGGGGGAGAACTCAGCGCTTCTTTTGATTATTTCCATTACTACCGTGTTGGAAACCAGTTGATGGATAGTTTTAAGCCCGATACATTGAAAGGGATATGAAGGGAAATACCGACTTATATGTCGGACAGATAGATGCGGTTTATCCATTGAGTGAGGTTTGGAAGTTACAGGCCGGAGTCAAAACCTCATTTGTTACGATAGACAATACGGCAGGTTATATGCGTCCGTCGGTTTCCGGCTGGCTGCCGGACGGGGCACTTGGTTCCCGATTCGTATATGATGAGAATATCAATGCCTCTTATCTACAAGTCGGCTATGAGAAAGACCGCTTGAAAATCTCAGCGGGTCTAAGGTTGGAACATACCCATGTACACGGGGATTTTGGAGGAAATACACAACAGAAAGACTCTTCGTTTACAACGAATTACTTCCATTTGTTTCCTACTATTGCTTTGCAATACGGTTTGACTTCGGAACATCTGTTTCAGCTTTCGTATGGCAGGCGTATTACCCGCCCCAATTATGGTGATTTGAATCCTTTTACCTATATATTTGATGACTATACATGAAGGGGGAAATACGAAGCTGCATCCTTCTTTCTCTGATAATATAGAGTTGGGGTATGTGTATCGTGACTGGTTTCAGACAGTGCTCTTTTTCTCGCATACAGATGATGCTATCATGAAGAGCTATCGCGAACAGGAGGGGCGGCGTATCTATGTAATGCCCCAGAATCTGTCTTCCTATGTACAGACGGGTATGCGTGTACATGCCGCCAACCTCTCACCTGTTTCTTTTTGGAAGGTGAATCTGACCGCTATCGGTATTTATAATAATTATGGTTGGACGGAGCAAGGGCAGAAAATGAAAAACCGTATGTTTACCCCGATATTCGGCTGCATGAACCAGTTTGCTTTCACTTCCGTATGGTCGGCCGAACTTTCGGCAAATTATAATGGACGAATGGCCTACGGACAAGCCACAGTACATCCGGCGCTGGAAGTGAATGTCGGCATCCAAAAGAAGATGTTCCGTAACAGATGCACCGTTACCTTGTTTGCCAAGGATGTATTCAACACCAATTATCAAAAAGTAGATATTCAATCTCCCGGTGTGCAGGCGTTTGTTGACGAACGGCACAACAAACGTGTGCTGGGTATTGCTTTCGCCTGGCGTTTTCAAAAAGGCAGCGAGACAAAAGAAAGCAGAAGGAAAAAAGAAATAGATGAAACAAAAAGAGTAAATTTGTAACTGTTATGGGCAGACTGTGGAACAAGTGGCTGGTGCCGGCATTATTTGCGTGATTCTTTTTCTGTGTATTCGTGTGGCGAATGATATTCCGAAACATGAATACTATTGGGAAAGTAATGAGTGGAATTTCATGCTGAAGGATATGCTTGTGGTACTCTTCATGTCTTATCCTATCTTTTTTCTATTGAAGTATTGGCTTCGTTTGTGCCGGAAGCGGAAGTTGGTATGGTGGCAGGAATACGGGGTAGTTGTCCTGACGGTTCCCGTCTGGTGTCTTCTGACGATGTGGGTCATCCGCTTTTTGATGGGGGTAAGTCTTGATTTATACGATGTGCCTGTTCCGGCCATAGTCAGTATGTTGCTTGGCGGCTTCTTTTATATATTCTTGCGTAATCAGATGATACAGAAGGAAAATGAAGCTCAACGCCTGCAGTTGGAGAAGATAAAAAATGACCAGCTCCAGACAGAACTGAAATTCCTTAAAGCGCAATATCATCCACACTTTCTTTTTAATGTACTCAATACGGTTTATTTTCAGATAGATGAGAATAATGAGGCTCCGCGGCATACTCTTGAGCAATTGTCCGATTTGCTTCGTTACCAATTATACAATGATGGGGAGAAAGTGCAAGTCCGTGTGGAAGTGGAATATCTGAAACAATACATCAGCCTATGTAAACTTCGTGCTACGAAGCGGCTGCAGTTGCAGGTGCATTTCGATGAAATGGAGGCGCAGGTTGAGATTTATCCATTGTTGTTTGTACCGTTGGTGGAGAATGCTTTCAAATATGTGGGAGGGAACTATTTTATAGCTATGGATATGTGTCTGAAAGAAGGCAAGTTGTGTTTTAGTATTGAAAATTCTATACCGGAACCATTAGTGCACCAGAAAGGAAAACATGGAATCGGCATAGAAAATCTGAGGCGCAGGCTGGAGCTGCTATATCCGGAGCGTCATACGCTGGACATAAATAGAGGAGATACTTTGTTTAGAGTAAAACTTGTGATAGAATTATAGGATGAAACAGGTAAAATGTGTAATAACCGATGACGAGCCTACTGCATGTGAAGGATTGCAACGCTATGTGGAAAAGGTGGATTTCCTTTCTTTAATGGGTGTATGTGAAGATACTATGCAGTTGAACACTCTTTTGCAGACTGAGCAGCCGGACTTGTTGTTTCTGGATATTGAAATGCCTTATCTTTCGGGGCTTGAACTCTTGGCATCTCTTGCCCATCCGCCTCATGTGATTATCACTTCCGCTTATGAGCAGTATGCATTGAAAGGTTATGAACTTGATGTTACGGACTATCTGTTGAAACCGATTTCGTTTGACCGGTTCCTGAAAGCGGTGAATAAAGTACATGGTCTTTTGCAGCAGGAGAAATGGCCGGATGAAGCTAATAATTTTATATTTGTCCGTTCAGACCGTCAGATGCATAAGGTGTTGTTTAAGGATATTCTGGTGGTGGAGGGGCTGGAAAATTACGTCTGTATTTATACGGAAAGCACAAAGCTGCTTGTACGTTCTACCATGAAGCGTATGATAGAGGCTCTTCCTGGTGGAGTATTTCAGCAAGTCCATAAATCATATCTGATAAATTTGGAAAAGATTGAGATGATAGATGGCAATCGGATTATAGTTGGGAGGCATACTGTTCCGGTGGCACGTAATTTCCGCGAGGAGGTGTTTGCACGTATTTTGAAGAATACTTTGTAGTTGCGCAGGAGAAGCTTGTCATGATAAAACTCCGGGCACGAATTACATGGATTTCACGTTTTTTGCTAACCGCAACTGTGAAATTCATGTAATTCGTGCCCGAAAGAAAGTGTCAAAGGCGTATTGCTGCACGTGACTATTATGGCCTTAGTCTATTATTTCAAATCCCGTATACGGAACCAATGCCTTTGGTATGCGGATTCCTTCTGGAGTCTGGTTGTTTTCCAGCAAGGCGGCAACGATGCGTGGCAGAGCGAGTGCGGAACCGTTCAGCGTATGGCAAAGCTCTGTTTTCTTTTCTGCCGTACGGTAGCGGCATTTCAGACGGTTGGCTTGATAAGTGTCAAAATTAGAGACGGAACTTACTTCCAGCCAGCGTTTCTGTGCTTCGGAATACACCTCAAAGTCAAAACAGAGGGCAGCCGTGAAGCTCATATCGCCACCGCAAAGGCGCAGGATGCGGTAGGGGAGTTCCAGCTTTTGAAGCAAACCTTCTACGTGGTCCAACATCTCCTGGTGGGATTGTTTGCTGTGTTCCGGTTTGTCGATGCGTACCAGTTCCACTTTGGAGAATTCGTGCAGGCGGTTCAAGCCACGTACGTCTTTCCCGTATGAACCGGCTTCACGGCGGAAACATTGTGTGTATGCACAGTTCTTGATGGGCAACTGCTTTTCGTCCAGAATCACATCACGGTAGATGTTGGTTACGGGGACTTCGGCGGTAGGAATCAAGTAGAGGTCGTCCACTTCGCAATGATACATTTGCCCTTCCTTGTCAGGCAGCTGTCCCGTGCCGTAGCCGGAAGCGGCGTTCACCACTGTGGGCGGCATTATTTCCGTATAGCCGGATTTGCGTGCTTCGTCCAGGAAGAAGTTGATGAGTGCGCGTTGCAGTTGTGCGCCTTTGCCTTTGTATACGGGGAAGCCGGCACCGGTAATCTTGACACCCAGGTCAAAGTCTATCAAGTCATATTTCTTGGCCAGTTCCCAGTGGGGCAGGGCGTCTTTGGGCAGCTCGGTTTCCATACCACCTATTTTCTCTACTACATTGTCGTCGGCACCTACGCCTTCAGGCACGCTGTCGTAGGGAACGTTGGGGATGGTATAAAGCAAAGTCTGCAAATCGTTGGCAGCCTGGTCCATATTGGCTTGCAAGTCCTTGTTGACTTCTTTCAGCTCGGCCACGCGGCTTTTGGCGGCTTCTGCTTCTTCTTTCTTGCCCTCCTTCATCAGTTGTCCGATGGATTTGGAGAGTGAGTTGGCTTCTGCCAGGTTTTTATCTAGGATGGTTTGATTGGCTTTTCTTTTGTCATTGAAGTCCAGCACTTGTGCAATGGTTTCTTTTGCATTCTTGAAGTGCTTCTTTTCCAGTCCGCGGAGAACCGCGTCGGTGTTTTCTGTAATTTGTTTGATGGTAAGCATATCTTATACTTGTTTTTATGTTATTCGGTTTTGTGAGTGCAAAGATATGGAAAAAACAAATAAAGTGTTGCTTTTGACATAAAAGAAAGGGATGCAACCTATTCGGATTGCATCCCTTTTCCTTATTTCTTGTTCGGAAACTTATGCTTCTGCATTTTCTGCAGGGATAACAGAAACTGAACGTCTGTCTTCCTTGCCCACTTTGAATTGTACAGTTCCGTCTACTAAAGCGAAAAGAGTGTGGTCTTTTCCCATACCGATGTTATTACCCGGGTGGAATTCAGTACCTCTTTGACGAACGATGATGTTACCTGCTTTGCAAGCTTCGCCACCAAATATCTTAACGCCTAATCTCTTGCTCTGTGATTCGCGGCCGTTCTTAGAACTACCGACACCTTTTTTATGTGCCATTTCTTCTTACTTTTTAATTGATTAAGCTACTACTTCTGTAATTGTTAATTCAGTGAACTGTTGACGGTGACCGTTCAGTTTTCTGTGTCCTTTTCTTCTTTTCTTGTGGAAAACAAGAACTTTGTCGCCTTTAACCAAGTTTGAAACAACCTGGCAAACAACTTTAGCACCTTCTACGGTAGGAGCACCTACTGTAACGTTTCCGTCTTTGTCTACCAAAAGAACTTTTTCAAATTCTACTGTTGAACCGTTTTCTGCACCTTCGATGTGGTGAACAAACAACTTTTGACCAGCTTCTGCTTTAAACTGCTGACCGTTAATTTCTACAATTGCGTACATCTTATATATAATGTATAAGTTAGCTCCGGCGGGTGGTCTTTAATCACTTAAAGAACTCTTTATCGAACCCGTTGCGGAATAATCGGGCACAAAAGTACTATTTTTATTCGTTCCCGACAAATATTTCTTTTATTTTTTGTAGGAGATAAAATGATTACAGTAAATAAATGAGCATTTTAACTCTCATTGCAGTCTATTGGACCAACTCTCCCAAATTCTGCATAATGATTTTGTGTGGATAGTTACGGAGTTCCTCGCTGTTGTCATTCCGTTCAATACGCCTGCAAAATCTACTTCTGCATTTCGGGCCGTTTCAGCATCTACCGTGCTATCTCCGATATACAAAGTTTCTTCGGGTGTACTTCCCAAATGTTCCAAAGCAAATAGTACCCCTTCCGGTGAAGGTTTCGGTGCTTTTACATCTTCTCCTCCCACAACTATATCGAGAAAATCTTTTGGCAGATATTCTTCCAGATAACTCAATATCCGGAAGCGATACTTGGTAGAGATAATTCCGACGCGGGCACCCCGTTTCTTCAATCCTTTCAGTGTAGATAATGTATCAGGAAAAAGACGGGTATTTACATTCATGTGTACATCAGCTTCCAGTCTGTATTCCTGCCGGAAAGATTCTAACTGTTCCGGGTCGGTAATTCCGGTAAGGATACTGAATGATTCTTCCAGTGTTTTGCCGATCGTGCGCTTGATAGCTTCATCGGTAACGGTTAAATACTGGTGCCGGGTGAGCACAATTCTGAAACATTTAACGATACCACGCGACGAATCGGCTAATGTATAGTCGAAATCGAATAAATAGGTTTTGTAGTTCATTGGGGAAAACTTTTCCGCAAAAGTACTAAATACTTTTCTTATTTCACAGGTTCTACTGTGTATCCTTGGCTTTTTAGTAACTTTAATAATCCTTTTTCCCCGGGAAGGTGCAGGGCGCCTACCGCAACAAAAGTCGGAGCGGCTTTCATGATAGCCGGTAATTTTTCAGCCCATATTTTATTACGGTTGTAAATTAGGGCATCTTCTTCGCTGGGAAGTGCGTCGCATTGATTGCCTTTGCGCTCTTCGCTGATTTTGAACATAGTGTTCAAATCCTGTTTCATGTAAGCGTTCGTGAGCTTTTTTAGGTTTTCTACTTCTGCTTCTATATTATTAAGAGTGCACATGAGTAGCTGTGCTTGTCGTTGTAGTGACTACCGTTGAAAAGCAGGTTGAATTGGAATTCGGCAGTTTCCAGCCCGTCCACCTTTTTTCCGTTTTGGGCGGCTTGGCTTTGAAAGAACGTGTCGAGTTGCTCTTGCGGGTTGAACTTTCCTACATGTTTTACGTAAGCCATTACCACTACATTATTCAACAGGAAGGCAGGTTTTAGCTTCGGAGCCATATTTAAGTCTACCATCAGGTTTTCTTTGCAGAATTTGTTAGCACTCTCAAAGTCTTCCGGAGAAAGGAGGGAGGTCAGTGTGGTATCACTTTCAATCATCATTGCCTTTTGCATCTTTCCCATGGTGGCGGGCGACTGCATTTCCGACATTTTCAGTTCTCCATACACCTGTTGCGTTTCATTCATCGCTTTTTGAAGTCCGGCAATGCTGTCCATGATGCTGAATGGTGCCAGGTGATGAGTACCTATGATGTAGGAAGGTTGGGTTAGTCCGTTACCGGACACTTTCCATAAAAGTTGTGCATTGGCACTGAATGCCACACAGATAAATATAACTGCTCCGATGAATGATTTCATAATTTTATATCATTAGAAGTTGATAATTAACGTATTCTGCCTCCGCTTATCCAGTGTTTGGTATAATAACTCTCGTTCAAGTTGCTGACGATCACTCCTTTACTGGTACTGGAATGAATGAACTTTCCGTTTTTCAGATAAATACCTACATGAGCTACTTTCTTTTTTGAACGGCTACTGGTAAAGAATACCAAGTCTCCTTCCCGAAGGTTTCGCTTAGCGACCTTATTACTTTCTTTTTTCAAGTCCTCTGTATTGCGTGGCACTTGGGTGCGGTATACCTTTCGATACACTTGATAAACCAGCCCCGAACAATCTGTTCCTCGTTTAGAATCACCTCCACCACGATAAGGAACCCCTATCCAATCGGCTGCTTCGAGATAGAGCTTATGATTATCTTCCAGATTGACATCTACACCTAATAAAATAGAAGCTCGTGCCAATGCTTGATAGTCCAGCCGGGGAGCGGAAGTGCGACAGGAACTAAATATAGCAGCCAGCCCAACTAATAGATAGATAAATTTTAATTTTGCCTTCATCAACTGTATCTCAATCATTAATTATCAACCCCATCAATCATAACTCATAACTCATAAATCTCCCTCACTCTTCTTCTACATTAAAATAATCCTCCAGTTCTTTTTCTGCGGAGTTATCTTCGTTGATAATATCCCGGATGATGACCCCGTGTTCCAGTAAAGCGATCCGTGGACATACATCTACGGTATGATTGAGGTTGTGACTGGATATGATAACCGTAGCCTGATGCTCCTCGTTGTATTTCTTAAGCAGATGTTTAATGATAGACTGTGAACTTGGATCGAGGAAATTGAACGGTTCATCCAAGATTAATAATTGCGGATAATGAAGCATGGCGGAGATTATCCCGATCTTTTGCTTGTTACCGGCAGAGTAGTTGCGAATTAATTTTTTGTGTCCGATCACTTCTCCGCTCATAAAGCGTTCGAAAGGGATAAGACGTTCGTCTACTTCTTCTTTTTTGAGTCCATACATTTTCCCGATGAAATAGAAATATTCTTCCGGAGTGAGATAATCGATCAGGAAGCCATCGTCAATGAAAGCACCGGTAATGCTTTTCCAGTCTTCACTCTGGCTGACATCAATATCATTTATAATCACTTTTCCATCGTCTGCTTTCAGCAGATCCAACATCAATCGGAAAAGAGTTGTTTTACCGGCACCGTTGTTACCCACCAATCCGAGCATGTCGCCTTGATTGATTTCGTAATGTTCTATGTCTACGGCAACCTTTTCACCGAAATTCTTTTTAAGTTTATCAATGGTAATCATGATCTTCAATGTTTATATAGTTAATGATTCATGAACGTTTATTGGCGGCTGTCTCTGAAGCCTTCCATATTTTCGTACCGCCGTTTCATGAAGCGATGATATACATTTTTTATCCATAAAGGAGAGGTCAGGGTAAATCCGAGACCAATCACTAACAGGATTGTGTAAGTGATTGTTTCTCCCCAAAGTGCATTTAACAGGCTGTATAAGATAAGCGGTACGCCGAAAGCACCGAAATTGACCAACATCTGTATGGCGCTATTGTTTTGTCGGCTTGTCACTTTTTCGTTCAGAGGTACTGTCTGTTTGTTGTAAACAGCCAGTTGGAAGAAGCAGAAATAGATAAAGCCAATGGTATAGAAAAACCAGGCAAAAGCACCCAGTAAGGTAAGTTTGTTCATGATGATAGCGGGGATCATCAGTATGAAAGGTATAATCTCACCAATACTATATGTGTAATATTTAGCTTTCAGCAAACTCATAATCGATTCTTTGCGAGACATCAGACCATCAATGTAGTTGCCCTCGAATGACATAATCTGTGAAAGGATAATCATTCCGAATACGGCAAAGTTGTACACACAAATAAAAGAGGTCATGAAATTACCGTCATAGACACTGGAAAAGCTAAGTGCAACGGAGAAAGCTACAATTACGATAGAGATATTGCGTAGTGCACCTTTGCAGCGGCGGTTGCGTAAGAGCATTTTCAGTTCCAGCCGCATATATTCGCCCACTTCTCCGTAGCGTTCGAAGAATTTATATTCGGAGACGTGTTTTATTTGGGTATCATCCACTTTGGCTAGCTCTGCATAAATCAGCCCAGACATGATTTTACGGTTAATCAGCCATAAAAGGGCAATCACAAGTATGGTGCCGAGAAAATAGAAAATGTTTCCCTGTATATATCCGTCTCCCAGATCCATGAAGAAATAGAAGAGGGGACTATCTTCGGGGATAAAAAGAAGGCAGCCTAATTCCACCGTAGAAAGCGATAGGTAATAGAATCCAACCAAATACGTTCGTTGATAAGAGTGCGGCAAAGCAAGTACCAGAATTGTTGGCAATAATTAATAG
>ENA-OQJX01000470-OQJX01000470.1-human-gut-metagenome-genome-assembly--contig:-NODE-470-length-21142-cov-2.702165_pt1 | contig 21142 bp, 19 predicted proteins | sample MGYA00242615_ERZ504782 | MGnify/ENA primary metagenome ERZ504782 (study PRJEB26092, sample SAMD00036354) | human gut metagenome | host: Homo sapiens | study: EMG produced TPA metagenomics assembly of... | reverse complement strand
TCCAAGAGGAAGAGCGAAAAAACTTGAATGCATATTCTTCCTTAGCTCAGTCGGTTAGAGCATCTGACTGTTAATCAGAGGGTCCTTGGTTCAAGTCCAAGAGGAAGAGCGAAAAGGTTCGTCAATTAGGCGAACCTTTTTTGTTTTCTCCATCAGCCGCACTTAACGAACAAACGGAAATCTTTCATCTTTCATGAAATTAACATATATTTGTGGAATATTTATAGGGAATTTATCCCGACCTTCTGTCTTTATTTGCAGAGCCATGAAATTTAATTCAAAAATACGACTATAATGAGAACAGCCCTACTCTTTTTAATCATCGGATTGACTGTATGTACATTTTGCAAAGCACAAGACATACCCGTTCTGCCCCAAGAAAAGTTCCGGCACCATGAATTTTCCGTCAGCTATGGTTTCCTGCCCATTACCGATGCCAACAGCATGGCCGAGGAGTGCTTCGCTCCGGTACTGAGTTTCGGAGTTTATACACGCGAAAAGACAAACTACTACGGTGCCCTGAGCATCAGCTACATTTATAGATTCAACCGCAAAATCAGCCTGGGAGTAACCGGAGGAATAACCGGCAACAAAGGGACAGCCAGCAGCCTTTACGAAGCTTTGGATGAAAACACCAAAGACAACCGAAGGTATCTGTATATTCTTCCCACCTTCCGGTGGCACTGGTTTACCCGCCCCAAATTCTCTCTGTATACCTCAGCAGGGCTCGGTGCCTATTTCCTCCGGAACAGTTTTGGAGGAGAAGTCTTTCACAAGACAAAATTCGCTTATCAATTCAGTTTTCTAGGCATCGAATACGGAAGCCGGTTTGCCTTCTTCACAGAATTCGGAGTAGGATATACCGGAACAATCGTAGCAGGCGGCCGTTATCGTTTCTGACTTATGAGGCCGCTACCGCCAGTGTCAATACACTGATGCGCACACCCTCCACTTCCTTGAGCGCATCGGCACAAGCCGTAGTGGTGGCACCGGTAGTCAATACGTCATCTATAATCAGTACATGCTTCCTTGCAAAAGCGTCAGCACGACGCAGACAGAAGATACCGTCCACATTCTCCCACCGTTCATAAGAGGATTTACGGGTCTGCGTTTCCGTATGCCTCATACGGGCAACGGAAGCAGTATCTACGGGAATACCGGTGACAGCGGAAACACCGCGGGCTATACATTCGCTCTGATTGTACCCACGCATTTTCTGCTTACGCGGATGCAGAGGAACGGGGACTATGACATCCACATCACTGAAGAAACCGGTAGCCGACAACTCCGCCGCCATAAACCGCCCCATCACTTCGCCAAGGTCTTTCCTCCCTCCATATTTCAACTGATGGAGAATGCGGCGGAAATCACTCCCTTTATGGTAAAAGAAACAAGATGTGGCATGTTCCAGAGGTATCTTCCCCCAAAACATACGTTCCACCGGATTGTCCTTACGAAGATGATAGTTTGTCCGGGGCATATCCATATTGCACTTCATGCAGATGCCCTCTTCACCCTCTTGCAAGATAGCACCACACACGGCACACTGACGCGGAAAAAAGAGATGGACAAAAGAAAAGAACCAGGTTTTAACTATGTTTTTCATCGTATAGTATTAAAAAAACGGCAACAGAGCAATACACTCCATCGCCTTGTTTGCTATAATGGCAAGACCTCACCTGCCAGCTTCAAGAACAACGGATGCAGCAGTCCGTTAGTGGCAATGATATGATGTCCGTCCAAAAAGGCGTCACTACCGCAAAAGTCAGTGATTCTTCCACCAGCCTCCAGCACCATCAGCGCCGCCGCAGAAAAGTCCCATTTGCCGATAAACGCCTCAAGCCAGGCATCAAAACGTCCGGCAGCCACATAGCAGATGGCAAGCGCAGCGGAACCGGTCATGCGGATGCCTGCCACACGCCCGTAAAGTTCATGAATCAAATGCTCACCGGTACGTGCATACCGGTCGGAATTATAAGGGAGTTCCGTCACTACAAAGGCATCCTCCACCTGCTGGACAGACGAGACCTCCATCCGTTCTCCATTCACATAAGCGCCACCTCCCTGCCAGGCATAAAAACATTCATCCGGCAAGGGTCATAAACAACTCCCAGCAACAAAGAATCCTTGTCGCGCAAAGCGATGCTGACACAATAGGGAGCATTATCATGAATATAATTCGTTGTCCCATCCAACGGGTCCACTACCCAACAGTAGGGTTCATCGTGATAGACAGCAGAACCTTCTCGGCTATAAATCCAGCCTCGGGAAGAAGTTCCCGAAGCGCAGCCACCACCCGCTTCTCCGACTCCTTGTCTACATAAGAGACATAATCATGGGCTTGTTTCTTCTGTACCGCTTCCCGGCTGAAGTTTTTCCGCTCTTCTTTCAAGAAATATCCGGCTTCACGGGCTATGCAGCAGACAGACTCTGTCAATATCTTCAAATCCTCCATTTCTCTACATATTAGTTCCCCGCAGCCTCTTCTGCCTGCCGGTAAATAAGCCGACCGCGCTGGCTGACCGTCCATCTTCCATCTTCCAAACGCACATTCTTTGTATCATCATCTTCCACATTCCAAACATATCCCCCCGCAGGAAGGCCACGGCGCTCCAGAATCTCATTCGGCATTTCTTCTTCCGAAAAGAACAGTTCCACTTGGGTAGAATCGGGACTGAGCACCAGAAACAACATCTTCTCCGCATCATCCACAGCGTTCATACGGACTCCTTTTTCCCACAGACGGATACAGTCTTTCTGAACCTCACTCCAGGTATATCCGGCAGATGCAATGCAACCATGCTTATCCTTATCACCACCAACGACATGTACCGTATCGGCTTGTCCAGCAACTTCCGCAGTCTTTCCACTCTTGCTACCACAAGCCACAAACAGTGCTCCGGCACATAGCAAGCACATAGATGTTCCTCTTACATTCATCTTTTCTCTTTTTAATTGCTTTTTGTTTGACAAAGTTAAGAACAAATCGGCAATTTAAAAAGTTTCTTTTTCATTATCATCAGTGCTCCGGCAGTATATACTAAGATTAATCAAGGCTTGAGATATACCACTGTCTTTCCACTACCATATTTACGGATGATCCCTTCTTCAAGAAATAGATTCAAATCCGCCACAGCCTGATGCTTCGCCCTTCCTGTCTGTTGTTCATAATCCGCACGGGTGATACAACCATACTTATCCAAATGTTGCAGTAGTTTTTGCTTTCGTTCCTCCTGAGTCAATTTAGAGTGGGAGACGTAAGGAGACGCTTTCCGTTCCAACCCCATCGTCTGAAAGCGTTTGCGGAATTTACTACCGATACGCAAATTCACATTCCGGAAATGCACGGACGGAGAGCGGATATCCTTTTTATCTGTCACAGTCTTGTCACACTTCAAGGACAAGGAGAAGAATCCCAGTTCGCCCACCTCCACAATCCATCCATCTGCCAGCCAGCTGTACAGTTCGTCCGTTATAGCCTGTAAAGTGCCGTCAAGGATGGCTGGACTGAAACCTGTAGCTTTGTGAACCAGTTCACGGAATTTGTCGGCAGGGATGGTCCTTTGGGAAGGATACGTGCATGAAGCAAAGAGGCTTCACCATTTTCGTCCGGAGGACTCTGGTATAAATCATAATAAGCGCTCATAAGACATTAATGTATTGATTAGACAATTATAATCTTTGAATCAACTTTAATAAGTTATCCTTTCAGTAATTTTTCTTCGTTGCACCAGAGTCGTCTCTTCGTTAGACTATTGTTTAACGAAACGGCAACCATGATACAACGTAAAGACAAGCCTGCTTTAACGAATTAAAATCAGCCTTCAAAGGTAATGATAAAAGTAAAGTGAAAATAAAAAAGGCATATTTCTATATTAAAGAAGAATATTTGTCACACTTAATCCCATTTTAAAACCGCATAACCACAGATACATCGCCAATAGTACATTTACATTCTAAACACTTTTGCAAAGTCCGTCACATTCCTATAAATTTGTAAAATACATGACAGTGATAGTGCATACGCAAATAATAATAACATAACTCTTTAATAGATGAAAAAGCCATCATTTCTTTTAATATTCTTGCTAAGTTCCATAACAGCATTGGCACAATCAGTAAAGTATGAAACATTCATTTACAGCAGTGACGACTTAGCAGATGAAATTCAAAGTTTATGTGAAGAAAGAAACTCTACCGCAGTTATGTGGGAGATTTATTCAATGCCAGCAAAGAATCGGCTAAAGGTATTGCATCTGGTTACGTGACGTCCTTCATTGATTTGGGAGTAAATGCCATAGGCTCCTTGTTGACACGAAACTCGCGCCTAAAAGAGGAATGGGAGGAAACCGTCCGCAGTGAAAATGTATATACCACCCAAATCAGCACTGTATCGGAAATGAACGACTTCTATAAAGAAACTTCGTTCGATGGAGCGTTAGACCCCAAAGGCATGAGATTCGACGGAATAGGATGTTTGCGGAAAGAGGGTAATGATACTGTTTTTTATATCTCATGCCACATTGACCGAAGTAAAATCAGCCGTATCATAAACCACTCCAAATTTGAGCTGGCACTCGACACACTGATTATCTGTCCAACCCGTTCCAATTTGCCTAACTCCGTCTTAGACATTCCTTTTTCATTTGAAGAAAGGAAAAACTTCTGTCTCTCTATGACCATGAAGCTTACCTCATCTTGGATGAACGAGATTGTACAATTACAAAAGGACCAGGAATTAGGGGAGTTTTCATTGGAAATACCTGTCGATTCGAGCCAACTTGACAAGAATGGATTCTTTCGTTATGTACGGGAAGAGAACGAAACTCCCAAATACAAAATCAGAGGCGAAAGCTTCATTGTCCCTCGTTCTTATATGGGCTTCCGCGATGAAAACGATGAATACCGCATCAGCTTCGGTACCGGAGAATACAAGCTATCCATAGAATTGAAAGAGACTTGTGACATAACAGAACAATATCGCAAGAACTGGAAAAGAGACCGGAAACAAAGAAAAGCAATGGAACCTTCGGAAGACATATTGACGCGCAGCTGGCAGGTAGTATCCAGCCAACAATGGAATGAGCTGACCAAGCAATGGTTATTACAACACTGAAAGCACCGGCAGACATCATTACCCAGGATGTAATAGATAAGTTGGGGTTTGAAGCAGAAACGAGATACTAAAACTTTCGTTATCTCGTCATGCGAAAATGCCATCAAGACAAAATACAATAATCAATCGGCGTATGAGACGAATTTTCTTTACCCTAAGTTTATTTATATGCATATATAGTCATTCACAAAATAAACAGGCACTGCTCAAATCAGATTCTCTCTTTGCCAAAGGGGTGGAGCTTTATAACCAAAAGGATTATAAAGCTGCCATTCCCCTATTTACTGAAAGCGATAAAATAGACAAAGCAGAACTTGATTCGACGAGTAACCGCAGGGAGTATTCGGCAATGTGGCTGGGGAGTTGTTACTATAAGCTGGGAGAAATACAAACAGCCCAAAAACATTACCAATATTACACTATTATTCCTGTAGACAGACGCTTGACCGTTCTATCGGATTCCCTTTCAGCCATCGGAGAGAAGTTCTTGTCAGAAGGCAATTTAGAAGCAGGAATTTCTGCAATAAAAGAGTGTGGAAAAAGTGAAAAAGAATGCATAGGAGAAAACCATCCATTCTATGGCAATACCTTAACTAATTTATTACCGTTATTTTGCATAACGGAAAATATTAAAGAAGCCACTACCTGCATTAAAGAAATCGTCCCCATCTATTTAAAAAATCCTGAATGGGGGAAGAAAATTGCCAACAACATCATACCCTTCGTCTTAGCTGTAAGAAACAAAATAAATTTCGATGATATCAAAGACATCATTGAAATTAACGATGCCGCAGCATTATTTGCCGAACCCTCAATGAATGCTCCTTTTAGTAGCGCAAATGACAGTATTTACGGGCTCATTATTCAGGCAGGCATAAATTTGCTTACCAATACCAACGACATTAACGGTGCTATAGAATTCGGTGAAGAAGCGTTGAAGAAAATTTCGGGACTTAACCGTAAGGGAAATGCAAACGAATATATCATAGCAACTTCTTTGGCAACATTATATGCGGGTAATATACTTATTCCGCAACCTTATGAAGTCAGAAAAAAAGGGTTAGCGCTATATCAAAGAGCATTAGACATCGCTTTAGAGAACTATGGGGAATACTCTGTGGAAACAGCGACGATTTATTTAAAACTCGGAAACTATTATATGAGAATGGAAGAAGAGCGTAGTTTTGACAAAGCCAAACACTGGTTACATAAAGCCTTCAACTCCAGACTCATTGATTCACTCTCCACAAATAAATATCAAACCAAGCAACTGATAGAGATATTTGCCAGCTCTTATCCTTTATTCAGTATCTTAAATGACGAAGAATACTTCCTGCAAACTGCAAAAAAAATCACTCAAACAAACAGCTTCAGCTTTTGTGAGAATCATCTGTTAATGGAGAGTATGGCAGAGGCTTATAAAGCATACAACATTGGAAAATACGACAAAGCTATTTCTATTTATCAGCAGCTTATAAATTGTTGTCCAGAGAAACAGAGCAAACAATGTTTATCATACATAAAGAGCAAAGCCTTTACTGAATATTTAAATCAAGAATATGATAAAGCAATAGCCGATTATCTTAGCATAAAAGATATTATGGCAGATAAAACAGTTGAGCCATCTATCTCTGCATATGCCCAAATGTTAGATTTACTATCTAACTGCTATCAAAGAATCAATGATTCTATACAATCCCGGAAATATGAGGACTTATCTTTAAAATTGAGAGAAGAAGCTATCCAAACCAATGACGGTGGAAATCCATACTACTTTTTTCAAGACAAACTAAGTGATATAGACAATATCATAAACATCTATGACACTAGGCGAGATTTTCGAAAATCAATAGATTTCCTGAAAATTAAGATAGATTCTATAATGAACCATACAGAAATACCCGATAAGAACATGGTATCGGACAACTATAGGCGAATAGGTGACAGATACGTATACTTATATGATTCGGAAAATGCACATCGGTACTTAAATAAAGCGATGACAATGATAACCGATACATTAGATGGGTATACATATGGAGGATTATTACATTCTTTTAGTCAGCTGTATAAAAAAGTATCCATAGAACCAGAGCTATCTCTACAACATAGTTTACATTCTGTTCAAGTTATGTCCGATTTTCTAATACGTAGTAAAGACAAACTCATGGCAAATCAAATTCAAGTGGAATTTGATATGATATGCAATACATGGGATAAATGCTATGAGTTATTTGACTATTTAGGGAATAGTTCAGACGCTCTTGCATGTTTGGATAAAAAAATGGACTTCATTGTTTCCATCAAAGGGAAAAAGCATCCTATGTATATACGGACAAAGTCGTATAAAATCAATAAAATGTTTCTACAATATGCATTCTCTGAAGAACGTGACATACAGAAATGCAGAGCACTCAATGATTCGTTATTGGCTATATTGGAACATAATAAAAACGATGTATACTATGATTACTCTGATATTGCAATGCATTATAGCATTATGAAAGACACCACAAATGCTATTCTATATCACAAGAAACACCTTGAAGAACTAAAAAGAGAACTATCCCCAAATCATACCAATAATGAGCGCTATATTGAAACCCTAACTGATATTGCCGAGCTGGAAGGTGAAGAGAACTACATAAAACAATTAAAAAATAATGTAGCCAAGAGTTCACAAATAGGGGAGTTAAGAAATTTACACTTCTGGTCATTATGCCGTCTGGCAGAACTATATCGCGACAAAGGAGAGTTGGCCACGGAGCAACAATATTGGGAAAAAGCTATCTCAGCAGATATCCATAACGAATATATCGGAAACGTATTTAAGTCCCTATTCGACAATTATATGAAACAGAATAAAGAAGACAGGCTACTTGCTTATTTCCGTCAAGGAACAAACGCTATAACAAACCGACTCAAAGAAAATTTTCGTAATGCCACAGAAGCAGATAGAGAACGTATTTGGGAGGATTATAAGCAAATTCCATATACATTAGGAGAATACCTATTATACAGATACCATCAAGGTATTTCGCCCGGAGAAGTCTACAATAACCTCCTCTTCCGAAAAAACATTCTATTGAATTCTTCAATCAGTGCCATTAACCTTATAAAACATGAAGGAGACAGCCTCTTGATAAAAAAATACGAAAGAATGTTATCTATTGAACAGGAGTTGGACAGAGGAGATTCATATATTCAAGAAGGGAACCGAAAAATTTCAAAAGAACAAGCTAAAAAAATTGCTGACAGATTCAACACTGAAATTATGCAAAGAGCTGCTATATTAGGAGATTTCACAAAAAGCCTGGAGTGCTCATGCAAGATATTCAGAAAGAATTAAAGCCGCAAGATTTAGCCGTTGAGTTTACTTGTTTTCCTATAGGAAAAGACAGTATCATGTATGCTGCTATCACTCTAAAAGCAAAGGATGCCACAATTTATTCCACTGTGTGAACAAAAAAGCATAGAAGAAATAACTGATATTTATTCAACCTCCACTCTCTACAACTTATTATGGAACCCATACTGACTTATTCAGAAATCTCCTAATATATATTTCACGCCTGACGGCATACTACATAACATTGGCATAGAGTACACCATGGCAGACAGCATCCCTCTACAAGAAAAATATAATTTGTACCGCCTCTCGTCTACCAGATTATTGGCACAAAATAAAAATAGAAATAACACAAAAAAGCGATATTATACGGTGGTCTCCAATATGATGCAGATTCTGTGTCACTTATAAAAGAACATTTGAAATATGCAACAAGAAGTTATTCTCCAAATTTGGACACAATTGTAATTGATTCCCTTACTTTAAGAGGAGGTGTCTCCTACTTACCAGCTACTCTGACAAGAGAATAAAAACATTCATGCTTCAATGCAACAAATCAATATCCAATCGGAACTTTATTCTGAACTGCAAGGTACTGAAGAATCATTCAAGTCATTATCAGGAAAACAAATAGACATATTACATATAGCAACGCATGGATTCTACGTGAACCAAAAGAGGTCTTCAGAATCCCCTCATACCTCAATAAACAAAGGAATGTCTAAAGAGAGTTCCTCTTTAAAACGAAGTGGATTATTGATGTCCGGAGCCAATATTGCTCTTAAAAAAGGTGCAAATTTAAAAGACGTTGAAGATGGAATACTTACAGCCCAAGAGATCTCCACTTTAGATTTACGAGGATTAGAACTAGCCGTTCTTTCAGCTTGCCAAACCGGCATAGGAGATATAGCAGGTGACGGTGTATTTGGCTTGCAGCGGGGTTTCAAGAAAGCCGGAGCCAACACTTTATTAATGAGTCTTTGGAAAGTAGACGATAACGCCACGCACTTACTGATGACTGAATTCTACAAAAATCTGTTAGCAGGAGAAAGTAAGTTCGAATCCTTACGCAAAGCACAGAAATATGTACGTGACTACGAAGAGGAAATTGAAATTACTCCAAACAAACGCTGGGAATCGCAAATCAGACAAAAAATGAATAAAAGCAAAGAGCCTGCTCCTCAAAAAATAAAGAAAATAAAGAGATATGCCTCCCCCTATTACTGGGCTGCATTCATTTTATTGGACGCAATTGATTAACTCTTAATTTATGAAAAACATGAAAAATTATTTAATGTGCATATTCCTTGCCGTATTTACTATCAGTATTTACGGGCAAAACCACAAGAATGCTGCGGACTATAGGACAGATGCAATAAATGGAAACGCGATTGCACAATTCTATCTCGGACAGAGCTACTTTAGGGGATGGGGTATAAAACCTGATACCATACAAGCCGTTTATTGGTGGCGAAAGTCGGCTGAGCAAGGAGATCCTACTGCACAAAACAATATGGGTGTAGCCTATAGTAATGGCTGGGGAAATTTAACCCAAAATAAAGAAACAGCCATCTATTGGTATAAAAAAGCGGCTGAAAAAGATTTGGCTCTATCACAAAAGAACCTTGGACGCATATATGAAGACAAAGAAAACTATGAAGAGGCTTTTATCTGGTATAAAAAAGCCGCCGAACACAATAATAGCCCGGAATCTTATTATGCACAAAGCCGCTTAGCCTATTTACTGAAAAACGGGTTAGGAGTCACAAAGAATTACCCCGCCGGAATGGCATGGACAAAACGAGCAGCTAAAAACGGGAATGCAAGCGGACAGATTTCGCTTGCAATCTCTTATGAATACGGCATAGACAACATCTTGAGAAAAGATGGGAATTCAGCGTTATATTGGTACAAAAAGGCTGCTCTCAACAAAGACATTGGAGAACTCCAGAAGTCTATAGCAGAAGCTGCCATAGAAAGATTGGAAGAAGCGGGATTCAACGGACAGAATACTCTCCTCAAAATGATACCGGACTATAAACCATTCTACACTGCACCTTCGGAAAGTGAACAGAAAAGCATGCATGAATCTGTTCGCAATAGCACGGTAGAGTGGGGAAAAACAATAGGAGGGGAGGCTTCTCTAGGACAAACCCAAAATGATGAAATAAATGGATTCAGGTAGAATTCAAAGAAGATAATATTAAAATTGGCTTTACTAAAAACTCAGAATTCACTTTATTCATCTATATTCAAGAAGATGACATAATAGTTAAAAATGGCTCTGAAAATGGTGTAGAATACAACCGAAACACCGGAAAACCGTATATGCTGCTCCGCCCCTACAGTTATGAAATAGAAGCCAAAGAATATCCCGGACAAATATTTGAACGGACAAACTACACAAACGGGAATAAATATTGGGGAGAAACCTATAATGGACAACGCCACGGATACGGCATTCATATCTGGGAAAATGGGAATATGTGGTTCGGCCCTTGGAAGGATGGTGAAAGAAATGGATACGGCGCTTACTTTGATATTACGGCACACACCATTCAGTCAGGAAAATGGATTGGAAATGAATTGATAGCCGGTACTTCTTATATCTGTAAAGAAAAAGCGGAACCGGTTCTTCCAGCCAGAACCAGAACCGTTTCAAAACCATTTTCCTATAGCGGTACTGTTCGCTATATAAATTTACCGACCAGCTCATACATGTCATACATCACAGAAGCCATCAACAAATGGGGGAAATGCCGTACCGGAGCAATCACTATGTATGGAGCAGGAGTAGGAGTGTATGGGAATAGTGGATATGCCTACACCGGCAGTACTCCCAGCAAGCTTAAAAAACGTATAGAAGAAGCCAACAGCAGCAATGCTGAAATAACAGACATCAACATCACTGAAAATGGCAACTATGTAATTATCTTAGGCGGTTCAGGGTATTGGACTCTTGGTTATCCGGATGCATTCCTCAAAAAACTGGAACAATATCGTACAGGAGATTTAAGAGACGACAATATTCTTTCGGCCTGCTTCAATGATAGAGGAGAATGGGTAGTTATCACGGACAAGCATTACAGCTATTCAAATGAAACCATCAAAAATTTCATACTGAAAGCCGAAGAACTATACGAAGAGGTTTACTATGCCTATATTACCAATTACGGGATGATAGCTTGCTGCAAAAACGGAGTATATTACAAAAACATTCCATCCAATTTGGCAGAGGCATTGAAGAAACTCACATTCAAGCCCAAAGTCATCAAGTTTACAGACAATGGATTGTACTTGATTACAGATGGAGAATCACAAAATTATTATTTTATGTAATCACTCATTTTTTTAAATATAGGCAATAGGTTATAGCATAGGACTTTCCATGTCGTCAAATGGCTAAATACAACGTTAAAAAAAGTCGTTCAGTCCCGTTAAAGCACCATGCCGTTTTTAAGTGTTGTAACTTCGCACCGTGGTCACAAAGAAATAGGTCTCGCTAACTGACGAGTGAACGAAACCGCAAGTAACAACCATTAAAAACAAAAAACATTATGGCATTTCGTTATGTAGTAAAAAAGAGAATGGTAGCATTGGTACCAAAACCGAGAAGTATGTAGCTGCTTCTTATTCCGTAGCAAATATTGATTTTGATAGATTATGCGACCAGGTGACCAGTCAAGGGATGGTGCCAAGAGGTATCGTAAAAGCCGTATTGGACGGTATGATTGACGCACTCTGCACCTATGCCAGCATCGGTGCAACCGTACGGCTGGGAGACTTCGGAAGCCTCCGACCGGGATTGAACGGCAAAAGCCAGGAGGATGCAAAGTCTGTAACGGCTGATGTCGTTTACCGCCAGAAACTGATTTTCGTGCCGGGACAACGTTTGAAGAACATGATGAAACAATCGGGTATCACACGATTGGTAACCGGCTCTGAAATCGTGCCGGACAATGAAGAAAATCCCGGAGGAAACGAAAGCGGAGGCGGCGGCAATGATGGTGACCAAGGTGAAAATCCATTAGGATAAACTGATAGAGTTTTATCAAGGAAACAAACAATTCCACAGAGGAGGCTTCATGACAAGTCTCCTCTGTTTATTTATATGACCTGTTTCGCTATCCATGCACAAGCCTCAGCATCAGCCAACGCATGATGATGATGTTCCAACTGATAGCCACAGCAAACAGCCACTGTATGCAACTGATAGTTAGGCAATCCCTTTATAGCACGACGTGATGCCTGCAAAGTACAATAAAACTCATAATCCGGATAATCCATGCAGTAAGTACGGAAAACAGCTTTCAGGCAGCTTTCATCAAAGGCCTTGTTGTGCGCTACCAATGGCAAGCCTTCAATGCGTGGAGCTATTTCCTGCCACACAACGGGAAAGATAGGAGCATCCTGGGTATCTGCCAACGTCAGACCATGCACGCGGGTATTCCAATAAGTGTAATACTCCGGTTCGGGACGGATGAGGCTATAATAATGGTCCACAATCTCTCCATCACGTACGATAACCACTCCTACACTACAAACGCTGGTACGCTGTTCGTTGGCCGTTTCAAAATCAATGGCAGCAAAATCTTTCATCCGATATGGTTTTATAGTCGCCAAAGATACGAAAAATTCACTCTGTTCCTTTCATTCTACACCTGGTTTCCATTATCTTTGTCCCCCGGACAAAGGCTAAAATATCATGGAACATCCACTTTCGCAATTCAAATATTGTCCGAAATGCGGTTCAGCCCATTTCGAAGTTCATAACGAGAAGTCGAAGCAGTGCGCCGACTGCGGTTTCGTCTACTACTTCAACCCCTCTTCCGCCACCGTCGCCTTGATACTGAACGAGCGCGACGAGCTGTTGGTGTGCCGCCGCGCCAAAGAGCCTGCCAAAGGGACGCTGGACCTCCCCGGAGGCTTCATCGACATGACCGAGACCGGTGAGGAAGGCGTTGCCCGCGAAGTAAGAGAAGAAACCGGCATGAAGGTGGCAAAGGCCGAATATCTCTTCTCCCTACCCAATATTTACATCTATTCCGGCTTCCCCGTACACACGCTGGATATGTTTTTCCGTTGTACGGTGGAGGACACCTTGCACTTCGAGGCGATGGACGACGCGGCAGACCTCTTCTTCCTCCCCTTAAAAGATATCCGTACGGAAGAGTTCGGACTCGGCTCCATCCGCAAAGGAGTGGGTATCTTCCTGGAAGACATACGGAAGAACAAAAGTGAATGATTATTCGTTCCTATTATGGTATATATCCTAAAAAAGCCAAACAAGTGTAACATTTCCGGGTTAAAACCCGTATTTTTGTAAAATACCTATTCTAACAAAAGAAGATGAAACATAAAATCTCCCGAATATTGTGCACAGCACTCTGTTGCGCACCTTTACTCGCCTCAGCACAAACAAGCGAGAAGAGTACTTCTCCCAAGCGACTCTACCAGGAAGGACAGACGTTGTTCCAACAAAAGGCATACGCCGCCGCCATCTCCCCGTTGCAAGCCTATGTACGCCAGATGAATGCAGACGGCAAGCCTCTGCCCGATACCGGCGAGCGGCAAGAAGCGGAATACATGCTGGTATGCGCCGCATACGAGCTCAGAGACCCCAAAAGCATAGACCTGCTCCGCGCCTTTCTGGACGAATATCCTGATACTCCCCATGCCAACCGCATCTATGCATTAATCGCCTCCTCCTATTTCTTCGAAGGCAATTATGACGATGCCCTCGCCATGTTCAACTCTGCCCGCCTCGACCTTCTGGGTACCGAGGAGCGTGACGACATGACCTACCGCCTTGCCACCTGCTACCTGAAAACGGGCAACGTAAAGGAAGCAGCCATCTGGTTCGAGACGCTGCGTAGCACCAGCCGCAAGTATACAGCGGACTGTGCTTACTACATCTCTTATATCCGATATACCCAAGGACGGTATGACGAAGCGCTCAGCGGTTTCCTGCCTTTGCAGGACAATGCCAAATACAAGGACTTGGTTCCCTATTACATCGCCGAAATCTACTTGTTGAAGAAACAGTACGACAAGGCAGAAATTGTAGCGCAAAATGCCTTGTCGGCCCACCCCGACGGTCTGAGCTACACGCACACGGCGGAGCTGAACCGCATCCTCGGTACAGCCGAATACCATTTCGGGAAATATCACGAAGCCATAAAGTCCTTCGAACAATACCTGGAGCACAATGCCGAATCTGCCACTCATAGAAGAGATGCCCTCTACATGCTGGGTATGTCCTATTATCAATGCGGCGTGTATTCTCAAGTTCCTGCCATCCTTGGCGAAGTGACTGCAGAGAACGACGCTTTCTCCCAAAATGCCTACCTGCACATGGGACTGGCTTACCTGCAACTGGCCGACAAGACCAAGGCACGTATGGCCTTCGAGCAGGCTGCCGCTTCCAATGCCGACCCGAAAATCAAGGAACAAGCCGCCTATAACTACGCCTTATGCATTCACGAGACCTCCTATTCCGCTTTCGGCGAATCGGTGACCGTCTTTGAGAAATTCCTGAACGAATTTCCAAACTCTCCTTATGCCGAGAAAGTCAGCAACTACCTGGTGGAAGTATACATGAATACACGCAGCTATGATGCCGCACTCAAGTCCATCGACCGTATCTCCCATCCCAGCAAAGCCATTCTGGAAGCCAAACAAAAGATTCTGTTCCAACTCGGGACCCAGTCTTTTGCCAACACGCAGTTCGAACAAGCCATCGGTTACTTCAACCAAAGCGTCACGTTGGGGCAATACAACCTCCAGACCAAGGCAGACGCCCTCTACTGGCTCGGCGAGTCTTATTACCGCCTGAACCGGATGAGAGAAGCCGCCCGCAATTTCAACGAATATCTGTCACTCACCCGGCAGAGGGATACGGAGATGTTCGCCCTTGCCTACTATAACCTGGGCTACATCGCTTTCCACCAGAAAGACTATTCGACGGCAGAGAACCGTTTCCGCAACTTTGTCCAACTGGAGAAAGGTGAAAATCCGACCGCATTGGCAGATGCCTACAACCGTATCGGTGACTGCAACCTGCACGTCCGCCGCTTCGACGAAGCCAAGCAATACTATACAAAAGCAGAAAGCCTGGGAACACCTGCCGGCGACTACTCCTACTATCAGCTGGCCCTTGTAGCCGGCCTGCAAAAAGACTATTCCGGAAAGGTTACTTTACTGGACCGCCTTGCCGTCAAATATCCCAATTCGCCTTATGCCATCAATGCCCTTTACGAAAAAGGGCGCTCCTACGTACAGAGCAACAACAGCCCCCAAGCTATCGCCGCCTTCCGCGAATTGCTCGGCAAGTATCCCGAGAGTCCCGTCAGCCGTAAAGCAGCTGCAGAAATCGGCCTGCTTTACTACCAGAACGACGACTATGACCGTGCCATAGAAGCCTACAAACATGTAGTCACCCAATATCCCGGAAGCGAGGAAGCCCGCCTTGCCATGCGCGACTTAAAGTCCATCTACGTAGATGCCAACCGCGTGGATGAGTTTGCCGCCCTTGCCGCCCAAATGCCGGGAGAAATCCGCTTCGAACCCAGTGAGCAAGACTCGCTGACTTACATCGCTGCCGAAAAAGTATATATGAAAGGCGAAGCCGCACCTGCCAAAGAGAGCTTCACCCGCTATCTGCAAAGTTATCCGGGAGGCGCTTTCAGCCTGAATGCACACTACTACCTCTGCGTCATAGGCAAAGAGCAGAAAGATGACGAGGCGGTATTGGAACATGCCGGAAAACTGCTGGAATACCCCGATAACCCATATTCTGAAGAGGCTTTGCTGATGCATGGAGAAATTCTGTTCAACCGCCAGCAATATGACCTGGCATTGGCCGACTACAAGAAATTGCAGGCCAAAGCCACCACGGCAGAGCGCCGCCAGCTTGGCGCTATCGGTGTACTGCGCTGTGGAGCACTGATGCATGATGATGCGGAAGTCATCAACGCCGCCACAGCCTTGCTTGCCGAAGCCAAGCTGTCTCCGGAGCTCCGGAACGAGGCATTGTACTACCGTGCCAAGGCATACCTCAACCAGAAAGCCGACAAGAAGGCAATGGATGACCTTCAGCTGCTGGCCAAAGACACCCGTACCCTTTATGGAGCCGAAGCCAAATATCTGGTGGCATTACAATGGTACAACGCCGGTAATTATGCCTCTGCAGAAAAGGAAATCCTTAATTTCATCGACCAGAGCACACCGCATGCCTACTGGCTGGCACGCAGTTTCATCCTTCTGTCTGATGTATATGTAGCCATGGACAAGAAGCTCGATGCACGCCAATACCTATTGAGCCTGCAGCAGAACTACCAGGCCGACGACGATATAGCAAGCATGATTAACGAAAGACTGGAGAAATTGAAGTAAGAAATATAGCACATTATGAAAAAGAAACAATATATCCTCGCAGGAACTATGCTTGTCTCCCTCTCTTTGGGAGCACAAGCCCAGACACAACCCCAAGACACCACCATGAACCGTACGGTAGTCGTGGAACAAGAATATAATCCGGACATCATGGACGCCTCCAAAGTGAACGTGCTTCCCAGGGTGGAACCTCCTACCGTCAGCAAAAAGGCGGTGGAATATGACGCCACCCTGATGCCGGCAACCCATATCCCGGCAGGTATCATGCAAGCCTATACCGGAAAAGAGACGCAGGCGAAAGCGCTGCCCGGATATGTACGCTTGGGATACGGTAACTACGGTAACCTCGATGTACGCGCCAACTACCTCTTCTCTTTATCCCCCAAAGACCGCCTCAACCTAACATTCACAATGGATGGCATGGATGGCAAACTGGACTTGCCGGATAATGGCGGGAAGTGGAATTCATTCTACTACCGTACCCATGCTGCCATGGATTATGTACATGCTTTCAGCAAAGTCGATTTGAATATTGCCGGAAAGTTCAACCAAAGCAATTTCAACTTCCTGCCCGACTTCGTCAGCAACAAGCAGAAATTCGTTTCGGGTGATGTACATTTCGGGGTAAGTTCCACGAGCGACGATATGCCTCTCCAATTCCGTGCCGAAACCAATTTGTTGGTCTACCAGCGCCAACACGACCTCATGGTGAGCAATATCAAAGAAAATATCGTGCGTACCAAAGCCGATGTCACCGGTTCCATCTCCGATGAGCAGACCATCGGCATGGCTTTTGCCATGGACAATACATTCTACAGCGACGGACGTTTCGAGAATCACACCGACGTAGACTTCAATCCATACTATCTCTTTCAGAATGACGACTGGAAAATACGTCTCGGCGCACACGTCGACCTGGCTTTCGGCTTCGGCAAGAAGTTCCGCGCCGCTCCCGACGTAGAAATACAATACATCTTCTCGGACAGCTACATCCTCTACGCACAAGGTAAGGGAGGACGGCTACAGAACGATTTCCGCCGTCTGGAAACCATTACGCCTTATGGCATTACAAACCAGCAGCTTGACAATACCTACGAACAGCTCAACGCAGCCATCGGCTTCAAGGCAAGCCCGGTCAGCGGATTGTGGTTCAACCTATACGGTGGGTATCAAGATTTGAAAAACGACCTGATTGACACTCCGACTGTCAAGTCCGACGGGATAAGCAATGTTTTCCTCACAGAAGACACCAAGAACCTCTACGCCGGAGCCGACCTGAGCTACAACTACAAGGATGTTTTTTATCTCGCCGCCAATGCCGTCTATCGCCATTGGACAACGGACTCAGACGGTTCTGATGTCGTAGTAAGTTTCAAACCGGCCGTAGAAGGCAATCTCAATCTCAAGGTACGCCCCATCTCCCCACTGCTTGTCGGCATCGGCTATCAGCACATCTCACGCCAAGGCGTGGAGGGCAACAAGGCAGACCCCGTCAGCAATCTCTATCTAAACGGCAGTTACGAACTCTTCAAAGGAATCTCCGTGTATGCGCGCGTGAACAACTTGCTGAACAAAGATTACCAGTACTACTGGGGATACCCTTCAGAAGGTCTCAGTTTCTTAGGTGGAGTAAGCTTCCTCTTTTAATAGAGGTAGCACAAGCCGAAGCTCTAATTTGAACAAAAAAGGTCATTTTTGCTAAATTCTCCTTATATTATAAGGTGGGAAGAATCTTTTTTTCCTACTTTTGCGGGCGAATTCAGTGGCGGGAGTCACTAAAAAACAGAAATTTATGCAGAAAAACCTTGTCATAGTCGAGTCTCCGGCGAAAGCAAAAACCATCGAGAAATTCCTTGGAAAAGATTTCAAAGTCCTTTCCAGCTACGGCCATATACGTGATTTGAAGAAAAAAGAATTCAGTATTGACGTAGACAAAGACTTCAAACCGCATTACGAGATACCGGCGGATAAAAAGAAACTCGTAACCCAGCTGAAAGAAGAAGCCGAGCAGGCAGAAACCGTATGGCTGGCTTCCGATGAGGACCGCGAAGGGGAAGCCATCGCATGGCACTTGTACGAAGTGCTGAAACTGAAACCGGAACACACCAGACGTATCGTCTTCCATGAAATCACCAAAGGTGCCATCCTGAAAGCGATAGAAAATCCCCGTGACATTGACATCAACTTGGTCGATGCCCAGCAAGCCCGACGTATCCTGGACCGTATCGTAGGTTTTGAACTTTCACCGGTATTGTGGAAGAAAGTGAAACCTGCCCTTTCTGCAGGCCGTGTACAGTCCGTAGCCGTCCGTCTCATTGTAGAGCGCGAACGCGAGATACATGCATTCCAGACCGAAGCATCCTACCGTGTTACCGCCGTATTCCTCGTTCCGGACACTGACGGCAAAACAGTGGAAATGAAAGCCGAACTGGCGCACCGGCTTAAGACAAAGGCAGAAGCCCGGAAATTGCTGGAGAGCTGTAAAGCAGCCACGTTTACCATCAGCGACATCACTACCCGTCCGCTGAAGAAAACTCCCGCAGCCCCGTTCACCACCTCTACCTTGCAGCAGGAGGCTGCCCGCAAACTGGGATTCACCGTGGCACAGACCATGATGGTGGCGCAACGTCTGTACGAATCCGGATTGATAACCTACATGCGTACCGACTCCGTCAACCTTTCCGAACTTGCCGTCAACGCCAGCCGTGAAACCATCTCCAACCTGATGGGCGAACGTTACGTACACAACCGCCACTTCGCCACCAAGACCAAAGGAGCGCAAGAGGCCCACGAAGCTATCCGCCCCACCTATATGGAGAATGCCAAGATAGAAGGTACCCCGCAGGAAAGAAAGCTGTACGACCTCATCTGGAAACGTACCATCGCCTCGCAGATGGCAGATGCCGAAGTGGAAAAGACAACCGTAACCATTGCTATCAGCAACGAGACGGAGACTTTCACTGCAACCGGTGAAGTGGTGAAATTCGACGGTTTCCTCCGTGTCTACCGCGAATCATACGATGATGACGTAGAAACCCAGGAAGATGAGGCACGCCTACTGCCCCCTCTGAAAAAAGGACAGAAGCTCGAACATGAAGGTATCACCGCTACCGAACGTTTCACCCAACACCCTCCCCGCTACACGGAAGCAAGCCTTGTGCGCAAATTGGAGGAACTGGGTATCGGACGTCCGTCTACCTATGCTCCGACCATTTCCACCATCCAGCAACGTGAATACGTGATAAAAGGAGAAAAAGCAGGTGAAGAACGCACCTACAATGTGCTTAACCTGCAGGGTAATGAAATAACGGACAACAACCATACAGAAATCACCGGAGCTGAAAAGTCAAAACTGATGCCGACAGACACCGGTATTGTGGTCAATGACTTCCTGATAGAGTACTTCCCGGACATCCTTGACTACAACTTCACTGCGAGCGTCGAAAAGCAATTCGACGAAATAGCCGAAGGTGACAAGCAATGGACCGCCATTCTGAAAACATTCTATAAGAAATTCCATCCTTCGGTGGAGAACACGCTTGCCGCGAAAACCGCCCACAAGGCAGGCGAACGGATTCTAGGAACAGACCCCGTCAGCGGAAAACAAGTGTCTGTAAAAATCGGACGTTTCGGCCCAGTAGCACAGATAGGTACTGCCGAAGATGAGGAAAAGCCCCGTTTCGCCAGGTAAAAAAAGAAATGTCCATCGAGACCATTACGCTGGAAGAAGCGCTGGAGCTGTTCAAACTTCCCCGTACTCTCGGAGAGTACGAAGGCAAGAATGTAGTCGTAGGTGCGGGACGTTTCGGACCTTATATCCAGAACAACGGCTTGTATGCTCATTACCCAAGACAATGGACCCGATGACCGTTACGCTGGAAGAAGCTATTGAACTTTTGCAAAAGAAACAAGAAGCAGAAGCCCAGAAACATATCAAGAAGTTTGAGGAAGAACCGGAACTGGAAATCCTGAATGGACGCTATGGCCCTTACATCGCTTATAAAGGCAGCAACTACAAGATTCCTAAAGACATCATCCCTCAAGACCTAAGCCTTCAGGCTTGTCTGGAGATTGTGAAACTGCAAAGCGACAAGGAGACGGGCAAGTCTAAGCGGACTGCAAAGGTAACCAAGCCCACAGCCAAGTCAACAACGAAAACCAGTAAGGCGACGAAGGCAGCGACAACCAAGCCACTTCAACAGCCAAGAAAAAGTAAAATGAAAGTACATGATACAAAAATCCTCCTTTGCCGGACAAAATATCCGGCAAAGGAGGATTTTCTT
>ENA-OQJX01000469-OQJX01000469.1-human-gut-metagenome-genome-assembly--contig:-NODE-469-length-21246-cov-3.399119_pt1 | contig 21246 bp, 18 predicted proteins | sample MGYA00242615_ERZ504782 | MGnify/ENA primary metagenome ERZ504782 (study PRJEB26092, sample SAMD00036354) | human gut metagenome | host: Homo sapiens | study: EMG produced TPA metagenomics assembly of... | reverse complement strand
TGTTCCATTAAGAATCATCAGTTTTAGCAAAGGTAAGCATTCATATTGGTAAAAGGGATAAATTTCAGTCAAAAGTATTATATAACACAGCAAAAAAAGATTGCTTGTGCAAGTAGTCCTTTCTTTCTATCTTCGAAGAGGATGCCTTCCCCACACTTGATACCCCAATATCTCAATCAGCATCCTCTTCTTCTATCTTTCCGCCAAATCTTTTTACATAAAATCCCCAGTAAAGCAACACTCTACTTATTAACTAATTTATTAACGCACATTTTTTTTTAGCTTGGTCATGAATTTCGGGAACCATATCTTTGCGTCGTGATCACAAAACAACAATAAAACAGATTAACTAACTATTAAAAGAAGAAAGACTATGGCATTAAAGTATGTTGTCAAGAAAAGAGTTTTCGGCTTTGACAAAACAAAGACTGAAAAGTATGTAGCACAGAATGTAATTACCAATACGGTAAATTTCAGAGATTTATGCAAGGAAGTATCCATGTTCGGTATGATTCCCGAAGGCGCAGTGAAACACGTGATTGACGCACTGATTGATGCGTTGAACACGAACCTCAACAAAGGATTGTCTGTACAATTAGGTGACTTCGGATGTTTCCGTCCGAGCATGAACTGTAAAAGTCAGAATGAAGAAAAAGATGTAGATGCCGATACCGTTCGTCGAGTGAAAATTGTATTTACGCCGGGATATAAATTTAAGGATATGCTGGATAATGTAAGTATTTACAAGACGGAAGGAAACGGCGGCACCTCTTCCGGAAATGGAGGGGGAAATAAACCGGAAAATCCGGACGAAGGCGGTAGCGGTGAGGCTCCGGATCCTGCAGCATAACGTATGAATCATATCTATATATGTAGTAGTTATACGCAAGTCTACGTATAAACAGCGTATAAGAGCTGACTAATGTAACAGCCAATTTTTATTAACGTGAGATACCTTTTCCACCGCGGAGGAAAGCTGTATCTCACGTTTTTACTGATTAGAGTAAGTAAAATACTCTATTTTCTAGCTAATTTATTAAAAACTAGCCTTAATTGAATGATTTTTTGACCTTTACTGAATAAAATATTCCCTATCTTTGACTCCCGAAATTCAAACCTAATACAAAAAACCCATGAAGAAACAACTACTCTCTTGCTGCTTGGCTGCATTGGGACTGACAGCAATTCAAGCGCAAAGCTTCAACGAGTGGAAAGATCCGGAAGTGAATTCCGTAAACCGTTCCGCTATGCACACTAATTACTTTGCTTTCGCATCGGCTGATGAAGCTAAAGCCGGCATTAAAGAAAATTCCGCGAATTTCATGACCCTGAACGGTCTTTGGAAATTCAACTGGGTGAGACACGCAGACGCGCGCCCGACTGATTTTATCAGACTAATTTCAACGACAAAGGTTGGGATGACCTTCAAGTTCCCGGCGTTTGGGAGTTGAACGGCTACGGTGACCCTATCTATGTCAACGTAGGATATGCCTGGAGAAGCCAATTCAAAAACAACCCTCCGCTAGTACCGACAGAAAACAACCACGTAGGCTCTTACCGCAAAGAAATCATCCTTCCTGCCGACTGGAAAGGCAAAGAAATTTTCGCACATTTCGGCTCGGTAACGTCCAATATGTACCTTTGGGTGAACGGACGCTACGTAGGATATAGCGAAGACAGCAAACTGGAAGCTGAATTCAACCTGACTAACTACCTGAAACCGGGTAAGAACGTCATCGCCTTTCAAGTTTTCCGCTGGTGCGACGGTAGTTACCTGGAAGATCAGGACTTCTTCCGCTACTCCGGCGTAGGACGCGACTGTTATCTTTACGCACGCGACAAGAAATACATCCAGGATATTCGCATCACTCCCGATTTGGACAGCCAATATAAAGACGGTACATTAAATATAGCCGTTGACCTGAAAGGAAGCGGCACAGTAGCTTTGGACTTGACAGATGTTCAAGGCAACAGCGTAGCGACTGCCGACCTGAAAGGTTCGGGAAAACTAAACACAACCCTATCCGTCTCCAATCCGGCGAAATGGACTGCTGAAACGCCTAATCTCTACACGCTGACCGCTACACTGAAAAACGGCAACAACGTAGTAGAAGTAATCCCTGTCAAAGTAGGTTTCCGCAAGATTGAATTGAAAGGCGGACAGATACTCGTAAACGGACAACCGGTACTCTTCAAAGGAGCCGACCGTCACGAAATGGACCCGGACGGCGGTTATGTGGTTTCTACCGAACGTATGCTGCAAGATATCAAAGTGATGAAAGAACTCAATATCAACGCCGTGCGTACCTGCCATTACCCAGACGACAACCGTTGGTATGACCTGTGCGACCAATACGGTCTATATGTAGTAGCCGAGGCAAACGTAGAATCTCACGGAATGGGCTACGGCGACCAGACACTGGCAAAGAACCCAATCTACGCCAAAGCCCACATGGAACGTAACCAACGCAACGTACAACGCGGTTACAACCATCCGTCCATCATCTTCTGGTCATTGGGTAATGAAGCCGGCATGGGACCAAACTTTGAGAAATGCTACACTTGGATTAAGAATGAAGACAAGACACGTGCCGTACAGTACGAACAAGCAGGAACCAGCGAATTCACCGATATTTTCTGCCCGATGTACTATGACTATGACGCTTGTATCAAATATAGCGAAGGCAATATCCAAAAGCCGTTAATCCAATGTGAATACGCGCACGCTATGGGTAATTCACAGGGAGGATTCAAAGAATACTGGGACATCATCCGCAAATATCCGAAATATCAGGGCGGATTTATCTGGGACTTCGTAGACCAGTCCTGCCACTGGAAAAACAAAGACGGAGTAAGCATCTACGGCTATGGCGGCGACTTCAACAAATACGACGCTTCGGATAATAACTTCAACGACAACGGTTTGATTAGCCCCGACCGCGTACCCAATCCGCATGCATACGAAGTAGCTTATTTCTATCAGGATATATGGACGACTCCTGCCGATCTTGCCAAAGGCGAAATCAACATCTTCAACGAGTATTTCTTCCGCGACTTGTCTGCTTATTACATGGAATGGCAATTACTGGCAAACGGAGAAGTAGTGCAAACAGGCATCGTATCCGACCTGAAAGTAGCGCCCCAACAAACTGTGAAAGTGCAAATTCCATTTGACACAAAGAACATCTGTCCTTGCAAAGAACTGCTGCTCAACGTGAGCTACAAACTGAAAGCCGCCGAAACACTGCTGCCGGCCGGAACCACCATCGCTTACGACCAACTAAGCATCCGTGACTATAAAGCACCGGAACTGAAACTGGAAAACCAACAGGCATCTAACCTTCCGGTCATCGTGCCCACCATTTTGGACAACGACCGCAACTTCCTGATTGTGAAAGGTGAAAACTTCTCTATGGATTTCAACAAACACAATGGTTATCTCTGCCGTTACGACGTCAACGGCATGCAACTGATGGAAGATGGCAGCGCACTGACTCCTAACTTCTGGCGTGCACCGACCGACAATGACTTCGGAGCCGGACTGCAACGCAAATATGCCGCCTGGAAGAATCCGGAACTGAAACTGACTTCTCTGAAACATGCTATTGAAAACGATCAGGCAGTGGTTCGTGCCGAATATGATATGAAGTCGATTGGCGGAACATTATCGCTGACTTACACCATTAACAACAAGGGAGCAGTGAAAGTTACCCAAAAGATGGCGGCAGACAAGAGCAAGAAAGTTTCTGACATGTTCCGTTTCGGTATGCAAATGCGTATGCCTGTCAACTTCAACGAGATAGAATATTACGGTCGTGGTCCGGGAGAAAACTATGCCGACCGCAACCACGCGGCAATGTTAGGAAAATATCGCCAGACAGTGGAAGAACAATTCTATCCTTACATCCGCCCGCAGGAAACCGGAACAAAAACGGATATCCGCTGGTGGAGACTTCTGAACATCAGTGGCAACGGACTGCAATTCGTATCGAGTGCTCCTTTCTCCGCTTCTGCCCTGAATTACACCATCGAGTCATTGGATGACGGCGACAGCAAAGACCAGCGTCACTCACCGGAAGTAGAAAAGGCAGACTTCACCAACTTCTGTATCGACAAGGCACAAACCGGACTTGCCTGTGTCAACAGTTGGGGAGCTATTGCACTGGAAAAATATCGTCTTCCTTATCAGGATTATGAGTTAAGTTTTATTATGACTCCTGTATATCATAAAATAAAGTAAAAACATAGTTAAAAAACACGGTATCAGAGAACAAGAATACCGAATTTAAAGTACTTTTGCAACCGGAAACTAAATTAAGGAATTTAGTTTCCGGTTTTTCTTCCTTAACCCCCTTATCTATATGGATGAACAGCACACTGGCAACAAACGCATTAAATTAAAAAACAGATATTTATAAGTATGAAAAGTAGAATTGTTTTATTTGCATTTTGCGTAGCCCTCTTGTCTAGTTGTGGCAATAAGGGCAATGACACAGGAAAGGTTCCTGAATATGCAGTACAAGAGTTACAAAAAACGACTGCTAATTTAACAACTGCCTATCCGGCTACAATTAAAGGAAAACAAGATGTAGAAATCCGCCCCCAAGTATCGGGCTTCATCACGAAACTCTGTGTAGACGAAGGAGCAGCTGTCCGTAAAGGACAAGTGTTGTTCATTGTTGATCCGACTCAATACGAAGCAGCTGTACGCACTGCCAAAGCAGCAGTGGCTACAGCAGAAGCAGCAGTGAGTACTCAACAGATGACGTATGACAATAAGAAAGAGTTGAACAAAAAGCAAATCATCAGTGACTATGACCTGGCAATGGCAGAAAATTCCCTGGCACAGACCAAAGCCCAATTGGCACAAGCAAAAGCACAACTGACCACTGCTCAACAGAACTTGTCATTCACACAGGTTAAAAGTCCGTCAGATGGCGTTATCAACAATATCCCTTATCGTGTAGGAGCATTGGTAAGTCCTTCTATCGCTACACCGATGACTACTGTTTCCGAGATTGACGAAGTATATGTATACTTCTCAATGACAGAAAAGGAATTGCTGGCAATGACCAAGTCCGGTAGCACTATCAAAGAAGAAATCAGCAAAATACCGACTATCAAACTGCAATTAATTGATGGTTCCACATACGATATAGAGGGTAAAGTAGATGCTATCACAGGTGTTATCGACCAATCTACCGGTTCGGTAAGCATCCGTGCTATCTTCCCGAATAAGGAACATGTATTGCGTAGCGGAGGTACTGCAAACGTTCTGATTCCTTATACCATGGAGAATGTAATCACTATACCGCAGTCTGCAACAGTAGAAATCCAGGATAAGAAGTTCGTTTATGTTTTGCAACCGGACAACACGGTAAAATATACAGAAATCAAAATCTTCAATCTGGATAACGGAAAAGAGTACTTGGTTACTTCCGGTTTGAATTCAGGAGATAAAATCGTAATCGAAGGAGTACAAAACCTGAAAGACGGTCAGAAGGTTCAGCCTATCACACCGGCGCAAAAAGAAGCAAACTATCAACAACATTTGAAAGACCAACACGACGGTAATTTAGCCACAGCCTTCAACTAATAATCAGATAATCATTATGAAATTAGATAGATTTATTAACCGTCCGGTACTATCAACCGTTATTTCTATCCTGATAGTCATCCTGGGGGCTATCGGATTGGCGACACTGCCTATCACGCAGTATCCGGACATCGCGCCTCCTACCGTTTCGGTAAGAGCCACCTATACGGGAGCCAGTGCATCGACCGTATTGAATTCCGTAATTGCTCCATTGGAGGAACAAATCAACGGTGTAGAAAACATGATGTATATGACCTCAACTGCGTCAAACACGGGTTCCGGTGATATATCCATATATTTCAAACAAGGAACAGACCCGGACATGGCTGCCGTCAATGTGCAAAACCGTGTCTCCATGGCACAAGGTCTGCTGCCTGCCGAAGTAACTAGAGTCGGTGTAACCACTCAAAAACGCCAGACTTCCATGCTGGTAGTATTCTCTCTCTATGACGAGACAGATACATATAGCGAATCGTTTATTGAAAACTATGCTAAGATCAACCTGATTCCTCAAGTTCAACGTGTACAGGGTGTAGGTGACGCCAACGTTTTGGGTCAGGATTATTCTATGCGTATCTGGTTACGACCGGACGTCATGGCACAATACAAGCTCGTTCCCGGTGATGTTTCCGCTGCTCTGGCAGAACAGAATGTCGAAGCTGCTCCAGGACAGTTCGGTGAACGCAGTAACCAGACTTTCCAATACACCATCCGTTATAAAGGACGCTTGCAACAGCCTGAAGAGTTTGAAAATATCGTTATCAAATCTCTTCCTGACGGTGAAGTACTCCGTCTGAAAGATATAGCAGAAATTCAGCTGGACCGCTTGGGATATAACTTTACCAACCGGGTAGACGGGCACAAGTCTGTGACTTGTATCGTATACCAGATGGCAGGAACCAATGCGACACAGACCATCAGTGATATTGAAGCATTGTTGGATGAAGCATCAAAAACGTTGCCTACCGGATTGAAGCTGAACATCTCCATGAATGCCAACGACTTCCTTTTCGCTTCTATCCATGAAGTGTTGAAGACGTTGATCGAAGCATTTATCCTGGTGTTTATCGTAGTGTATATCTTCTTGCAGGATTTACGTTCCACATTGATTCCGACTATCGCCATTCCGGTAGCTCTGATCGGTACTTTCTTCATCCTGTCCCTGGTAGGATTCAGTTTGAACTTGTTGACGTTATGTGCGCTCGTGCTTGCTATCGCGATTGTGGTCGACGATGCGATTGTGGTCGTCGAGGGTGTGCATGCCAAGCTTGACCAAGGTTATACATCTGCCCGTCTGGCTTCTATCGATGCTATGAATGAATTGGGTGGTGCTATCGTATCTATTACGCTGGTCATGATGGCCGTATTCGTTCCGGTAAGTTTCATGGGAGGTACAGCAGGAACATTCTATCGTCAGTTCGGTATGACTATGGCAATCGCTATCGGTCTGTCCGCATTGAACGCATTGACTTTGAGTCCGGCTTTGTGTGCCGTTCTTCTGAAACCTCACAAAAAAGAAGACGGAACTACGGAAGACTCCACATTAAAAGAACGTATGAAAGTAGCCTATACGGCAGCCCATACAACCATGATCAACAGATATACCGAGCTATCGGAAAGATGTTGCATCCGGGAATTACACTGACTTTCACGCTTATTGCCATTCTCGGCATGATCTTTGGTTTGTTCAGTATCAATCCGATAGTTACTGCAATTTTCGTAGTGCTTAGTATGCTGGCACTGATCGGAATGAGTACGAAGAAGTTTAAAAACAGATTCAACGATACATACGAATCAATCCTGAAACGTTATAAGAAACGAGTACTGTTCTTTATCCAGAAGAAATGGTTGTCTATGGGATTAGTTGTCGCTTCCATTGCGATACTTGTATTCTTCATGAACACCACTCCGACAGGTATGGTGCCTAATGAAGATACCGGAACGCTGATGGGAGCAGTAACATTGCCTCCGGGTACTTCTCAAGACCGTTCTGAAAAAATCCTGGCACGTGTAGACAGTCTGATCGCTTCCGATCCTGCGGTATTGTCACGTACCATGATTTCCGGATTCAGCTTTATCGGTGGTCAGGGACCTTCCTATGGTTCTTTCATCATCAAACTGAAAGACTGGGACGAACGTTCCATGATACAGAATTCAGACGTTGTAGTCGGTTCCTTGTATATGCGTGCACAAAAGATTATCAAAGAAGCACAGGTATTGTTCTTCGCTCCTCCTATGATCCCGGGTTACTCGGCATCTACAGATATTGAGGTAAATATGCAAGATAAGACCGGTGGTGACCTGAACAAATTCTTCGATGTGGTTAATGATTATACGGCAGCACTGGAAGCACGTCCGGAAATCAATTCGGCAAAGACTTCCTTCAACCCGAATTTCCCGCAATACATGATCGACATCGATGCAGCAGCTTGTAAAAAAGCAGGTATCAGCCCGAGCGATATCCTCACTACCATGCAAGGATATTACGGAGGTTTGTATGCATCCAACTTCAACCGTTTCGGTAAGATGTATCGTGTTATGATTCAGTCAGATCCATTGTCACGCAAAAACTTGGAATCTTTGAAGAATATCAAGGTGCGTAATAGTGCAGGTGAGATGGCCCCGATTGCCCAGTTCATCTCTGTGGAGAAAGTATATGGTCCGGATATTATCAGCCGTTTCAACCTTTATACCTCTATGAAAGTAATGGTAGCTCCGGCAAGCGGTTATACATCCGGTCAGGCATTGACTGCCCTCGCCGAGGTTGCCCAAGAAAACCTGCCTACCGGTTATACGTATGAATTAGGAGGTATGGCGCGTGAAGAGGCTCAAAGTAGCGGAAGTGCTACCGGACTGATTTTTGTGCTCTGTTTCGTATTCGTTTACTTATTGTTGAGTGCACAGTACGAAAGTTACATTCTTCCGCTGGCTGTATTGTTATCCGTTCCGTTCGGTCTGTTAGGCAGCTTCCTGTTTGTAAACGGTGTAAGTGCTATCGGTAATATTTCGGCATTGAAGATGATTCTGGGTACGATGTCCAACAATATCTATATGCAGATCGCGTTAATCATGTTGATGGGTCTGTTGGCAAAGAATGCCATCTTGATTGTAGAGTTCGCCCTCGACCGTCGTAAGATGGGTATGAGTATCACTTGGGCAGCCGTATTGGGTGCCGGTGCCCGTCTCCGCCCGATTTTGATGACATCATTGGCTATGGTAGTCGGTTTGCTTCCGTTGATGTTTGCCTTCGGTGTAGGTGCTCACGGTAACCGTACACTGGGTACAGCTTCTATCGGTGGTATGTTAATCGGTATGATTTGCCAGATTTTTATCGTTCCTGCGCTGTTTGTAGTCTTCCAGTACTTACAAGAGAAGGTTAAACCGATGGAATGGGAAGATATCGACAATACAGATGCCGTAACAGAGATTGAACAATACGCTAAATAATGAAATTCGATATGAAGAAACAGATTCTATATATGTTGTGCGCAACTGCTCTCCTGAGCAGCTGCCACATCTATAAGTCGTATGACAGACCCGAAGACATCACTACTTCCGGCCTGTATCGCGATCCGGTAGCGGATAATGATACACTGGTTTCGGATACAGCCAACTTCGGTAATCTGCCGTGGAGAGAAGTCTTCACCGACCCGCAACTCCAGTCTCTCATCGAAACGGGACTGAAACAAAATACAGACCTCTTGTCCGCCGCTCAAAATGTGAAAGCAGCAGAAGCGTCCCTCATGTCGGCACGCCTGGCTTATGCCCCGTCATTAGGATTGTCTCCGCAAGGAACGATCAGCAGCTTTGACAAGAATGCAGCTACAAAAACTTATTCATTACCTGTCACAGCCAGTTGGCAAATCGATTTATTCGGTCAGTTGCTGAACTCGAAACGAAATGCGCAAGTTACACTGAAGCAAATGAAAGCTTACCGCCAGGCAGTACAAACACAAGTTGTCTCTAACATCGCCAATATGTATTATACATTAATGATGTTGGACCGCCAACTGGAAATAACCAAAGCCACGGCTGAAATTCTGAAAAAGAATGCCGAGACAATGGAAGCAATGAAAAACTCTGCTATGTACAATATCAATTCGGCAGGCGTAGAACAGAGCAAGGCTGCCTATGCGCAAGTACTTGCCACTATTCCCGACATTGAACAAAGCATCCGTGAGACAGAAAATGCCCTGTCCACTTTCCTCGGAGAAGCTCCTCATGCCATCAAACGTGGTGTATTGGAAGCACAAGTACTTCCAACGGAACTTTCCGCAGGTATACCTATTCAATTGCTATCCAACCGCCCGGACGTGAAAGCAGCCGAAATGTCATTGGCAAGTTGTTATTACAATACAAATTCGGCACGTGCTTCATTCTATCCGCAAATCACGCTCAGCGGCTCTGCGGGATGGACAAACAGCGCCGGAAGTGCGATTATAAATCCGGGTAAGTTGTTGGCTTCTGCCATTGGTTCGCTGACACAGCCTTTGTTCTACCGGGGACAAAACATTGCTCGTCTGAAAGCTGCCAAAGCGCAGGAAGAACAAGCGAAATTATCTTTCCAGCAGGCCTTGTTGAATGCCGGTAGTGAAGTCAGCAATGCGCTAAGTTTATACCAAAAGACGAGTGAAAAGGTAGAATCTCGTCAAATGCAAGTAGAATCTGCCAAAAAAGCTTCGGAAGATACAAAAGAATTGTTTAACTTAGGGACTTCAACCTACCTGGAAGTATTGTCTGCACAGCAGGCTTACTTGAGCGCACAAATTTCACAGGTTTCTGATTGCTTTGATCGGATGCAGGCTGTAGTAAGCCTTTACCAGGCACTGGGTGGTGGAAGAGAAGAATAACTTTAAACTTATACTATTATGATTAGTCCGTTAGCTTACGTAGATCCCGAAGCAAAGCTGGGCAAGAATGTAACCGTTCTGCCTTTTGCCTACATTGAAAAGAATGTAGAGATCGGGGATGATTGCGTCATCATGTCTTACGCTAGTATCCTGCAAGGTACTAAAATGGGAAAAGGAAACAAGGTACATCAGAATGCTGTCCTCGGAGCGGAACCACAAGATTTCCACTATACTGGAGAAGAAAGCAGCCTGATTATCGGAGATAATAACGATATTCGTGAGAATGTAGTAATCAGCCGCGCTACATTTGCCGGCAATGCTACCAAAATCGGAAACGGAAACTACCTGATGGATAAAGTACATCTTTGCCATGACGTACAAATCAACAATAACTGTGTGGTAGGTATCGGCACCACTATTGCAGGAGAATGTACGTTGGATGATTGCGTTATCCTAAGTGGAAATGTCACCTTGCACCAGTATTGCCATATAGGTAGCTGGACACTGATACAGAGCGGATGCCGTATATCTAAAGATGTACCTCCGTACGTTATCATGTCAGGAAATCCGGTAGCATATCACGGTGTAAACGCCGTAGTTCTTTCTCAACATCACAATACATCGGAAAGAATCCTTCGTCACATCGCTAATGCATACCGTTTGATTTATCAGGGTAATTTTAGCGTTCAGGATGCTGTACAGAAGATCATCGATCAGGTTCCTATGAGTGAGGAGATCGAGAATATTGTAAATTTCGTGAAGAACTCGGAAAGAGGGATTGTGAAATAAACAAAGTGAGTCCATATAAAGAAGGTTGATACTTTTTCAAGTATCAACCTTCTTTTTTATATTCAAATTCAAAGATTCAATTCACTATTCAAACTCCAACGTTCCGAAGAAATCAGGGCGGTGGAAATCCGGCTGTTCAATCTGTATCGGATTCCATGAAAGGAAATGAGGGGTCTGCAATTCATCGCCACATTTATAGAAATTAGCTTTTATCTCCTTTCCGTCGAGCGAATCAATCTGGTGCTTAAAGAACACAGAATACGGAATAATAAGGGCCACTTCCCAGTCCGTTTCACCGATGCGTTCAGCAAAAGGCTGATTACCCAGACTAGACCAGCGTTGTACAAGAGCAGTCACCTCTTTCGGTGCATGTTCGCGGTTGTTACGCACAGGTCCGGCACCCACCAGAATAGTTCCGATGCAATTGCATTCTATATTATAATAGATCCCGTCGCCTGCAGGTATGGAAAAGAATTCCACGCAGGAGTCAGTCCATACAGAACCGTTATCTTTTCCATACTTGGCACGTACACTCTCCTCTTTCACTTTAAAATGTAGCAAAATCGAGTTCTGTGTGTGAGCAATTCGAAAATTCACTTTAGGTTTGTAAGGATATTCAGCCCAATTGACACACTGAATCGACTGAAAATCTATTTTTTCTTCATCGAATAGTTTAGGAAGCGAACAAGCCTCCACGTTAGCCGCACTAATTTTCTTTACTTTCATATATCTTTCGTTTGAATGATACAAATATAGTTACTTTCTTTGGTTTACACCTTATTTCTATGTTATTTTTAAATTGCAAATTATTATATCAAAAAATAATATTTAGTTAAATATTACTCAACTATTATATAATGAGATATTTTTTCATATATTTGCCATCACTTAACCGATTAAATAGATACTGTTTATGAAAACATCCCTTAAAGACATAGCAGAAACCTTAAAATTATCCAAGACAACAATCTCTTGGGTACTTTCTGGTAAGGGGGATGAAAAAGGTATTAGTCTTGCTACACAAGAAAAAGTCTTTCAATGCGCCAAACAGTTGAATTACCAGCCTAATTTATTAGCCAGAAGCCTAAATACGGGTATATCAGGCACAATCGGATTAATCATACCGGATATTACAGACTCTTTTTACTCCAAAGTTGCCCGTTCTATAGAAAAGGAAGCGGAAACACAAGGCTATTCATTAATGATTTGTAGCTCTGAATCTGAAATAGAAAGAGAAAACAGAATGATCCGGTTATTCAAAGCGAAACAGGTGGATGGAATTATAGTAGCCCCCACAAAAGTTTCTAAAATTGAAATACAGAATCTAGTCAAAGAAGGCTATCCATTAGTCTTATTTGACCGCTACTTTCCTGAGATGCAGACAAACTACATCATTATTGACAATGAAGGCAGTAGCTACGAGTTAGTAAAGAAAATGATCGATAACGGATCATCTAAATAGCTATTATTACCACGAATCCTCATCTCCGCACAATGAATATGAGACGAGAAGGGTATGCAAGAGCTTTAATTGAAGCCAACCTACCCGTTGATCCTGATCTATATGGAGAGGTGACCTTTGTTGATTATGAGAAGAATGTTTTCAAGACTCTTGATCAAATATTCAGCAAAGTACCTGATGTAGATGGGTTCTTCTTCACAACCCATATTTTGGCTCTGGAAGCATTCCGTTACTTTTATGAAAAAGGAATCAATATAAATAAAGGATATGAATTGGCTTGTATTCATGGAGTATCAGCATTCCGTGTCTTAGCACCTAATATGAACATCGCAAGAATGCCAATAGAAGAGATCGGTAAGAATGCCGTAAGGATTCTACTTGGCGATATCAAATATCGCTTGGAAAATTCGACCGAAAAAAGAGAAGTAGAAACACTTGTCCTGCCATGTTCATTACCCTAGTCATGATTTTACATTTTTTCTTCAATCACTTAACCGGTTTAGTGAAAATAAATAATGATATCAAATTAACAAATGTAACAATAAAGAAAATAGCCCTCTAATTATTAACATAAAGATACAGAATTATGAAGTTCCAAATTAAAAATGAAAAATACATGCTGGCTCTATTAGGACTTCTAGTATGGGCATGCAGCAGTAACAACATTGATATTGAAAATATGCGATGTGAATATCAAATTTCTCCAATTGGCATTGATTCACCAGCACCGCGTTTTACTTGGAATTACACAACCAATAATGAAGATGCAACAGAGTTTTCTCAAGACAGCTATCAGCTATATATCGCCACCCGGGAACAAGATTTGAGAAACTCATCCGATAATAGCTGGCAATCTGACACTATTTACTCTGATACTCCTCATGCGACCTATCAAGGATCAGAAAAATTGAAATCCAGAACTCGTTATTACTGGCAAGTAATAGCATGGGATAAAACAAAGGAACATAAGATTATCTCTCCTATATCCAGTTTTGAAACAGCTCAACTCAACCAAAGTGACTGGACAGGAGTATGGATTACTGATAATCATGATAAAGATTATACGCCAGCGCCCATGTTGCGCAAGTCGTTTATCGCTCAAGATGATATACAACAAGCAAGATTATATGTAAGTGCCGCTGCATATTATAAAATGACATTAAATGGTAAATCAATAACATCATCACATCTCAATCCGGGTTTTACTCATTATAATAAAAGAAATCTGTATAACACATACGACGTCACTTCACAACTGCTCAAAGGAGAGAACGTACTATCTGCAATACTTGGGAACGGATTCTACAACGAATCGGCCCCTGTAGCAACATGGAGCTATGAGCAAGCCCGCTGGCGTAACCGCCCAAGAATGATCTGCGAAATGGAGATATTATATAAAAATGGAGAAAAGCAAACCATCCATTCAGATTCTACTTGGAAAACGAGTATCGGTCCTTATATACAAAACAATATTTATAGTGGTGATACCTATGATGCATGTCTTGCAATTGCTGGATGGGACAAACCGGGTTTTGATGACTCTAAATGGACAAATGCAATTCAGGTGGCTGCCCCTTCTCCCCTACTAGTATCACAAAACATGCCTGCTATTGAAACGGAACAATTTATCACTCCAATCAATATGCGTTCTTTTGGTGATACAGTCTATGTATACGATTTTGGAGTTAATATGTCAGGGGTCTGTACTCTTTCTATCAATGGCAAGAAAGGCACTAAAGTCAGTATGCAACACGGCGAATTGCTAAAAGATAACGGACGCTTGGAAATGCGCAACTTAGATATTTACTACAAACCATTACCTGCCTCGCTTTTCAAACAGACACTTATATATTGGACGGAAAACAAGGTACATTCACTCCAGATTTTACATATCATGGATTTCAATATGTAGAAGTTCGTTCAGATCGTCCTGTAAAACTTACTAAAGAGAGCTTAACCGCTCAATTCATACATACGGCTGTTCCTCCTGTTGGTAAATTCAGTTGTTCAAATGAACTATTAAATAAAATATGGAAAGCTGCTAATCAATCATATTTATCAAATCTGATGAGTATCCCGACTGACTGTCCCCAACGAGAGAAAAATGGATGGACTGCCGATGCACACATAACAATGGATTTAGGATTATTAAACTTCGATGGTATTACTTTCTATGAAAAATGGCTGGATGATATGATTGATAATCAAAATGAAGAAGGACGTATATCGGGAATCATTCCTAGTTCCGGATGGGGCTATGATGACTGGATAGGTCCTGTATGGGATGCTGCCATGTTTATCGTGCCAATGGCAATTTACCACTACTATGGAGATACAAGAAGCATCGAAAAACTATGGCCTGTATGCACCAAATACCTTGCCTACCTCGCAGGACGCGAGGACGCGGAAGGAACCGTAACTTACGGAATTGGTGACTGGGTATTCCATAAAACACAAACCCCTACAGAATTCACCACTACCTGCTATTATTATTTAGACAATCTGTATATGGCTAAATTTGCAGAACTCATTGGAAAAGATGGTAGTAGTTATGCTAAGAAAGCAGAAGAATTGAAATTGCTTATCAATCACAAATACTTCGACACATCCAAAGCTATTTATGCCAATGGTTCGCAAGCAGCACAAGGAGTTGCCTTATACCTTGGAATCGTTCCTAAAGAATACGAACAGCAGGTTGCAGATAATCTTTCTACGATGATAAAAGCCAATAAAAACCTGCTCGATTTTGGAGTTTTAGGCAGTAAAACAGTCCTGCGGATGCTTTCCAAATATGGATATGCTGACTTGGCATATCAGATGGCCGCACAAGAAGAAGCTCCATCTTGGGGCAATTGGATAAAACAAGGTTTCACTACACTAGCAGAAACATGGATACTTTCACCTGAATTTAGAGATGCCTCCGTAAATCACATGTTTCTTGGAGACATTAATGCATGGATGTACAATATATTGGCAGGCATTAATTATGATGAACAGAAACCCGGATTCAAACATATTCTTATCCAACCTCATTTCGTAAAAGGTCTTGACTGGGTAAAAGCAGAATATAAATCTGTAAACGGAATCATTCGTTCTGAATGGGAACGTAAAGGAGAACAAGTGATTCTCAAAGTCACGATCCCAGTCAATACGAATGCAACAGTAGAATATAATGGTAAAAAGATAGATTTAAGGTCAGGAAAACATCAACTCACATTTTAATTGAAACAAAAGAAAGGAGGTTTAATAGAGGTATATAAAGAAGCAAAAATGAGACCGTTATGTAATACTATAAAAATATAACACTAGTTACTTTGTCACACCATCAATCAAATCTATTAACAATGAATAAAATCAGTACACTGCTATTTTTGATTATTTCTCACTTGTACAAGTGGTGTTTTTGCCGATTCCGGTAGTTCCATCTCCTTAAATGGAACATGGGAACTCTCTTATTGGATGCAACCTGAAGAACCTATAACTTCGCCCAAGGACATGCAACTAGCTGAAGTGAAACATCTATCAGCCCAAGTCCCCGGTAATGTAGAACTAGACCTAATGGCTGCCAACTTAATTAAAGATCCGATGATTGGCAGTAATGTAAATGAATTACGCAAATGGGAAGCTATCAATGGTGTTATTCCAAATCATTCGTAGCGCCACAACTAAAACCAGGACAACAATATCAACTCTTCTTTGCCGGAATAGACTGTCTGGCCGATATATGGCTGAATGGAAAGCACATTGGCAAAGCAGAAAATATGATGATTGAACATGCTTTTAATGTAACTAAAGAAATAAAAGCAGGAGAAAGCAATCAACTCCAAGTGATACTCCGTTCATCTGTTATTGAAGGACAAAAACATCTGTTAGGGACATTCAGTATTGGAAACTTCCCGTCTGAAGAATCCGTATTCATCAGAAAAGCTCCGCACACCTATGGATGGGACATTCTGCCACGATTAGTCAGTGCAGGTTTGTGGAGAGATGTAGAATTACGCGTATTGAATCCGGCACGTCTCACAGATGTTCACTATATGGTCGCCAATGTAGACACTGCTACCAGAAATGTACGTTTGTATACTGATGTACAAGTAAAACTACCTTTCGAAAAGTTCGACAAAGTGAAAGCCGTATATACATTAAGTCGCCATGGGAAAGAAATATATAAAGGAAGCTCTGTTGTCGTTTCCCCAGCATTCCGATATATAATGGAAATCAAGAATGCTGATTTATGGTGGCCAAGAGGATATGGAGAACCGGCTTTATATGATGCAAAAGTAGAGTTAGTAGATTCTGACGGCACTATTTTATCAACAGATAATAAACGGGTAGGCCTCCGCACGATTCAACTAGACATTACAGACATCAACCTCCCACCGGATCATCCGGGTAAATTCTGTTTCATAGTCAATGGAGAACCTATTTTTATTCACGGAACCAATTGGGTACCCATGGATGCACTCCATAGCCGGGATCATTCTTTCGTAGACGAATCTATCCGCATGGCTGTAGAATTAAACTGCAATATGATACGTTGTTGGGGTGGCAACGTGTATGAAGATCATCATTTCTTTAATTTATGCGATGAAAACGGCATTATGGTATGGCAGGATTTTACGATGGGATGTACTTTCTATCCTCAACGCAGCTCATTTACACAAGCATTGGAAGAAGAGGCCATTTCCGTTGTATGCAAGTTACGCAATCATCCATCACTCGTTTTATGGTCAGGAAATAATGAAGACGATTGTGCACTGCGCTGGTCTTTGCAACCATTTAATATTAATCCAAATCAGGATGTAGTTAGCCGCAAGGTCCTCCCGGCAGTTATTTATGAGTTTGACCCTACTCGCCCTTATCTTCCCAGCTCTCCTTACTACAGCCAAGCGGTATATGAAAGAGGAAGTGCTGACCAATATTTACCAGAAAACCATTTATGGGGTCCCAGAGGATATTACAAAGACAAATTCTATACGGATGCTACCTGCTGCTTTGTCAGTGAAATCGGCTATCACGCTGCCCTAATTTAGAAAGTCTCCAGAAAATGATGACAAAAGATGCCGTATATCCCTGGACAAAAAATCATGAATGGAATGATGAATGGGTTACCAAATCTGTTCGTAGATTCAGAATGGGGAAAGACATTCGATCGCAATAATCTTATGATTAATCAGGTACGTTTACTTTTTGGTGAAGTTCCCTCCAAACTGGATGATTTTATATTCGCTTCTCAATCCGTACAGGCAGAAGCTATGAAATATTTCATAGAAATGTGGCGTGGAAAGAAGTTTGACGACAAGACTGGTATTGTCTGGTGGAACCTGCGGGATGGATGGCCAGTGATCTCTGATGCGATTGTTGACTACTACAATTCAAAGAAGATGGCATATTATTTCATCAAGAATGTTCAACAGGATGTTTGTGTACTAATCAATGATGCAGAAGGCGGAAATTACCCACTGATAGGAACGAATGACACACGCAACGTACAAAGTGGTAATGTAACGGTAACAGATGCATCCTCGGGACGTAAAATCTATGAGAGCACTTTCCGTATTCCAGCCAATCAAAAGGTCAGAATAGCCTCACTACCGGAAGAAAGCGGTCAAGGAATCTATCTGATCCAATACCAGATCGGTAATCAGAAATTCATGAATCATTACCTATACGGCAAGGCACCTTTCAACTTGAAAGAATACAAGCGGCTGTTACAAAAAACCGGATTATACGCTAAAAAATAATAGTTATGAAAGAGAACTTGTTAGGAATTGACGTAGGAGGCACCAAATGCGCCATCATCTACGGTATCAAAGAAAACGACGAGCTACATATCATCGACAAAAAGAAATTTGATACGACCACAGTCGACGAAACAATAGACAGAATTCTCTGTGAAACCGAAAAGATGATGAACCTCCACCAGCTAACCCCTACTAACACAAAAGCGATTGGAATCTGTTGCGGAGGTCCTCTCAACAGTGAAACAGGCATCGTGATGTCTCCCCCTAACCTACCGGGATGGGACAACATCCCCATTGTGGCAATGGTGGAAAAAAAGACGGGCATTAAAACCAATCTACACAATGATGCCAATGCCTGTGCTTTAGCCGAATGGAAGTTCGGAGCAGGAAAAGGAACTAAGAATATGGTCTTTCTCACATTCGGTACGGGACTGGGAGCAGGATTAATATTAAATGGCAAACTGTATACGGGCACCAATGACAATGCCGGAGAACTGGGACATATCCGCCTGTCGGATTTCGGTCCGATAGGTTACGGTAAAAAGGGCTCTTTTGAGGGATTTGCCAGCGGTGGAGGTATTGCTCAACTCTCCAAAATGTATGTGATGGAGAAATTGCAGACCGGACAGAAAGTTGAATGGTGTACCTTACAGGAACTAGATCAGCTTACTGCCCGAAAAGTGGCTGAAGAAGCTGCCAAAGGTGATAAATTAGCCCAAAGCATATATGAGACGTCTGCTATTTATCTGGGAAAAGGATTATCCATGGTGATCGATATCTTGAATCCGGAAGTCATTGTGATAGGTGGCATCTATACCCGGAATAAAAATATGATGGAACCCATCATGCAAAAGATAATCGATCAGGAAGCATTATCCTGTGCAAACAGAGTATGTAAAGTGAAACCAGCCGCCTTGGGAGAGCAGATAGGAGATTATGCAGCTCTTTCTGTAGCCGCTAACTTAACCGATTAACTATTATGAAAGAGCTTATTGAAACAACACTGGAAGAGGCTCGGCAAACGTTGGAGAGCTTTCTTGAGGAAACAACAACAGTCGGGATTATTTCACAGGCAGCCTCTACCTGCGCCGAAGCATTAAAAGCCGGAAATAAGATTATCAGCTGTGGTAATGGAGGTTCTTTATGTGACGCCACCCACTTTGCAGAAGAACTAACCGGACGTTACCGCAACAACCGCATCCCGCTACCGGCAATTGCAATCAATGACCCGGCTTACATGACCTGTGTGGGAAATGATTTTTCGTTCAACGAGATCTTCTCCCGCTATGTAGAAGCTATGGGATGTAAGGGAGATGTATTATTGGCCATCAGCACAAGCGGACATTCCGAGAACATACTGAAAGCTGCCGTACAAGCACACAACAATGGAATGAAAGTGATAGCGCTGACTTCAAAAGGAGAGAATGAACTGTCACGACTGGCAGACATTGCAGTCTGCGCGCCACGAGCAGCACATTCCGACAGAATACAAGAAATTCACATCAAAGTTATCCACATTCTGATTCAGGCAATTGAGGCAGAATTAGGCTTTGAATAATAACCTACTAAATTTAATCAATATGGCAATGAAAATGACACATATCAGTAAAACTCTATTGAGTATTGTTTGCACACTTTGGGGAATGTCCGCCTGCTCGGATGATTATAACAAATATGACGATTGCCCGGCTTGCAACTATTATCCTGTTGCAGTAGGGAATTCAACAGGAACTCCGGTTCATGCTATCGGTGTCGAGATGGATCCACACTTCTTCTCACAAAACATCACCCGCAATGATGGTTCAAAGGCTGAAGATTGGGAAAATATAGTTGTACAACGGGTAAAGAAAATGAAAGTACAACAATTCCGAATCATGATGCAGCCACAATGGTGGGAACCCTCCAATGACAACAACGATCCTAATGTCGCGGATATGAGCAAATTCACTTTTGATTCGGAAGAAATGCAATCTGTATACAAAGTATTGGATCTGGCCCAGGAGAATAATATCGGAGTGACATTAGTCGTATGGGGAGCCATAACCAATATCGACTTACTATCAGGCATTAACAATGGTCAAAAGCATTTCTTGTGTGATGCACGAAGTTATAACGTTAATCCGGGTTGGATTGCCGGTATAGATAACTATGAAGAATTTGCTGAAAACTTCTCCACAATGGTGAAATACCTGATTGAAGAAAAGCATTATACCTGTATCAATCAAATTACTCCATTCAATGAACCTGACAGTCATATAGCAGGTTACGGCCGCATCATGTGGCAAGGTGATTTTGAAACCATGGGTTGGCAGGACACCTACGCCCCATGGTGAAAGCACTGGATGCCAAGTTTAAAGCAGATGGAATACGCAGTAAGGTACACTTCAACCTTTCTGACAATACAGACGGTACACCCGGATATATCGCTGCCTGTGTTTCCGCTTTCACAAACGATGAAGCCGACCTGTATAACTCTCATGTATACAAGTTTGACTACAACACCCCTAATTCGACTCTCGTAAATTGGGAACGTCAAAATATAGCTTCTGCAGGAGGTAAAAGACATTTTGTTGGAGAATTCGGTTTTCCTGGATACGGAAGTGCCCGTCAATATGGTATAGACACGTATACGCGAGGGGTACAGATAATCCGCGTTGCTCTGAACTATCTGAATGCCGGTGCTTGCGGAGTAAGCTACTGGAGTCTGATCGATCAATATTATAACCGCAATGCCTCCTATTCGGAAATGCAGCAACTCGGTTTAATGGAAATATCTAAAATCCGCTTATACCGAAGACCCAGATG